>Ga0126377_10000946_pt1 | contig 18576 bp, 10 predicted proteins | sample PanSoiMetPlot_22_FD_92647 | JGI IMG/M metagenome (GOLD analysis project Ga0126377, IMG submission 92647) | Tropical forest soil microbial communities from Panama - MetaG Plot_22 | ecosystem: Environmental > Terrestrial > Soil > Tropical forest > Bulk soil | place: Panama | collected 2016-02-17 | reverse complement strand
GCTGTCCTCGGACATGGTCTGGCAGTGCAGGCGATCCGTGCGCATGGTAAGAAAGATACGAAGGTGGGCCTGGCTGAGAACATGAACATCTGTGTTCCAGTGATCGAGACCGCACCACACATCGAGGCCGCGCGCAAGGCCGCGCGCGAACTCAACGCGCCGTACATGACAGTGATTCAAGAAGGAAAATACACGGACGCTTATCTGGCCTTCAGCGGTAGTAACGCGCCGAAGTTTACTCCTGAGGATCTCAAGATCATCTCGAGTCCACTCGACTTTGTCGGCATCAACATCTACACGCCCACTTACGTGCGGGCCGCTGAGACTCCCATTGGTTTTGCTGTAGTGCCCAATCCCCAGTCGTATCCGCACATGGCTTCCTCCTGGCTGAACATTGGACCAGAAGCACTTTACTGGGGGCCAGCGCATGTAGCGAAGCTGTGGAACGTGAAAGAGATCTATATTACCGAAAATGGCTGCTCTTCCTCGGACGTTCCGGCCGCGGACGGTATTGTCTACGACACAGATCGAGTGATGTACTTGCGCAACTATCTCTCGCACCTGCAGCGGGCGACGGCCGATGGGGTACCGGTCAAGGGCTACTTCCTCTGGAGTTTGATGGACAACTTCGAGTGGGCTGACGGTTACACGAATCGCTTCGGCTTGCACTATGTCGACTACGCCTCGCAGAAGCGAACGCCAAAGTTGAGCGCCAGTTTCTACCGCGAGGTCATTGCCCAAAACGCAGTGGTCTAATTTATGTCCTCCAAAACACTGCTTGTTCTCTCAACGCTTGCCTGGTGCATCGCGCTAGCAGCTGGCCTTTGTCAGTTGGCGTACGGCCAAACAAACGGGGGAAGTAGTGCCTCGGAGTGGCGCTACTACGGTGGGGACCAGGGCGGAACTCGTTATTCGCGTCTCACCACGATTAATCGCAGTAACGTGGCCCAACTAAAACCGATTTGGACCTACCACACCGGCGAGTTGGATCTAGGTCTGCGTGACGCCTCGTTCCAGGCTTCCTTCTCTACGACGCCACTGGTCGTCCAGGGAGTCTTGTATCTGTCAACCCCGTCAAGTCGAGTCATCGCGCTGGATGCGGAAACTGGCAAGGAGATCTGGAAATTCGATCCGCAGGCAGGGAAGCAGCAGCGCGAGTTTAATTCGCATCGCGGAGTTACTTACTGGGAGGGTTCTTCGTTAAAGGGTCAGGGAGTTGAGCGGCGGATCCTGCTCGGTACAGTCGACGGGCGACTCATTTCCCTCAAGGCTGAGTCCGGAAAACCCGACGTTGATTTTGGCAACACTGGTTACGTTGACTTGCGGGCTGGCGGTGCCGACCGCTTTAAACAAGATCCCTCGTGGGGTGCACGCGTAACTTCACCACCGGTCATCTACAAAGATCTTGTTATCGTTGGCTGGGGCTTGCCTGAATACCCGGCGAAGGGGCCAAGCGGTGATGTACGGGCCTATAACGTGCGGACTGGCAAGCTAGCCTGGACCTTTCACACTGTCCCGCATCCAGGTGAAATCGGAAATGAAACCTGGGAAGGTGACTCGTGGAAAGATCGGATGGGCGCCAACGTCTGGTCGACCATGAGTGTGGATGCTGAACGAGGCTTGGTCTTTTTGCCTATCGGCTCACCCGCTTATGACTTTTATGGCGGTGATCGCAAAGGTAAGAATCTTTTCGGCAACTCATTGGTGGCGTTGGAAGCGGCTACTGGAAAACTCGTCTGGTACTTTCAGGTGGTCCATCATGATCTTTGGGACTACGACCTGCCTGCTCAGCCGCTGCTGGTAAACCTTCGTCGCAACGGCCGGACTATTCCCGCGGTCGCTCAGATAACCAAGATGGGGTTTGTCTTTGTGTTCGATCGGTTAACCGGCAAGCCACTTTATCCGGTTGAAGAGCGTCCTGTGCCGCAGAGTAATGTCCCGGGCGAAGCAACCTGGCCCACGCAGCCTTTTCCGGTTAAGCCGCCGGCACTGGCTCGACAATCAATGACGCGGGATGAGATCAGTCGTGTATCACCCGAATCTCAGCGTTACTGCACGGAGTTGTTCGACAAACTCTCGAACAAAGGTCTCTATACTCCTGCGGGACTCCAAGCGGTGGTAATGTTTCCCGGGTATCACGGTGGTGGTAATTGGTCCAGCGGCTCGTTTGATCCAACAACGGGCCTGCTCTACGTGAACATGAATGAGGACGGCGCCGTTGGCGTGATGAATCCGCAGCCTGCCGGAGCGCCCATTCCGTACATTCGCCGTGGGCGCTTTGAGGAGTACGCCTGGTTTCGTGATCAGAACAACCGGCCGTGCCAGCAACCACCGTGGGGAACATTGACGGCAGTTGATCTCAACAAAGGAGAGATTGCCTGGCGTGTTCCGCTGGGAGTGGTTGATGAGCTTGAGGCCAGGGGAGTGCATAACACGGGGACGCAAAATCTGGGCGGGTCGATCGTTACTGCCGGAGGATTGGTATTCATTGCCGCGACGACCGACCACCGTTTCCGTGCTTTTGATGCGCAGACGGGGAAAGAACTCTGGGAGACGCAACTGGAGGCGAATGGGCACGCGACGCCCATGAGTTTTGCAGGCAAGAATGGACGACAGTATGTCTGCGTTGCCTCAGGTGGCGGCGGGTTTTTGCGAGCACTCAGTAGTGTGTTGTCTGATGAGTTGGTTTGCTACAGCTTGCCGTAAGTTCATCGAGTGTTTATCGCCGAGAGAAAGTTCCGAATACCACCAACGGCAGTTGGTGGATAGTTCAAGTCCTTTCTACAAAAAAGAGGTCTCACTCAACTAGGTTTCAATCCCACCAACGGCAGTTGGTGGATTGTTCAAATTCCTCTCTCGGACGGATGCGCGACAGGATGACAAGAGTACTGGATTGAGTAGCGTCGGTTCGGAGAAAGGATCTGAACTATCCACCAACTGCCGTTGGTGGTATTTTGTAACTTCAGGCCTCTTCCAGATCACTACTCGGGCCTCACCTCTGTAACGGGAGGCGTGTCATCTGGGAGACTCGCGGTGTGGCGGGCCACTATCTGCCAGGCACTATTGCGTTTCAGCCAAACGTTGGTAATGCACAAGTGACGTTTGATCTCCACGCCTTCAAATTTTGCAGCCGCAGTCATACGGTAGCTCGACACTGCGGTATCACCGAACGCACGCACTCTTAGATCTTCTTTATCATAGGTACTCACTACTGCCTTTTCTGCCGCCTGGTTCACTTCAGCCATCACCGCCTGCTTGTCGACGCAGATGCCAATTGGTGCGGTCACCATGATGTCGTCCGCGTAGATACGATCGAGAGCATCGACATTCAGTCGCATCTCAGTTCGCGTTAGCTCATCCTCCAGCGCAAAGATCTCTTTTTCAACTCCGCTCATTGCTTATCTCCTTTTGTTAGTTACTGTGCCTGTTAATCGGATCATCGTTGGTGGGAGCGCAGGCGGCTCGCCTGCATTACCTAAATTCTAAGTTGCTCGAGCTCCCATTCGAGACGTTACCGACAATGTATTGGACAAGTCTTGCGGGAGTTCGGAAAAAGTTCGGAAAAATCAGTTAGATGTGGGCCTGAGATCGAGTTCAGAGGTAAGCTTACGTCCATGTTTCACCAAAGCATCTTGCAGTATGACTTTGGACCATTTCGGGTCGACCCGCGCGAAAGACGACTGCTGCGCGATGGAGAAGTTGTGCCCTTAACCCCAAAGGTTTTCGACATCCTGTTGGTGTTGGTGCAAAACACGGGACACGTTCTAAGCAAGGCCGAGATGATGAAACTGGTATGGCCCGACACCGTTGTTGAAGAAGGAAATCTCGCGCGCAATATCTCCACGTTGAGAAGCGCACTCGGTGAACGCCCGCGAGAGACACAATATATCGAGACGGTACCGTGGCTTGGTTATCGCTTCGTCGCCAGCGTGAAAGAGGTACGCGACAGTGTCGTACCATCTATCAAGTCGGTCGCTGTTTTACCCTTTACCAACCTCGACGGGGATCTTCAGCTTGAATTTCTTGCCGACGGTATCACCGAGAGCCTTATCACCAGTCTCTCCCAGTTGGCTGGCCTTAAGGTGATGTCTCGCAACTCTTCGTTTCGTTACAAAGGGCGTGAAATTGACGCCCGTAAAGTTGGTCACGAGTTGGCTGTGGAGACCTTAGTAATTGGCCGAGTTGCCAAGTTGGACGAGTTGCTGTCGATCAGTCTTGAGTTGGTTGCGACGCACGACAACAGTCATCTTTGGGGAGTGCACCATGTTCGCCAGTACTCAGACATCTTCACGATGCCCGCGAAGATTGCTGAAGAGATGTGCGCGAAGTTGTCGGTTAAGTTCAGTGCGGATGAGCAGCGTAGACTGGCGAGACGCCATACAGATGATACCGACGCCTATCAGCATTTTCTGAAAGGTCGCTATTACTTCAACAAGTTGACCTGGGACGGTGTGCAGAAGGGACGCAAACACTTCGAAGAGGCGCTGGCGAAAGACTCCTCGTTTGCCCTCGCCTACGCCGGGTTGGGGGATTGCCACAACTATTTGGGCCAACGCACGGAAGCGGAAGCAGCGGTCAAGCGCGCGTTGGAGCTAGACCCAGACCTTGGTGAGGCTCATGCGTCCCTCGGTTTCTTTCGCTTTCTCTACGATTGGGACTTTGCCGGTGCTGAGGAACAGTTCGCACTGGCGATCAGGTTAAGTCCAAACTATGCGGAGGCTCATCACTGGTACGCCATCTACCTGGGCAACCTGGGCCGGCACAACGAAGCGTTTGTCGAAGCAGAGATCGCAGTCGAGCGAGATCCTCTTTCCCTGTTAATGAATATGACGACGGCCTTGAATTTCTATTTGGCACGCCAATACGAAAGGGCGATGGACCAGCTGCAGAAAGTTATCGAGATGGAACCCACCTTTGTGGCGGCTCGCAGTGTGCTTGGCAACGTCTACCTGCAAATGGGTTCCTATGATAAAGCCTTGAGCGAATATGAGAAGGCTTTGGAGCTTTCAAAAGGAGCAATCAGAGCAGAAGTTTCCCTCAAAGTATTACTTGCTTCAGCGTATGCCAGGTCGGGAAAGAAAGCCGAAGCAGAAAAGTTGTTCGAGGAACTTTTGCGTACGGGCAGTGCGTCCGAATATCTAATCGCGGCGCTTTGGGCGGCGCTGGGGGAGAAGGATAAGGCCTTCGCAAGTCTCAACGAAGCTTTCAACCAACGAGATGTGCAGTTAGTCAGCCTCAAAGTCGATCCCAGTCTCGACGATCTCCGCGATGATCCGCGTTTTTCCGAACTGGTTACTCGCGTGGGCTTGTCATAGAGAACATCAGGAGTGGTAGCCACGGGATCGATTCACGATTCACGAGATTGACTTCCCGTCGCTGCCGCTCCGGGTTCTTTATTAGAACAAGACGCAGTAGACTAGTTCACTCCCCGATGCGATTCATGGCGACCCCCGAGGAGTTTGTATGTTTTGGGCCGAGCGGCCTGGCAAGCGCCGAGTCTACAGACTTTTTCTTCTGGTCTTTGTCCTTGCGATCTGCTGGTCGCATCCTCACGCCGAGCAACTGCCAGTTAAGACCTACACAACTGCTGACGGCTTAGGTCGCGATCAGATCAATCGCATTGTCCAGGACTCGCATGGCTTTCTTTGGTTCTGCACCGTTGAAGGTCTTTCGCGCTTTGATGGATACAAGTTCACCAACTACACCACCGCGAACGGCCTGCCCAACAATTACGTCACTGATCTCCTGGAGACGCGTGACGGCACTTATCTGATTGCCACTGCTAACGGATTAAGTGAGTTCAATCCGCGGGGGCCACACCCGTTTACAACCTGGCGACCTTTACAGCCAGGAGCCGAGGGAATCAACGTCCTGCACCAAGACCGAAAGGGTGAAATTTGGTGCGGCACCGGCGCCGGTCTCTACAAGTTGGAACACGCAAATGGCGGATGGCGCTTCCAATTCGTTGAGCTTGGCCTGCGCAGAGAAAACTTCGATTCGTGGCTGGTGGAGTCGTTGCTCGACGGGCGCGAGGATTCGTTATGGGTGGGTACGCGCGGCAGTGGCCTGTGTCGGGTTTGGCCCGACGGACATACGGATCATTTCACCACTGCGCAGGGTTTTCCGGTCGATCGGATCACCGCCTTAGCCGAAGATCAGACGGGCCGAGTCTGGGTCGGTACCAGCAGCGGACTATGTCGTCTTGGTATGGACCCAAAGCCGCAATTTCCAGTTGTTACGGATCTTTTCACCGTGAAGGATGGCCTAACCGATAACTGGGTAAGCACACTGTTCGCTTCCAAGGAAGGAGAACTGCTTGTTGGCAGCAAGGGGTTCAGCGAATTGGTTGATGTTCGGCAGAGCCACCCGCACTTTCGGAGTTTTACCAGCACGCAGGGACTAAGCGATAACAATGTTGAGGCGATAGCAGAAGACCGTGATGGCAATTTATGGCTTGGCAGTGGCAACGGTGGGGCAATGAAGATCGCGCGAAATGGTTTCAACACTTTCAGTCGCCACGACGGGCTGGGAGAGGGCGAGATCGCTTCGCTCTTCCAGGACGCAAAAGGAGAAACATGCGCCTTCAATCGTGATCGATTGGGACACGACTTTATCGGCTGTTTTGATGGTCAGCGATTTGATTCCATTCGTCTCAGGCTACATCTCGACATTCACGCACTTGGTTGGGGCTGGGGACAGGAATCTTTACAGGACCAATCGGGTGGTTGGTGGATTCCTACTGCTGTGGGGCTGTACAGGTTTCCCGTGACATCACATTTTGCGCAACTCGCGGCCGTGAATCCAAGCGCCGTCTATGACTCTAAACAGGGTCTGCCGACAAATGAGGTATTCAGTCTTTTTGAGGATTCAAAAGGGAATATTTGGATTGGCTCAATCTCGTTGCCGCTCAATGGGCTCTCGCGCCTGAGTCGTTCCGACAGCAGTATCCATCACTTCACCGAGGCAGAAGGCCTGCCCCAGCAGGATGTACTGCCGACTTCTTTCGCAGAAGATCGCGCCGGCAACGTCTGGGTTGGTTTTAGCCTGGCAGGGTTGGCACGTTATCGAGACGGCCACTTTTCTTTCTTTACGTCTGCTGACGGTGTACCTGAAAGTTGGATCCACACCATCTTTTGTGATCATAGTGGTCGCCTTTGGGTGTCTGGAGGGCAGAGCGGAGTGAGCCGGATTGACAATCCGCAATCCGATCATCCGAAATTCATTGCTTACACAGTTGCCGAAGGACTCTCCAGCAATCAAGTTAATTGCATCACGGAAGATCAATGGGGCCGTTTGTATTTTGGTACCGGTCGAGGCCTGGACCGCCTCGATCCCACTACCGGTCGCATCAAACACTTCACCGCTGCTGACGGACTCGTCAGGGGCCGAGTGCGATACGCTCAACGCGATCGCAGCGGAGTATTGTGGTTCGCGAACGAAACCGAGGTATCACGTTTGGTTCCCGAGCAAGACCGGCCACAACCGGAACCACCAGTGCTTATCGACGGGTTACAAGTGGCTGGAGTTGCAAGAAATATCTCGGAATTGGGTGAGACTGACGTTGGACCATTGCAGTTGGCGGCCGGTCAGAACCAGGTGAGCATTGATTTCGTCGCTTTGGAGTTTGATCCCGGTGAGGTATTGCGCTATCAGCACTGGCTCGAAGGCGCAGATCACGATTGGAGTGCGCCGTCTGATCAGCGAGTAATCAACTATGAAAATCTCGCGCCCGGATCGTATCGTTTCCTGGTCCGGGCCGTGACTGCTGACGGCGCAATGAGTTTGCATCCGGCGATGGTTGCTTTCACCATTCCTCCGCCGGTATGGCGTCGCTGGTGGTTCGTCACACTGGCGGTGGGCCTGTTCGGGTTATTGGTTTACAGCGCGCATCACTATCGTGTCGCTCGTTTGCTTGAGCTCGAACGTGTGCGGACGCGCATCGCCACTGACCTGCATGACGATATCGGTTCAAGTCTGTCGCGGATGGCGATTCTGAGTGAGGTCGCCAAGCGACGTACCGAAGGTTCAGCTCGGGAATCAGTGAAGATCCTCACTGACATTGCTGAGTCGGCACGCAATGCAGTCGACTCGATGAGCGATATCGTCTGGGCGATTGATCCCCGACGTGATGACTTGAGCAATGTTGTCTTCCGCGTGCGTCAGTTTGCTTCAGACTTGCTCGGCGCCAAAGGAATCGCGTGGCAGTTTCAAACGCCGGACGGATTTGAGCGGATCAAGTTGAATCCCGAACAGCGGCGTCATATTTTTCTAATCTTTAAGGAGGCCATCAATAATTCAGTGCGTCATGCTGATTGTCAAAGTGTCGCACTGAGCCTGGAGGTGGCTCACCATCAGATTGTGGGCGAGATTCGGGATGATGGTCGGGGCTTCATCGTTCCTGTTCCCGGTCAAACGCCGGGAAATGGGGCTGGTCACGGTCTGGGAAATTTGCATACGCGTGCCGAATTGCTCGGCGGCAGTTTGCAGATTGATTCGGTATCGGGGCAAGGGACGTGTGTCCGACTGTCAGTTCCTCTCAAACGAGGCATGGCATAAATATGCCATGCTCAAGATCAGTAATCTCCGGTAATCTTGAGCGGCGGCATTTGGAGTGATGTTGGGAGTGCAGCCGGGCCGCCTGCGCTCCCAACATCACTCCAAAAGTGAGCATCAAATGGACAATCGATCATCAAGTGAATCCATTCGAGTGATGATTGTTGAGGACGATCCAGCTACTCGCGAAGGATTGTGCCTGCTCATTTCCGGAACGACTGGCTACCACTGCGTGGCCAGGTTTCGCTCCGTGGAGGACGCCCTTAACTCAAGCGCAAACCTGAGCCCGGATGTTTTGCTACTGGATATTCGCTTGCCTGGGATGTCTGGTACCGACGGCGTCGCCCTGCTGAAACAAAGGTACCCGGCGGTGCAAATCCTGATGCTCACCATAAATGCCGATGAGGACAGCGTGTTCGAATCCATTTGCCGGGGTGCCTCGGGCTACCTGTTAAAGAACACACCGCCGTCAAGATTGCTGGAGGCAATCAGTGAAACGCAAAACGGTGGTGCGCCAATGTCTCCGGAAATCGCCCGCAAAGTAGTCACGCTATTTCAGAAGACTGGCCCGCCGGAAAAGATTGACGAGCGACTCACACCCCAGGAAATTCGCCTGCTCAAACTCCTGGTAGAGGGCAACACTTACCAGGGCGCTGCAGATCTACTCAACATCAGTATCCATACTGCACGCAATTACATTCGCAGCATTTACGACAAATTGCATGTCCACTCGAAGTCTGAAGCAGTAAGCAAAGCCCTACGCAGCCGGATAGTCTTTTGACGCTCACCTCACCACTCATCGCAACCACAAATAAGCCTGAATATGTCTGCCGTTACCGGCACCCGACGCTTAAGGTGACTGCCGCTTAGAAGGATGCCCGGTAGCGGTTGTCCAGGCCGAACTGCTCGGTCTCTCCGACGGACACCACCCACTAAAATCTGCCGGGCTCAGACTCAGTGAAGATCCTTCACGAAGCGGTGGCTTTGGAGTGCGGGGACTCGTCACAGCTTTGTGATCAACGATTTCGGAGTTGTCCAATCACAAAGCGGCGATCCCGGTCGCCGCACTCCAAAGTTCTCCGCAATTTCGCTTTACAAGGAGATCCCCAATGAAGCTCAAACGAAGCCCTCTCCCGTTGTTGTTTGTCACCTCGCTGCTCGTCATGTTGTGTAGTTGGGCCTTCGCTCAATCGTTCATACCACGAGATCCAGGAGTACGTGGTGGACTGGCCACCACGGGAGGAGGACTGCAACAACGAGGAATTCCCATTCCGCACCCGCCAATGTTGAGTCCCAATCCCACTACGGGTGCAACCGTCAGCGACAACGAGAAGGCCTCTTTCGAAGAAGGAATCAAGCGTGCTGGTCAACTGGAATCTACCTGCGACGAGTGCGCCGACGTAATCGAAGGTTCGCCAGTGCCAGGCGAACTGGATCCGGTGTTCCCGCAAACGCGCACCAATTCAAATGGCTTGGGCGCCCGGCACAATGCTGACCAGTGTTTCATATGTCACGCACATCCGGTGCTCGGCGGTTCAGGCGGCTTCATTGTTCCCAACCCTGGTGACCCTGTGCCGCAGCCGGCTGAGAACCCGCAATTTCGTCTGGTCCCACACCGCTTCGGCAGGCAAAACATCGTGCCTGCCTTTGAAGAACAATATGGCCCAATCCGTGAGGTTCGCTTCAAGTTCAAGCCTGATGGGACACGTGATGGCGGTGTGCATCAGCTCTGGACCGTGCGTGGCAGTTTGAACGACACCACGATTCCCAACTGTGCTCTGGTGCAACCCGATTTCGCCAGGGAGTTTGCCAGGGGAAACCTGGCTTTTCGCATTCCCTTACAGATGCTCGGGCTGGGCCTGATTGACTCAATCCAGGATCGCGAGATCCTGGCCCATCACGACGCCACCGCTATGGAACGTGCTCGCCTCGGTATTAGCGGTCATCCGAACCGCAGCGGCAACGATGGGACCATCGCCCGCTTTGGTTGGAAGGCCCAGAACAAGTCGATCACGATGTTTGCGGGCGAGGCTTACAACGTCGAGATGGGTATCAACAACGAGCTCTTCCCTACCGCCAAGGAAGAGGATCCCGGGTGTCAGGGTCCGGAAAAGCCGGAACCAAACGACGTGATTCGCACCGCCCTGGACGATTCCCACAACCAGGCATTCAACAATCCAATCCACCTTCTTCCCGACTGGATGCAGTTCCAACTGCTAATGCGCTTCACTGATGGTCCAGCACCGGATCCGAATCCCAGTGCCAGCGCCCAGCGAGGACGGGTTCTCTTTGATCGTATTGGTTGCGCGTTGTGTCATACGCCACAAATGCAAACCGCGCCGGTCATGCTTAGCGCCGTTCTGCAAGACCGTCCAGTCAACTTGTTCTCAGACTTATTGGTCCATCACATGGGCGTCAACCTGGCGGACAACATTATCCAGGGTGATGCTGGTCCCGACGAGTTTCGCACCACGCCACTCTGGGGAGTTGGTCAACGCATCTTCTTCCTGCATGACGGTAGAACCTCGGATCTGCTGGAAGCAATCAAGGCCCATTTTTCATTTCCTTCGCCACCTGACCTCCGTCATCACGATCCGGCGTATCCAGCGTCGGAGGCGAATGGAGTAATTCGCAACTTCAACGAACTGTCGAACAGTGACAAGCAGGCGATCTTGGATTTTCTCCGATCGCTCTAACCCCTTTGGAGTGCGGCCACGCGTCGCCGCACTCCAAAGTCCCACCTAAAGCAAAGGATTTAAGTGATGAAAACCTCAAGAGCAATTCTCATGATCGCCCTCCTAATCTCACTGGCTAACTGGAATGCGTCAATGGCTATGCGAAAACTGCTGAGGGTCGAAAGCGTCTCAAGAACTGTCCCCCGAACCAGTCGTGGTGGTCTTCAACCTTCGGCAAAGAGTTCCGTTGCCGTTGCCAGAACACCGGCGCCCCTACCGAGCACTGACGTGGGACCTGGACTGGGTTTTGTCGAAGGGCTTTCTGGCTATCTGATCGACCCTGGCAATCCCAGTGACATATTGGCGTCGACCGGTATCACAGTTTTCAAGTCCAATAATGCGGGGACGAGTTGGCACCCCGCCGGCGTCGGGCTGGAGGCAAATGGATACCTGGCTGTTGTGCCCAATATTCGGAGCGATCCCAGTAATCCACATACGGTTTACGCCGTGGGCGATTCAGGTCTCTTTCGTTCCACCGACTTCGGCGAACACTGGACTCGACTCTCTGATTCTTTCGGATTGAGAGATGTTGCGGTGAGTCCAACCTCACCAGACACGCTATTTGTTGTTAGCGTGAACTCAGTTTATTTGTCCACTGATGGCGGGATTACCTTGGTGAGACAGGGTGCTAATGGTTTACCCGACTTTGGTGGTTATACGAACGTTGTCTTCAGTCCAGCAGATCCACAAACATTGTACGTAGTTGATTACTTCTCTGGCGTTTACAAGTCCACGGACGCTGGGGCTACTTTCAATCTACTGATCAACAGTCCAATCGCGCCGGGCCAGGTATTCCCGCATCCGACGCTACGCGACACATTTTTCCTTGAAACGCTTGGTGAAAGTACTGGTTTATTTCGGTCGACAGACGGTGGCACAACTTTCCATCAAGTCACTGGCGGCCTACCAGCGGGAACGGTTCAGTTTGTCACGTTCGATGTAACAGATCCTTTGACGCTCTATGCTTCTGCGGATGAAGGATTGCTGCGGTCGACTGATGGGGGCATCACCTTCAAGGCGCTTGGTATCGCTCCGGATCAATTAGGTGCCGGTGAGGGAGGTGCAGTCACCCTGAGTATTGATCCGGCGAATGCCAAAGTTCTTTACGTCAACACAGCAAAGGGAAACTTCAAGTCAACCAATCGCGGGCGAAGTTTCACTGAAATTAACGATGGCTTTCGCGCCGCGCACGTCATAGACGTTGAGTTTGATGGCGAGAGGAACACCGGTCTCTACGTGGTCGCAAACCACGCCCTGTTTCGTAGCCGGGATCGCGGCAAAAGCTACACCGAGATCAAAGTGCCGCCACGGATAGCTGTAACAGCGGTTGGCATTCCCAAAACCGAACCCAATACAATCGTGATCGCAACCTTCGAAAACGGTATTCTCCGCTCGACCAATGGCGGTCGTACCTGGACCAACTCCTCAATCAACACCGGCCAGACCGGATTTTTCGAAAGCACTCGAATTGTGATTGACCCTGGTGATGCCCACAACGTCTACGTTGTGTCGAATCAGTTTTACCGTTCCACGGATGGAGGTCAGAACTTCAGTACAGATACCGCACAAGGCCTGGAAAGTCTTACGTCGACCCTCACGATCGATCCCGAGCAACCGAACGTGCTCTTTCTTTCTGGAGGCAACGGATTAGTTGGGCCGCCACTGCTGATCAAGTCTTCCAATGGTGGAATAAGTTTTACGCCGGCATTGGTCACGCTTGGCATTGTGAATGGTGTGGTAGTTGATCCGCACAACTCAAACATTGTTTATGTCACTGGCGTCTTACAACTGGAGGCAGACGAACCTTATCCGCTGGTCACTTATGGGGCGGCAAAGTCCCTGGATGGTGGGGCTACCTTCACGCCTTCCGATAGCGGGCTTCCCCATTCGCCGATACGAGGGTTGGTGACTGACCCGCTTGATTCAGCCAGACTGTTCACCTGGGTCGCTGGCCAGGGTTTGTTTACCACTCAAGATGGAGCAGTGAGTTGGAGCCGGGTAAATGACACTGAGACCGTTCGCCGATCTGTTTTAGCGGATGCTCTGGCAATCAATCCGCAGAATCCAAAGTTGGTATACCTCGGAGGTGCGAGTCTGCTGGAAGTTGCGGCGCGGTGAAACGGGAGAAGTCGGGGGGAAAGGGTGAAGGTGAAGCGGAGAAGGGGTGACGGGGAGAAGGGGGGACTGTCCCCCTGTCACCCTGTCACTCCATCCCGTCGCTACCGCTCCTAATGTTCTCTAAGAGCTTTCGTAGCGCAAACAGGTCCTCTTTGATCACATAAGCTATTGCACCCGCGGCGCGCGCCTCGGCACGCAATTTCGTGTCGTCATATTCAGTAACGATGATCACCCGCGCGTCGGGGTGCGTGGCCTTGATTCGTCGTGTTGCTTCGAGACCATCGACATTTGTCATCTTGATATCCATCAGCACGACGTCAGGCCGCAACCGTTCGTAGGAAGTCACTGCCTCTAGCCCGTCCTCGCACTCACCCACGACGTCGCCCAGGTCTGCTACTATCGACCTCAACAACCGTCGCATCGATCGGTTGTCTTCTACAATTAAGAGTCGCATTACTTCCTTAGGGTAGAGCTTCGATATTCACGTAGAAGCGAAAAGCGCCACCCTGTTGGATCCCCAGCATGAACTGCACGTTGATGCTTGCTCCATTCGCGAGCGGCGTTGCCAGGGTGATTTGGCCGGCTGATAGCGTTGAGTTCAACCCGCCTCCATTTGGTTGGCCCGGTGGTTCATCAAGTGTCGTACCTCGCACCATGACCATGCAGGGAGCCGGGTTGGGCGCACACTGCGCCGGGTCAGCAACTGTTACGTTCACATCGTTAGAAGTAAGTGCGCGCAGGTCGGCGGTACCGGGAGGAGCCGGTCCGCTCATCGTGGCAATGATGCGGAAACGGAGTTGGCTGATGGACTGTCCGGTTTGATTTGTAAAACGACGTCTGATTGCCAGAGTGCCGAGCGCTTTGTTCGTGCCGATGTCCGCCGCATCACGCACGCGGTTCGGCGCCGCAGTCTGTCCGGCGGTTGCGTCAATCAAGTTGGATGAAACGGTGGCGTTAGCCAGGATCGGTGAGCCGGAATATTCTGGACCAGGCGCGCCCAGGTGCGCAGCTACTCCGCCGACGCTCCCTCCAGTGGTTGAAAGGAGAATGAAGTCCGCGGCATTGTCGTCGGTATCCTTTGCTGTTCCCGATGAGGGGTCGCGAATCCAGGCGTGATCAAGAGTCGACTCGCCGGTTTGCGGCAAAGGCGTGCCTTCGCGGAACAAAGGCACGGAGGCTCCGCCGGATGCGGCGGCGTCGCTGAAGAGTACTGAATCGATCACCGCACCACGATTAAGCAAAGCGATTCCGCCCATCCAGTCGCTATTGTTTGCGGGTGCGATCACCTGGTCTTCCGCTGATTGGAAAAACTCGCCGGCGATGAGATAGTGACCGCGCGGTGGGATGCCCGTTTGGGCTGGCAACGTTACCGGAAAGACAGCGGAACCGGCGCGGTTCAAAAGGTTGAAGGTGAAACCGGAAATATCGATACTGGAATCCGTGTTGTTATAGAGCTCGTAGTACTCATCCTGGGGCCCCAGAGGTCCACTCATGCGAAATTCGCTGATGAGCAATTGGCCTCGTTGGGCCGGCAAGGCGAGCACATAGCGTTGCCCAAAGATGCCCCAGCTATCGCCATCCTGTCTGAAACTGGACCATACAAACACAAAGTTGCTGCCATTCGTCGCCACATCAGACGTACTTTGTTGATTGAAGGTTTGCGTGTTGACCAGGAACTCATCTCCCAGTGGCACACCTGAGGGACTGAACCTGCGCGCAAAAACACCGCTACCAAACCCATCCTGATCCAGGATCGAGTAAGTAATCAGAAATTCGCCATTTCCGTAGGCGACAATTCTGGCCCCACTTTGCGGGTGATTCTGGGTGGAATTCACCGGAAACTCAGCACCTTGCGGTACACCAGCGGCGTTGAAAAGCTGAGCGTGAACCGAATTACCGGTGATCCCTTGATTGAAACTGTTCCAGGCAATGAGGAAGTTTCCCGACGCGTCCATCGCGATTGACTCGCTGTCCTGGTTTTTATCCGTGTAAGTATTGACGTGAAACTCTGTCCCCTGGGCCACACCGGCAGCGTTGAAACGTTGGGCATAGATCCCGGTTTGCGTTGATAGGTCGCCTTCCTGCCCGTCACTTACCCAGGTGACCACAAAATCGCCAGTTGAATTCATGGCGATCGCCGGATTGAATTGATCGTTCGGGGCAAAGGTGTTCACTCTGAACTCTCCACCCTGCCGGACGCCGACATTGTTATACCGTTGAGCGTAGATGCCAAACGAACCAGCCTCGTCCACATTCGAACTTTGCCCGTCCCAAACGATGACGAAATTGCCGCTGGGAGTCATCGCAATACATGGATCTCTTTGGAAGCCGGCGGTGGTGGTGTTGACGCGAAACTCGCCACCTAATCTCGTACCGGAGGAGTTGAAGCGCTGCGCGTAAATACCAAAGGCATCACCATCCTGAGCATTGCTCTCCCAGGCGATTACGAAGTTACCGTTGGCGTCCATCGCGATTGCTGGTTCATCTTGATCGAATGCAGTAGTGGTGTTGACGCGAAATTCTCCTCCCAGAGGCGTTCCGGACGCGCTGTAACGTTGTGCGTAAATCCCGGTACCACCGCCATCCTGATTCTCGCTATTCCAAACCAGCACAAAGTTACCCAATGAATCGATGGCTGCCCCCCGACCAGCACTTGCTCCGTTCGTTGTTTGGGAACCGGTGGTGAACGTATTGGCTTGAAACTCTACTCCGGCGCGATCCAGGTTCTGCGCTGCCGCGACCTGGACCAAAACGCCGAGGGTTACGAGACTGCCGAACCAGCGAAGGGTGAACATCAATTTGCTGGCGGCCGAGATGGCACTGGACATTGGGAATCCTTTCCTTGGTAGTGCGACTCGCTAGGGTTTGAAGGCAGACGTTTGCGTGTCACGCTCATGCAGTCGCCGGGTTGGCGAAGGGCGGATTGTGATTTAGCGGGCGGGTTTTGAGAATGCGAGGGACTACCCAATTGAATATGGGCAGACGTACCTAATTTGATGGGTATTCCTACCTAGCTTATCCACAGATTACACAGATTACACCGAGACATTCTTAATCAGCTCAGATACGCCATTTGATCCCAGCGACGATTGAAGTTATGAACGTGGGCAGTATGCGTTCCAAGAACAAGAATTAGCGCAACTACACTTCCAAGCAAATTAGCTCAACTATACTCCCAAGCAGATTAGCTCAACTATACTTCCAAGCAGATTAGCTCAACTACACTACCTGGAAGCCAATTAGCTCAACTTAACTGATTAAATTACTCTCTGTGAAATCTGCGTAATCTGTGGATCAAAACTCAGACACATGCTCAACCGCGAACCGCAGCAGCGCATGATTTCCTTTCAGGTTGAGTTTGACTGCGATGTTCGCCCGGTGATGCTCCACCGTGCGAACGCTGACGCAGAGTGTGTCGGCGATCTCACGGCTTGTCTTGTATTCTGCGATCAACTTGATCACCTGGCGCTCGGTGGGACTGAGGCTGTTAATACCCGGCACGCGTTCCGGCAAGGTGGTCGCACGCCGGTCACGGTTGATGAGATAACCCGATAGAGCGGGGCTGATAAAGTGACGTCCGGCCGCCACTGATTTGATGGCGCCCACAACATCCGTCACGGCACTATCCTTCAGTACATATCCTTTCACTCCAATATCGAGAGCCGTATTGAAGAGTCGTTCATCGCGATACATCGTCAGGAATATCAGACCAACGGCCAGATGATCGTCTCGTACCGCGCGCGCAACCTCGAACCCATCGCCGCTGGGCATTTCGACATCCAGCACCGCTACTTCCGGAGTGTGTTCGCGGATGCGGGCGATAGCCAGGTCGCAGTCATCAGCTTCAGCAACAACTTTAAGTGAGGGATCTGACTCAATGACCTGCTTCAGGCCCTGGCGAAATATAGGGTGGTCGTCTGCGATGACGACGCGGATCTCAGGCGCCACGGCGGGCCTCCTTTTGCTGCTCGGCCAAACGAAGAGTGATATTTATCCTGGTGCCCTTATGAGGAGTCGAACTGATCGTATGAGTGCCGCCAAGTAGACGTACGCGTTCAGCGATTCCAGTTAGTCCGAAGCCGCGGCCGTTGGCGACACCAGTTCCAGTGGTGCTGAAGCCCCGGCCGTTGTCGCTGATGGTTAGTTGAAGCGCTCGCGCATCCCGGGCGATTATGATGCTCGCCTGGCTTGCTTCGGAGTGTTTGACAATATTGTTGACGCACTCCTGGACCACGCGATAGAAGTTGGTTTCCACGTCCTTGTTAAAAAGCCTGTCCAGTTCAATGAGGTCCACAGTAAAAGCAATTCCGGAAGCCGCCGAAACTTTTTCGATCATTGCTTCAATAGCACTCTTCAACCCGAGCCTGTCAAGATGAAACGGTCGCAGGTCGTAGGAGATCTCGCGCACCTCCTCGATTACTTCGTTGACTGCATCGGAAATCTCGTCGAACTGCTCACGGGCTCGGTCATCCCCCGTGGTTGCCTGCACTCCAAGTAACGCTCGGTTCTTGATGACCAGCAGGTTTTGTCCAAGGCTGTCGTGCAATTCGGCCGCGATCCGTTTCCGTTCGCGCTCTTGCGATTCGATCAATTGGCGGGAGAAGTCAGTCTGGTTAGCGTGCGCCCTCCTTAGTCGGCGTAGCCGCTGCTCGTATATAAAGATCCCGATGCCGGTGATTCCCAGGGCACAGAGCGCCATGAACCAGGACGTGCGCCAGAACGGGGGCACAACTGCAATTGCCAGGCGTGCTCCCTCGTAATTCCACGCTCCATCGGCATTGGCGCCGATAACCCGGAAAGTGTAAGAACCGGGTGGCAGATGCGAATAGTAGACTGCGCGTCGCGTGCCGGCTTCGGTCCAATCTCGATCCAGGCCCTCCAGCATGTACTTGAACCGTACCTGCTCTGGTTTGATAAAACTCAGCGCCGTGTATTGGATTTCGAGGTTTCCCTGACCAGGCCCGATTCGCAGGGGGCCGCGTGGATCAAAGGCCTGGTGGTCCAGCAGTCCGCCTTCAATTAACACTGGCGGTGCGACGTCGTTTACCGGTACCGCTTCCGGGTCGATCACTGCGACGCCTTTTTGCGTGGGGAACCAGAGTTTGCCGTCATGAGTACGCGCGCCCGCTGGTTGCCGACCTCCATTGCACTCCACCGTTAAAAGGCCATC
>Ga0126377_10000945_pt1 | contig 18580 bp, 12 predicted proteins | sample PanSoiMetPlot_22_FD_92647 | JGI IMG/M metagenome (GOLD analysis project Ga0126377, IMG submission 92647) | Tropical forest soil microbial communities from Panama - MetaG Plot_22 | ecosystem: Environmental > Terrestrial > Soil > Tropical forest > Bulk soil | place: Panama | collected 2016-02-17 | reverse complement strand
GCTCGATACACTCCTCGAAGTCGATCGCGCCGCCGTGCTGCAGGCAGCGCGCGTCCCAGCGCGCGTCGGCTCCCTCGCTGAGCGTGCACTTCTCGCCCAGGCCGCATGCCACGGTGTCGAGCGGGTCGCAGTCGGAGGTGCAGGTGCGCACGTCGGTGCCGGCGACGGCGCGGTTGCACAGGCGCACGCCGCCGCCGCAGTCGTCGTCGCGGTTGCAGTAGGCCTGGCAGTGACCGCGCAGGCCGAGCTCGGCGTGGCAGGCGAAGCCGGCCGCGCAGTCGGCGTCGGTCGCACACGACCCTTCCTCGCCGAGGTCGCCGGCCGGCGAGCAGGCCGGCCCGGGCGCGTCGCCGTCCACGTAGCAGCCGTCGCCGTCCGCGCAGCCGCACTGCGTGACCGGATCGCACGGATCGCAGGCGCCGGGCCCGTCGCCGCCGCCATCGCCGGTGCCGTCGGCTCCGTCGCCGCCGCCGTCGGCGGTGCCGTCGTCACCGCTTCCGTCCGCGCCGCTGCCGTCGTCGCCGGCGCCGTCGCCGCCTCCCTGGGCGCAGCTTCCCGGCGCCTCGCCGGAGCCGTGACAGTAGGAGTCGGTGCCGCAGGCGGTGCCGTCGGGGCACGCGCCGCCCGCCCCGCACGTGATGGTGCAGGAGCGCGGGTCGCCCGCGCTGCAGGCGGCGACGGCGGCGGCGCCGGCCGCGCCGGCCGCGGCGAGGGCGAGCGCGACCAGGCCGCGGATCAGAAGGCGCCGCGCCATTGAAGCACCGCGCCTCCCTGCGGCTGCGGGAGGATCGACATCGACGCGTGTCGCGCTGCCTGGGCCGCGGTCGCCTCCCGGTGGCCCAGCCAGTAGAAGGCGGCGCCGGTGCCGATGGCGGCGGTCCCGATCAGGCCGAAGCCGATCGCGAGCGTGCGGTTGCGGCCCAGCGAGTCCTCGCGGTCGGCGAGCTCCGGCGTCCATGCCCCGCCGGTGTCGTAGAAGTCGCTCAGGTCCGAGGCCGCGCTGTGGGCGCGCAGTCCGTAGTAGACGCCGACCGCGGTGAGGACGGCGCCCGCCGCGCCCACGCTGACACCGATCAGCTTCTTGCTGCGGCCGGGCTGCGCGCCGCGATCGCGCTGGTCCAGCTCCACCGCGGGGCCGGCGGCCGTGTCGCCCGGCGGCGGGATGGGCGGCTCGGCGAAGAGCGGCTGCCGGGTGTCCTCCGGCGGCGACGCGGCCGCGTCCTGCGGCGACGGCGACGCGGCGGGCGGTGCGACGGCGCCGCCGAACGCGCCGGAGCCGGCGGTTGCGCCGCCCGCGGTCGCGAGATCGGTCCGCTCCTTCTCGGCCTTCGCGCAGCTCCGCAGCGAGTCGGAGTGCTCGCGCGCGAGCGACGCCTGCGGCGAGTCGGGGTTCGCGTGCAGGAAGTTGCGATAGGCGCGGTAGGCGTGGCGGCAGTCGCCCTTCAGGCGGTAGGCCTGGGCCAGGTTGAAGAGGATGCCGGGTGCGGGCACGAGCGCGTAGGCCTTGCGATAGGAGCTGATGGCGCGCCCGTACTGGCCGGCCTCGTAGTAGCGCAGGCCGGCGGCGTGAAGCGCGCGGGCGCGGTCCTCGTTCGACGCGCTGGATGCGGGGGCCGCGGGCGTTCCCTGCTGCGCCCGGGCGGGCGAGCCGGCAGTGACAGCCGCGGTCGCGATGGCGATGACCAGGACGGGCGTGCGGTGCGACATGAGGCCTCGTGGTTGGGCGCGCGATCGACTCAGAAAGGATCGCGGATCGGCGCGTCGCGGTCGGCCGGACGCGCGCCGCGGCGCCCCGCGGGCGCTCCCTCGAGCGGCGCGACCACCGGCTCCGGCGCCGACGGCGCCGCCCGGGACGCGGCCCCCGCGCCGGCCGGCCGCGGCTTCGACTGTGACGGCGCCGCGCCCGACACCGTCGGTGCGGACGCAGACTCCCCGCTGTGAGTCGCGGAGTCCGCGCGCGATGGCGCCTCCGCCGACGGCGCGGCCGTGGACGGCGCGGCCGCGGGCGCCTCGACGCCCGACGGCGCCGCCGCCTCCGGCCTGGATGCCGGCGACTCGGCGCCCGACGGCGCGGCCGGAGACGGCGCGGCCGCAGTCGACTCGACGCCCGACGGCGCGGCCCCGGACCCGGGCGCGACTGCACCCGCCCTGTCGTCGCCGCCGATGAACAGGTAGGCCGCCAGGATGACCAGACCGACGATGACCTGGGCCGCGATCAGCACGCGGTTGCGCGGGCGCTGCAGCCACAGGCGCGCTCGCTCGCCGAGCGGCAACTCGACGGCAGGCACCACGCGCGGATAGGTCGCCGGCCGGTACAGCGCGCGCAGCGCCCTGCGCACGTCGGTCGCGGTCGGCCGCTCGCTCGGGTCCTTGGCCAGGAGCCGGTCGATGAGCCGCTCCAGATCCGGGGGCACGTCGGGCCGCAGCGCGCGCAGGAGCGGCGGGGTGGACTTCATGTGCGCGACCAGCACGCCCTCGGCGGTGTCGGCGTCGAAGACCGGGCGCCCGGCCAGCATCTCGAACGCGATGAGCCCGACCGCGTAGAGGTCGGCCGGCGTCCCGACCAGCTGTGCGCGCGCCTGCTCCGGGGCCATGTAGTGCGGCGTGCCGGCGAGGATGCCGCCGCCCCGCACGCCCTGCTCGTCCTCCCCGCCTGCGGTGCCGGCCAGCCTGGCGATGCCGAAGTCGAGGATCTTGACCTGAGGACCGTCGGAGCCGTCCTCGAGGAACACGTTGTCGGGCTTGAGATCGCGGTGGACGATCGGCACCGCGTGCGCCGCCTCCGCCGCCTCGGCGATCTGATCGAGGATCGGCACGGCGTCGTCGACCTCGAGCGGGCCGTAGCTCAGGCGCTGGGTCAGGGTCTCACCGCGCAGGAGCTGCATGACCAGGTACGGCCGGCCATCCGACAGCGTGCCGAGCGTGTGGATGTCGACGACGTGGCGGTTGGCGATCTGGTTGGCCGCGCGCGCCTCGATGACGAACTGCTGCACGACGTCGGGGTCGCGGCACAGGTGACTGGCGATGACCTTGATGGCGACCTGGCGATCGATGATCGGGTTGCGCGCGGCGTAGACCGAGCCCATGCCGCCGACGCCGATGAGCTCGACGATCTCGTAGTCGCCGACGCGGAAGCCGGCCGGCAGGAGATCCTCGGGCAGCCGCTCCGACGCCGCCGGTTCGAGCGGCGGCGTGTAGCCCAGGATGGTGTGCCCGGCCGGCGCCGGCGCGGGCGTACCCTTGCCCGCCGCGAGCGCGTCCGGTGGAGGCGGCAGCGCGGCCCTGATCGTCGACGGCCCGCCCGCGCGGTCGACGCTGCCGCTGCCACGCGTGGGCGTCGGCCGGTCAGGAGTCTCGCGGTTGGCGGACGACATGGCTGCAGTCGTATGACAGGCGCCGGGCCGGAGTGTCGCGTGAACCGATCACATCTCCATCATTAACTCGCCTGAACTGCAAAATCCCGCGAGGGCCGGTGTGATGCGAGCGCACGGGGTGGGAGCCCGCAGCACACACTCGCGCGGCGACTTCTTCCACATCGAGACGGATCTCGATCGACGGCGCGGAGTCGAGCGCGTCACTGGTCAATGGTTCAGCTGAGCCGTGGGCCCGCGCACGCTCGATGCGCCGCCCTCGGCAGGCTCACCGGCGGACAGGAACGAAGCTGGCCTGGCCCACGGCCACGACCTCGCCGTCGCGTACCACCTGTCCTTCGACGAACAGGAGGCGCTTCCCGCCGTGCAGCAGGGTCGCGCGCGCCTCGAGCCTCCCATCGAACACCGGGCGCAGGAAGCGAACCGAGATCTCCGCGGTGGCGACCGGCTGCCGCCCGGCGGCGCGGAAGCACTGCATGCCCATGACCGAGTCGAGCAGCGCATGGATCACAGAGCCGTGAACCACGCCGTTCGAGTTCTTGTGAACGTCCCCGATATTGACGCAGACCGCCGGACCGTCCGCCGCCTCGCGATCGAGCTCGAAGCCGAGGAGCTGAAGGAAGCGCGGCGAGCCGTCCACGCGCGCGACTCTAGCACGCGACTTCGAGTACGATGGCTCCATGTCGAGTTTCCGGGCCAATGTCTACAGGATGTACGACAAGGCGGTCGGCTACCTGGGACTGCCGGTCGGGCTCGCCGAGCGCATCAAGTCGTGCAGCGTCCTCCTGCACGTGCGGATCCCCGTGCGCGTCGGTGACGAGCTGCGGCTGATCGACGCCTATCGCGCACAGCACTCGTTCCACAAGAAGCCGGTCAAGGGCGGTATTCGCTTCGACCTCGAGGTCAGCGCCGACGAGGTGGTCGCGCTCGCGACGCTCATGACCTTCAAGTGCGCGCTGGTCAACGTGCCGTTCGGCGGCGCGAAGGGCGGCGTGCGCATCGACCCGCGCGTCGAGTCGGTGGAGACGCTCGAGCGCGTCACGCGCCGCTACACGGCGGAGCTCTTCTGGCGCAACTGCATCGGACCGGGCGTCGACGTGCCCGCGCCGGACATGGGCACCGGTCCGCGCGAGATGGCCTGGATCGCCGACACCTACGCCACGCTCAACCCGCACGAGATCGACCCGCTCGCATGCGTGACCGGCAAGCCGGTGTCACAGGGCGGCATCCGCGGCCGCAACGAGGCCACCGGCCGCGGCGTGCAGTACGGCCTGCGCGAGTTCTTCCGCAATCAGGCGGACGTCACCGCCTGCAAGCTCGACGGCGATCTGCAGGGCAAGCGGATCATCGTGCAGGGCCTCGGCAACGTCGGCTATCACGCGGCCAAGTTCCTCCAGGAGGAGGACGGGGCCAAGATCATCGGCATCATCGAGCGCGACGGCGCGCTGTGGAGCGAGACCGGCCTCTCGGTCGAGGCGGTGCGCCAGCACATGACCGAGCACAAGACGATCCGCGGCTTCGCCGGCGCCAAGCTGGTCGAGGACGGCGCGCAGGTCATGACCTATCCCTGCGACATCCTCCTGCCGGCCGCGATGGAGAACCAGCTCCACGCGCAGAACGCCGAGAAGGTGCAGGCCCGCCTGGTGGTCGAGGCGGCCAACGGCCCGACCACGGCCGACGCCGCCGAGATCCTGACCCGCCGGGGCATCGCGGTCCTGCCCGACATCTACATCAACGCGGGCGGCGTGACGGTCTCGTACTTCGAGTGGAGCAAGAACCTGGCCCACATGCGCTATGGCCGCATGTCGCGCCGCATCGACCAGCAGCGCCGCGGGCAGCTCATGACCGCGATCGAGGACATGGTGGGCCGCAAGTTCAAGCCCGAGCAGTGGGCCACGGCCGGCCAGGGCGCCGGCGAGATCGATCACGTCCGCTCCGGGCTCGACGACACCATGATCGAGGCGCTGACCGAGATCCGCGAGGCGCGCGACCGCTACAAGACCCCGGACCTGCGCACGGCCTCGTTCATCGCCGCGATCCAGAAGGTGGCGACGTCCAACCTCGAGCTCGGCCTGTGGCCGTGAAGCCTGTGGCCGTGAAGCCTGGGCCGTGAGGCTCTGAGGCCGTGAAGGCCTGAGGTCGGTGAAGCCGCCAGGGCCGCCTGGCGGCTCCAAAATAGCCATTGACCCCGCCGCGCGGCGTGGGCAGATTCGGGCCCTCGTGCGGGCCCTGCTGTGGATCCTCGTGGCGGCGGTGGCCGCGTGCAGCTTCAGCGAGAGCGATCCGCGCTACGACTCGGGGCTCGACGAGCTCGACATCGTCTCCGTGCAGCCGCAGGTGCTGGTGCCGGGGACGGTGGTCGTGGTCGAGGGCCGGTCGTTCGTCGACGCCCCGTGGGGCGAGAGCGAGGTCGTGCTGGCAGGGCGCTTCACGGCCGGCCCCGAGGCGCGCGATGTGGAGGTGACGGTCCCGGTCCGCTTCCGCGACTTCGAGCACCTCGAGGTCCAGATCACCGAGGAGCTGCTCGACGAGCTCGGCGCGCGCGAGGGCGAGTTCGACGGCACCGCCGTGGTGGCGGTCGACAGCGCCGTCGACCACCAGCGCCACCTCACGCGGCCGCTCGACGTGGCGCTGAGCCTGCACGCGGATCTCACCCCGGAGCTCTCCGACGTTCAGCACGCGTCGACCCTGTTCGTCAACGACGAGGTCGCGGTGCAGGGCGACGGCATGCTGCTGGGCGGCGACGAGGGCACCACCTACGCCCGCGTGGAGGGCTGCTTCGCGGCCGAGGACGAGGCGGGTGAGCTCGGCGAGTGCGCGGCGGTCGCCCCGGTCGATCTGCCGGTCACGCCGGCGGGCCCCTTCGACCGCGCGAGCGGCCGGTTCCGCTTCGCGCCCGAGATCGCCGGCATCCGCGCGGGCGAGTTCCGCGGCAGCGTGCTCCTGCACAGCGTGCACGGTGGCGGCGCCGAGCGCGACAGCGCGGCGGTCGACACCGCCCTCGCGCTCGCCGAGGCCGAGGTCGCGGCGGTCGGGCCCGAGCAGGTCAGCCTCGGCCAGTACCTCGAGATCGAGGGCGGCGGGTTCGTGGGCGGCGCCGACGACCAGCTCACGCTCCTCCACCTGGTCGGGCAGTACACCGTCGAAGGCGCGCCCGACCCGGTCGCCATCGACACCACGCTGGTCCCCGAGTTCGTGAGCGGCCGCTCGGTCAGATACGTCGTGAACGAGGACGACGATCTCGGGCAGGTGCTCGCGCTGCGCGGCGGCGGCGGCGCGTTCTCGGGCTCGCTGACGCCCATCGTCTCGTTTCGCGACGACGAGGTGACCGGGGCGCCGCTCGACGTCGACATCGGCGTGGGGCGGGTGGTCCAGGTCGTCTACGTCGACTTCACGCCGCAGTACGTGAGCAGCCTGCAGCACTTCGGTCTGCGCGCGGCCGACGCGCAGATCCGGCGCCGCGTGCTCGAGGTGGTCGAGCGCGACTACCGCACGATCGCGATCGACGTGCGCGCCGAGCCGCCGACCGACTTCTCTCTCTACGCCGAGGTCGAGGTGGGCGGGCCCGATCCCAACGGGCTGGGGCTGCTCGGCTACGACAACACGCCCGGCAAGGACGTCGGCAACCTGCGCCTGCACGACCTCATCGGCGGGGTCAACGCCACCACCCAGGCGGACGGATTCCCCGGCTACGGGGGCGTGTTCGTCGAGTCGCTGTTCATCTTCTCGGAGCACCCGGGCGAGCTCGCGCCCGCGTCCCCCGCCGCCGACGCGATGTTCGACGACGTCTTCGACGCGTTCCGCGCCGACACCGACGGCGTGGCGGTGGTGCCCGCCGAGCTCGACGGGCTGGGCACGCCGTCGGGCGCGGACTGCCCGGCGAGCGATCGCCACGGCCGCGTCGAGTGCGCTGTGTGGGTGCTCGGCTCTCTCATCGGCACGACGGTCAGCCACGAGCTCGGCCACTCGCTCGGCCTCGCCAATCCGGGAGGCGGCGACGTGCACATCCTGACCGACAAGCCCGACCGGCTGATGGAGGCGGGCGGAGGGCGCAGCTTCCGCGAGCGCTCCGAGCTGGACGGCGAGGGGCCGGGGATGTTCTGCGACGAGGAGTACAGCTACCTGCGCGGCATCCTGGCGCGCGACGAGCCCGACGACAACGCGCCGCGTCCCGACTGCCGCTGACCCCCTCGGGCAACGAGCGTGGGATGGACCACCGATGTTGCGCCGGGGGGTGCGCCGCGAACGCGGCCTCTCTCAGGATCGCGCTTGCTCTCGGCGCGCCGGTGATACGATTCCCGTCATGGGTGGGGCGAGTACCCCGCCGAGCCGCCTCGACGAGGCGCTGGTTGCCGGGGCCGGCGCAGCGGAAGTAGAGACGACGCTCGCCGACATCGATGGACTGGGAGCGGCGACCGACACCGAGGCGCAGGCCACCTCTGCGGGCGGCGATCGAACCGCGGCCGTCGCGCCCGCCGCGGCCGCGGCGCCCGCAGGGAACGGCGCGCCCGCCACGGCAGCCGCGGCCGTCGCGCCCGCCGTCCCCGTCGCCAGACCGGCGCGCGCCGTGGCGCCGCACGGCCATCTCGGCCGCTACGTTCTGGGCAAGCGCATCGGCGCCGGCGGCATGGCGGTGGTCTATCGCGCGCGCGATCCGGCACTCGAGCGCGAGCTGGCCATCAAGGTCCTCCGCCCCAGGATGCGCGGCGCCGCGGCCCGCGACCGGCTCCTGCGCGAGGCGCAGGCGATGGCGCGGCTCGAGCACGCCAACGTGGTGCCGGTCTTCGACGTCGGCACGACCGGCGACAACATCTACATGGTCATGCCCTTCATGCCGGGCGGCACGCTCGGCGAGTGGCTCGGCGCCGAGCCGCGGCCGTGGCGATCGGTGCTGGCCCGATTTCTGGCCGCCGGCCGCGGGCTGACCGCCGCCCACGCCCACGGCATCGTTCACCGCGACTTCAAGCCGGACAACGTGCTCCTCGGCGTCCGCGGCGAGGTGCGCGTCGCCGACTTCGGTCTGGCCCAGCTGGCCGCGCAGCCCGCGCCGGAGGACGACGCGCCGACCCCGACTCCGGCCGGCCCGGCCCACCTCACCCGCACCGGCGCGGTGCTCGGCACGCCGGTCTACATGGCGCCCGAGCAGTTCTGCGGCGGACCGGTCGACGCGCGCAGCGATCAGTTCTCGTTCTGCGTGGCCCTGTGGGAGGGGCTGTACGGCGAGCGTCCGTTCCGCCCCGACAAGACGGCCGGCGAGTCCGAGCTCTATCCCATCCGCGCCATCCGCCGCGGGCCGCACCCGCCGGCGCGCGACCGCGGCGTCCCGCGCTGGTTGCGCGCGATGGTCGGACGCGGCCTGCGCTCCGAGCCGGGCGAGCGCTGGCCGTCGCTCGAGCGGCTGCTCGATCGCATGAGCGCGCGAAATCGCCGCCCGCGCCTGATCGCGATCGCGCTGGCCGCGGGCGCGCTCATCGCGGGCGGCGTGGCGGCGGCGACGGCGCTCGCCGGCGCAGGGGGCGCGGGCGAGGCGCAGGCGGTGCGGGATCGCGACGCCGGCCGAGGCGCGGCCCGCCCATCCGCCGCGCGCGGCTTCCGCATCAGCCGGATCACCGCGCGCGGCCGCATCTCCGACGCGGCGGTCACGAGCGACGGCGCGCACCTGGCCTGGGCCGTCGGCGGCGACATCGTCATCCAGGGCACCGCCGGCGGAGCGGGGCAGCCGCGCGTCGTGCTGCGCGACGCGCCCGAGGCCACCCTCGCGTTCGCGCCGGCCGGCGACCGCCTCGCGGTGACCAACCCGCCCGGGCGCACGCGCATCCTCGACGTGCGGAGCGGCGCGGTCCTGCTCGACGCCGCCGTGGGCATGCCGCTCCTCGCCTTCGCCGGCCCCGACGCGCTGGTCTACAGCAACCACCGTCCGATCCTGGAGGTGCGCCCGCTCGCCTCCCTGCAGGGCAGCCGCCGGTGCGCGCTGCCCGGCGACATCCGCGCGGTCGGCGACCTCACCGCGACCGCCACCGGCGAGGTTCTGCTCGTCATCGACCGCCCCGACGGAGCCCGCGCGCTCATGCGGGTCGGTGCCGACTGCAAGAACGCGGTCGTGCTGCGAGTCGACCACTGGCTCAAGGCGGTGGCGGCCGCCGGCGATCGCATCTACGGCCTCAGGCGGGCGGCGGGCGACCTGTCGCTGGTCGCGCTCGACCGTGGCGGCAGCGTGGTGGACGTGCGCGGGCTCGACGGCGACGCGACCGATCTGGCCGGGGTCGCCTCCGACGGCCAGGCCTACTTCACCCGCACGGAGGTCGAGTGGCGCCTGCTCGAGCTCGATCGCGGCGGCCGCGCGACCGAGCGGGCCTCCGGCGCCCAGCGGACCGAGCTGGCCGGCAGCGCCGACGGCGAATGGGTCGCATGGATCGAGGACGGCGACGACCAGCGCGCGCTGCGCGTCGCCCCCACCGATCGGATGGCCGACAGGCCGGCGCCGATCGCGACCGGCGTCATGACGGTGGCGTGGTCTCCCGATGGCCGCCGGCTGGCCGCCATCCTCGACGCCGGCGGCCGCGAGGAGCTGGTCGAGATGGACCGCGACGGCGCGGTCTTCCGCCGCGTCCCGGTCGCCGACCTCGACAGCGAGGACTGGACCGCCTGGCTGGGCGAGGACGCGGTGGTCGCGACGTCGTTCGACAACCGCAGGCTCCTGCGCGTCGATCTCGCGTCCGGCGCGGTGCGGTCGCTCCTCGAGGAGCGGGGCGAGATCGCCGACCCGCAGTCGGCGGCCGACGGCTCGCTCGTGTTCGCGTGGGACCGCGACGACCGCGGCGCGTCCGGGGTGTGGCTGCGCGCGCCCGACGGCGCGCTCGCGCAGCTGCGCGAGGACGCCGACAGCAGCGTGCACGCCGCCTGGTCGGCCGACGACGGAGCCATCGTGCTCTACGACCGCGCGTCCGGGCAGCTGTGGCGGATCGCGCGCGCCGGCGCCGACCCGGAGCGCATGGCGCCGGTGCCGCTGGCCGGCAACGAGTGGCTTCCGGCCCTGTGGCTGCGCGGCCGCGACCGCATCCTCGCCCACGTCGTCCGCTCGGCGAGCGACCTCTACGTCAGCCGCCCCGAGTAGCGCCTTTCCACAGACGAAAGGCTGGAGGCCCGACGACGTCGACGTCGACGTTGACCTGGTCGTCGACGGCGACGGCGCCGTGGAGGTGAGCGCCACCATGGCCGTTGACTCGGCGCGGTGTCCGCGCGGCGAGCAATGATCCGCAACGCCCGCATCGCAACGGCCGCCAGGACCGCCACGACGCCGCCGGGCCAGGCCTACTTGGGCGGCAGCCGCCGCTTCAGGATGTCGCCGAGCGTGCCGAGGCCGCGCTGGGCACCGGCGCGGACGGCCGCGAAGTCGGCCGCCTCGGCGGCGGCCTCGTCGGCGCTGGGCGCCGTCATCGACAGCGAGATGCGGCGGCGGGGCACATCGACGCCGACCACGGTGACCTCGACCTCCTTGCCGGCCTCGACCACCTCGCGCGGATTGTTGATGCGGCGGTCCGCCGCCATCTGGCTGATGTGCACCAGTCCCTCGACGCCGGGCTCCAGCTCCACGAAGGCGCCGAACGGCTGCAGCCGCACCACCCGGCCGCGCAGGCGCGCGCCCTCGCTGTAGCGCGCGGCCACCTCGGTCCACGGATCCTTCTCGAGGGCCTTGAGCGACAGCGAGATCTTCTCCGGCCGCTTCGGGTCGCCGGTCTTCTCGATCTTGGTGACCTGGACCTGCACCGGCTGGCCGACCGACAGCACCTCCGACGGGTGGCCGACGCGCTGGAAGCCGAGCTCGCTCACGTGCAGCATGCCCTCGATCCCGCCGAGGTCGACGAAGGCGCCGTAGTCCTTGATCGTGGTGACGACGCCGGGGAACACCGCTCCGACCTCGAGCCGCTGGCGCAGCTCGGTCGCGCGCACCTCGGCCTCCTCGGCCAGGAGGGCCTTGCGCGACAGGACCAGGTTGAGCTGGCCGCCGCGCCCGGGCTCGAGGCGCGTGATGCGGAAGGTCAGCCGCTGCCCGACGAACACCGCCGGGTCCTCGACGAAGCGAAGGTCGAGCTGGCCGGCCGGGCAGAAGCCGCGCATGCCGGCCACCTGCACCTCGACGCCGCCCTTGACGACGCCCGTGACCACGCCCTCGACCGGGATGCGGTGCTCGAACGCCTGCGCCAGCTCCTCCTTGGCCTCGCTGCCGCGCGCGCTGCCCATGACCTTGCGCAGGAGAATGCAGCCGGTGCGCCCGCCGAGGTCGACCACGCGCGCCTCGACCGTGTCGCCGACCGCGACGGTCACCTTGCCGTCGCGATCGCTCAGCTCCTCGCGCTCCAGCATGCCCTCGGCCTTGCCGCCGAGGTCGATGAACACGGCCTCCGCGCCGATCGAGATCACCCGGCCCTTGACCGTGTCGCCCACGTTGGGCCCTCGCCCGCCGCGCGCCTGCTTCTCGTCGAACTCGGCCAGGAGGGAGGCGAAGTCCTCGTCGCCGTCTGGGGTGGGAGTCACGGGCGGCAGTCTACTTCATGGACGCCGTTATCGCACAAGCAACGGACATCATTCGCAATTCGGATCGATGTAACCTGACCGGCCCGTGTCGCCACAATACAGCGTGGCCGTTCCTGCGCCCGCGCTGGCCGACCTCGTGCTGGTCGACCGATGTCTCGGCGGCGAGGAGAGCGCCGCGCGCGAGCTGTTCCGCGCGCACCAGGCGCGCGTGCACGCGTCGCTCTACCGGGTGCTGGGCACGAATCGCGACATGGACGACCTCATGCAGGAGACCTTCATCCAGGTGTTTCGCTCGCTGAAGGGCTTCCGCGGCGAGGCGCGGCTCGCGACCTGGATCGATCGCATCGCGGTGCGGGTGGCGTACCGCTACCTGGCGCAGCGCAGGCGGGCGGGGGCCACGGTGGTGCTGGAGGAGGAGACGGTGGCGAGCGGAGTGGAGGCGGCCGAGCGCGCGCTCGCCCGCGAGGGGGTGCGAAGGTTCTACGCCGCGGTGGCCGAGCTGAGCCCGGCCGCGCGCGTGGCGTTCACGCTGCACGAGATCGACGGGCGCTCCGTGGCCGACGTCGCGCGCTGTCTGGGCGCGTCGGCCACCGCGACCAAGCTGCGTATCTGGCGCGCGCGCCGCGCGCTGGAGCGCCATGCCGCCGGCGACGCCGTGCTCGCCGAGTTCCTGGGCAGCGGCCGCGGGGACGAGGGGGGCGCATGACCCGCATGGGCGAGAAGTTGCGCGAGAAGATCGGCGTCGCACCGCTCGAGCCCGCGCGCCTGGCGCGCATCGAGGACCGGATCGTGGCCGCGCAGGATCGGGCGGGCGCGCCGGCCTCGCGCGCGGCGCCGCGCTGGCGGCTCGTCGGTGCGGGCGCGCTCGCGGCCACCGCGGCCCTCGCCGTGGCCGCGTTCCTCGGGTGGCGCGCGGCGGCTCCCGCGACCGGCACGGCCTCGCCGTCGATCGCGACCGCGCCCGGCGAGCACGCGCGCATCGAGGTGGCCCGCGCGGTCATCGACGTGGGCGGTGCGAGCCGCGTGTCGGTGCACACCGGGCCGGGCGACGCCGTGCGGCTCGATCTGGCCGGCGGCAGCGTGAGCTGCGACGTCGAGCCGCGTCGCGAAGGCGCCCCCTTCACGGTTCGGGCCGGTGACGTCGCGGTCGAGGTGGTGGGCACCGCCTTCTCGGTCGAGCGCGCCGGCGACGTGAAGGTGCGGGTCACGCGCGGCGTGGTGCGCGTCCGCCCCGCGGGCCGGGCCACGGTCGAGCTCGCCGCCGGCGCGACCTGGTCGAGCAGTGGCCGGGTCGCATCGGCCTCGCCCTCGATGCGATCCGCGCCCGCGATGCCATCCGCGCCGGCGATGCCTGGCCTCGCGCCCGCCCTGACGCCGGGCTCCGCTGCGGGCGCGACAGCCGGGTCGACGCCGGGCCCGGCTGCATCGACATCGGCGGGCCCCGAGGCAGATCCGTCGTCGTCTCCGATACCATCCGCGGCCCCGACCGCGACGCCGTCCGCGGCCCCGACCGCGACGCCGTCCGCGACCGGGGCCCCGACCGGTTCCCGCGCCGGGGCTCACCAGACGCGCCGATCCGCCGAGCTCCCGGCCGGGATGCCGCCGCTCTCGTGTCACGCGGCCGATGCGTGCCGCGCGATCGCGCTCGGAAGGACCGGGCCCGACGCGGGCGAGGCCCTCTACAGCCTCGTCTACCTGACCCTGTTCCGCGACGGCGACGCCGCCCAGGCGGTCACGCTCGCCGAGCTCTACGAGCGCCGCTTCGCCCTCCGCCGCCCGCGCGAGGCGGAGGCCGTGCTGTGGCTGCGCGTGCTCGCCCATCGAGAGGCAGGCGACGCGGATCGAAGCCGCGCCGCGGCGAGCCTCTACCTCGAGCGGCATCCGCGCGGCCTGTTCGCCGATCGCGCGAGGCAGCTGGCCGAGCCCGACGACTAGTCAACGACCAAGGTGGCGCTCATGTCCAGGGCGCTGTCAACGTCGACGACCACGTCGACGTCGACGTGACGTCGACGTCAAGGTCAACGAGATCGGCGTCCAGCCGTCCATCGGTGGTGAAAGGGACCTGGCGCGAATGAGCGAGGCGCTGACACGGGTAACCGATCGGCCGCCGCCCGGCACTGAACCGGGCAGATGCGCACCCACGCCCTCCGACCCGTCCGCGGCCTCGCTCCGCTCCTCGCACTCCTGGCCCTCCTCGTCCCGGCGACCGCCGCGGCCCAGGTCCGCGCCGACACCGATCTCCAGCCCTTTCGCCCGGCGATGGACTCGCGCGGCTTCATCACCGTGAACGCGTCCGACGTGCTCGGGCCGGGCGAGCCGTCGTTCGGCCTGGTCACCACCTGGGGGCGCGGCCTGCTCCGCTTCGAGAGCGGCGGCATGAGCTACGAGGTCGAGAACATGGTCACGCCGACCCTGGTCGGGGCGATCGGCCTGCGCCTTCTCGGGCTCGACCTCGAGGCCGGCGCAGCGCTGCCCTTCACCATCATGGCGGGCGACCGCGGCCCCGACGCGGGCGGCTCGACCCCGGCCGATCCCAACGACGACGTGAGCTACCGCTTCGACGGGCAGGGCCTGGCCGACGCCGCCCTTCACCTCAAGTGGCGGCTGCGCTCCACCGCGCGCGGCCCCGGCATCGGCCTGGCGCTGGTCGGCTCGCTCTCGCTGCCCACGGCGTCGGAGGCCGACCGCTGGCTGGGCGACGGCGCTGCGGTGCCCCAGCTGGTGGCCGTGGCCGACCTCCGCCGCGGCCCCTTCGCGCTCGCCCTCAACGGCGGCGTGCGCTGGCGCGGCGACGGCGCCCGCTTCCGCGATGACCCGCCGGCCATGGCGAGCATGTCGCCCCCCGCCACGCGTGGCGTCATCCAGGACGGCTCCGCGATCCCGTTCGGCCTGGCCAGCTCGCTCGCGCTGGTGCCCGATCGGCTCGACCTGGTGGCCGAGGTCTTCGGCGCGGCGCCGCTGTCCGGCGAGAACTATTTCCCGCTCGAGGCGCTGGGCGGCCTCAAGGTCTACCTCGCGCGCAACTCCTATCTCACTCTCGGCGCCGGCGCCGGCCTCCTGCCCGATCGCGGCGCCAACCCCGACTCGCGCGCCTTCCTGGCCATCGTGTTCGAGCCGCGCTCCGCCGATCCAGCGCGGGGCAGCGTGCCCGACCCGCCGGCGCGCCCGAGCCCGCCCGCCGACCGCGACGTCGACGACGACGGCATCGTCGACCGACTCGACCGCTGCCCCACCGAGCCCGAGGATGTCGACGGCTTCCAGGACGAGGACGGCTGCCCCGACATCGACAACGACGGCGACCTCATCGTCGACGTGGATGACCTGTGCATCGACCGGCCCGAGACCTACAACACCGTCGACGATGAGGACGGCTGCCCCGACCGCGGCCCGGTCATCGAGCACGAGGGCGAGATCGAGATCCTCGACGTCATCCAGTTCGAGTTCGACAGCGCCGAGATCCGCCCCGAGTCACACCACCTGCTCCGCGCCGTCGCCCGCACCATCATGCTCAACCCCGCCATCCAGCTGGTCGAGGTCCGCGGCCACACCGACGAGCGCGGATCGGCGGCCTACAACCTCGACCTCTCCCGCCGGCGCGCCGCCTCGGTGCTCGAGTTCCTGGTCAGCGAGGGCGTCGCCCGCGACCACCTCGACTCCCACGGCTACGGCGAGACCCGCCCGCTCATCCGCGAGAGCAACGAGCGGGCCTGGACCGCGAACCGCCGCGTGGAGTTCATCATCGCGCGAGGCCACGGCGGCGGCCACTGAGCGGGCACGCCGCGCATCGGCGCGCGCGGCCTTCAGGGCAGGTCCCGGCCGAACTTGGCCTTGTAGGCCTCGCCGAGTCGCTTCCGGTCGGGCGCGCGGCCCATGTCGGTGTAGAGCTGGCCGAGCATCTGGTACGCGTGGTCGAGCTCCGGGTCGAGCGCGATCGCCCGCTCGAGGTGCTGGGCCGCCGACTTGCTGGCCTTGTCGTGCTGGTCGAGCAGGCCCGTCAGATAGTGAGCCCACGACTCGTCGCGGTAGCGGCGGAGCGACTCGCGGCAGTGGGAGCGCGCCTCCGGGTAGCGGTGGCGCCGGATCTCCAGATCGCACAGCGCGGCCTCGATGCCGGCGGCGCCGCGGAACGAGCGCTGGAGGGCCGCGGCCCGCTTCTCCGCCTCGGGGAACTTGCGCTCGTAGACCGCGCTCAGGAGGTCGCGCACGCCGGACACGTACTCGGCCTCGCGCTCGGGCGGGACCGGGCCGCCCGGCGCGACGCCATAGCGGACCCGGCTGAGGCGCGCCCACTCGGCGACGTCCTTGCGCTTGTCGGTCCGCGCCGCCGCCTTCTCGGCCCAGCTCACCGCGCCGAGCTGCTGGAGGAGGATGGCGAGGTCGCCCCACAGCTTGTCGCTGCGCCCGTCGGCGCTGGCCTTCTCGAGCAGCTCCTGCGCCTTGCGCGCCGAATCGATCGCGCGGGCCGTGTCCTTGCCGGCAAAGTAGCCCTGAGCCAGGCGCAGGTGGGGCTCGGCGTCGCCCGGCGCCACCTTGGCCGCCGCCGCGCAGCGGGCCTCGATGGCCGAGCGATCGCGCTCGGCCGCCACCGACAGGCGGCAGGCGAAGCGCTGCACCTCGGCCTCGTCGGGATAGAAATCGAGCAGCGGCTCCAGCTCCTCCCACGCGTCGGCGGCCCGGCCGGCCGCCTCCAGCCGCTCGGCGGCGTGGAAGTGCTCGCGGTCGGCCGGGCGCACGGTCTGCCCGAGGGTGGCGCCCGCCCCCTCGGCGATCGAGCGCACCCGGTTCTCGGCCTCGGCGACCAGCTCCGCCTTCTCGTCCTCGTTCCAGCCCTGCCACGGGTGCGCGCGCAGGTAGGTCAGGACCGCCCGCCACTCGCCCTGCTCGTCGCGCTGGCCGCGCGCCATCCGCGCCGTCGCCGCCACCCGCATGAGCCCGGCGTTCTCGGGCGCGATCCGCCACTGCGTGCTCTCGTAGGTCGGATTGAGGATGTCGCGCGCGTCGGTGACGTGCATCGCGCCCAGCGTGTGACCCACCTCGTGCAGGAGGATGACCTCCTCCTTGTGGCGCTTGCGCCGCGAGTACAGCTCCTGCCGCTGCTTCGTGCTCAGCGTGTCCAGCACCTCCTCGAGCAGCGACACCTCGGCCGCGTCGTTGAGCCCTCGCACCACCAGGTGCCGCCCGAGCACGCGCGCGTAGCCGAGCTCGTGCAGCTCGGTGGACACCTGGCCGAGCGCATTGACGAAGCCGAACACGAAGTCCACGTCCTGCCCCGCGTCCAGGTACTCGAGATCGGACAGCGAGGCCTTGAGGTCGGACCCGCCCTGGCGCTGCCAGTCGCGCACGTCCACCACCTCGAGGCGGAGGCCGATGGTCGGCTCGAGGATGTCGTTGCACCTGGACACCAGGCGGCGGATCTCGAGCGAGTGGCCGGGGTTCTGCGAGCGATAGGCCGCGTCGGCGTAGACGCGCACGCGCGCGGTGCCGAGCGATCCGCCCTCGGTCGGCGTGGGCTTGATGACCGCAGGCACCAGCGAGGCCGCCGTCCGCCGCTGGCGCGCGCGGGTCCCACCGCCCACGCACCCGGCCGCCGCCAGCGCGAGCAGAGCAGCCAGCAGGGCGGTCCGTTTCATGGTCTCAGTATGGCGCGGGCGACAGGTCGTCGTGAGCCCATCTGACGTCGGTCTGGTACTGCGTGCTGTCCATCAGCGTGAAGCTGACGAACAGCGTGGCGAGCAGGATCGCGCTCACGAACACGACGGCGTGGAACTTCTTGTCGTAGCGCATGTGCATGAAAAACAGGCACACCAGCGTCGCCTTCACCGTCGCGATGATCATCGCGATGATGAGGTTGATGTTGGCACCGAAGTCGAAGGTGTGGAGCCTGGCCACCGCCACGGTGACGATGGTCAGCACCACAAGCGAGCCCCAGGTCGCGAGCAGCACCTTCATCGGGAGGATGTGGCTCATTCCATGGCCATGGCCATGCTCATCATGTCCGTGTCCCTCGCCGTGCGCGTCGGCGCGGGGAGCCACCTCCGCGTGGGCGTGGGAGGAAGGATCGGTGTGCGTGGTGGTGGCCAAGGCGTCCCTCAGTGAATCAGGTAGAGCAGCGGGAAGAGGAAGATCCAGATCAGATCGACGAGGTGCCAGTAGAGCGCCGCAAAGTCAATCGGCCCGTAGTAGTTGGGGCCGAAGTGGCCGCGGATGGCGCGGATGAGCAGCCAGATGAAGACGAAGACTCCCGCCAGCACGTGGATCCCGTGCAGCCCGGTCATCGCGAAGTAGATGGTGAAGAACATGCCCGTGTTGGGCGGCGGCAGCTCGACCGCGTGCGCGTCGCCCTCGGCGCCGGCCCCCTTGTGCCCCTCGGCCGCGCCCCCCTCGCCGCCCTTCTTCTCCGCCGGGTCGCCCGTCCCCGACGCACCGGCCTTGCCGGCCGGCTCGCCCTTCCTGGCAGCAGCATCGCCGGCCGCCGCCGGAGCCGCGCCCGCCGCCGGAGCCGCGCCCGCCGCCGGAACCGCGCCCGCCGCCGGAGCCGCGCCCGCCGCCGGAACCGCGCCCGCCGCCGGAGCCGCGCCCGCCGCCGGAGCCGCGCCCGCCGCCGGAGCCGCGCCCGCCGCCGGTGTCTTGCCGGCCGCCGGCGTCGCCTCGATGTGGATCTCGCGCCCGTCCGG
>Ga0126377_10000944_pt1 | contig 18585 bp, 14 predicted proteins | sample PanSoiMetPlot_22_FD_92647 | JGI IMG/M metagenome (GOLD analysis project Ga0126377, IMG submission 92647) | Tropical forest soil microbial communities from Panama - MetaG Plot_22 | ecosystem: Environmental > Terrestrial > Soil > Tropical forest > Bulk soil | place: Panama | collected 2016-02-17 | reverse complement strand
GCGATGGCCAGGTCGCGGAGCAGCGTGAAGCTATTGACCGACAGGGTGCCGCCGACTCCGACGGCGATCCGGCGCCGTCCGTCGACGAACTCCCACTCGGCTGGAAGCTGATGGTCGTGCATCGTGAGGCAGGCGTGGTCGGCGAGGTCGCGCGGATGCTTCGGCGTGCCGTGTCGCGCGAGGTAGGATCGGCTCGCGCAGATCGCAAACCCATGCGGGGCGCCGAGGGCGCGCGAGATGAGCGACGAGTCCCGGAGCTCGCCGGCGCGGAGGGCGACGTCGAAGCCTTCCTCCACGAGGTTGACGTGGCGCGAGGTGAGGTCGACATGGACGCGCACATCCGGGTAGCGGGCCAGGTAGGTCGTCAGCACCGGGCCGAGGACGAACTGGCCGAGCTCCATCGGCGCCGTGACGCGCAGGAGGCCCGAGGGCGCCGCGCGCAGGTCCAGGAGCGCTCTCCTGGCCTCCGCCAGCGCCTCGACGGCGGGTGTCGCGAGCTCGCGGTAGCGACGGCCCGCGTCGGTCAGGCGCACGACGCGCGTGGTTCGCTCGAACAGGCGCACGCCGAGGTCGTTCTCGAGCTGGGCGAGCTTGGCGCTCACCGTCGACGCCGGGATGCCGAGCGCCTTCGCCGCACCGCGAAACGTCCGCGCCTCGGCGATGCCGAGGAAGATGGTGACCGCGTTCAGATCGGTCGCGTCGCGATTGTCCAGCATTCTGAGCAATCTAACCAGATTCCAGGCATTGTGCATGCGCGCGACGAGCCACAGAACCATTCGATGTCCAGACTCTTCTCCGGATTCCACATCAAGGGCGTGTCGCTCAAGAACCGCATCGTCGTCTCGCCGATGTGCCAGTACTCGGCAGATGCCGGCGTGCCGAACGACTGGCATCTGGTGCATCTGGCGGCGCGCGCCGTCGGCGGCGCGGCGCTCGTCATCGCGGAAGCGACCGCGGTGTCTCCGGAGGGGCGCATCACGCCGGGCTGCACCGGGCTGTGGAACGACTGGCAGGCGGAGGCCTGGGCCCCCATCGCGAGAATCGTGAAGCGCCGCGGCGCGGTGCCCGGAATCCAGATCGGGCATGCCGGGCGCAAGGCATCCGCGAACCGGCCGTGGGAGGGCGACGACCACATCCCGCCGGGCGATCCGCGCTCGTGGCAGCCGCTGGGGCCCTCACCGGTCGCGTTCGGCGCGAACCTGCCGCGCGTACCGCACGAGATGACGAAGGACGAGATCGTCCGCGTACAGGGCGATTTCGTGGCGGCGGCGAGGCGCGCGCTGGCCGTGGGCTTCGAATGGCTGGAGCTGCACTACGCCCACGGCTATCTGGCGCAGAGCTTCTTCTCGCCCATCGCCAACAGGCGCACCGACGAATACGGCGGCAGCTTCGAGAACCGCACGCGCTTCCTGATCGACACGCTGAGCGCGGTGCGCGCGATCTGGCCGGAGAGGTATCCGCTGACCATCCGGCTCGGCGTCAACGACTTCACCGAGGACAGCCAGCCGCTCGAGGAATCCATCCAGCTCGTGAAGAGGTTCAAAGACCACGGGCTCGACCTCATCGACGTCAGCCTGGGCTTCAACACGCCAGACGTCTCCGGCGTTCCCTGGGGACCGGCCTTCATGGTGCCCATCGCCCGGCGCATCAAGGACGAGGCCGCCATCGCCACCGCCGTCGGCTGGTCCATCGACGAGCCGCAGCAGGCCGAGGACATCATCGCCAGCGGCCACGCGGACCTCGTGCTGCTGGCGCACAAGGAGCTGGACGATCCGCACTTCCCGTATCACGCGGCAAAGGCGCTGGGCGTCGCCAATCCCGAGAGCATCCTGCCGCCCCCGTATGCCCACGGGTTGAAGGGCCGATGACGCCGCCGAGACGACCGGGCCGGGCTTTCGGCCGCTCGAGGCGTGAGGAGGCGCCCCCGTCGTCGCGCTGCCATCCAGGAGTGCGGCGCCTTCGGCCATGACTCGCCAGCCGGCGAGATCCCATCACCTCGGGCGACCGTTCGGGCGTATTCTCCACACGGAGCTGCAAGGGGGGAGAGGTGGATCCCGGCCATCACGCCGAGACGACGTCCTCGATGCCGCGCTCGTCCGCGCCGACAGAGGACGCCGGCGGTGGTTTGCCCGGAGCCGGAGGCAGCGGAACGCTGCTGGTCCCCGGCGAGCTGGTGGGCCGCTATCGAATCCGGCGCCTCATCGGCGAGGGCGGGATGGGCCACGTCTACCTGGCCCGGGACGTCACGCTCGGGCGGTCGGTCGCGCTCAAGTTCGTGCGCCCCGATCGCCTCAGCGCCGGCGACCTCGATCGGTTCATCACCGAGGCGCGGACGGTGGCGCGCCTCAATCACCCCCATATCGTCGTGCTGTACGACGTGAGCGAGCACCGAGGCGCGCCTTACCTCGCGCTCGAGTACCTGGACGGCGAGTCGCTGGAGGAGCGGGCCCTGCGCGAGCGTCTGAGCATCGACGAGGTCCTTCGCCTCGCCCGCGCCATCGCCGACGCCCTGGCCCACGCCCACGCGGCTGGTGTCCGCCATTGCGATCTCAAGCCGAGCAACGTCGTCCTGCCCGACAACGGGCGGATCCGGGTGGTCGACTTCGGCCTCGCGCTCGCCGACGGCTCCGACATCAGGTCGGAGAACGTGGCTGGCACACCCGACTGGATGGCGCCCGAGCAGTGGCGAGCGGATCCACTGACCGACCGGGTGGACGTGTGGGCGCTGGGGGTGCTGGTCTACCAGCTCCTGGCAGGCGTGCATCCTTTTGGCGCCTGCCGCCGCGCAGCGGAACGCCGGGCGGTGACGCTCGACCCTGCCCGGCTTGCGCCGCCGCTGGTCCGGGCGGGGCTGGATCACCGAGTCGCCGAGCTGGTGGCCGGATCGTTGCTTCGCGATCCGGCGGCGCGGCCTTCCTGTCGCGAGTGGTGCAACGTGCTCGATGCGGTCCTCGCGCCGATATCGCCGCTCCACTCCGAGGCGAGCCCCTACCGGGGCCTCGCTGCGTTCGAGGAGGCCCACGCGCACGTCTTCTTCGGCCGCGAGGCGGAGACCGAGGCCTTCCTGGAGCGCCTGCGCGGCGCGCCCGTCCTGCCCATCGTGGGCCCCTCCGGGGCGGGCAAGAGCTCGTTCCTGACCGCTGGTGTGATCCCGAGGCTGCGAGCGAGAGAGCCGTGGTCGGTCATCACCCTCCGACCCGGTGTCGATCCGTTCGTCTCCCTGGCCAGTCCGCTCGTCCTCCTCGCGCGCGGCGAGTCTGACGCGGCGAGGACGAGAGTCGAGCACGAGCGTGCAGCGGAGACCCTGGCCGCGGCGCTCCGCGTCACACCCACGTTGCTCGCCCTTCGACTGTCGATGGTGGCGGCTGCCAGCGGCGGGCGCGTGTTGCTGATGGTCGACCAGCTCGAGGAGCTCTTCACTCATGACCTGCCGGAGGCCGATGTGCAGGCCTTCTTGCAGCTCCTCGCCGCAGCGAGCGACGACCCGGCCGATCCGGTCCGTGCGGTTTTCACCCTTCGGGATGACTTCCTCGGCCGCGTTCCGGATCTGCGGCAGCTCTTCGTCCTGAGAAAGCTGGGAAGAGACGAGCTTCGCCGCACCATTGTCGGGCCTCTCGAGCGGACACCCTATCGCTTCGAGGCGCCGTCGATGATCGAGCAGATCTTGAACGAGGTCGGCGACGCGGCCGTGTCGCTGCCGCTGCTCCAGTTCGTGTGCCGCGCGCTCTGGGACAGCCGCGACACGGAGCGACACCTGCTCCTGCACGCGAGCTACGAGCGTCTCGGCGGTGTGGCGGGCGCGCTCGCCCGCCATGCGGACGCGTGCATGGCCGAGCTGTCGGCGGACGAGCAGCGGGTCGCGCGCCAGATCCTGGTGCGACTGGTCGCAGGCACCACGGCGCGCCGGGTGGTCGATCGCGTGGTCTTGCTCGGCGGACTGGGCGCCGGCGCGTCGCGCGTCCTCGATCGACTGCTGTCGGCGAGGCTGGTGGCCCAGCGCCGCGCCCAGGGCACGGAGGGCTTCCTGGTCGAGCTGGCCCACGAGTCGCTGCTGCAGAGCTGGGAGCAGCTCTCGCGCTGGATCGACGAGTCGCGCGACGAGCGCCGGCTCCTCGATGAGCTGGAGGAGGCGGCGACGCTCTGGGACCGGCGCGGCCGGCGGCTCGACGAGACCTGGAGCGCAGACGAGCTCGTCCTCGCGCGCGGGCGGATCCGGCAGCTGGCCGTGACGGTCCCGCCGGACGTCGAGCTCTTTCTCTGCGAAGGCGAACGCCGGCACATGGCGGCTCGCCGGCGCTCCCGCCTGCGGCGGGCGGCCGTCGCGCTTCTCGCGGCGCTCGTGACCATCGGTTCGATCGCGCTGGCGAGCGAGTTCCGCAAGCAGAAGCTGTCCGCCGAGGGTCAAGCGGCGGAGCTCCGGCTCGCCGCCGGCAACCTCGGACGGGTCGACTTCATCCTCCGACCGTTCGACTGGATCGGCGGCGAGGCGCGGCCGGCCGCGCCCGCGGACCTTCCACGTCTCGCCCTGCACTTCCACACGGCCGCCCCGGGGAACGTCCACCGGCCCGGCCCGCCCATCGACCGAGCGCACACCGAACGTCTCGCGGGCGCCGCGGGCACCGAGGCGATCGAGCGAGCCGACGTCCCGGGCGGCCTGGTGTTCCTCCGCATCGATGGCCGAGGCCGAGGCGGCGAGGAGTGCGCGCCATCCTGGGTCCGCCTGCAGTCACTCCCCGGCTGGGCCGAGCGCGCTCGACCGCGGAGCATCCCACTCGAGTTCCCTACCTGCCAGGCGAGCGCAGCGGGCATGGTGAAGATCCCCGCCGGCCCGTTCATCTACGGCGGCCCGGGCGACCCGCCCACCCCATTCCCGGAGTATGTCGAGCCCGAGCGGACCGTCTCGCTGGGGACCTACTGGATCGACCGGACCGAGGTATCCAATGCGGTCTATCGCGCCTTCGCGGCTCTCGAGCTCCACAGCGGCTACCCGGCGCCGATCTATCCGACCGAGGGCCGCCTCGCGCATGCGGGCGATCCCGAGATCCCGGTGACCTCGATCGATGCGTTCACCGCGGAGGCCTTCTGTCGGTTCATGGGCAAGCGGTTGCCCGGCGAGTACGAGTGGGTCAAGGCCGCTCGCGGCGCTCTCGAGCTGAACGGCCAGCCCAACCCGCACCCGCGGCGCCTCTACCCGTGGGGCGTTCGCGCGGATCAGCCATGCGCGAACCTGGAAGGCGGCGAGGACGGCGCCGAGTGGGTGGCTCCCGCAGAGTCATTCCTCTGCGGGGCCAGCCCGTACGGCGTCATCAACCTCGCGGGCAACGTCGACGAGTGGATGTCGCGCGAGGGTCAGGTGGACCAGGCGAGCCGGATGCGTATCGTTCGCGGAGGAGCCGCAGCGTCGCCGCCGTCGCTGCAGCACGGCTCGACGGTGTACAGCAACCCCCGCGAGGCGAGGCACTTCGACTTCTCGATCGGAGTGCGATGCGTCACCGAGCGCCTCACCGAGCGCGGCGCTTCTTCACCAGGTGCATCGAATTGATGGAGGGCTTGTACTCCGGTTCCATCACCTCGCGCACGAGCAGCCTCGCGGCGCAGATGTCGGCCGGCTTCGCGGCGAAGTGGTGGACGTCGCCATTGTGCCTGACGCGCAGGATGCGGCCATTGCCGAGCATCTCGGCAGTCGCCGGCGCCCCGTCACAGGTCACATCGAAGATGACCTCGGGCGTGGCCAGAATCTCGGGCAGCTCGGTCCTCTGGTCGAACATCCTGTTGAGCTCGTCGCTCGTCTTCGCCGGCACGGGAGTCGTCTTGCCCTGAATGGCCCAGCGCAGGTTCTTGAAGGACATCTCCGGCCTGATCGAGCCCTGAAGCGGCGGGCGCGGCGCGGGTTTCGCTCTGGTGAACTCCACCCCCTTCACCGAGTTGAGCGACGACTTGGCATTTTCGGAGAACATGCCGTCGCCCTCGAAGTCTGCGGCGGAGATCAGGTCGGCCGGAGCGCTCACCCTGCAGTTCCACAGCTGGGCGAGGTCGAAGATGAGCGCCGCGCCATTCGCGATCAGCGGCTGCGGACCTTCGTCGCCGTCGCCCACCGCGCAGCCGAGCAGCAGCACCTCGGCGTCCGGCTTCATCGGCCAGTCCATGACGCCGTACACGTTGGGGTCACTGTCCAGGACGTAGTGGCGCCCTCTGGGTCCATCGCTGTACCTTCCGGTCCAGTGATATCCCAGGGACAGCATGCCCGGCAGTCCGTGACCGACGATCTGAACCCGGTCGGGCCTGTGGTCCGGGTCGTCGGTCACGGTCCTGAGGATGCCGGCGAGCTCCTCGACGCTGGATGCCTCGAACAGCCGGTGAGTGGCCTGAACCCTCGTGTCCAGCTTCGCCCGTATCATGTCGATGACCAGATCGGTTTCGGGCGGGTGCCGGGGATCCGAGGCCAGGATCGTTACAGTGAGCATGAGATTTCCTCGTTCTTCGCTACGGGTCGGGGGAAAAAGCCACACAGAACGCGGCGAAGCCGCGCGGAGTGAGGCGAATGGGTGTCGTGGTTCCGGCGAGATCGATGGCCTGACGTCGCGGAGCCATCACGAGCTCCATGAGGTCGACCGCGCCCCGTGTCTCCAGGCCATTCTCGTCCTCGATCCCGGTCAACTTGATGTGAGCGGGTGCGAAGTCGACCACACCCGAGGCGGCGATCGGAAGGTCGACCGTCTGGAAGCCGGCCGCGTGCAGGCGCACCGCCACGGTTCCGTCGCCGACGTCGATCGTCTGGCTGGGTACCAGTGCCGTATCGCGCAGGTCCAGAGTCACGGATCGCCCGGTCCCACCCAGCGCAATTCCCTCGAGCGTGAGCTCGAGAAGCTTCACCTGTATGGTCGCCGACGGAACATTCTCCTCTGGCAGCTTGTCGGGCCACTTCGGACCCCCGATCAGAGGTTCGATCGATCGCGCAGAACAGAACGCGCGCTCGAGGTAGAGCGTGCCGCCCCCGGAGGCGGGTGGCGATCCCGCATTGCGGCCTCTGGCATCCGTGGCCGAGGACGGCAACGTGGTCGGGCAATACACCCACATGACCTCCTCGTCGCCCCACGTCTCCCGGTGTTCGACCCATATGCCGTCCGTCCGCCTGGCGAGGAAGGTCACGAAGTTTCCGTCGGACCCGGTGATCGCGACGTTCGGGACCGGTAGGTAGACGCGAGGCGTTGGTCGCGCCAAGGCACTCTTCTCATTCTCTTTGTTCGTCGAGCTGCTGCAGATGCGTTCCGCCATTGCGTCATCCCCTCACCCGGACCTTCGATCACTCCCTGATCTGCCGCGCTCACGTTCTTCTCAGGCCGGGTCTCCTGGTGAGCTTGCGCGGGCGCGGCGAGCCCGCGCAGATGCAAAGCCTTCGCCAGCGCCTGCTCCACATCTTTCAGGATGCATGAGACTCGTGCACGGCAAGCTCTGCCGGCATGGCAAGACCTGCCGGCTCGCGTCGGCGTTCCGATGGCTTTCCAGCCCACCACGCTGATCTCGCCTTGCGACCTCGCTGGCGCGCCGCGTGCTTTGCGAGAGGGTGTACCTGAGAAGGGTGGATCAGATGACCATTGGCCCGAGGGTGTTTCTGAGCATTGCTGTCCTCTTCGTGAGTGCTTGTTCCGCGCTGCCGCAGTCGGTGAGGGACTACGCGAGCACGTTGCCCGGTCGAGCGGACGGCCAGTACGCGCCGCTCGACGGCGCCGTCAAGAAGCAGCTCGTCACGATGGACGCCCTGCTGCAGTGCAAGATCGATCTCAATGACGACAAGAAGGAATCCGACTCCGCTGCTTGTCGGTGCGTCACTTCCAGCTCCGAGAGCTGGATCGAGGACTGCCGGGGATGGTTGAAGGACCACACGCCTGCCCAGGCGCGTCGGTAGGCGAAGGGCGAGGAGGAAGAGACATGGACATTCTGGAGAAAGTCAGAAACCTGCTCCTGGAGACAGGTCGCCAGCTCAAGGGGGATCTGTGGCGTGCGGAGGACGAGGCCTTCCTGAAAGCCCGGGCGAGGGACCTCGTCGGACTTGCCCGGAAGGCCGCCGAGGCCCAGGAGACGGCGAAGCGGGCCGCCTACGTCGCGGCGGCGCGCGACACACTCGAGAGCGTCAAGCTGCTCGCTCTCATCCGCATGGAGACGGGAGCCCAGCACGTCCTCGACGCGCTCGGCCGCTTCTTCATGTCGCACGTGATTCCCAGGCTCACCGCGCTGCTGCCGGCGCTGCTCCTTGCGTGAGGGACCCGCAATGCTCGCCATGCCCCGCTTCACAGCCAGCCTGATCGCGATCGGCGTGCTGGTGCTCCTCGGGCTGCTGGTTCGCTACCAGACGGCCGCGTCCACGCGCGGCGTCTTCGCCAGCCTCGTGGAAGGCGCCGATGGTCGACTCAGCACCTCCAAGTTCCAGTGGCTCCTCTGGACGGTCGTCGCCATGTTCGCCTTCGTCCAGGTCACCGCAGAGCGCCTGCTGCGCGGCCTCTCGATCGGCGACCCCGCCAGCCCCGACATGCCGGTGAACCTGCTCATCGCCATGGGGCTCAGCACGGCGACCATGGTCGTGGCCAAGGGGGTCACGTCCGCCTACGCCCGGGATGGACTGGTCGACAAGTCGGGCGCCGCCCGGGTCCAGCGCGGCGGACTGTTGACCGATGACGACGGTGTGGTCGACCTCAGCAAGGCGCAGATGGCATCGTTCACGCTCATCGCCATCGCCTTCTACTTGATCCGATTGCTCGGTCAGCCCGGCTCCGCCCCCGTCATGGTCGACATCGACGGCACGCTCATGGCGCTCATGGGGCTCAGCCAGGGCGGATACCTCGGCAAGAAGATGGCCACGAGAGATCCGCCGCCCAGGACACAGGCCCCCTGAGGCTCCGCGCGCAGCATCCGCGAGCTCCGCGGCTGCGGCAGTGTATCCATGGCAGGTTGCCGCCGAGGCAGGGCCGACCGGCCTATCGCCCCGCGGTCTTCCGGGCCTCCTCGACGACCTTTCGGCAGAACCAGGAGCTCGGCTTGAGGGCGAGGCCGCGGTCGGCCAGGGCGAGCCCTGCCGTTGCGTCTCCCTGCATCATCTCCACCAGGGCCAGCGCGCACAGGTGTTGCGCGCTGCGCGCAACCCGCCGCAGCCGGTTCGCGGCGGCGGCGAGCTCCGCCACGGGCGCACCGCGTGCGACCAGGAGCTGCACCCGCGCGACCAGGAGACGGGCATCGTCTGGGTCGCGGGCGAGGCCCTCGGCGATCTCGCGCTCGGCGCCGGCGAGGTCCCCGGACTCGGCCATGCTCTTGCCGGCGAGCAGGTGCGCGCTGGCCCGCGTGCGCGGATCTGCCTTGGCCGCGCCCAGGTGCTCGCGCATGTGTTCGCGGTTCCTCTCGCTCTTCACGATCCCCCAGAGCCAGGCCCATTCCAGATGTGCCTCGCCCTCCGTCATGGGATGGACGCGCGCGGGCGTCGTCCTCGGCGGAGGGACGGGGCCCGAGAACAACCGGAGCCTTCCTGCCCGGAGATAGGCGTCCAGCCGGGCCTGCAGGTCCTCGCCGGCAAAGGTCCTGGCGAAGAGCGCCTCCGGGTCGGCGCCGATTTGCTGGAGGCCCCGCAGGAACTTTTCGAACCGGGGGTGAAGATCATCGGCCCCGATCGTCAGCAGATGCACGGCCGCCCACGCGGTGGCGTAGTTCGCCTCCATGTCGATGCCGGTGACCGTGCTCACGTGGTGGAACGCCGCTCCGGGCAAGTGCACGACGCGGCCGAGCGGAGGCAGCCTCTCCAGCGGCAGCGCGACGACGCGCATCCCGTGCATGTGGCCGACTTCGGGGCGCGCCCTCAGGCCGATCGCATACGGCGGCAGTCCGAACGTCACCTTGCCCTCCCCCACCGTGGCGGTCTCGACGAACTTCGCCATCCCCTCGGTGAGCCAGATCGGCGCCGCGGGGAAGCATGTGGCGACCAGGTGGTGAGTGAGCTCGTGCTGAAAGATCTGCCTTGCGTCGGGCCCGAAGTTGTCCGGGACGACGACCTGGCCTCCGAAGTCGTCGAGCCAGCTGATCGCCGAGGACTGGTAGAACGCGGCGAAGTACTCGGGCGCGATGTCCTCGTACTGTGATGCGGAGAGCAGCGTCACCGGGATGCGATCCGGCCTCCCCTGGAACGCGCACTTGAGGACGTGACGCGCAAGGACATCGCGGATGTTCTGCATGTCCGCGGCGACCTCTGTCGCCTTCGCCTGCGAGAGATTCGTCCGCACCCGGATGTTGGCGGTCTCGACGATGATCCAACCCGAAGCGTGTTGCCGGGCGCTGTAGCCGCCGCATCCAGCAGCAGCGAGAAGAACCATCGACGACAGGACTCGCAATGCCCGGAACAGCACCGGCCGATGATACTCCGGCGACACCTGCAGCGGCTCCCGCGCCGCGCAGGCCCACTCTCCCCTTGACGACTGACAGGAGCCGTGGCAGGTTCCCTCAGTCACTGAGGGGAAAACGCGAAGCGATGTCCAAGTCGAGCGACCTGGTCCAGGGAACGGTGGATCTTCTCATCCTCAAGACGCTCGCGCTCGGCGACATGCACGGCTGGGCGATCGCGGCGCGCATCCGGAGCGTCTCGAACGAAGTCCTGCAGGTGAACCAGGGGGCGCTCTACCCGGCGCTGCACCGGCTCGAGCACGCCGGGTGGATCAAGTCGTCCTGGGGCGAGTCGGAGAACCGGCGGCGCGCGAAGTTCTATGCGCTGACCCGCGCCGGGCGGAAGTACCTCGAGCAGGAGCAGGCGACCTGGGAGCGCCTGTCGGCGGCGATCGCGCTCGTCCTGAAGAGCGTCCCGGGATAGGAGCAGGCACCATGCGCTGGCTCTCGAAGCTCCGCCTCCGCGTCCGTTCTCTCCTCGGCAAGCCCGCGCTCGACCGCGAGCTCGACGAGGAGATCCGGTTCCACATCGAAAGGCAGATCGAGGAGAACGTCGCCGCCGGCATGGAGCCCGAGGCCGCCCGCCGGGCGGCGCTGCGCGAGTTCGGCGGGGTCGAGCCCATCAAGGAGGAGTGCCGCGACGCGCGCGGCGTGACGCTCGCCCACGACCTGGTCAGGGACCTGCGCGTCGGAGCGCGCCAGTTCCGCAGGAGCCCGGCGTTCACCGCCGTGGTCGTGCTCATCCTGGCGCTCGGTATCGGCGCGAGCACGGCGATCTTCAGCTTCATCGACGCCGTCATGCTGCGCGGCCTGCCGGTGCGCGACCCGGACGAGCTGGTCGTCCTGAGCTGGCGGGCGCGCACCGATCCGGACACGCGCCTGTCGATGACGGGGGGCGACTGCAATGGCCTGGAGACGAGCCCGATGGCCCGGGTGCGCGGCCCAGGCCCCGGCGCCGCCGGCTGCTCCTTCTCCCGGCCCTTCTTCGACCAGCTCCGCGATGATCGCGGTCTCCTCGCCGGCCTCACCGCCTTCGGCAACGCGCCCCCGCTGCTGGTCTCGGGGCACGGTTCGCCCCAGCGGGCCTACGGGCAGCTCGTCTCCGGCGACTACTTCGCGGTCCTCGGCGTGGGCGCCGCGCTCGGGCGGACCCTGGACCGGGGCGACGAGCAGCGCGCCGCCCCCGTCGCGGTCCTGAGCCACGCCTACTGGCTGCGCGCGTTCGGCGGCGATCCCTCGATCGTCGGTCGGACGGTGAGGCTGAACGGCGCCCTCTTCACGGTGGTCGGCGTCGCCGACCCGGACTTCACCAGACTCACGCCGGGCAACGTCCATGACCTGTGGCTCCCCCTCTCGGTCCGGCGGCTCATCGACGCGCGCTGGGACCAGATCTACGAGGGCAACGCGTCCTGGCTCCTGACCCTGGTCGGCCGCCTGCGGCCGGGCGTCCCGGCGGCGCAGGTCGAGGCGGCGGCGACGGTCGCCTTTCGCGGCAACGTGCTCGGCGCCGAGGGCCCGCTCCTGACCGCCGCCGATCACCCCGAGGTGCGGGTCGCGCCGGCGACGAGCGGCCTCACCGGCGCGCGCGTGCAGTACCGGCAGCAACTCCTCGTCATGTCGGTCGCCGTCGGCGTCCTCCTCGCCATCGCCTGCGCCAACGTCGCCGGTCTCCTCCTCGCGCGAGCCGGCTCGAGGAGGCGCGAGATCGCTCTGCGACTGGCTCTGGGCGCCGGGCGCGGCCGCATCGTGCGACAGCTCCTCGCCGAGAGCACGCTCCTCGCCGTCGCCGGCGGCGCCCTCGGCGCGCTCCTCGCCACGTGGGGCGTGGAGGCGCTGGTCGCGTTCATGTCGCAGAGCCAGTCGCGGCCGCTCGGCTTCGACGTCGCGGTGGACGGGCGCGTCCTCGCCTTCACGGCGCTGGTCTCGCTCACCGTGGGGGTGGCCTTCGGTCTCGCCCCGGCGCTGCGCGCCACGCGGGTCGATGTGGCCTCGACGCTGAAGGAGGGGGCCCTGGCGACCTCCGGCGTCCGGGCGCGACTCGGGGCCGGCCTCGTCGTCGCCCAGGTCGCCCTGTCCGTCGTCATCCTCGTCGGCGCCGGCCTCTTCCTGCGCACGCTCGACGAGCTGCGCGGCGTCGACCCGGGATTCCGCACCGAGAACGTCCTCCTCTTCGACATCGATCCGACCCTCGCCGGCTACCCGCCGCCGAAGATCGACGCGCTCTACCGCGAGCTCCGCGACGGCCTGGCCGACCTCCCCGGCGTCACCTCGGCGAGCTGGTCGGAGGCGCGGCTCCTCGCCGGCGCCGGGTGGGCGGCGACGCTCCGGCTCCCCGCTCCTGCCCGGATCGTCGACGTCGATCTCCTGCGCGTCGGCCCCGGCTTCTTCCAGACGCTCGGCGTCCCGGTGCTCGCCGGCCGTGCGCTCTCGGCCGAGGACATCGCCGCCGCTCCGGCCGGCGGCGATGCGAACGCGAACGGGACCCGGACGGCGGTCGTGAACCAGGCGTTCGCCCGCCGCTTCTTCCCGGGCCGGAGCCCGCTCGGCGAGGGCTTCCAGTTCGATGGCCGCGGGCCGGAACCGACGTGGCAGATCGTCGGCGTCGTGGGCGACATCAAGTACTCCGAGCTCCGCCGCGACGTGTGGCCCACGATCTACGTGCCGAGCCAGCGGCGCGGCGTCGCCTTCGAGGTCCGCACCGCCGCCGACCCGATGCGCCTGGTGCCAAAAGTCCAGGCCCTGGTCGCGCGCCTCGCACCCGATCTCGCGCCGACCGACGTGAAGACACAGTCCGACGAGATCGACCGGCTGCTCTTCCGCGAGCGGATCATGGCGCGGCTGTCCGGCCTGTTCGCTCTCCTGGCGCTGGCGCTGTCCTGTCTCGGTCTCTACGCCCTCCTCGCGCACGAGGTCGCGCGGCGCACCCGCGAGGTCGGGATCCGCATGGCCCTCGGAGCTCGCGACGGAGACGTGCGGCGCATGGTGGTGGCGCACGGCCTCGCGCTGACCGCCACCGGCATCGTCCTCGGCATCGCCGCCGCCGCCGCGGTCACGCGCAGCCTCGGCGCCTTCCTCTACGGCGTGGCACCGACAGACCCGGTCGTCCTCGCCAGCGTGTCGGGGCTCCTCCTCGCCGTCGCGTTCGTCGCCTGCTACCTCCCCGCGAGGCAGGCGACGCGCGTGGATCCCATGCTCGTCCTGCGCAGCGACTGAGACGACGGCCTGGCCGTGAGACGATGCCCTGGCCGCGCCCCTCGGTTACCGGTCCGGGACCCGGGGCTGTGGAAACGCGAGCACCTCGCTCGTGTAGGTCTCCACGACGGCGCTGAAGGGCGTGCCGTCCGCGAGCGTCAGCACCGCCCGGTGCTCGAGCACTGCGTGTGGTATCTGCAGCGTCTTCGAGGCGGTGTCGAACGCCGCGGCGCCCTTCATCTCCCAGCCGGCCGGAAGCGGCGACCACAACAGCCGGGCCGACAGGGTCCGGCGCTGGAAGTGGAGAGCCTGCACGGCGCGACCGAACGAGACGTCGGTGGTGTCGAGTCGGCGATTCATCTCGGGGGTCAGCCGCGACGGCACGTACCAGTTGTCCGCTTCCGACAGCACGTGGGGGCCGCACTTCAGCTTCACGCGGCGATGGCGAACCGGCTCGGACGCGCCCACGCGCAGGACCTGGCGCATCTCCGGGCTGGCCTCCCGCCTGGCGGACCTGTCCCGGTCCGCGACCACCACGGCGGGCGACGCGAGACGATGGGCGTCGCACCATCGATCGAGCGTGAGCGTCGCGCTGTCGTGGCTCAACAACTCTGCGTTCAGGGTCTCGAGCAGCGCGAGAGCCGCCAGGCGAGCGGTCGCGTCGCTGCTCCACTGCGGCGCGCGCCGGCCGCCCTCCGGCCCCGCCGCCGCGGCGCGGGTGAGAGCCAGCGCGGCGAGTGCGGCCAGCACCACTCGCGGGCATCCATGGCGTGTGGTTCGACTTCGAGTCATCTCGGCTGGCCGCAGCCTATCAGGACGAGGGCGCCGCGGCGGGAACGCAGCGGGAGCCACTGGCTGCGGGTGTCGAACGCGGGCATCGATCGCCTGGGAGGCGACTCGACGCCCAGGGCCTGCCGGGGCGTCGCGTCCGGTCCTGCGCCCGCCAGGGCCCCGCCATCGCCGGGGCGATGCGCGATCTGCCTGGCATCGGACCTGCACATGCGCCCTCGGAGCCGGCGACAAGGAGCGCATCCACATGGTTCGTCTTCGACTCTCCCTTCCGACCTCGACCGTCTGCCTCATTGCCTTGCTCGTGCCGTGTGGCATCGCGGCGTGCGCGAACGGAACCTCCGAGAACCGGAATCCCATCGAGAGCGGCGACGACGGACAGGGCGGAGGCGCTCCCGACGGGACGCTGGGTGACGACGACGACGCGCCGGGCCAGGGGGGCGGCGCGGGCGGCCAGGGCGGCGCGGACGCAGGCGCGGGCGGCGGCGGCGGCGGCGACCGAGTCGACGCCGGCCCCGGCGACGACGGCGACCACGGCGGCGGCGACGGTCCGGGCGGACCGGACGGCGACACGGTCGCCTGCCCTGTCTGCGACGACGCATTCGACGCCTGCCTGCTCGGCGCCTACACGGACGCGGACTACGTCTACTGCAGATGGCAGTGGGCCGAGTGCGCCCTCGCGACGTGCGACCTCGGCGACGAGCGCGACTGCTTCGTCCCGTTCGCCGTGTGCCTGCAGGTCTGCGACACGTCGCCGGAGTGTCTGCTGTGCGAGGCTGCCTTCGACCAGTGCCTCTAGCTCCCGGTGACCGTGATGCCGCAGATCTTCGGGTTGTCGGGGCCGCCGCCGCGTGTGAACTGAATGGCCACCTGGCCGTTCGAGCTGGCCGTGGCGTTGAACGTCCGCGCGATGGCGCGGTTGGCGCCGCCCGCCGACGCGAAGATGTCGAACGCGGTCAGCACCCGCTGGCCGTTGATGGTCACGTTGAAGGTCCGCTGGCCGGCCGCGCTCCAGAAGCTCTCCTGGAAGTAGAGCGTCACGGTCACGGCGCGCCCGGCCGTGAAGCCCGGGATGGTGTAGGTGAGCTCGCCGTATCGCTCGGTCTGGAAGACTGCCTGCGGCGGCACCGCCCCGGTGATCTGTGAGGTGTTGATGGCGCTGGTGGTCGAGAAGGTGTTGCCGCCCGAGAAGAAGCCGTCGGCGGCGAAGCTCCCGCTCGCCGACCCGCCCGCGTTGATGGAGACGGTGCCCCCCGCGCCGGTCGAGTTGAAGGTGGCAGTCACCGACCGCGCCGCCGTCATGGAGACGGTGCACGTGCCGGAGCCGCTGCACGAGCCGCTCCATCCGGCGAAGGTCGAGCCGCCGGCCGCCGCGGCCGTCAGGGTGACCGACGCGCCGCTCGCAAAGCCGGCGCTGCACGTGCTGCCGCAGTTGATGCCCGCGGGCGTGGAGGTGACCGTCCCGCTTCCCGACCCCGACCTCGTCACCGTCAGTGCGACGGTGGACACGGCGTTGAGCGCGTCGAGGACGGCGCCGTACGCGGCCTTCTTGTTGCCGCCGCCGTCGAACAGCAGCGGATTCTCACCCGAGCGCCACGAATCGCTGTCGCGCACGCCCCAGACGGTGATGCCGACGCAGCGCGAGACGTTCATGCACGCCCTCGTGACATTGCCGTAGGCGGTGGCCGGCGCGCTGGCGATGTCGAGCTCGGTGATCGCCACGTCGACGCCCAGGGCGGCGAAGTTCGACAGCGCCGTCTGGAAGCTGCCGGGCATTCCACCGGATCCGAAGTGCGCCTGGAACCCGACGCAGTCGATCGGGACGCCGCGGGACTTGAAGTCCTGCACCATGTGGAACACGGCCTGCGTCTTGGCGGCGTTCCAGTCCTCGATGTTGTAGTCGTTGTAGCAGAGCTTGGTCCCCGGGTCGGCGGTGCGCGCCGTCCGGAACGCCACCTCGATCCAGTCGTTGCCGGTGCGCAGCAGATTCGAATCGCGCCGGCCGCCGCCGTTGCCGTCGGCGAAGGCCTCGTTCACGACGTCCCAGTAGACGATCCGGCCCCGATAATGAGCCATGACGCCGTTGATGTGATTGATCATGGCGCTGCGCAGCGCGCTGCCGCTCAGGTTCTGCATCCAGCCGGGCTGCTGCGAGTGCCAGGCCAGCGTGTGCCCGCGGACCTGCTTGCCGTTCTGCATTGCCCAGTTGAAGACTCGATCGGCGTTGGTGAAGTTGAACTGGTTCTGGTTGGGCTCGGTGGCGTCGATCTTCATCTCGTTCTCGGCCGTCACCATGTTGAACTCGCGACTCGCGACGGTCGTGTAGTTCGAGTCGTTGAGCTTGCCCGCGGCGATCGCAGCACCGAAGTACCGACCCGACTGCGCGGCCGCGGCCCCGAGCGTGGAAGCGACCGCCTCGTCGAGGCTCGCGACCTCGTCGTCAGGCGGCTGGAGGTCGCATGCACCGACCAGCCCGAGTGAGAGTGCCAGTAGAAGACCAGACCTCATCATGTTCGTTGGCATCGTTGACTCCGTCCTGCTCCGAGGAACAGCACCTCATCGCTCGTCATCGGTCCGCGAGCCCTCGCCGAAAGTTTCGGAAAGCCAGCCGCTTGGACCATTCGTCTCTCTCGCGGCACAAGAGGCGAACACGCGTCGGACCGGGTCACGCCGTCCGCGCCAACCCACGCGGCGACAGCGCACCACGAGGTGTGTCCAGCTGCGCCGGCTGCACACTCCCGATCAGGAGTCCGCGCCGCGCTTCGCTCGAGCTCGAGCTCGGGAGCGGCAGCGCAAGGCTCTCACCAGGCCCAGCCGTTCACGCTGGCTTCATGACGAAGCTCACCGACGCACGCGTCCAGCCGAGCGTCGCCACGCACCACGGCAGTCGCACCGGCCAGCGCAGCACCCGGGTGAGTCGCTCGCGCCGCCCCGACAGCGCGTGCGCCATGTGCTCGCCGTAGATGGCCGGCGACGGGGCGCGCTCGATGACTCGAAAGCCCGCCGCCCGCGCGAACGCCTCGTACCGCCGGGGCCGGCGGTGCACACTGAACCAGTCCCCGGTCCGCCGCGACGGCCGCCCGGCGTTGACGGCGCACCAGTCGCGCGACACCAGGAGCCCGCCGCCGCGGATCCGCTCCCGCACCCGGCGCAGCACGGCGAGACAGTCGGCATCGTCCAGGTACGTGAGCACCCCGCCGAGATAGACGAAGTCGCTCTCCTCGAACGCATCGAACGACCTGACATCGGCGCACACCACCGTGGCGGCGCGATGGCGGGCCGCGCGCAACCTGCGTTCCGCCTCCTCGACGAAGCCGGGCGAGACATCGCAAGCGACGATCTCGTCGGCCATCGCCCCGAACAGGACCGTCCAGTCCCCGTAGCCACAGCCGAGGTCGACCGCCCGCGCGAAACGCCCTCCGAGATGCCGGCGAACCCGCCGCACCGTCCATTCCTGAAGGCACCGCCTCGTCCACCGCCGGTAGGGCGTGTCCGGCTTCCCCGGCGTGACCGCACTCGGTTCCACGGGCAGGCGTCCGCGAGCGATCCAGAAGCGAGTCTGGTCGACAGGCGGCACCGCGCGACGAACATCGTCCCGCATCCGTCCTCCTCGGTGCACCCCGCGCACGCGGAGCTTGCACAGGAAGACGCACAGGACCTCTCCGGGAGGACACGCCATGTCGTCGTGGCGGATCGCCCTACCCTCGCGCCGGGCCCCACGGGTGATCGATGTCGCCAGAAACATCCTGCGACCGGGGGCGCCATGGCTACCGCAACTGCGGCGACGAGCAACTGCTCTACACGTAGGTCTTCCTTGTCAACGCTGATCGTCGTCACGCTGGCAAGACACGTTCCTCAGCAATAGTGTCGGATAGGTGTTTCCGGTTGGATCAGTCAATGACCCGCTCGACAGCTCGAGGACCTTTCCGAATTCGCAATGCCCAAATGAGGTGTAATCGATATCAATTGAAATAGGAGCAAGCACTTTGTGCGTCGCGCAGTGGGCATGTCCGCAGGATGGGTGCCATCTTCTCGCGTATCCCTCCAGCTCGAGTCGGCCGGGTCCTGGCGATCACACCGGTGGGGCGCACTTCGCGGAGCCTAGGTCTGTTCCAGGCGCTCGATGCGCTTCTCCAGGTCGGACAGTGTGGTCGGGGCGCGCTTCCGGCCTCCACTGGAGTGCGG
>Ga0126377_10000942_pt1 | contig 18637 bp, 15 predicted proteins | sample PanSoiMetPlot_22_FD_92647 | JGI IMG/M metagenome (GOLD analysis project Ga0126377, IMG submission 92647) | Tropical forest soil microbial communities from Panama - MetaG Plot_22 | ecosystem: Environmental > Terrestrial > Soil > Tropical forest > Bulk soil | place: Panama | collected 2016-02-17 | reverse complement strand
GACCGAGCACCCGGCGATCGCCACCGGCACTCCTGACGATCCACGGCAGAAGCGCATCAACACGGACGGTCGGCCCGCGGCCGGCAACGACGTGCGCGTCGTGGACGAGCGGGGCCGCGACGTCGCACCGGGCGAGGAGGGCGAGATCGTGGCCCGAGGTCCGAGGCAGTTCGTCGGGTACCAGGATGGGGCTGCCGACGAGGATGCGTTCCTCGACGACACCTGGTTCCGGACGGGCGACCTGGCTCGCTTCGACGACGACGGCTACCTGGTCGTCACCGATCGGATCAAGGACATCATCATCCGAGGTGGCGAGAACATATCGGCGCGCGAGGTCGAGGACGTCCTCGTCACCCATCCAGCAGTTCGGGAGGTGGCGGTGTGCGCCGTGCCGGACGAGGTCTTCGGCGAGGCGGTGTCCGCGTTCGTGATCGCCCGACGAGCGGCTCCTTCGCTGGACGAGCTCGTCGGCCATGCCCGAAGGGCTGGTCTTGCTCCTCACAAGCTGCCCGGCCGGCTCACGGTGGTCGACGACCTGCCTCGCACCGCCGCGGGCAAGGTGCTCAAGCGAGCCCTCAGAGACGGGCCCGCGTCACCATGACCGGCTCGAAGACCGGGACGTAGACCTCGCCGTTCGGCTCGAAGAGCACGCGTACCGGCTGGCCGCACCAGAGCTCGCCCGGGTCCGCGTTGACGATGTTGGTGGGCAGCCGCAGGTCCTCCTGCTCGTCGAGCACGACGATGGCGATGACGTAGGGCGGCTGGACGTCCGGGTGGTACTGCTGGTGGTTCACGGTGAACGTGAAGATCGTGCCGGTGCCGAGGACCGCCTGTTCCCGCAGGTCGCCGCCACAGTGCTGGCACGCGTTGGTCGGCGGATGCACCCAGAGGCGGCACGCCGAGCACCGTTGGATCAGCAGCTGGCCCTCGGCGCCGCCGGTCCAGAACGGGCGGTTGACATCGTTGAGCTCCGGCAGCGTCCGGGGTGCGGTGGGGTTGATGATCCGAGGTTCCACAGCGGTGACGATAGATCTCGCACTGATATCAGTGCACTTAAAGCCTATGCTTGTGTGGGGAGCTGATCGATGCATCGGCTGCAGAAGGGGGGATAGTGTACAGAACCAGATTTCGTCGGACGGCTGTCTGCTGCGTCCTCGCGCTCGTGGGTGGGGCCGTCATGGCGTCGGCACCGGTCTCGCCGGCCGGGGCGTCGAGCCGTGAGCCTGTGGTGCTCGTGGCCGGAACGATCTCACCCGAGTTCGCGCTCGACCCGCTGGCCAGTCGGCTCGAGCAGCAGGGCTACGACACCTACACGTTCGTCCTGCCGGGCAACGGCCTCGGCGACATACGGGACACTGCTCGGGCTCTCGACGCGTTCGTCGACGGCGTGCGGACCGCGACCGGTACGTCGAGGGTCGATCTGGTGACCCATTCGCAAGGTGGCGTGGTGGCACGCCAGTACCTCAAGTTCGAGGGTGGCGCTGCCGAGGTCGACAGTGCGATCCTGCTGGCGTCACCGAACTATGGCACCGTCGTGGGCAACATCGTCAAGGTGCTCGGCCTCGGCGACTGTGTCGGGATCGTCGCGTGTCAACAGATGGCGATCGGGTCAACCTTCCTGGCCGAGCTGAATGCCGGCGACGATACGGTCGGGTCGGTCCGCTACACCAACATCTATACGCGCTACGACGAGCTCGTCCAGCCGTACGGAAATTCGGCGATGCAGGACGGCGCAACGAACGTGCTGGTGCAGTCGCAATGTCCTTTGAGGATCATGGGTCACATCGGCCTCATCCTCGACGGCGCGGTGGCCGACGGCGTCCTCGACGCGCTGCGGGGCGAGCCTGTCCGCCTGAACTGCTGGGCGCTCTAGGGCCTTCCACGGTTCTCGGGGTGAGGGGCGGCGCGCCCCTCACCCCGAGTTTGACGCGCAGTCGAGCGCTTCGAGCACCGGCTGGGGGGCGTATGTCTGGTCTTCACCCCAGCCGGCCTGGCCGTCCCACGCCCATCGGAACAAGGCGGTGCCGCTCGAGGTCGCTTCGACGCCGTGGCGGGCGACGGCGTGACCCTCCGCCCGCAGTTGGCGTCCCTGATCGTCGACGGCGTCGACCTCGACGCGCGTGATCCAGCGCGTCTGCGGGTCGAGCCACGTGCGGCGTCGGCCCTCGACCAGGTGAGCGTAGATGCCATCGCGCAGCAGGTAACCGGTGGCCAGTTCGTCCGACGCGATGCCCTCGACGACGGTCGGGCGCGTGTACACCAGCCACGACTCGGTCGGCGACGCCGTGGCGAAGGGATAACCGACGCCCTCGGGCGGGCGGGATGCGCGGCGAGGCGTCCTCTCGCCGGGTGTCTTGCGGGGATCGGGGCCGAGTGGCCGCGGACCCCACGAGCGGTCGCGGCCGGCGAAGCAGTCGACGGTGATGCTCTCGCCGTGCAAGCGGATCGTGCCGGTGACGTGCATGGGCTGGTCGAAGTGGCGGCCCCGCCAGAACGGCGCGACGCCGAGGGGGTGTGAGTTGGGCGGCATGATGCCTGCGAAGTCCAGATCGGCTTCGAATGCTCCGGCATCCGCGTAGCGGACGCGGTAGCGGCGCAGGGGCTCGATCGTGGTCATGTCGCAGCCGGTGGGGAGGGTGATGTCACGCAGGTCGAGCAGTGCGACGTCCGGCACCGGCACCGCTTGTACGCGCCGCTCGTAGAGGGCGCCCGCGTGCGAGTCGTCCCACACCCAGGCGCCGCCGTTGCACACCTGCTGCGTCGCCAGCACCTGGTTGTAGAACCAGCCACCGAGCCGGCGCTCGGGCACGTTGAACGAGAACCACGCAGTCTCCGTCTCCCACCAGTGGTCGGAGGCTTCGTGGAACCGATCGTCGTCCGGCGAGAGCTCCGGGTACACGAGCCCCTCAACCACCAGCGCGCATCACCGCCCCCAACGCGGCGAGATGGCGCCGCATACGGCGTTCGGCTGCCGGCGCCTCCCCCGCTTCGATCGCACGTGCGATGCCGGAGTGGGCGCGGCGAATCTCCATGTCGATCTGCTTCAGCCTCGACATCGGCAGTCGTTCGATCTGGTACAGCCGACAGAGCCGGATGAGGACGAGCGCGACGAGCTCGAGCGCACGGCTCCCAGCCGCCTTCGCAACGGCTGCGTGCAGGTCGTGCAGGACCTCGGCGCGCTCTTCCCGGGTGCTTTCCGCCTCGCGATCGAGCGCAGCGCGCATCTCCTCGAGGACTTGCGCATCGGCTCGCTCGCTGGCCATGCGCACGAGCGCGATCTCCACGCCGAGGCGCATCTCGGCCAGGTCGGCGAGGCTGATGCCCCGCCGGGCGAGGTAGATCGCGGCAACGTCGGTGACCGCGTACGGGCTGGGGGCCACGACGTACAGGCCACCGCCGGGACCCCGGCGCATCCTGGCGATGCCACGATGCTCCAGGAGCCGGACCGCCTCGCGCAGAACCGCCCGGCTCACGGCCTCACGCTCCATGAGTTCGGGCTCGGTGCCGACGAGATCCCCCGGCTGCAGCTCCGCGGCGACGAGGTAGTGCGTGATGTGACGGGCGACCGTGTCGGCCAGCTTGGCGTCGGAGGCATCTCCGAGCACAACGCCGTCCGGCAGCAACTGCCGTGTCGCGTGGCGGCGGCGCATGTAGGCCGCCTCGGCTTCGAGGTGCTTGCGCATGCGACGAGCGGCCAGGTCGGGGTCTCCCGCGAGCACTGCCTCCGCGATCTGGGCGTGCGCGTGGGCGGTCTCGGCGGTCACGGCCTTGGCGACGGACTTCCAGCGGCGCGAGTAGAGCTTGGCGGCCTCGTCGAGGACGTCGACGAACAGCTCGAGCGCGGGGTTCTTGCTCGCGCGAGCGACGACGAGGTGCAGCGCCCGCGCATCAGAGAGGTCCGTCTCCGTCTCGTGAGTGAACCCCTGCAGTACGGGTTCGTCGTCGTCGTCGAGGCGCTCGGCGGCGAGCCGCGTCGCCATGTCTTCCAGCACGAGCCGGGCCTCGACCACCTCGTCGAGTCGGGCGTCGACGCGATGCAGGTAGAGCACGACGGCTTCCGTGACGGCGTCAACGGTGGGCTCGGTGATGACGAGCCCACCGCCGGGGCCCCGGCGTGTGCGAGCGACCTGCTGGTTCTCGACCAGGCGGACGGCCTCGCGATAAACCGCGCGGCTCACGCCGTAGCGCTCGAGCAGGGCCGCCTCGTGGCCCAGGACTGCACCGACCGGCCAGCCGAGAGCCATCACGTCCTCGACGATCAGGTCGGCGACCCGCGCCGCGCGCTTGCGGTCGGGACCGGCGCTGCTGCGCAGCGGGGCGGTGGCGCGACGCGCTCGGACGTCCGTAGCCATCGCTACGAGGGTATCCGCCGGACCTGGTTTCCTTCGACCATTCGTTGCCACGTTGTCGGTGATCGTAGCTCGGGCAGCCGTGGACAGAGTGCACTGAATGCTGCCATGCTCCCCGGTCGACGATCGCGAGTTCCGGAGGGGAGTCCCATGGGTGCGCGCTGGCAGTTCGACCTCTACATCGACGGAGCCTGGACGGGTGGCGACGGCCAGATCGAGGTGCTCGACCCCGCAACCGAAGAGGTGATCGGTGTCGTTCCCGAAGCCTCGACGAAGGACGCGGCGCGGGCGATCGAGGCGGCGCGCCGAGCGTTCGACGACGGCAGGTGGCAGTGGACGAAGCCCTCCGAACGCGCGGCCGCACTGGTCCGCATGGCCGAGGCGCTCGAGGCGAAGGCGGTCGAACTGCGCGAGCTGATCGTTGCCGAGACGGGCTCCGCCGGCATGATCACCGATCACATCCAGGCATCGGGTTCGATCGGCATGTTCCGCTCGAACGCGGCGCTCACCGAACACGTCGTCGAGTGGGTCGAGTCCGGCGCGCCGACGGGTGGGTTAACGGGGATGGCGGGGAGCGCGATCCTGCGGGAGCCGGTGGGCGTCGTGGCGGCGATCACGCCGTTCAACTTCCCGTTCATGCTCAACGTGGTGAAAGTCGCGCCGGCGCTCGCCGCCGGGTGCACGGTGGTGCTGAAGCCGCACTCCTGGACGCCGCTGGACGCGTTCCTCATTGCGCAGGCGGCCGAGGAAGCGGGCATCCCGAAGGGTGTCCTCAACGTGATCACCGGCGATGCAGAGGTCGGTGAGGAGCTGACCTCCAGCCCGCTCGTGGACATGGTCGCCTTCACCGGATCGACGGCGACCGGGAGGCGAATCATGGCGAGTGGCGCCGCGACGATGAAGCGGCTGCAGCTGGAGCTCGGCGGCAAGAGCGCGCAGGTCGTCCTCGACGACGTGAGTGAGGACTTCGCCCGCTCCATCGGGTTCGGTCAGGTGACGACGCACTGCGGGCAGGGGTGCGTGCTGCAAACCCGGCTGTTGCTGCCGGAGCGCCTGCTGGACGCGTACCGCGAGGGGGTGGCGGCCGCGATCCCGACGATCAAGGTCGGCGATCCGCGGGATCCCGAGACGGTGATGGGACCGCTGATCCGGGAGCAGCAGCGTCAACGGGTCGAGGGCTACGTCCAGTCCGCCCACGACGATGGCGCCGAGCTGGTCGCGGGCGGTAGGCGGCCCGATGGCCTTGCCAAAGGGTACTTCTACGAGCCGACCGTGTTCATCGGCACCAACGACATGAGGATCGCGCAGGAGGAGATCTTTGGCCCCGTGCTCACGGTCATTCCCTACTCGGGCACTGACGAGGATGCGATCCGGATCGCCAACGACTCCAGCTATGGCCTTGGCGGTGCCGTGAACGCGGCGTCGACGGCTCGTGCGTTCAACGTCGCCCGCCAGATCCGCGCTGGCCTGATGACTGCGGTCGGCGTCGGCGCCGCCGCCGGCCAGAGCGCGGGCAAGGGCGCCGGCCAGGGACCCGGCTGGGGCCAGCCGATGGCCGGCATCGGCCAGCGCGGCGCCTTCGGCGGCTACAAGCAGAGTGGCGTCGGGCGCGAGTGGGGCCACCACGGCATCGAGGAGTTCACGGAGCTCAAGCAGCTCAACTGGGCCTGATGCTGCCGCGCTCAGCGCGTCAGCAGGAGGCAGCCAGCGATCGGGCCGCCGCCGTTCGAGACGACGGCCACCTCGGGCTGCTTGGCTACCTGCCGCTCGCCGGCGTCGCCTCGAAGCTGCACGCACGCTTCGTGCAGGACCCAGTACCCGTGCATGCGGCCCGCCGACAACTGGCCGCCGTAGGTGTTCAGCGGCAGCTCGCCGTCGAGCGCGATCCGCGTCGCGCCGTCGACGAACGGCCCGGCCTCACCGTCGGCGCACAGACCGAGTGCTTCGAGCCAGGCGACCGTGAGGAAGGTGAAGCCGTCGTAGAGCTCGGCGATGTCGATGTCCTTGGCCTCCAGATCGGTGCGGTTCCACATCTGCGCGGCCGCCTCGACGGACGCCATCTTGGGATAGTCATCGCGCTGGATCCATCCGCCGACGCCCCCTGACCCGCCGAAGGCCAGCGGTCGCAGGGGGCGTCGCGGGCACGAGTCCGCGTGCTCGGCGGCGGACACGACGAACGCGATCGACCCGTCGACCGGTACGTCGCAGTCCAGCAGGCTCAGGGGCGTCGACACCATACGGGCGCCGAGGTAGTCGTCCATCCTGATCGGATCGCGGTAGACGGCCAGTGGATTGAGGCCCGCGTTGCGGCGGCTGTTGATCGCCAACCAGCCGAGCTGCTCCTTGGTGGTGCCGTAGAGGTGCATGTGTCGCCGGCAGTGCATGGCGAGCCAGTTGGTCGCCGAGTATGCGTGGTAGGTGAGCAGAGGCGCCATGTCGCCCATGGCCGAGCTCAAGCGCGCTTCGCGCTGCTGCGCGGGCGGGTCCTCGCCAGCCGGCAGGATCGAGCCGCCGAACATCTGCACGGTGCGGTAGACCAGCACGTGGCGGGCGCGTCCTTCGGCGACGGCCACGCAGGCGGACATGAACGGGGACAGCAATCCTCCGGTGTCGAAGCCCCCGCCGGTGTAGCCGGGGTCGATGCCGAGGGCGGCCGCGGTCTCGGCGAGCGGCGTGTCGCCCATCGTCGAGATGCCGTCGACCTCGGCGGCGGTGATGCCGGCGTCGGCGATCGCCGCGCGTGCCGCCGACAGCGTCAACTCGATGCCGGGGATGCCCGTGTGGCGGCCGATCGGTGAGATGCCGATGCCGCTGATGATCGATCGCTGTTCGGGAACATCCACCATTCCGTCTCCTCAATCTCCCGGGTGTCGACGTGCGGCTCAGCGAAGCGCCGGCCAACGGCGGTCGGCAAGGGCGCCCGACGCAGTCCGCAGCAACTCGTTGTCTCGCGCCGTCCTTCGCCACAATGCCTGCAGGTAGTCGGCCTCAGGTACGGTCCCCGCCCTCGCAGCGGCGGCAAGGGCGGCGCGCCCGTCACCCGCGGTGGCTGGTGGACTGCCGAGCAACTCGGTGAGCTCGTCTCGTTCGCAGTCCTCGTAGAACTGGCCGTGCAGATGGACCTCGCGCAGGTGCTTGATGACGCGTGCGAGCCCCTTGGCGCGCTGGTGCGCCAGCGGATCGGCGATGCGGGGGACGACGACGTCGCGGAGCTGGTGCAGAACGGCCTGGTAGAGCCAGTCGTGGTCGTCGTCGACGTCAGGTGCGAGCGGCGGAGTGTCGAGGTCGAGCTCGAGGCAGGCCGCGATCGCCTCGAACCAGAGCCTCCGGTGGAGGACCTCGTAGATGAGGCCGTTCCCGATGTCGGCGCCGCCGCCCTCGACTTCGACGTAGCGCCTCTCGCGGGACGGCGAATGGCGCATCACCATGAGCTTCGTCTCGGCGACGACCTCGTAGAAGCGAACACGCTGATCGTCGACCTCCCAGCCGACGTGCCGCTCGTACTCCCGCAGGCGGGAGGGGAAGTCGGGGAACGGGTCCTGCGTGCTACGCAGCGCCAGCCAGGCGATGTCATCCATAGGGTCACCGAGGTGGGCGAGCTCCCAGTCGACGACCGCGACGACGCGCCCGTCCCTGTACATGAAGTTGCCAGGCCCGGTGTCGCCTTGGACGAGCACAACCGGTGCGTCGACGTCGGGGACGTTGGCGCGCAGCCAGTGCATCGCCAGGTCGAGCTGTGGATCGGGCTCGCCGCCGCGGGCGTCGATGGCGCGCTCCCACTCGTCGAGTTCCGACCGCAGCGCCTCTGCGACGGACGTGGGCCCCGGGTGGGACGGCAGGGCCAGCGACCCGACGTCGAGCCGGTGTAGCGCAGCAAGCTGCTCCATGAAGTGCTGCGCAGTGGCCAGCGCGATCTCAGGGTCGGCGATGCGGGAGAACCAGCTCCCGTCGGAGTCGAGGCGCTCGGAGAGCATCGCCTGATGATCTGGGTGGACGCCGAGCACCGGCGGTACGAGCACCTCTGAGCCTTGGAGCGCTAGGTAGACCGTCGCTTCCCGGTGCAGCGTCCAGGGATCGGCGGCGGGATCGGGCGCGGATCGGTCATAGCGCAGGAACAGCTCGCGGCGGGCGCCATTCGAGGCTCGGAAGTCGACGAACCAGGCCTCCTTCCGAGCGCCGCCCGGCTGCCGGTGGGCGTCGAGGAGTGAGCCGCCCGCCAGCTCCTCCATCCAGCTGACCAAGTCAGCCGGTAGTACGGGCGTCGCCATTGCCCTAGTCTGGCGGATGTGTAAAGGGGGCACTAAATGGATGTATCCGGGGACGTGCATGAGGCAGGGGTCGACGACGCGGCGGCGGCGAACGAGGCGCTCGGCGCGATGGGTGCGATGCTCGACCTGTCAGCGCCGCAGCCCGGCTACCAGGCGATGCACGCGGCCGGGGGGTTCCTGCAGCCCGCGGACCTGATCGCCCTGGCGTTCAACCGTGAGCTCGCCGACTACGTGCTGCGCCATCATGAGCTGTTCTCTTCGGGCGTCGAGATGGGGATGGGGAACGTCCGTCCGTTGATCCCGCTGAACATCGACCCGCCGCGGCACTCGAAGTACCGGAAGCTGCTCGATCCGCTGTTCACGCCGAGGCGCATGGACGAGCAGGAGGCCGACATCACGCAGCGGGTGAACGCCCTGATCGACTCGTTCGAGGGTCGTGGCCAGTGCAACTTCACCGAGGAGTTCGCCGAGATCTTCCCGAGCTCGGTGTTCCTTGGCCTGATGGGACTGCCCGAAGCCGAGCTGCGCATGTTCCTGCGCCTGCGCGACGGCATCCTGCACCCGGAGAAGCACGATCCCGCGGCGCGCACCGATCCGGCTGCCCGCCGCGCCGTGCAGGATCGCACCGGCCAGGAGATCTACGAGTACTTCGGGGCACTGGCCGACGAGCGCGCCAGGCATCCCACCGACGACGTGGTGACGCGCTTCGTGCAGGCAGAGATCGACGGTGAGCGGCTCACCCGCGACGAGATCGTCGACATCTGCTTCCTGTTCCTGATCGCCGGCCTCGACACCGTCAGTGACTCGCTCACGTGCATGTACGCCTTCCTGGCCACGCACCCGGACCACAGGCGCCAGATCGTCGAGGAGCCCACATGCATCCCGAGCGCGGTCGAGGAGCTCCTGCGGTGGGAGTCGCCGGTGCCGTTCAGCGTCCCCCGCGTCGCGACGGAGGACACCGAGCTGCCGAACGGCTGCCCGATCACGAAGGGCACGTCCATCATCGTGATGTACGGGGCGGCCAACGTCGACGAGTCCGACTGCCCCGCCGCGTCCGACGTGCGCTTCGATCGCGATACGAACCGGCACATCGCGTTCGGCGGTGGGGTCCACCGCTGCCTCGGCTCGCACCTGGCTCGCCGCGAGCTGCGCATCACGCTGAGCGAGTGGCACCGGCGGATCCCGGACTATTACCTGACGCCTGGTCACGAGGAGCTCGAGTACCCACCGGGCCTGCGCCACGTGAAGGACCTCATGCTCAGCTGGCCGGCGGCGGGTTGACCCAGGTCCATGTGGTTCCCGACACGCGTGGAGAGGACGACGCGGTGACAGGGGTCGTAGCCGGGAAGGTCGCAGCCATCACCGGGGCCTCGGCCGGCTCCGGACTCGGCATCGCGGGCCGGTTCGCGTGTGAGGGGGCCGACGTCGTCCTGCTCGCGCGCGAGAAGCGACGTCTCGAGGCCGTCGCCGAGGACATCGGTCCCGCCGCCGTACCGATCGCATGCGACGTCGCCGACCCCGCCAGCGTCGGCGCCGCGTTCGACCGGATCGGCGAGCGGTTCGGCCGGCTCGACGTGCTGATCAACAACGCCGCGATCTACCGTCCGTGCGCGGTCGAGCACCTGAGCGACGAGGAGATCCACCGCCAGGTCTCGACCAACCTGCTCGGCCCGGTGTACACGGCTCGCGCCGCGATCCCGCTGCTGCGCGCCTCGGGTGGCGGCGACATCATCAACACGTCGAGCGAGTCGACGCTGCACCCGTTCCCCATGCTGTCGATGTACGTCGCCACGAAGGCGGCGCTCGAGGCGTTCGGCGTCGTGCTCGCCCAGGAGTTGCGTGACGACGACATCCGCGTCACCACGGTCGTGCAGGGCACCGCGAAGGGGGCCGGCAGCGGCACGAGCGACTGGGCGTGGGACCCGGACCACCGGGACGCCGCTATGCGGCTGTGGGGTGAACGGGGGTTGCTCGGCGACGTCTACGGCCGCTACGGCGGCCAGGACGTCGAGGCCATCGGTGACGTCCACCTCTTCATCGTCTCGCGACCGAGGAGCCAGAAGCTCGACGTCGTGTACTGCCGGAGCATGTGACAGACAAAGGAGGATCAGAGATGAGTGGGATCGAAGCGTTCCGCTACGACGGCAAGCGGGTGCTCATCGTGGGCGGTGCCAGCGGGATGGGTGCCGCTGCGGCGAGGACGACCATGGATCTGGGCGCGGAGGTCATCGTGCTCGACTACGCCCCGGTCGAACTGCCCGTGAAGCACTCCGTCCAGGTCGACGTCCGGGACCGCGGCGCGCTCGACCGCGCGCTCGACGAGGTCGGGGGTCCCGTCGACGCCCTGTTCAGCGCGGCGGGCGTCGCCGATGGCACGCCCGGGATCATGAAGATCAACTTCATCGCCCACCGACACGTGATCGAACGGCTGATCGGGGAAGGCACGCTCGGAGCCGGTGGGGCCGTCTGCATGATCTCGTCGGTGGCCGGCCTCGGGTGGGAGGCGAACCTGGCCACGCTGAAGGAGTTCCTCGCCACGCCCGACTACGACTCGGCGGGAGGCTGGATCGACGGCCATGAGGGAACCGACAGCTACACGTTCAGCAAGCAGGCGATGAACGCCTACGTCGCGATGCAGGCGTATCCCCTGATGGCGAAGGGCATCCGCATCAACGCCATCTGCCCCGGCCCGACGGACACGCCCTTGGCGCGCGCCAACGCCGACGTGTGGCTCGCCTTCGCCCAGGACTACCGCGAGGCAACGGGCACCGGCCACCTCACGCCCGAGCAGATGGGCGACACGATGGCGTTCCTCAACAGCGGCGCCGCCGGCGGCATCAGCGGCGTGAACCTGCTGGTCGACCGCGGCCACATCATGTCCTCGCTCACCGGTTCCTTCGCCCCTGGCGAGACCCTGGCGAAGATGATCATGGGACGCTCGTAGATGAGCGTCGCGCAGCACGACCTCTACTACGACCCTTATGACTTCGCGATCGACGAGGACCCCTATCCGGTCTGGCGACGTCTGCGCGACGAGGCGCCGCTCTACTACAACGAGCGCTACGACTTCTACGCGCTGAGCCGCTTCGACGACGTCGAGCGGGGGCTGGTCGAGTGGCGGACCTACATCTCCGGCAGGGGCTCGGTCCTCGAAGCGATCAAGAGCGGGCTCGAGATGCCGCCCGGCATCATCCTGTTCGAGGATCCGCCGTGGCACGACCGGCATCGCAGCATCCTGAGCCGGGTGTTCACGCCGAGGCGCATGGCCGCGATCGAGCCTGAGCTGCGCCGGTTCTGTGCGGACGCTCTGGACCTGCACGTCGGGAGCGGCGGGTTCGACTTCGTGCGCGACCTCGGTGCGCCGATCCCGATGCGCGCGATCGGCATGCTGCTGGGGATCCCGGACGCCGACCAGGAGGCGATCCGCGCTCGCATCGACGCAGGCATGCGACTCGAGGACGGCTCTGCGCCGCCAGATCGCACCGAGCGCATCAGCCCCCTGGACGGTTCGCCCTACGCCGCCTACGTCGACTGGCGGGCGGACCACCCGTCCGACGACGTGATGACAGAGCTGCTCCAGGCGGAGATCGAAGAGGATGACGGGTCCAGGCGCCGGCTCACTCGGGACGAGATCCTCAACTACCTCGGGCTGCTCGCCTCGGCCGGCAACGAGACGACGACTCGGCTCGTCGGCTGGACCGGCAAGCTGCTCGCCGAGCATCCCGACCAGCGGGCCGAGCTGGCCGCGGACCCATCCCTGATCCCCCGCGCGGTCGAGGAGCTGCTGCGCTACGAAGCCCCGTCGCCGGTGCAGGCGCGCTATGTCACCCGGGACGTGGAGCACCATGGGCGCACCGTGCCGGCCGGCAGCGTCCTACTCCTCCTCAACGGGTCCGCCAACCGCGATGAGCGCAAGTTCCCGGAGCCCGATCGCTTCGACATCCACCGTAGCTTCGACCAGCATCTCTCCTTCGGCTACGGCATCCACTTCTGCCTCGGTGCCGCGCTCGCGCGGCTCGAGGGTCGTATCGCCCTGGAGGAGGTACTCCGGCGCTTCTCGAGCTGGGAAGTCGACTGGGACAACGCGATCCGGGCACATACGACGACCGTGCGGGGCTGGGAGTCGCTCCCGGTGCTCGTCGAGCGCGGTCGACGGGCGTCCCCCGATTAAGTATCCTGTTTATATGGCTACGACCTCGGCCGAGTTCGAGAAGGCGACCGACTACCAGTTCCGGGAGGAGGACATCGACCGCGCGAGGTCGCTCGTCGGCCGCTTCGCTCCCTCGGCCACACGCGAATGGCTGACACGCGTGACGCCGGACGCGATGCGGAACTTCGCCCGAAGCTATGGCGATGACAATCCGCTGTTCGCGGCGGAGAGCTACGGTCGCACGACCCGATGGGGCGCTCAGATCGCGCCGCCGATGATCGGCATCGCCCTGAATAGACCACTCCTTGCCGACCCGCCGAAGGAGAGGATCAGGCGGCCGTCGTTTCGGGGCATCCATGTCTTCGTGTCCGGGAGCACGTGGAACTGGTATCGACCGCTCAAGGACGGCGACCAGCTCTACAGCTTCGGAGGTACCGAGTCGGTCGTGGAGAAGAAGTCGGAGTTCGCGGAGCGGTCCGTGCTCGTGACCTATGCGACCGTGCGCATCAACCAGAACGCGCAGATCGTGGCCGTGGCGCGCACGCTGGCGATCCACACCGAGCGGAAGACCGCACGTGAGAAGGGCAAGTACGCGGACATCGGGCCGGCGACCTATACCGACGACGACATCGCGAAGATCGACGCGATCTACGCCGGCGAGGAGGTCCGCGGCTCCGAGCCCCGCTACTGGGAGGACGTCGACGTCGGCGACGTGATCACCCCGAAGGCGAAGGGCCCGCTGACCGAGACCGACATGATCGTCTTCCACGCCGGCGGCTACGGCTTCGTGCCCTACGAGCCGTGCTCCAACCGCGTCGCCTACGACAACCGCCAGCGGATCGCACCCTTCTACGTCAAGAACGATCACGGCGTTCCGGACGTGGCGCAGCGCGTCCACTGGGACTCTGCGTGGGCGCAGGCGATCGGCAATCCCATGGCCTATGACTACGGCGTGATGCGCGACTGCCATCTGTCGCACTTCATCACCGACTGGATGGGCGACGACGGCTGGCTGGTCGAGCAGAGCAGCGAGATCCGCAAGTTCAACTACGTCGGTGACACGACCGTGATCACCGGCGAGGTCGTGGGCAAGCGGGTCGAGGACGGTGGCCATCTGGTCGACATCGAGATGCGCGGGACGAACCAGCGCGACGTCGTCACGTGTCCAGGCCGGGCAGTCGTGGCGCTGCCCAGCCGGGAGCACGGAGAGGTCGTCCTCCCCGAGCCGCCGAGCGACCTGCAAGCGCAGGCCGAGGCGATCATGGCCCGGCACCGAGAGCTGGAGACAGAGCAGGACGGCTAGGGAGCCCGCCTGCGCTGGACGGACTCCGTGAGCTTCCGAGCCGCCTCGCCCTGGTTGTGGGCCTCGTGCGCGAAGAGCCACCGGCGCCGTTCCGGTTCGTCCTCCGCCTGATTGAGGTTGTCCTTGACGAGCGCCAGCAACGCCGCGGGCATGCGCACGAGGCGCCAGGCGACGTCGAGAGTGTAGCTCCGCAGGTCGGCGGCCGGAACGACCGCGTGGACCATCCCGAGCCGCAGCGCCTCCTGTGCGGAGATCTTCTCGTTGAGCAGGTAGATCCGCCGCGCGACGGCCGTGCCGGCGATGCGGGTCCACCAGACCGTTCCGCCGTAGTCGCCCGACAGGCCGTTCGGCGTGAAGTTGGCGGCGAACACCGCGTCGGCCGACGCGAACCGCAGGTCGCAGGCTGCGGCGAGGCTGCAACCGGCGCCGACGGCCGGCCCGCCGACCATCGCGATCGTCGGCTTCGGCATCAGGTGCAGCAGCATGGCGGCGTGGCTGTCGTGGCGGGCGAGGTCGCCGTCGAGCGCTGCCGGCGGCACCCCGAGCTCCATCCCGGCGTTGTCGCTCCGGTCCCGCTTGGTGTCACCTCCGGAGCAGAAGCCGCCGACGCCACCATCGGGCGCTGCGCCGGTGACCACTACCACCTTGACCATCGGGTCGGCGGCCATCTGCTTCACGGCCGCATCGAGCTCGGAGATCAGGCGGCCATCGAGTGCGTTGCGCCGCTCGGGTCGGTTGAGCGTGATGATGCCCACCCGCTCGTCGATCTCGGTAATGAGGACCGGCGCGTTGCTCACGAGGTCACCTCGTTCGTCTTCGACTATTTAGGGTACTGTAATCATGGTGCAACTCGATCTGTCGGAGGACCAGGTCCTCCTCCACGACACGACGGTTCGCTTCATCGAGGCGGAGCTGCCGATCGGCCAGACGAGGCTGCTGCATGACGATCCCAATGGCTACGACCGCGGTTGGCTCCAGAAGGCGGCCGGGCTGGGCTGGTTCGCCATGCTGGTCCCAGAGGCCGACGGTGGGGGCTGTATGAGCGGCGACGGCCTGGCGGACGCGGCGATCATCGCCGAGGAGCTCGGCCGTCACCTGCAGCCCGGGCCGTTCGTCCCCATGAACGTCGTCGCGGCGGCCGTGGCCGCGCACGGCAGCGCGGCGGCCCGAGCCGACCTGCTGCCGGAGTTGGTCGCGGGGGAGACGGTCGCCACGTGGGCGCTCTCGGCCATGGACGGCTCCGTCGACGATGGTGCCGGCGTCGGCTTCGACGGGAGCGCCCTTACTGGCAGCCGCGGCTACGTGCAGGACGTGGCCAGCGCCGACGTGATGCTGGTGAGCGCCGAGCGCGACGGTGAGCCTGTCCAGGTCCTGGTCCCGACCGCAGCCGACGGGATCGAGCTCGTGCCGCTCGACTCGCTCGACCGGTCGCGGCGCTTCGCCCATGTGCACCTGGACCGGGTCCAGGTCGACGCCGATGCCGTCCTTGGCGGTGGAGCGGCCGGGCTAGAGGCGGCGCTGCTGACGGCGGTCGTCTTGAACCTCGCCGACACGGTCGGTGCGATCGACCGCCTGTTCGAGATGACCGTGGCCTATGCCAAGGATCGCGTCGCCTTCGGCCGTCCGATCGGGTCCTTCCAGGCGATCAAGCACATCCTCGCCGACCAGGCGCTCTACCTCGAGACGTGCAGGGCCGGGGCCGCGGCGGCCGCCAAGGCCGTGTCTGCCGGAGACGAGAGGGCCTCCGAAGTCGTCAGCATGACCGCGGCCTACATCGGCGATGTTGCCAACGACATCGCCCAGGAGTGCCTCCAGGTGCACGGCGGCATCGGGTACACGTGGGAGCACGATCTGCACCTCTTCCTGCGGCGGGTGCGGTCGAATGCCGCGGTCTACGGCGAGCCCAGCTGGCATCGGGAGCGGGTGTGCACGTGGTACGGGCTGGGGGAGGAGCGCTGAGCGACGAAGATCTCGGCCGTTACCGGGCCGAGCTGCGCGCCTGGATCTCGCGGAACCTCCCGCCCCGCCCTCCTGGTGCCGACCTGCGCGCTGCCCACGACATCACGCCCGAGCGGCTGCGCGAGGAGCGGGGGAAGCAGCGGGCACTCCATGCCGCTGGCTACGTCGGCATCACAGTGCCGGAGGAGTACGGCGGACAAGGGCTCACGCAGGAGCACCAGCGGGTCTGGCTGGAGGAGTCGTCGGCCTTCGCAGTGCCTGCGCCCGGTGGCATCGCGTCCCACGTGACGTTGGGCATCGTGCTGCCGACGTTGCTCGTGCACGCGAGCGAGGACCAGAAGCGCCGATGGATACCGAGGATCCTGAGCGGCGAGGAGATCTGGGTCCAGCTGCTGTCGGAGCCCGGCGCGGGTTCCGACCTCGCCGGATTGCTCACGCGAGCGACCCGAGACGGTGACGCGTGGGTGCTCAACGGGACCAAGGTCTGGTCGTCGGGCGCGATGGCCGCCGACTTCGGCATCTGTCTCGCGCGCACCGATTGGGATGCGCCGAAGCACCGCGGTCTCACCTGGTTCAAGGTGCCATTGCACGATCCCCAGGTCACCGTGCGGCCCATCCGCGAGATCAACGGCAGCGCCGAGTTCTGCGAAGAGTTCCTCGACGACGTGACCGTCGGGCCCGACATGGTCATCGGCGAGGTCGGAGGTGGTTGGCCGATAGCGAACCACATGCTGGCCGTCGAGCGGGGAGCTGGCGCGGCGCAGTCCGCCGGCATGGCGACGAGGGAGCGCACATTGGCTCCCGATCTCGTCGCGCTCGCGAAGGCACGCGGCCTCGAGCGGAACACGGCCACGCGGCAGCTGATCGCGAAGGCGCACATCAACGACTACATGCAGGCTGAGCTCACGCAGCGTGTCGGCGGTGCGATTGCGGTCGGCAAGGCGGATCCGACATCAGCGTCGCTCATCAAGCTCGGCATCGGCGTGCGGGATCCCCTGCGGGCCGCGTTGGCGATGGAGATCGGCGGGCGCGCCGCGATCGCATGGCCGGCGGCGGCTCGCGATGGATCGGCGGCGGCGATCAACTTCTTGAATGGTCGCATCTACTCGATCGCCGGCGGCAGCAACCAGATCCAGCGCAACATCATCAGCGAACGGCTGCTCGGCATGCCACGAGAGCCCAGCACCGACAGCGACAAACCATTCCGCGAGGTACTGCGCGACGCGCAGCGGTGGGGCGCCAGGGAGCCACGTGACAGCTAGCTCTGTGCGTACCTGTCCTTCAGCAGGCGCTTGTAGAGCTTGCCCGTCTCAGTTCGCGGCAAGGAGCCGTCGAACTCGACCGTCCGCGGGCACTTGTAGCGCGCCAGCGATGCCCGGCACAGCTCGATGAGCTCCGCCTCCAGGCTCTCGCTCGGCATCCAGCCGTCGGACAACTCGACGACGGCCTTCACCGACTCGCCCCACTCGGAGTCGGGCACGCCGATCACGGCAACGTCACGCACGGCGTCGTGGTTCAGCAGCACTGCCTCGACTTCTGCCGGGTAGATGTTGACGCCACCGGAGATGATCATGTCCTTGGCGCGGTCGCGCAGAAACAGATAGCCGTCCTCGTCGAGATAGCCGATGTCGCCGAGAGTGAACGCCTTGCCGCGGTGCACCGACTCGGTCAGAGCCGGATCGCCCCTGTACTCGAAGGTCGGCGTGTCGGGCTCCAAGAACACGTGGCCCGTGTCGCCTGGCGGCAGCTCGTTGCCGTCATCGTCGAGGATCACGATCCGCATGCCTCGCACCGCGCGGCCGACGGTGCCGGGTCGTTGGAGCCACCGGTGCGGCTTGGCGATCGCCGCCGCACCTTCCATCCCGCCGTAGGTCTCCCAGATGACCGGACCCCACCAGTCGAGCATCTGCTGCTTGATCTCGACCGGGCATGGCGCTGCCGAATGCACGACGACCTCGAGGCTCGATACGTCGTAGCGCGCTCTCACCACCTCACGCAGACGGAGGAGGCGCACGAACTGCGTGGGCACCATGTACGCGGTCGTGGCTCGGTGACGTTCGATGCGCTCGAGCGCCCCCTCGGGATCGAACTTGTCCATAATGGCCAGCGCCTGGCCGGCGTTGAGCGCTCCCATGTAGAAGCTCTGGCAGCCACCGTGGTGCATGCCGGCCGACACCAGGTGCACGCCCTCGAGCGGCCTGAACTGGAAGGCACGGCAGAACAGCTTCATCTGGTCGGCGATCACGGAAGGATCGCCCGGCAGGATCGCGCGGGCGATCGCCTTCGGCAGACCCGTCGTGCCGGACGAGTACGAGATCGGCGTGCCGAACGAGCGGTGGTCGGGGACCGTTGTGGCGTGACCGGACGTCAGCTCTTCGTACCCAGTGAACCCCGGCAGCTCGCCTCCAACCGACACATGCAGCCGGACCGACGGTGCGCTGTGGAGCGCGCCCGTATCGGCCAGATCACGATGCACGACGAGACCCGCGGCGCCCGAGTGGTCGAGGACGGCGCGGATCTCACGGGCGGCGAGAGACGGGTTCAGCGCAATCGCGTGGAGACCGGACTCCTGCAACGCGAGGTGCCACCACAGCATGTCGACGTCGTT
>Ga0126377_10000941_pt1 | contig 18637 bp, 14 predicted proteins | sample PanSoiMetPlot_22_FD_92647 | JGI IMG/M metagenome (GOLD analysis project Ga0126377, IMG submission 92647) | Tropical forest soil microbial communities from Panama - MetaG Plot_22 | ecosystem: Environmental > Terrestrial > Soil > Tropical forest > Bulk soil | place: Panama | collected 2016-02-17 | reverse complement strand
TCGCCCCGGTGGCGCTGACCCGCATGACCGAGGACCTGCCGATGATGGCCGCGATGCCCAACGCGTCGGAGCTGCTCTCGCCGGCCTTCGTCGCACCGGCCGCGCTGTTCCTCGCCTCCGAGCTGGCCGGGGACATCACCGGCGCGGTGCTCGCGGTGGAGGGGAAGCGGATGTACGTCTATCGGATGATCCAGACCCCGGCCACGGTGCCGCGCGACCCGGCGGGCTGGAGCGTGGAGGAGATCCGCGAGCGCTGGTCGGAGATCTCGGCGCTCAAGTAGCGCCCCGAACACGGTCGAACGGCGCACCCGAAAAAGCGAAGGGCCCGCGAGTGGCGGGCCCCGTCGCTCGAGCGACTCGTCGACCTGGCGTCGACTCCATCCGGGCGTGCTTCGCCGTTCGATCGCCGGATGGGCCGGGCAGGTATGCGCGTCGCCGTATCGCCAGTTACATGTCGATGATGATCACCCCGCGGTCGTTCTCTTCGGCTGGCGTCCCAGGGTTTCCTCGATCCTGGTACTTGGGGGACTCCAGCGGGAGCTCGACCCGATTTGCTTCCCGATCGCGCCTTCGCTCTTCTTCGCGGCGTCGAATCTCTTCGATGATCCAGGGATCCAGCATCGCGTCACCTCTTCTCTGGTCTTCGTGCTTTCCATAAAGACCGCGGTCGAGAGAGTCAAAATTCACCCAGTCTCAGTCGATGCAAGCACCGCGCCCCGAACCGGCGGCGGCTTTTCTCCTAGTGTAACGCGCGGGGATAACGTCGGTTTCGCTACGTCCGGGCCGTTCTTGATGAGCACCGGGAGCGGTAGGAGGAGCGACAATTCCGCCCGTGCCTGTTCCCAGCATCTCCACTGTACATTATTCAAGCGACTGGAACGCCTGTTTGTTTCGGGTCGCCGGAGGGGTTGACGTTTCTTGCTCTAGAAGGGCGGTTCAGGCCATTCGCGGGTACCCGAGACCCCAGTGCCAGACTCCTCTGAGATCCGAGAGGTGAGCTTCTTCTATCGGGTCACGCAAAATGTGCGGCGGCGCCTCAGTCCAGATCCTGGATCTTCCAGCGCCCCTCTTCGAGCACGAACTTCACCTCGAACCTGTCTCCGTAGGGCATCCGGGCCTCGTTCCCTTTGTCGGTGATCGGTTCGTCGAGGTTCGCCTGGATCATGTTCATCATGCTCTCGATCTCTTCGCGGTGGGCGCCCTCGAACTGCTCTCGCATCTTCGCGACCGTCATGCGCTCGCGGTACTTGGTCGGCACGAAGCGCAGCATCACGTCCCAGCGCTTGAGCGAGTAGGCCCGCACGAACGAGCGGAGCGCCTCGCGCGGCGTGGACTGGCTGTAGAACGCCATCGGGTTGCTGGCGATGCGCCACTCGCCGTCCTCCTGCACGAGGCGCATCGTGTCGCCGATGCCGAAGTTGAACTCGGCGGTGATCTCGACGCTCTTGTGCTGGCTGCTCAGCGTCTGCGCGGTCTGCGCGACCTCGTCGCCGCTCTCCTTCATCATGCGGACGAAGTCGTCGCGCGAGTGCTTGGCCTGGAAGCTCTCCGACATCATGTCGTAGGCGGCCGAGTAGTCCCTCGCGCGCAGCGCGGCGCTGTAGCTGTGCAGCGCGGAGACCGGCTCCGACTGGCCGGCGCCACACGCGAGCGATCCGACCGCGAGGATCGCGGCCGACAGCGCAGTCGCGAACCGGGCGACCATCCTCATCGCCGGCCTGTTTTAGCAAAAGAAGCGCGGCAGGGCCAACCGGCCCCGCCGCGCTCCGTGCTGAACCGAGCGGCCCCGAGCGCGGAGCTCAGCAGCCCGGCTCCTCGTCCTGCGGGTTCTGACCGGCGCCACCCGCCGCGCCCTCATCTCCCTCGTCCGCGTCGATCGCCATCGGCTCGTCGAGCGCGTCGTGCGGCGTGTCGAGGATCGACCGGTCGAGCAGCGAGGTGCTGGGCGACGTCGCCGGCGCGCCCGGGCGCAGCGAGGTCACCCCCTCCAGGCGCTGGACGTTGGCCTGGCCCTTGGCCGAGCCGGCGCTGGCCGCCTGGCGATAGGCCGCGCGCGCCTCGCGGATGCGGTCCAGGTGCTCGTAGGCCATGCCCAGGTTGTTCCACATGTACGCCGCCGGGCTGGTGCCGCTGGTCGCGTTCTCCAGCGCGGTGGCCGCCTCCTCGAAGCGGGTCTCGCGCATGAGCGCGAAGCCCAGGTTGTTCCACGCGTGCGAGTTCTCCGGGTCCTGATCGACGGCGCGCTGGAACGAGGTCGCGGCGGCCGCGGTGTCGTTCTCCGCGAGCTCGATGCGGCCGAACACGTACCAGGCCGCGCTCGACTTCTCGTCGATCTCGACGGCGCGCTGGGCGTGCGTGCGCGCCTCGTGGATCTTGCCGGCGTCGAGCAGCGCGCGGGCCAGTCGGACGCGCAGCCGCACGTCGCTCGGCTTTCGCTCGGCCTCGAGCGTGAGCTGGTCGAGCACCTCGTCGGGGGACTTGTCGACGACCTTGGGCTCGATTTCTGGCTCGGCCGGCTTCGGCGCCGGCGTCGGCGTCGCCGCCGGCTGCACCGAGGTGAGCTCCGCCCCGGCCCTGGCCACCGACGGCAGCGCCGGCGCGGTGGCGGCCTGCCCCTGCGAGGTCGCATCCTCGCGCGCGCTGCTGCCACAGGCGGGGGAAAGGCCGATGAGGCCCGCGGTCAGGATGTGCCATGCGCTGAGACGACGAAACATGTTCTCTTCTCCTCGGGGAGTGAATCCCCTCGCCGTCGGAGAGAGCAGCCGCCGTGCCATTCGCAAGCGCTCGAAAGCAGCGCCGCGACGGTGCGCCTGTGTCACGCGTGACGCGCGACCAGCGCGGGTGCCGACACTCGCAGCGCTACTTGCCTTCGTACGGATCGTCGACCGGCGGGGGCTCGTCGTCCGGCGGGGGCTGTTGCTGCGCGCCCGGCGGCGGGCCCGGCGGCGGACGCGGTGCCTGCGCACCCGGCGCCGCGCCCGGCGGCGCGCCCGGCGGCAGACCCGGTGGCGGCGTTCCCGGCATGTTCACCGCCGCGCTCCAGCGCAGGATATAGCCGTCCGGCTCGTCGCCCGGCCCGGTCCCGGTGACGACGACGTAGCGGGCCTGGCCGCCGCCGATCGCGAGCCCGGCGATCTCCTCGCGCTGCCCGGCCTTGCCGTTGTCGGCGGCCGCGATCTCGGCTCCCGTCTGCCCCAGCACGCGGAGGACCACGTCGGTGCCCGCCGGGGGCTCGACCGCGACGGTGAACCCGAGCGCCTCGCGGCCGGCGTCGAACTTGTACATGTCGGTGTCGCCGCCGTCGAGGAAGCCGCGCCGCTCACCGGTCGCGCCGTCGCCCAGCGGCCCGGCCGCGATCGCGTGCTCGACGTCGTCGTCGGGCTCGGCCTCGTCGGTGTCGGTCAGCGATCGCGACGTCGGCCGGATGCGATAGGCCTGCTCCGGGTTCGAGCGCGAGCCCGACACGCGAGCCAGGTAGAACGGCGCGCCGAGCTGCGGCAGGAGGCCGCGCACGAGCAGCGCCCGGTCCTTCTGGCCCTTGCGCGAGACCAGGACCCGCCCGTCCGGCGCGAGCACGTCCACGGTCAGCTCGAGCCCCTCGACCGCGCCCACCGACAGGTCGAGGGCGTAGCCGCCGGAGAAGCCGGTCAGGCTCAGCTTCCACACGTCCACGTCCTTGCCCCAGCCGAGGAAGCCGGACTTCTCCTCGGACAGGAGGATCTCGCGGGCGTGCGCCGGGTCGTCGTTGGGCTCCAGCTCGTCGTCGGCGCCCGGCGCGATCGGCTCGATCGTGAGCTGGTAGCTCGGCCCGCCGCCCTCCGGCCCCGCGTCGGCCGCGGCCTTCTTCTTCTTCTTGCCGGCCTTCTTCACGAACTGGCTGACGGAGACGTAGTAGGCCGCGCCCTGGGCCAGCGGCGCGTCGGGCAGGCCCTCGAGCGCGCCGGCCGGACCGCGATCCGAGCGCGCCAGCGACTTGCCGTCGCCGTCGTAGAGCTCGAGCACCAGATCGCCGCCGCCGTCGTCGGCCGCCGGGCCGCGCAGCCGCACCGCCACCTGGCGCGCCGCGCCGGCTTCGATGCGGTAGAAGTCGATGTCGTCGGGGCGGCCGAGCGTTCCGGCCACGCCGCCCGGCATCGGCACGGCCGCCGCCTGATCGCGCTGGTCGTTGGGCTCCGTTTCGCGCTGGAGCGGCCCGACCGTACCTCCCTCGGTCGGCTGGTCGACCACCACGACCGGCGGTCCGCCGTCGCGCGCGGCCAGGCCGGAGCCCCGCTTGCGCTCGTGCTTGCAGCCCACGCCGCCCACGCCGGATGCCGCGGCGGCCAGCGCGGCCAGAAGGACTGGCTGGAACACAGCCCGCATGGGCACGGCCCGCATACGCATCAGGCTGCCATCAAGTCGGGCGATCGGCCATCGTGGCCAGAAATTCGGCCTGCGACACCAGCTGCCCGTCGACGCGGATCTCGCCCTTCATCTTCCAGATGCGGCCCCTGCGCAGCGGCACCACCTCGATGACCAGCTGATCGCCGGGCGTGACCGGCTTGCGGAACTTGACGTTGTCGATTGCCATGAAGAAGACCACCTGGCGGACCGGGTCGAAGTCGCCGGTCCGCACCGCGAGGATGGCGCCGGCCTGGGCCATGGCCTCGATCTGCAGGACACCGGGCATGATCGGCATGCCGGGGAAGTGGCCCTGGAAGAACGGCTCGTTCCAGCTGACGTTCTTGATGGCCACGATCCGGTCCTCCGCGATCTCGCGCACCCGGTCCACCAGCAGGAACGGGTAGCGATGGGGGAGGATCGAGAGGATCTCCTGGGCCGAGACGGCGGTCGGCGCGGGCGAGCTGTCCATGCGCCCGCGGTTATAACTCGGAGGGCTCCGCCCTGTCAGTTGAGCTTCTTGTTGACCTCGGTCGTGATGTCGAGGCCGCCTTCCGCCCACAGGACCGCGCCCTCGTTCTTCTCCAGGATCATCGTGTAGCCGTCGCGCTTGGCGATCTCCTGGATGACGGGCGCCGCCTTGCCGAAGATCTCGCGCACCAGCGTGGCCTCCTGCTTGGCCAGATCCTGCTGCAGCTGGAAGTAACGCTCCTGTAGCTGCACGTACTTCTCCTGCAGCTCCTTCTCGCGCTGGCGCAGCACATCCGGCTTGAGCACGGCCCGCTGCTTGTCGAGCTCGGCCGCGAAGCCCTGCAGCTCCTTCTGCTTCTTGTCGAGCTCGTCCTGCTTCTTCTTCTTGTCCGACTCGAGCTTGCCCTTGGCGCGCTTGCCGACGGGGGTCTCGTTCAGGCTGCGCTGGAGATCGACATAGCCGATCTTGGGGGGCCTGGCAGCGGCCGGCGCGGCGGGCGCCGCCGGCCCGGCGTTGGCCGTGATCACGCCGCCCACGACGACGGCGACACCCAGGAGAGCAATGGCGAGATGTCGATTCATGGAGACCTCCGGGGCACCTTCCTACCCCGGGACCCGGATCGGGTCAACACGGAGCCGTCGGTGCGGCGGGCCCTGTCTAGAGGAAGTTGCCGATGGTGAACTCGAAGACCAGCGAATCCTCGCCCGGCTGCTTGTCGAGCGGGATGCCCCACTCGAACCGCAACGGGCCGATGGGCGAGATCCAGCGGAAGCCGAAGCCGACCGACCGGCGGAGCCCCTCGGTGAGCGACTTGGGGAACTTGAAGCATGGGTCGAACTTCGGCGAGACGTCGCCGGACTGGGCCGAGCCGCTGCAGTAGCGGTCCTCCAGGTTGTACGCGTTGCCGGCGTCGAAGAACACCACCCCGGAGATGCCGACCCGCTCGAACAGAGGGAACTCGATCTCGCTGTTCCAGATGACCTGTAGATTTCCGCCGAGCGGGATGGCGCCGAGCGGCTGGCCGACGTCGCCCGGTTGACTCACGCGCAGCACCGGACCCAGCGAGCGGGGTGCGAAGCCGCGCACGTCGTAGATGCCGCCGATGAGGTAGCGCTCGGTGATCGGCACGCCCAGCGGATCGCGGCTGACGGTGACCCCGACCTCGGCGTTGAGGTGGAGCACGAACGGCCCGACCAGCGGCCGGTAGTGGCGGGCGAAGCCGCCGTAGCGCACGAACACGTTCTGCGACCCGGTGTAGTCGTCGGCCACCTCGGCGAAGATCTGGTGCCAGTAGCCCTCGGTCGGAAACAGCCGGTTGTTGCGCGAGTCGTACTGCAGCATCGTGCGCACCGCCGAGGTGAAGCCGCCGCGGTAGAGGTTGGCCACGAACTGCGCCTCGATCGGCTCGCGGATCGATCCGATGTTGGCGAAGCCGCGCTGCCCGGTCGACACGCTGACGTCCTCGAGCTTGTAGGTCACGTAGGCCCGGGTGAGGTCGCCCAGCGGATAGCCCCAGGTCAGGTTGAAGCCGCTCGAGTTGCGCGACAGATCGGTCGAGAACGCCCGGCTCTGGTTGAACAGATCGAACCCGAAGGTCCACTGGGTGTCGAGGAACCAGGGCTCGATGAAGCGGAGCAGGAACAGCTGGCGCAGGCTGGACAGCTGGGCCTGAAGGGCCAGGGTCTGGCCGCGGCCGAACAGGTTGTTCTGCGAGATCTGCGCCTGGGCGATGAAGTTCTCCACCGAGGAGAACCCGGCGCCGATCTGGAAGGTGCCGGTCGGCCGCTCGGCGATCTCGACGTTGACCTCGATGAACTCGTCCGACGAGCCGCGCTGGGTCGAGACGTCCACCTTCTCGAAGAAGCCGAGCGCCGTGATGAACCGCTTCGAGTCGTCCAGCTTGGTCTGGCTGTACAGCTCGCCCTCGGAGATCTTCATCTCGCGGCGGATCACCTTGTCGCGCGTCTTGGAGTTGCCGCGGATGTTGATGCGCTCGAAGTAGACCTTCTTGCCCCGCTCGATCTCGAAGTCGAGGCCGACGGTCAGCTTCTTGAGGTCGACGTGGGTGACCGGCGTGATGTTGACGTAGGCGTAGCCCTTGTCCTTGTAGTAGTCGTTGAGCTTGTTGATGTCCTCGCTGACCTTGCTGCGGTTGAACACCTGGCCCGGCTTGACCGTGAGGCGCTTGTAGTAGTCGTCCTTGGGCCCGATGAGGTCGCCCTTGAAGTCGATGGAGCCGATGTCGAAGATCGGGCCCTCGTCGATCGGGATCGACACGTACATGTACTTCTTGTCGCGCGACAGCCGGATGCCGGGCGTCCCCAGCTTCACGTTGATGAAGCCGCGGTCGTAGTAGTAGGCCTGGATGATGAGGAGGTCGCGCTCGAACTGATCCTGCTGGTAGATGCCGGAGTCGGTCAGGAACGACATCGCGCCGCCGCGGCGGGTGCCGATGACGCCGGCCAGGGCGGAGTCGGGGACCTTCTGGTTGCCGATGAACGAGACGTCGCGGATCTGGACCTTGGAGTGCTCCTGCACCACGAACCAGACGTCGACCTCCGACTCGTTGATCGGCTTGAGCTCGAACTCGACCGTGGCCAGGTAGTAGCCCTTCTCGACGTAGAGGTCGTGGATCTTTTCCTTGTTCTGCTTGACCTTGGTGACGTCGAGGATCGCGTCGCGCTTGAGGTCGAGGACCTCGTTGATCTTGTCCAGATCGAGCTCGTCGTTGCCGCTGACGAGGATCTTGCGCACCGACGGCTTTTCCTTGACCGCGAAGACGACGACGACGCCGCCGCGCGGCCCGCGCGACGCCTCGACACGCACGTCCGAGAAGAAGCCGAGCTTCCACATCGAGCGCACGTCCTCGCGGATCTTGTCGAGGTCGAGCAGGCCGCCGGCGCGGGTGAGGAGGTTGGCGCGCATGGCGTCGTCCTCCACCTTGCGGTTGCCGCTGAACTGCACCTGATCGACCCGCTGGCCGATCAGATCGGACGCCTCGCTGAGCTCCGCCCGCATGTCGACGCCGAGCTGCTGCTGCGGCGGCTGCGGCGGCGGAGGTTGCTGTTGAGCGCGCGCCGCGCGGCCGCCGGCCATCATCGCCGCCGCGGTCATCAGCGCGGCGGTCCATGCCCTCTGTCGCCTCATGTCACGTACGCTCGTCGACCAGCCCGCCGTCGACCATGCGCAGGGTGCGCGGCATGAGCGCGGCGAGGTCCGGGTTGTGGGTGACGATCAGCATGGTGGAGCCGCGCTCGCGGTTGAGCTCGACCAGGAGGTCATGGATCTCCTTGCCGGTGTGCGAGTCGAGGTTGCCGGTCGGCTCGTCGGCCAGAAGGACGGCCGGCTCGAGCACCATGGCGCGGGCCAGGGCGACGCGCTGCTGCTCGCCGCCCGACAGCTCTCCCGGCTTGTGGGTGAGCCTGCGGCCCAGCCCGACGCGCTGGAGGATGTGGGCGGCGCGCTCCTCGGCTTCTTGGCGGGGCAGGCGCTGGATCAGACAGGGCATCATCGCGTTCTCGAGCGCGGTGAACTCGGGCAGGAGGTGGTGGAACTGGAAGACGAAGCCGATGGTGCGGTTGCGGAACTCGGCCAGCTGCGACGAGCCCATCCGCGTGATCTCCAGGCCGCCGTAGCACAGCGAGCCGGACGTGGGCAGGTCGAGCGTGCCGAGGATGTGGAGCAGGGTCGACTTGCCGACGCCGGAGGCGCCGACGATGGCCGCCATCTCGCCCTGCTCGAGGGTGAAGGTGATGCCGCGCAGGACCTCGAGCGTGGTGCCGCCATGCTCGAAGGTCTTGTACACGTCCATCACCTCGACTCGCGCGCCGACGGCGCGGCGGGCGACGGATCTCGGGGGGCCGTCGGCAGTGCTGGTTTCGCTCGTGAGGACGGTGTCGGACAACGCGATTTCCCTAAAGGGTGCCGGAACTTACCCGGGTGGCGCGGCTATGTCAACGCGATGAGACCCCCGCCCGCTCGCGACCGTTGCCCAGCATCTTCGCGAGGAAACGCAGTAAACAGGCTTTCATGCAGATCCGCCGAGCGACCCGCGAGGATGGCTCCGCCGTGGTGGAGCTCATCCGCTGCCTGGCCGAGTTCGAGAGCTTGCCGCCGCCCGACGCCGAGGCAGAGGCGCGCCTCCTGCGCGATGCCTTCGACAGGGCGCCGCCGAGGCTGGAGGTGTGGGTCGCAGTCGACCATGACGATGACGGCGACGGCGACGGCGACGGCGACCGCGACGGCGACCGCGCCATCACCGGAACCGGCACTGCGAGCGGTCGCCGCGAGCGCGTGATCGCCTACGCCGCCTGCTTCGAGTGCTACTCCACGTTCCGCGCGCGGCCGACCCTGTTCCTGGAGGATCTGTTCGTCCACCCGTCGGCGCGGCGGCGCGGCGTGGCCAGCCGCATGCTCGCGCTCCTGCGCGACGAGGCGCTCCGGCGCGGGTGCGGCCGCTTCGAGTGGTTCGTGCTCGCCTGGAACGAGGACGCCAAGTCGCTCTACCGGGCGGTGGGCGCGGAGATCATCCCGGACTGGCAGCTCTGCCGGGTCGACCTCCAGCCCTGACGATGGCCGCGGCCAGGGACGCGGCCGCGCCTCTCACATGCCGAAGGAGACGCCGACCATCAGCATGTTGAGGCTGCCGCCGATGTCGCGCGTGTCGTCGCTCAGGCCGAGGTGCTGGAACGTGTAGTCGACCCACAGCGCGGCGTATCCGACCGGCATGTCGAACACGAACTGGCCGCCGCCGCCCAGATCGAAGCCCGTCCCGCTGTAGTCGTTGCCGTTGACGACGGTGTAGTTGAGGCCCGCCTTGCCGAACAGCTCGAGCGGGCCGAGCAGGGTGAAGAAGCCCTTCAGATCGGCCGCGAACGACAGCGTCGAGTACTCGCGGCCCAGCGCGAAGCCTCTGCCGCCGGTGCCGACCAGGTCGGCGCCGAACCCGGACACCTCGAGCCCGATCGGGCCGATGCGCTGCCCGAAGCCGAGGCGAAGCGCCCGCGTATCGCCATCGGCAACTTCCCCGAGATCGCCCCCCACGCCGGCCTTGGGGCCGATGCCGAAGAGGATGTAGCTGTCGGCGTGCGCGACCGGGGCCGCGGCCGCCACGCCGAGGAGGACCAGGGCAAGGGAGGCGATGCGCATCATGCTGCGCATTCTAAACAGGAACCATGCCGCGAACCGCGCTCGTGATTTCAGCGACCTGTGCGCGGCACCGCGTGACCATCGGTTTACAGTGTGGTGCTCGGGCGACCGCCGAGCGGACGCCCGCCCGGCGTGACCCGGCTCGCGGCGAGTGACAGGGGGATCGCCGGGGACGCTACTCGTAGCGCAGGCCCTGCACCGGGCGCAGGCGCGCGGCGATGCGGGCCGGATAGATCGTGGCGCCGACGCTGATGACGAGGCCGGCCGCGGCGACCAGCACGACGGCCACCGGCTCGACGTGGACCGGCAGGCGATCGATGTAGTAGACGTCGGGCGGGATGCCGACCCCGTAGCGCTCGGCCAGCAGGCACGCGATGAGGCCCAGGGTCACCCCGATCGCGGTGCCGACCAGGCCGATGAAGAAGCCCTGCACGATGAAGATGCGGGTGACGCCGGAGTCGGACGCGCCGAGGGTCTTGAGCACCGCGATCTCGCGCGCCTTCTCCACCACGACCATGATGAGGTTGCCGACGATCGAGAAGGAGGCCACCAGGATGATGATCGCCAGGACCAGGAACATGGCGATCTTCTCCAGCTTGAGCGCCGAGAACAGGCTGCGGTTGAGCTCCTTCCAGTCCTGCACGGTGAAGTCGGGGCCGAGCACGCGGCGCAGCCCGGCCGCGATCACCTCGGTGTCCTCCGGATCGGTCACCCGGATCTCGATGCCGGTGACCTCGTCCGGCAGATCGAGGAAATCTTGAAGACTGCCGAGCTCGACGTAGATGCGCTTGAGGTCGTACTCGTACATGCCGGTGTAGAAGCTGCCGGCCACCCGGTAGGGCTTGATGTACGGGGTCTGCCCGACGATCGTGTTCTGGCCCAGGGGCGAGATGACCTTCACCTCCTGCCCCTCGTAGAGGTTGATCTGCTTGACCAGCTCGCGGCCGACCAGCACGCCGGGCAGCGCGGCCACCTGTGGCTCGAGCTCCCGCGCCGGCGGCGGCAGCCACTCGCTGTCGTCGGCACGGCGGCCGCGGCCCTCGCCCTTGTGGACGGTCTCGACGTCACCCTCGATCACGCCGTCGGCGTCCAGCAGCGGCTCGTCCGAGGACGGGGCCGCGTCGGCAGCGGCGGGCGCCTGGGTCAGGCCGCCGCTCCAGTCGGTGGGCGCCGCGGACCCGGGGACGTCGAGATCCGACGGGGCCGGGTCGGGCAAGCGCGACCGGTCCGAGGGAGCGGCCGGCGGCGCCCCTGCCCCTGCCCCGGCGCCCGCGCCCGTGCCCGCGGCGGGCTCGGGCGGACCGCTCCAGTCGACCGGCGGGCTCTCGTTCACCTGCATGTCGCCGGGGGCCGGGTCGGTCACGTGCTCGCGATCGGGCGGCACGCGCCCGGGCTCGGCGGCGGGGCTGGCCGCGGGCGGCGGACCGGCCACCTCGCCCTCCGGGGTGAGCGGCCACATCCGGTCGAGCGCCTCCTCGTCGTCGAGGTCCTTGCCGAGGTTGGTGACGCGGGCGATCGTGCGCGGGTCGATGCCCTTGACCACCACGTTGAAGTAGTTGCTCGACCCGGCGATGACGACCTCGCTGGTCAAGTAGGGCGTCTCCGCCACCACGCCGCGGATGCGCGCCGCCTTGTCCATGACCGCGCGGTATCCCGGGAAGGCCGCCTCGTCGTGGCGGGTGATGAGCATGTGCGCGTTGGAGCCGAGGATCTTGCTGCGCAGGTCGGTCTCGAAGCCGCTCATCACGCTCAGCGTGATGACCAGCGCCATCGTTCCGATCGCGACTCCGCCCATCGACACCGTGGTGAAGAAGGTGAAGAAGTAGCGGATGCCGAGCAGGATGAGCGACAGCGTGAACATGGTGCCGGCCAGCCCGCCCACGATGGTCATCCAGACCGGCGTCTGATGCTCGAGCGCCATGCCGTGCTCGCCAAGCTCGACGGACAGGTACTGCATCATCCCCGCCCCGAAGAAGTGGGCGAGCGCGACCGGGATCATGGCGCCCGCCAGCGCCGCCCAGCGCAGGGCCCGGGCGCGCGCCTGGCCGCGCACGAGGCGGGCGACGACCAGCGCGGCCAGCGTGCCGCCGGCCGCGAGCAGGACCAGCGGGTCGAGCGCCGCGGGCGAGCGGTCCGCCAGCCCCGGAACGCTGGACGGGTCGAAGCCGGTCTCCTCGCTGGCCAGCGCGATCGCGCCGGCCAGCTGGGCGAGCGCGGCCAGCCCGCCGACCGCGATGAGCGCCGGCGCGCGCCGGAGCGGCGACCAGGAGGGGCGCAGGAGGCGCGCCGCCGCGATGAGGAAGAGCACCGCCGACAGCGACATCGCCAGTCCGTAGCCGACCGGGAACCAGAGCGGCAGCGGCTGGCCGGCGGCGATGTACTCGTCGGTGAGCGGCGCGAGCTGCGCGCCGTAGGCGACCGCGCCCGCCAGCCAGGCGAACACCGTCGCGAACAGGATGATGATCCCGCTCAGCCGGCGCGGCCGCGCCATGAGGTAGCGCCAGGCCACGAACCACTGGAATCCGCGTGCGCGCAAGGTGACCGCCGCTACTCCGCCGACTCCGGCCGCATCTGGGGGAACAGGATGACGTCGCGGATCGAGGACTGACCGGTCAATAGCATGGTGATGCGATCGATGCCGATGCCCTCCCCTGCCGCCGGCGGCATGCCGACCTCGAGGGCGCGGCAGTAGTCCTCATCGTAGTCCATCGTCTCGGCCGACCCCGCCTCGCGCGCGCGCACCTGGGCCACGAAGCGCGAGCGCTGATCGTCCGGGTCGTTGAGCTCGCTGAAGCCGTTGGCGATCTCGCGGCCGCCGATGTAGAGCTCGAAGCGATCGACCAGGGCGGCGTCCGACTCCTTGCGCCGGGCCAGCGGCGAGACGGCGAGCGGGAAGTCGCACAGGAAGGTCGGCTCGACCAGCGAGGACTCGACGCGCTGCTCGAAGACCAGGAAGGCGAGCGCGCCGGCGCGCACGCGCGCCTCGTCCCGGTCGTAGCGCTCGGCGATGGAGCGGGCGATGCGCTCGCGCTGGTCCCGCTGGGCGAAGCGCCGGCCGAGCTCGTGGCCTCCGCCGAGCGCCGCCGCGTCGTCGGGCAGAAGCCCCTCGACCAGCGCGGCGAGCACCAGGTCGCCGGGCGCGCCGGCGGCGAGCGCGGCCTGGGCCGCGGCGACGGGGTCGTCGAACACCGCCGGGCTGACTCCCGCGCCGGTCACCGCGTCGCGCACGCTCAGGCGGCGCCACGGCGCCGTCAGATCGATGGGCGGTCCGTCGTCGCCCGCGATCTGGAGCGAGCCGGCCACGTCGCGCGCGAGCTCGGTGACCAGCTCCTCGGTCAGCCCCATCAGGTCCTCGTAGGTGGCGTAGGCCTGATAGAACTCGAGCATGGTGAACTCGGGGTTGTGCTGGCGCGAGAGCCCCTCGTTGCGGAAGTTGCGCCCGATCTCGTAGACGCGCTCGAACCCGCCGACCACCAGGCGCTTGAGGTAGAGCTCCGGCGCGATGCGCATGTAGAGCTTCATGTCGAGCGCGTTGTGGTGGGTCACGAACGGGCGGGCGGCGGCGCCGCCGATGATGGGGTGCATCATCGGGGTCTCCACCTCGAGGAAGTCGTGGCGGTCGAAGAAGCGGCGCACGCCGGACACGATGCGCGAGCGCCGGCGGAACACCTCGCGCACCTCCGGGTTGACCGCGAGGTCGACGTAGCGCTGGCGGTAGCGGGTCTCGACGTCGGTCAGGCCGTGCCACTTCTCGGGCAGCGGGCGCAGCGACTTGGTCAGGATCCACGCGCGGCGGCACAGGAGCGAGAGCTCGCCCCGCCTGGTCCAGAAGACCTCGCCCTCGCCGGCCACCATGTCGCCGACGTCGATGTCCGGCAGCACCTCGGCGAAGTCGGCGGCGGCCAGGTGGTCCACGTTGAGGAACAGCTGCAGGTCGCCGGATCCATCCCGGATCGGGAGAAACACGGTCTTGCCGAAGCCGCGGCGGGCGACCGCGCGGCCGGCCAGGCGGACGACCTGGCCGTCGACCGGCACGATGCCGCGCTCGCCGGCGGGGCGCTCGCCCGTGGGCGCGGGATCGGCGGCCGGGCGGGTCGGCTCGTAGCGCGCGCGCACCTCGGCGCACGTGTGGGTCGGCCGGATGTCGTTGCGGTACGGGTTGTGCCCGGCCTGGCGCAGGCGCGAGGCCTTCTCGCGCCGCTCGCCCATCATGCGGCCCAGTGAGCCATCGGCGCCCGGGCCGCCGCGCGCTGAAGAGCTGCTTCCGTCCTGGTCCGCCATCGGCGCGAAACTGTAATCGAAGAGTGCCACCGGGTCATCCCGGCCCGGCGACTTCGGCGGTCAGGAGGTGCATGCGCGCCGGCCGGCGATTTCGTGCTATGCGCTGGCCATGAGGTACGCGGTAGACATGGCGTCCTTGCGCTGGTGCGCGGTCATCACCCTGGCAGCGGCCCTGGGGGGCGGAGGGGGCGGCTGCAAGGGCGGCGGCTCGCAGGACGGACGAGCGGAGCCACGCGCCGGCGGGGCGGGCAAGGCCACCGCACCGGCAACGGCCGTGGGCAAGGCCGACGCGCCGGCGGCCGCGGCGGCGGCGGCGGGCAAGGCCAGGGCCGACGCGCCGGCCGCGCGCACGGTCCAGATTCCGTGGATCTCGGACGACTACGCGGCCGCGCTCGCGCGCGCGCGGGCGGAGAAGAAGCCGATCTTCATCGATATGTGGGCGCCGTGGTGCCACACGTGCCTGTCGATGAAGCAGACCGTGATGACGGACCCGAGCCTGGCTCCCTTCCTCGAGCGATTCGTCTGGCTGGAGGTCGACACCGACAAGCCGGTCAACGCGCCGCTCCTGACCCGGCTCGCGATCGACGTGTGGCCCACGTTCTACGTGCTCAGCCCGGAGGGCGAGTCGGTGCAGGCGCGCCACCTGGGCGCCGCGTCGATCGCGCAGCTGCGCGAGGTGCTGGCCCAGGGCGAGGACGGTCACCAGGAGGCGATGGCCCGGTCCGGCAAGCTCCCGGCCGGGTCGCCCGCCGCGCTCGCGCGGGCCGGGGATCGGGCCGCGGCCGGCGGCGATCTGAAGGCGGCGGCGAAGTCCTACGGCGAGGCGCTGGCCGCGGCACCGGCCGGGTGGCCGCGCACCGCCGACGTGCTGGTCAAGGAGATGTCGGCCCGCTTCAGGTCGGGCGACCTGGCCGGTTGCGCCGATCTCGGCATGCGCGAGGCGACCCGCGCCGCGCAGGGCAAGACCGCCAGCGTGACCGACTTCTCCTACTACGCGGCCCAGTGCGCCGACAAGCTCGACGACGCGCGCGCAAAACTCCTGCGCGAGCGGCTCCGCGATGCGGTACGCGGAGTGGTCGACGCGCCGGACTCGGCCATGTCGATCGACGACAGGAGCGACGCGCTGTCGGCGCTGCGCGAGCTGGCCGAGAAGCTGGGCGACGAGGCGACCGCGCGCGCCATGGCGGTGCGCCAGCGCGACCTGCTCGACCGCGCGGTGGCCGAGGCGAAGACGCCGCTCGGCCGCATGACGTACGTGTGGCCGCGCTCCGAGGTCTACGTGTATCTCGGCGAGGGCAAGAAGCTCATCCCCGATCTCGAGAAGCTCATGGCCGACCTGCCGGAGGAGTACGACCCGCCCTACCGCCTGGCGTGGGTCCGCCTGCAGACCGGCGAGCTCGACCAGGCCATGACCGCCGCGCAGCGCGCGGTCGGCATGGTATACGGCCCGCGCAAGGGCCGCGCGCTGGCCATGGTGGCCGACATCCAGAAGGCGCGCGGCGACCTCGAGGCCGAGCGCGCCGCGCGCCGCGCCGTGGTCGACTTCTACGCGTCCCTGCCGCCGGGCCACCGGAGCGCCGGCTCGCTGGCCGCCGCCCGAGAGGCGCTGGCGGCGGTCGGCAAGCCCGACAAGACCAAGTAGCGGCGCTGCGGGCCACATGGCGAGGCCGGGCCGCGCCGGCCCCGGCGTCAGTTGCCATGCGGCTGCGAGCCGGCCTGCAGGAGATAGGCGCGGATGAGGTCGTCGATGGCGCCGTCGAGCACGGCGTCGACGTTGCCGACCTTGAGGTCGGTTCGGTGATCGGTGACCTGCTGGTACGGGGCGAGCACGTAGGAGCGGATCTGCGAGCCCCACTCGATCTTCTTGCGCTCGACCGCGTTGGCCGCCCGCTCGTCCGCCTCGGCCTTGCGCAGGTCGTAGAGGCGCGAGCGCAGGACTCGCATGGCCTGCGACTTGTTCTTGTGCTGCGAGCGCTCGCTCTGGCACTGGACCACCAGGCCGGTCGGCAGGTGGGTGAGCCGCACGGCGCTCTCGGTCTTGTTGACGTGCTGCCCGCCCGCCCCGCCGGCGCGGTAGACGTCGATGCGGAGCTCGGTGTCCGGGATGTCGAGGTCGATCTCCTCGTCGATGTCGGGCGTGATGGTGACCGCCGCGAACGAGGTCTGGCGCCGCGCGTTCTGATCGAACGGAGAGATGCGGACCAGGCGGTGGACCCCGGTCTCGGCCTTGAGCAGGCCGTAGGCGTAGGGCCCCTCCACCAGCAGGGTCGCGCTCTTGATGCCCGCCTCCTCGGCCGGCAGCTCGTCGAGCAGGTCGACCTTCCAGCCCTGGCGCTGGGCGTAGCGGGTGAGCATCCGGACCAGCATCTGGGCCCAGTCGGCCGCGTCGACCCCGCCGGCGCCGGAGTTGATCTCCACCACCGCGTTGCCGGCGTCGTGCTCGCCCGACAGCATGCGGCGAAACTCGAGGTCGGCGATGGCGCGATCGACCTGCTCGCCCAGCTCGCTGGCCTCGCGCGCCGAGGCGGCGTCGTCCGCCTCCTCCGCGAGGTCGAGCAGGACCACGGCGTCGGCGAGCTTGCGATCGAGGCCCTCGAAGGTCTCGATCACCGAGACGGCCAGCTTGCTCTCGCGCAGGACCGCCTGCGCCTCGCTCGGCTTGTCCCAGAAGTCGGCCTTGGAGGCTATCGACTCCAGCTCGGCGACGCGCTTGCGCTTGCCCGTGACGTCAAAGATGCCTCCGGAGCTCGTCCAGCTTGCCGCCGAGCTCTCCGAGGTGGGAGCGGATTCCTTTGATGTCGATGTCGCTGTCGGTGGGCATGAGTCTCGGGGTGTCCGGTCGGTCTACGTCGATGTCGGGTCGATGTGGCGTCGCGTCGACGTGGGCGTCGATCTACTACTTCTTGACCTGGTTGGCCACCTGGCCGGGCCGGCGAAGCGGCACCAGCGGGGCATCGCCGACCGCGGCGTCGGCGCGCTGGCCGGGCGTGACCGCCACCGGGTAGTCGCCGGTGAAGCAGGCCGAGCAGAAGCCGGCCGCGTCGCCCTCGGCCAGGGTCGCGGTCGCCGCGCTGGCCGCCTCCATCATGCCGTGGTGCGAGAGATAGCCCAGCGAGTCGCACCCGATGTACGACCGGATCTCCTCGTTCGAGTGCGAGCTGGCGATCAGCTCCTCGCGCGTCGGCGTGTCGATGCCGTAGAAGCAGGGATGGGTGGTGGGCGGCGCGCTGATGCGCAGGTGCACCTCGGCGGCGCCGGCCCCGCGCAGCATGGTGACGATCTTGCGCGAGGTGGTGCCGCGCACCAGCGAGTCGTCGATGACCGCCACCCGCTTGCCGTCCACCACCGAGCGCACCGGGCTCAGCTTGAGGCGCACCCCGAAGTGGCGGATGGAGTCCTGCGGCTCGATGAAGGTGCGGCCCACGTAGTGCGAGCGGATGAGGCCCATCTCGAGCGGGATGCCCGACTGGCGCGAGTAGCCGACCGCGGCCGGCACACCCGAGTCGGGCACCGCGATGACGACGTCGGCCGCGGCCGGGTGCTCGACGGCGAGGCGCCGGCCCATGCGCTCGCGGGCGCGGTAGACCGAGCGGCCGTTGAGCAGGCTGTCGGGCCGCGCGAAGTAGACGTGCTCGAAGACGCAGAAGCGCGGCGGCGCCGGCTCGAAGGGGCGGTAGGAGCGCACCGCGACGCCGTCGGCCACGACGATCTCGCCCGGATCGATCTCGCGGATGAACTCGGCCTCGATGAGGTCGAAGCAGCAGGTCTCGGACGCGAAGACGTACGAGTCGCGCAGGCGGCCGAGCACGAGCGGGCGGAAGCCGTGCGGATCACGGGCGGCGATCAGCTTGCCCTCGGTGAGGAGGAGGAGCGAGTAGGCGCCCGAGACCTGGCCCAGCGCGGCGGCGAGGCGGTCGATGAGGTCGGCCTCGCGCGCCTGGGCCAGGAGGTGGACGATGACCTCGGTGTCGCTCGAGGTCTGGAAGATCGACCCCTGGCGCTCCAGGCGCGAGCGGATCTCGTCGGCGTTGACCAGGTTGCCGTTGTGCGCGATGGCCAGGCCGCCGTGGGCGTACTCGAACACGAAGGGCTGGGCGTTGCGCAGCTCGGAGCTGCCGCTGGTCGAGTAGCGCACGTGGCCGATGGCCGCGCGCCCGGGCAGACCGGCCAGCGTCTCCTTGCCGAAGTGCTCGGACACCAGGCCCATGGCCGCGTGGCGGCGGAGCCTGCCGTCGTCGATGGTGGCGATGCCCGCCGACTCCTGGCCCCGGTGCTGCAGCGCGTGGAGGCCGACGTAGGTGAGCCGCGCGACATCGCGGCCGGGTGCATGGATGCCGAACACGCCGCACATCAGCT
>Ga0126377_10000940_pt1 | contig 18640 bp, 17 predicted proteins | sample PanSoiMetPlot_22_FD_92647 | JGI IMG/M metagenome (GOLD analysis project Ga0126377, IMG submission 92647) | Tropical forest soil microbial communities from Panama - MetaG Plot_22 | ecosystem: Environmental > Terrestrial > Soil > Tropical forest > Bulk soil | place: Panama | collected 2016-02-17 | reverse complement strand
GAGCCTGTCTGCCGGATATCAACGGTCGTGACGTTTGGCTTGATGCGGCTATCGTCCGCCGGCCAGGATCGCCTGCGCTGTCTCCCGTCCGCTCGCCAGCGCCGCCTCGACCGTGCCCATATCCGGCCCGGCATAGAGCGCTTCGCCGGAAAAGAGCACGCCGCCGCCATCGGGCTTTCGCAGTGCCTGCTGCGCGCGCCTCGTTTCGGGTGTGGCAAAGCAATAGGCGCCGCGGGCGAAAGGGTCATTGCCCCAGTTCACTGCTTGTGACGCGACGAGATCCGCCCGCATTCGATCCATCGTCAGATCAAAAATCTCGGCGAGCGAGGCGAGCCCCATGTCGACCAGTTCGCCCTCTGTCAGTTGAGCCACGGTGTTGGCCCTGGGCCCGGCGAACCAGCCCGTCAGGACCGAATAGCCCGATGGATACTGGGTCCACCAGGTCGGAACCGCTGCATCTGAAAATAGAAACGACAAGTCGGCGAGATCGCGCCCGGCCCAATCAGTCCACCATGTCGTCGTGAATCGCAGCAGAATTTTCACGACATTGCCAAAGCCGATATCGGCGCTCGCCGCTGCTTGCTCGCGGGCCGCCTGAGGAAGCTCGATGTCGCGCAGGAGCGGGAGCGGCACAGTGAGAATCGCCACATCCGCTTCCAGCAGGGCGCCGTCATGACAACGGGCGGTAATCCGTCCGTGTCGCTCCTCGATCGCCGTCACTGTCGCGCCGAGTTGGATCGAGACGCCTTGCCTGCGGCACTCTGAAACGAGAAAGGTGATGAGCGCGCCATATCCCCCGGCAACCCGGCCCTGGGGGCCGAGTCCGCGGCCCAACCATTCGTCGCGGAGCGCGAAGGTGCTGGCCTTGCGCGTGTCGGCTGCGTCATAACCCTCGACCATCCTGGTGATCTCGCGGCGAAGCCCGCTGTATTGCTGATCGGCAAAATGGCGCTCCAGGAATTCGGCGACCGGCAGGTCGATCTTCAATTCCATCAAGGCTCGCTGAAGTCGATCCGCATGAGGCGCAGACTCTCTCGGCGAGAACGCGCCGCTGCGGGCGCTCCATCGCGTACCCTCGACGGGCGACAGCGCAAGTCGTGCCTCGCGCATCACTGCATGCGTCACGGGTGCCGCTCCGTGGACGAACTCGGCGCCACCTTCGGCCGGGTATCCGAAGATCTGCGTTGACAGCGGATGAATGCGGCCGCCGCAGCGGTCGCGCGCTTCCAGGATGGTCAGCTGCTTGCCCGCGCGCGCAAGCTCGCGGGCGGCCATCAGGCCGGCAGCCCCGGCGCCGACGATCAAGACATGGGTTGCAGATCGAGGAGCCATCGCTCACCAGGATTGCTTATTGGAATGGCGGCTCCGTGGCCAACCTGATTGGTGGTTCAGGAATGCCTGGACGGCCCGAAACTGCATCTAAATCCGAACGCCTGCGCACCGCGCGCGAAACGTCATGCGGGCGGGATTGTGCTCCAGGTTGAAGGGCAGCCGCTCGGCGGTGAAGCCGGCGGCGGCGAGCTTGGCCAGAAACTCCGCCTCGCCGTAGCAGGAGATGCCGAGCTCGGTGCGCAGCCGGCGATAGCCGGAGAATACGGTGCGGGCGATGCCGATGATGGCGGCGAGGAGAAATCCGTTCCTGGCGGCGTAGCGCAGCAGCGCAAAGGTGTCGGTCACGACGCCGACCTCGGGCCGGATCACGTCGGCCACGATCAGTGCTCCGCCCGGCGCCAGCAGTCGTCGCCAGACCGCCAGCAGCCGGTCGAGCTCCGCCGGCGTGAGGTACTGCACCAGCGAATTGGCGACCATGAGATCGCTCGACGCCTCGGGCATCCGTTCGACCTCATCGGGCGCAAGCACGCGGATATTGCCGACGTTTGCGAAACGCTGGGCCAGCTTCGCACGCACGCTGGGCGCCGATTCGCACAACACGAGCTCGGCGGCCGATGCGGCGACGAGATCGGCATGGGTGGCCTCGCCGCAGCCATAGTCGAGCACGCGCGCGTCCGGCCCCGGCAGCAGCGCGATGATGCCCTGCGCGATGTCGCGATAGTGCACGTCGAAATGCCGTGCGTTGACGTAGATCGAATGCGGCTGGTCCCAGAACTCGGTCCAGTCGCGCACGCCGTCGCTCATTTCGGTATCTCCCGCGGCGGCACGATCATGATGGTGAAACGCCCGCTCGGCCCCTCATGCCCGAGATGGCGGCGCGAGACCTCGATCTCGCGCCGGATCGCGCGCGGCTCGAGCGCCGCGCGGCGGGCGGCCTCGTTGACGCAATTGGGTTGATCGCACAGCACGGCATAGCCTTCGCGCTCGATGCGGTCGGGCGTGACCCAGGGCGCGACCCGCAGGTTGAAATAGGGCACCGCATCCGGGTGATCCGGACTGTAGAAGCTCACCGCCTCGGCCATGTCGCCCATGACAATGCGTAGCGGCCGGTCCGTGTGCCGGCGCCACTCCTGCGTGATCTCGTCGCTGATCGCACGATAATACGATTGCCCGTGCTTGGTCCCGCCGGTGTGCTTGCTCCACGCGACGATGGGCGCCGCCGCGAGCGCCAGCGCCGTGATGCCGATCACGGTGGCCGCGATGCAGACCGCCTGCATCCGTGGAACCGTCGCCGTCGGCGGCGCCAGGACGATGATCGGCAGCAGGAACCACGCCTGCATCGTCCAGAGCGGGGTCAGCTCGACGCCGAGGAACGGCGCCGACAGCGCGGGGAGCAGAAGCTGTACCGCCAGCAACACCACCAGCATGCGACGGCCGGGATCGGACGGCCAGAACGTTTCAGCGAGCATGTGCGCATCGGGGCGCATCGCGATGGCATAGATCGTCGTGGGCAGCGCCACGTATGCAATCGCGCCGACGAGATAATGCCCGACGCTCGCGAGCACGGCCGGCAGCTCGGTGTTGCCGTGCGCGACGTAGACGTAATCGAAAGGAGTGAACGTGCTGGTCATCAGCCAGCGCAGATGCGGCACCAGCACGATGAAACCCACCGCCGCGGAGATCCAGGCGGAGGGCGATCGCAGGTAGGTCCAGCGCGCCGGGTGCGCCAAGGCTGCAACAACGAAAGCCGCGACAAGATAGACCGAATAGTACTTGCCGAGCATCGCCAGCCCGGCAGTCGCGCCGGCCGCCACGGACCACGCCAGCGTGCGCGTCTCGAACGCGCGCAGGAAGCAATAGGTGGCGATCGGCCAGATCGAGAGCAGCACCTGGTTGGTGCTGAATCGCTGCGCGTGAAACTGATAGAACGGCGTCAGCAGCAGGAACAGCAGCACCAGCAGCCGCTTGTCCGGCGATACGTAGCGGCGCGCGATGCAATCGACCGCAAAGAGCGCGACTGCGGCATTCACCATGGCGAGCAAGTGGAACGACCAGTCGGTCGTGGGGAACACCGCGAACCACGCGGTGGCCATCAGCGCGGCGAGCGGCGGGTGCTTGTAGTAGCCGCCGCTCGGGTGCCGGCTCCAGGCATAGACCTCGACGAGGTCGGGATGCAGATCGACGAAGGCATAGGAGACAATATGGAAAAGTGTCCAGGCCGGGACGAACAGCACCAGCAGCGCCGCGACCGCCCGGTCAGCGCGCTCCGGATCGAACCAGGCGCCGATCGCGCGCTCGAGACGCGCGAGCATGGTATCGCTCGATGGAGTCGAATTCATGCGGGGAACCGGCCGGCCGGCGGGACGCCGTTCATGCGCCGGCAGCGCGCGCCGTGCCGCGTCCGGCGCCGGCATTGACCACGCGATTGCTCTCCTCGGTCTCGGCGACCAGATAGACCGGCCATTTGCGGCTCTCACCCAGCAGGCGGCCGATATATTCGCCGATGATGCCGAGCACCAGGAATTGTCCGGCGCCGAGCAGCGCGATCGCCGACATCACCGAGGTCCAGCCGGCGACGGTGTGCCCGCTCCACAGGAAGCTCGCGATCGAATAGATCAGCAGCAGCACGCCGATGGCCGCGAAGATGAGCGAGAGATGGATCGCGATGCGCAGCGGCTTGACGCTGTGCGCGATGATACCCATCAGCGCAAAGTCGATCATGCGGCGCAGCGTGAACTTGGATTCCCCTTCCTGCCGCGTGCCCTGCGTGAAGGTGAGCTTGGCGAGCGGATAGCCGAGCCAGCGCACGAGGCCACGCAGGAAGATCTCGCGCGTCTCGAAGCCGTTGATGGTGTCCACCGCCGTGCGGTCGAGCAACAGGAAATCGGCGCTGCCGGGCTCGATGCGCACGTCGCCGATGGCGTCGAGCAGGCGGTAGAACAAGCGCGAGCTCACTGATTTCAGGAACGAGAGCTGTCGCGGCGCGGTCGTTCGCTCCGTGACCACGATCTTGGCGCCCCGCCGCCATTCCGCGATCATCGCCGGGATCAGTTCCGGCGGATGCTCGAAATCGCAGTCCATCAGCACCACGGCGTCGCCGCGGGCGTAGCGCAAGCCCGCGCGCAGCGCGGCCTGGTGGCCGAAATTGCGCGTGAAGGCGACGAAGCGGATGCGCCGGTCGCGCCCCGCCAGCACCTTGATCTCGGTCAGGCTGCGGTCGGTCGAGCAATCGTCGACGAACAGGATCTCGTAGCTGCCGAATGCGCCGGCGATCTCGGCCAGCCGCGCCGCCATAGCGGCCACGTTCCGCTCTTCGTTATAGACCGGCAGTACGACAGAGAGAGAGGGGCGAGACAAATCCATCTGCCACCGCGGAACGATTTACCCATTGTGTATCAGCGGTTTCCGCCGGTCAATGACGGTGCGATGCGAGCTTTCAGCCCAGCAGCATCTGGACGGCCCCGAGCTGCAGCAGCAGCCCGAGCTCGTCGGCGAAATACCAGGCTTCCTTCCACTTGCCGTCGACGATGCGCACGATCGCGACCTCGGGCACCTCGACGCGGCGGCCGGTCGGCGCCAGGCCATAGAGGTTGCCGCCCTGGGTGCCCGCGACCTTGAACCGCATCCACACGGTATCGCCCTCGGCGATGAAGCCGTCGATGCGGTCGCGCCGGTCGGGAAGCGCCGACGTGATCGTCTCCTTGCCGACGCCCTTCGCATTGCCGTGATCGCGCAGATGCTGGAAGCCGACTCGGGTCACGCGGAAGTCCGCAGCGCGATCGCCTGGGGAGGGCCCGGAGCCTTTGGAGCGCGCGACCAGCAGCCGGTTGCGGTCCTCGGTCGAGGCGAGCGGGGCGGCCTCGAGACGCCGCAGCACCGCGTCCGGATCCTCGCCTTCGCCGGTCACCGGCGGCACGACCCGTTGGCCGTCCTTGCGCGGCGGCAGCGTGGCGCCGAGCTGCATCAGGAGCCCGGCGTCGTCGCCGAGGAACCAGGCTTCGGCGATCCTGCCGTCGGTCACGCGGAAAATCCCGAGCTCGTAGACGTCGATCGACTTGCCGGTCGGCTCGATGCCGTTGAAGTTGCCCTTGTGGCTGCCGCGCACCTTGAACAGCATTCCCACCATGTCGCCTTCGGCGATCATCTGCTCGATCGTGTCGGTGCGGTCGGGAAAGGCGGTTCGCAGGTATGAGCCGGGACTGGGGAAACCCTGGTCGCGGGCGTTGTTGCCGATGTGCTCGAAGCCTGCGCGCCAGCGCTTGTAATTTGGCGCCAGCACCTCTTTCATGGCCGCCGCTTCGTCCTTGGTGCCCTGCGATTCCTTGAAGCGGCGAACGACGCTCTTGTTGCGCTCGAGCTGCGACGCGGACGTCTGCGCGTGCGCCCGTGGCAAGGCCGGTGCTGCCAGCGCGAGGCCGGCGCCGAGCGCGCGGTTGAGAAATTCGCGGCGAGTAGACATTGCGCACCCTCCCACGGACATTCTTGTTTGTCGGTGACGGTGCGCCTTTCCGATTGCTGCCGCAAGGGCGCGGTGGAGGCTTTGCCTTACCGCCAGAGCCTGGTCAGCGGACCATTTTTGCCGTGCAGCGGGTCGGTGTCGGGCAGCGGTACTGCTGGAATGGTCTCGAGCGCCTTGGCGTGCTCGCCCTTGCTGCCGCGGCAGAGATTGTACGTGCCGCCCTTGGGGCTCTTGGGATAGGCGCCGATGACGAGGAGCTCGGGCGACGCCCAGAGGCACTGATGGCCGGTGCCGGCCGGAAGCACCACGGCATCGCCGGCGATGAGATCAAGCTCCTCGCCGGCATTGCCGCCGAAGCGCACCTTGGCGCGGCCGCGTGCGACGGCGAGCGCCTCGTGGATCATGGAGTGATAGTGCACGTACGGAAAGATGCCGTTGCGCCACATGTCACCCCAGCGGTGGCTGGCGAAGATCTTCTCGACCACCTCGGCGGGGTTCGAGTTGCCGGTGAGATCGATGGCGTTGCGATAGATGAGGAACGGCAGGCGCGGATTGTTGGGCACGGATCCGTCGTCGGCGAACATCTTCGCGAGCGGCTCGGCGGATCGGGTCAACACGGGCATGGCTCCTAGTCCCGGCCGGCGGCGCAGGATGTCCAGTCTATTATTAACGCCTTGTTGCTGAAAGAATTCTTAAGAGCGCGCCTGGTTCCGGCGGGCGCGAATGTACAGACGAAATGTGGATTGAACTGAGCGAATGGTTCGCTATTCGCTTTTCACCTCGAAGACCAGGCACGTGGTCGTCGCGTGCGCGAGCAGGCGATCCGCGGCATCGATGAGGCGGCCTTCGGCGGTGGCGACGCGACGGCCGCTAGTGAGGATCTTGCCTTCGGCGCGCACCGGCCCGGTATCGGCGGTGATCGCGCGCACGAGGCTCACCTTGAACTCCAGTGTCGTGTAGCCGACGCCTTTCGGCAGCGTGGTGTGCACCGAGCAGCCCATGCAGGAGTCGAGCAGCGTGGCGGCGTAGCCGCCGTGCACGGTGCCGAGCGGGTTGTAGTGCTCGAAGGCCGGCGTGCCCGTGAACACCGCGCGACCCTTCTCGACCTCGCTGAGACGAAAGCCGATCAGCTGCATGATCGGCGGCCCGGGAAAGCGGCCGGCGATCATGCCCTGCAGCAGCTCGAGGCCGCTTATGCTGGCGGCGACCTCCGGCGGCACCAGGCCGAATTTCTCCGGCGTGACGTCGGTCATTTTGGAGCGCGCTTGCGCATCAGCTCCACGAACCGCTCGAACAAATAATGGCTGTCGCGCGGGCCGGGCGAAGCCTCGGGATGGTACTGCACCGAGAACACCGGTTTGTCCTTGAGCGCCATGCCGCAGTTGGAGCCGTCGAACAGCGAGACATGTGTCTCCGCCGCGTTCGCCGGCAGCGTCTCGCGGTCGACCGCGAAGCCGTGGTTCATCGAGGTGATCTCGACCTTGCCGGTGACGAGGTCCTTCACCGGGTGGTTCGCACCGTGATGGCCCTGGTGCATCTTCATGGTCTTGCCGCCGACCGCGATGCCGAGCATCTGATGCCCCAGACAGATGCCGAACGTCGGAATACCCCGCTTGATGATGTCGCGGATCACCGGCACGGCATATTCCCCGGTCGCCGCCGGATCGCCGGGGCCGTTGGAGAGGAAGACGCCGTCGGGCTTGAGCGCGACGATGTCGGCGGCCGGGGTCGTCGCTGGCACGACCGTCACCTTGCAGCCCTTGCTGGCGAGCTGGCGCAGGATGTTGCGCTTGATGCCGTAGTCGATGGCGACCACGTGGAATTCGGGATCGTCCTGCCGGCCGTAGCCCTTGCCCCATTCCCACGCCGTCTCGTCCCAGGTGAAGCGCTGGCCTGAGGTCACCATCGGCACGAGGTCCATGCCGACCAGGCCCGGCCATTCGCGCGCTTCTTTCTTCAGCGCGGCGAGGTCGAACTTGCCCGACGGCTCGTGCGCGATGACGGCGTTCGGCATGCCCTTGACGCGGATCAGGCTGGTGAGGGCGCGGGTGTCGATGCCGCACAGCCCGACGATGCCGCGGCTCTTCAGCCATTGGTCGAGGTGGCGGGTGGCGCGGTAGTTCGAGGGCTGCGTGATCGCGGTGTGCAGCACCACGCCGCGCGCGCCCGGAGTCGCCGCCATGTTGACGGTCTCGATGTCGTCCTCGTTGGTGCCGACATTGCCGATATGCGGGAAGGTGAAGGTGATGATCTGCCCGGCATAGGAGGGATCGGTGAGGATCTCCTCGTAGCCGGTCATGGCGGTATTGAAGCAGACCTCGCCCACCGCGTGGCCGGTCGCGCCCAGCCCTGAGCCTTCCAGCACGGTGCCGTCGGCCAGCACGAGCAGGGCGGTCGCCGTCGGCTCCGCCCAGGAATCGCCTGAAAAATCTCCGGCCGCTTCCTTGGGAAGGGCCGCCGCGGGTTGTTTCTCGCTCATCTAGGGCCTAAATCTGGTGCCGCGCCGTGGGTTAGGCGAGGCCATCGGGCCCCGAGTCGGCGCGATTTTGCGAAAGGCCATAGCCGTGCTGCGCGACGAGATCAACACCGCCCTGAAGGATGCGATGAAGGCCCGGGACGAGCGCCGGGTGTCAACGCTGCGCCTCGTCAATGCCGCCATCAAGAACGCCGACATCGAGGCGGAAACCGCCAAGAAGAACGTATTGTCGGACGACGATCTGCTCGGACTTCTTCAGAAGATGATCAAGCAGCGCCAGGAGTCGGTCGAAATCTACGACAAGGCCGGCCGCAAGGAGCTTGCCGACCAGGAGCGTGGCGAGATCGAGATCATCCGCGCCTACCTGCCCAAGCAGATGTCGGAAGCGGAGGCCAAGGCCGCCATTGCCGAGGTCATCAAGGCGACCGGTGCCCAGAGCGTCAAGGACATGGGCAAGGTCATGGCCGCGCTCAAGCAGGGCTATGCCGGCAAGATGGATTTCGGCAAGGCTTCGGGCCTGGTGAAGGGCCTGCTGGCCGGTTGAACCCGCGCGAAGGGCGACGGGCACCGGCGGGGAGAGCCATGGCAATCGTTGTCCGCCGTGCGACGATCGACGACGCCGCACTGATTTCATCGCTCAACGCAGATGTGCAGGCGATCCATGCGGCCGAGTTACCGTGGCGTTTCAAAGCCCCCGGTCCTGAAACATTTCCGCCGTCATCCGCCGCAAGCCTGCTGGCCAATCCCAACAACCTTGTGTTCGTGGCGGACATCGACTCGGAGCCCGCAGGCTACGCCTATGCTGAAGTGATACGCCGGGGCGCGACTTCATTTCATCACGCCTACGAGACGATCTACCTCCATCACATCAGCGTTCGATCGGAACGACGACGATGCGGTGTCGGCGGGCGTCTGATCGAGGCTGTGCGCGCCGCCGGACATGAACTGGGTATCTCGCTTGTGACGCTCGACGTGTGGTCGTTCAACGACGAGGCGCGGGCGTTCTTTCGCCGGCACGGGTTCACGCCGTATATCGAGAGACTTTGGAGCCGATAATGTCGCAATGTGTCATCCGCGGCGTGCGCAGCGTCGAACTCGTCGCCACCAATTTCGACGAGGCCGCGAGGTTCTACGAGGGCGTCTGGGGCCTGCGGCCGGTCGCGGCAGGCGAGGGGACGCGGCTGTTCCGGGGCACCGGTGCCTACCACCACATCCTCGGCCTGCATCGCGGCGCGCAGCCTGCGGTCATCCGCATCGTGTTCGACGTGACCGACCGGCAAGCCGTCGACGCCCTGCATCGCGCCGTGGTGGCTGCGGGCGGCCGCGGCGTCGTTGCGCCCGCCGAGCTTTCGACTGCGGGCGGCGGCTACGGCTTCGGCTGCAAGGACCCGGACGGCCGCAATCTTGTGTTCGTGGCCGGTTGCGCCGACCACGCCGACGCGCAGGATCAGCCGGACCGCCCGCGCAAGATCGCGCACATCAACCTCAACGCCCGCGACTTCGAGGCGAGCCTCAATTTCTTCACCGCGACGCTCGGCCTGCGCCAGATCGACGAGAACGCGCCGCTCTGGTTCCTGCACTGCGAGGGGCCCGACCATTCGTCGATCGTGCTCGCCAAGACCAACCAGCCAACGCTCAACCACGTGGCCTTCGAGATGCCGGACTTCGACTCGGTGATGCGTGGCATCGGCCGGATGAAGGACAACGGCTATCCCGTCGAGTGGGGCCCGGGACGCCACGGCCCGGGCGACAACGTGTTCGCGTATTTCTGCGGTCCCGACGAGGTGCCGATCGAGTACACCTCGGAGGTGCTGCAGATCGACGACAGCTACCTGCCGCGCGGATCGGAGTACTGGAAGTTCCCGCCGGGACGCTCCGACCATTGGGGCATCACGCAGCCGCGCTCCGCCCGCTACTACCGTGTGCAGCGGCTCTTCGGCTTCACCGCGGACGGTTACCGGATCTAGGGACGAAGTATCGCAGCCAGCGCCGGCCTCCAGCCGCGCATTCCAGCCGCCGAGCTGTTAGGCTGATCAGCGCACAAGAAAAGCCAAGGACGGAGCAGGGCATGAAATATTCGATTGCGATCGTCGCGTTAGTCGCAGGCCTCGCCGCGCCGTCGTTTGCACAAGACTATCCCACGCGCCCGATCAAAGCGGTCACCACGACCAGCGCGGGCGGCATCAGCGACGTCTTCATGCGCGCGCTCGGCGACGAGCTGCACAAGCGTTGGGGTCAGCCGATCGTGGTCGACAATCGCCCAGGCGGCATGCAGAACCTCGGCGCGCGCGCCTGCGCCGAAGCACCCCCGGACGGCTACACCATCTGCATCCTCAACGCCGAGCCGATGGCCTATAACCAGTTCATGCTCAAGAGCATGCCGTTCGATCCTGAGAAAGGCGTGCAGCCGATCGCCAACCTCTTCCATCTGATCCAGACGCTGGTCGTCAACTCCAAGCTTAACGTCAAGACGGTTGGTGAACTCATTGCTCTATCGAAGGAAAAGCCCGGGACGCTGAACTATGTCACGGCCTCGGTCCCGCTCGCGCTCTATATGGACACGCTGGTCAAAGACAAGGGCGCGGACTGGGTGCGGGTGCCGTTCAAGGGCGGCGGCGAAGCGGTCAACGCGGTGCTCAGCGGCTCGACCCCGATCGCGCTGATCGGCGAGGGCAACGTGATCGGCCAGATCCGCGGCGGCACGATGAACGCGCTCGCCATGGTCAATAACATCCGCTCGCCGAACTTCCCGGAAGTGCCGACGCTGGCGGAGACCGGCTACACCGGCGCGCCGTCGCGCAGCTGGTACGGATTGTTCACGCCAGCCGGCACACCACAGCCGATCGTCGACAAGCTCGCCAAGGAGGTCGCCAGCATCGTCAATGATCCGGCCTTCCGCGAGCGCCATCTCACCGCCCGCAGCCTGGTGCCGGCGATCAACACGCCGGCGCAGTTCGCCGAAGAGATCAGGAAGGATCGGGTGATGGCGCAGCAGGTGGTGAAGGATGCGGGACTGACGCCGCAGTGAGTGCGGCGCCAACTAACTCTTTACTACCGGCAACTTGAGACACGACGCATGCACTGCGTCGTGGTGAATGGTGTCGCTGCCGATCGCGGTCGGCGGGTAGGGATGCGTGAACACCGCGTCGGTGACCGCGGAGTCGCCGTTGGCGATCTCCAGGCGGATGCGGTGGCCTTTCTTGAACACATAGGCGACCGGCAGGACCTCGATGTCGAAGCGGTAGACCTCGCCGGGGGTCAGCGGCTGCGGATTGGTGTGGGTGTAGAACGGGCGCAGCTCTGTTGAGCGTTTTGGGTCCTTCTCGCGATGCGAAGCCAGCAGCCAGCCCTTGGCGACATTGGTGAAGGCGGGCTGCTCCCTCTTGGCGCGCGCGGCCTCGTCCTGCGGATGCTGATCCGCGAGCTTGACGATGAAGCGGGTGTCGATCTGGTCGGACGAGGCATAGAGCTCGAGCACGATCGGGCCGGTTACCTCGAGGTCGGCGGCCAGCTGCGCCGAAGTGAAGGTGAGCACGCGCCGCACCGCATCGGGCCGTCCGTCCGGTCCGGTGACGACGACGCCGTTCATCCACTCCCAATCCGGATAGCTGTAGCTGGTCGCGGGCTCGTCCGGCGCCGGCGGCTCGGTGGACAGTCCGCCGTCGTTGAGCGAGGTCACACTGCCGGACGGACCCTTGCGCAGGTAATAGGGGACATAGGTCGCCCGCGCGAGCGGCCACTGCGGTTCCTCGCGCCATTGATCGATGCCGCGGATGAACAGCCTCACCGGCGCGCCGGACATGAATCCGTTGTCGATGCCCTTGAGGTGGTGCTCATAGAACGGCAGCATCTCCTTCTCGTGGAAGTCGATCTGATCGAACAGGTGGTGCGCCTCGAAATAATTCCGGGCGCCGGTCACCACCAGCTTCTTCGGCGCCTTGACCTCCTCGTAGCCGAGGATGTTGCCGCGCAGATGCAGGCCCATCTTGCCCCAGTGTCCGATCGAGAGCACCGGCACCTTGATCGCGCCGAGCCGCTCGTACGGTGAGCGCTCGCGCCACCAGTCGTCGTAGAGCGTGTGCTCGGTGATGAGGCCGACGAGATCGAAGCGCATCGGCGGCCGGCCCTTGGCGCCGGCCGGACGATGCTGATTGTCGGCGCGCAGCGCCGCGTACCAGGACGAGCGGTAGTTGCAGAAGATGCCGCCGTGATAGTTCGAGCAGCGGTACTGATCGACGAGTCCGTCGTAGGGCACGATGCAGGCCAGCCCCGGCGGGTTCAACGTCGCCATCAGCCATTGCGCCATGGCGTAATAGGATTGCCCGATGCCGCCGACGCGCCCCGTGCACCAAGGCTGCCGGGCGATCCAGGCGATCAGCTCGACATAGTCCTCCTGCTCGGTGAAATCCATAAAACCGAATTCGCCTTCGGACTGGCCGGAGCCGCGCACGTCGGCGTGCACGTAGGCATAGCCGTGGCTCACGTACCACTCGACCGGCCCGGTCTCGCGCCAGGGAAACAGCGGAAAGGCCGGCACGGAGTCGAACTCGTGCTGGTAGGGCGAGGCCGCGAACAGCGCCGGCGCCGGTCGTTCATCGAGGGCTCGATAGACACAGACCGAAATGCGCACGCCGTCGCGCATCGTGACTTTCACGTCCCGTTCGACCTTCATCGCCTGCGACGGTTTCGCCTGATTGCTGGTCATGTGCTTGCCGCGTCCCGTTCCCTGCTGCATTCTTGCGCTATTGGATACGAAGAAACGCAAGCGAGGAAGACACCCATGAGGAGGCCAGCACTGCTCGGCCTCGCGCTGTCCTTGGCCGCATGGGCTTCGATCACCGGGCCGACGGAGGCGCAGGATTATCCGACCCGGCCGGTGAGGGCGATCGTAGCGGTCGGCGCCGGGGGCACCGGCGACGTCATCACGCGCATTCTCGGCGACGAGCTCTACAAGCGCTGGGGCCAGCCGCTCGTGGTGGAGAACCGGCCCGGCGGGGCCTCGAATATCGGCGCGCGCGCCTGCGCGGAGGCCGTGCCCGACGGCTACACGATCTGCATCATGCCGGGCGAGCCGCTCGCCTATAATCAGTTCCTCTACAAGAAGCTCACCTTCGATCCCGCCAAGGACTTCGAGCCGGTCATCAACCTGTTCTTCAACACCCAGGCGCTGGTGGTGAACGCCGCGCTCAAGGTGCAGACGGTGGACGAACTCGTCGCCCTCTCGAAGGCGAAGGCGGGCACCTTGAGCTACACCGCGCCGTCACTGCCGCTGTCGCTCTATCTTGAGAAGCTCAAGCGCGAGCGGGGTGCCGATTGGGTCGCGATCCCGTTCCGCGGCGGCGGCGATACGACCAACGCCGTGCTGTCGGGCTCGACGCCGATCGCGTTTCTCGGAATGCAGAACTTCATCTCTCACCTGCAAGCCGGCACCATGACCGGGTTGGCGGTCGACGGCGCGCAACGTTCGCCGCTGTTTCCCGACATCCCCACTTTGGCCGAGCTCGGCTATCGCGGCAATCTCACGCGTGTCTATTTCGGCCTGCTGGTGCCGGCCGGCACGCCGAGGCCGATCGTCGACAAGATCCGCGCCGACGTCGCCGCCATCGGCAATGATCCCGCGTTCCGCAAGAAGCAGTTCACCGATCGCGCGCTGGAGCCGATCCTGAATACGCCCGAGGAGTTTTCGCGCTTTCTGGTCGAGGATCGCCTCACCTCCGAGCGCGTCGTCAAGGAAGCAGGCCTGCAGCCGCAATGATCGGGAAAGACATGAAATTAACAGTCTATGTCGGTGTGCTGATTGCGATTTTTGTCCTGCTGCTGTCGCCGTCGGCGCCGGCGCAGGACTATCCGACGCGGCCCATCCGCGTGATCGCCACCTCGAGCGCGGGCGGCACCAGCGACATCTTCATGCGCGCGCTCGCCGACGAGCTGCACAAGGGGCTCGGCCAGCCGTTCATCGTCGAGAACCGGCCCGGCGGCTCGTTCAATATCGGCGCGCGCGCCTGCGCCGAGGCGCCGCCCGACGGCTACACGCTCTGCATCATCCCGGGCGAGCCGCTGGTGTTCAACCAGTTCCTGTACAAGACCCTGGGGTTCGATCCCGAGAACGGTTTCGAGCCGGTCACCCAGCTGTTCTTCATTGCGCAGGCGCTGGTGGTCAGCGGCACGCTCAATGTGAAGACGCTGCCAGAACTGGTCGCGCTGTCGAAGGCGAAGCCCGGAACGCTCAGCTATTCCACCGCCTCGGTGCCGCTCGGCGTGTTCATCGAGCGCCTGAAGAAGGACAGCGGCGCCGACCTCGTGCGGGTGCCGTTCCGTGGCGGCGGCGAGGCGGTGACCGCGCTGCTCAACGGCTCGACGCCGGTTGGCTTCTACGGCATCTCGAACGTGCGCGCGCAGCTCGAGAGCGGGGCGGTGGTTGGGCTGTTGGTGGACAGCGAGCAGCGCTCGCCGCTGTTCCCGAATATTCCCACGCTCGCCGAAAGCGGCCAGAAGAAACTCCCGCGCTCCTATTTCGGCCTGCTCGCTCCGGCCAAGACTCCGAAGCCGATCATCGCCCGCCTGCAGGCTGAGGTAGCGCGCATCGCTGCCGAGCCCGGCTTCCGCAACCGCAACTTCGTCGAGCGCGGGCTCGAGCCGGTCGCCAGCACGCCCGACGAGTTCGCGCGCTACATCAAGGACGACCGCGTGGTCGCGGAGCAGGTCGTCAAGGAAGCGGGGTTGCAGCCGCAATAACAGGAGCAAACGCCCATGGGGTTGCCGCAAGCGCTGCGCGTCGGCGCGGTCTCGTTGTGCCTCTCGATCACCGCGCTCGGCGTGCAAGCTTTCGCACAGGGCTCCGGTCCCATCCGCCTCGCCGTCGGCGCGCCCGCGGGCGGCTCGATCGACACCTATGCCCGCATCATCGCCGAGCACATGAGCGGGACGCTCGGGCGGCCGGTGATCATCGAGATCAAGTCCGGTGCCAACGGCAACATCGCGGCGCAGTGGGTTCTCGACGGTCCTGCCGACGGCAGCCAGATGTGGGTCGGCGCCCAGTCGATGCTCGAGATCAACCCGTCGACCTACAAGAACCTGCGCTGGAAGCGCTCCGATTTCATTCCTGTGATCAAAGGCATCGAGACCCCGCTGGTGCTAGTGGCGCATCCGAGCGTCCCCGCCAAGACCTTCGACGAGTGGGTGGCCTACGCCAAGGCCAATCGCGGCAAGCTCACCTACGCCAATTACGGCCCCGGCACGATCTCGCATTTTCTCGGCTATCAGCTGAACGAGCGCTTCGATCTCGCGCTGACACAGGTGCCTTACCGCGGCAATGCCCCGCAGATGGTCGACCTGCTTGCCGGCCACGCGCTGTTTGGATTCACGCAATTGCAGTCGGCGGTCGAGCCGACGCGCTCGGGCCTGCTCCGCTCGCTGGTGTCGAGCGGGGCGAAGCGATCCCCGCTATTGCCGGATGTGCCGACCTTGGCGGATCTTGGCCATGCCGACCTCACCGCGCCGGCCTGGTTCGGATTGCTGGTAAGAACCGGCACGCCGGACGACGTGGTCAAGCGGCTGGAGGCGGCGGCGATCGCCGCGCACGCGGATCCCGCGGTCAAGGCGCGGCTCGCCGCGCAGGGTTTCGACGTGAGCGGCGAGACCGGCACCGCGTTCAGGGACAGCATCGAGACCCAGTTCGAGCGCTGGGCCAAGATCGTAAAGGCGACGGGTTTCTCCGCCGATTAGTTCGTGCCTGCGGACGCGCGCTCCTCAGGGTGGGGGCGAAGTCAGTTACGCCACCTCGAGCAGAATCTCCGTGAGCCGGTCCGGCATGTCGACCATCGCGTCGTGGCCGCACGGCATCTCGTAGACCCGCCAGCCCGCCGCCTTGGCCTTCTCGTGCGCGGCGTCGAACGGCCCGCTGTTGTAGCCCTTGGCGCGGATATAGGCCTTCTTGGCGATGCGGTCGCGTGGGCCGGTAATGACGCTCTTGTCGGTGAGCGTCGCGATCGGATGCGGCGTGCACATGCGGTCGACCCAGGCGCGGTCCTGCTTGTTCACCTGGAAGAAGGCGGCCGAGATCGGCTTCATGGTGGTCTCGCCCTTCTGCAGCACGGCGGCGATCGCGTCACGCGTGCCCTGCGCGGCCTTGGTGGCGAGGCTGTCGCCGTTCTCCGGCACGAAGGCGTCGAGGAACACGATCGAGCCTATGGCGTCGCCGGCCTGCTCGGCGACGCCGGAGATGACGGCGCCACCATAGGAGTGGCCGACCAGCACGATGTCGTTCAAGCCCTCCCACTTGATCACGTTGACGACGTCCGCAATGTGGGTCGCGAGGTTGATCTTGGAATCGATCAGGTGGCAGCGCTCGCCGAGTCCGGTCATGGTCGGCGTGAACACCTTGTGACCCTTCTTCTCCAGGAGGTCCGACACCCGCCGCCAGCACCAGCCGCCGTGCCAGGCACCGTGCACCAGCACCAAGGTCCGGGCCTTGCCCTGCGCGTTCGTCTCACCGGCCATGTCATCAGCCCCGCAGCCCTTGCACCCGCCACAATGCCGCCCCACACGGTGCGGCACCCACTCAGGATACGCTGTTTTCGTTCAAGGAGCAGAAACCTCGACCATCCCGCCCGACGTGCGGATCATGTCACTCGCGGCACAAATTCCCATCCTGTGGATAACTGGGACAATCGTCGACCGCCGGGCGGGCGCCCCGCGCGGGTCTATACTTGCAAGTCCAGCGAATCACTTGGGTAACTTATCCTGGTCCGGTCTCCATGCGTTTTTCGCCCCAGTTTCTCGACGAGCTGCGCGCGCGCCTTCCGGTTTCGGAGGTGGTGGGCCGGCGCGTCAAGCTGAAGAAAGCCGGGCGGGAGTGGCGGGGGCTCTCGCCCTTCAACAAGGAGAAGACGCCGTCGTTCTTCGTCAACGACCAGAAGATGGCGTGGTTCGACTTCTCCTCCGGCAAGAACGGCAGCATCTTCGACTTCGTGATGATGACGGAGGGCGTGACCTTCCCCGAGGCGGTCGAGCGGCTCGCCGCCCAGGCCGGCATGGCGCTGCCCCAGGTCTCGCGCGAGGAGGAGGCGCGCGACGAGCGGCGGCGCACGCTCTATGACGTCGTCGAGCTGGCGGCGAAGTTCTTCGAGGCGACGCTGGCCTCCCGTCATGGCGCCAAGGCGCGCGGCTATCTCGCCGATCGCGGGCTCGATCCCGCGACACAGGTCCGCTTCCGCCTGGGCTATGCGCCGGCCGAGCGTTTCTCTCTGAAGGAGCATCTGGGCAAGGAGGGCGTCTCGACCGAGGACATGGTTGCGGCGGGGCTGCTGGTGGCCGCCGACGACATCCCGGTTCCGTATGACCGCTTCCGCGACCGCGTGATGTTTCCGATCACCGATCTGCGCGGCCGCGTCATTGCCTTCGGCGGCCGCGCGCTCGAGAAGGACGCGCAGGCGAAATACCTGAACTCGCCGGAGACGCCGCTCTTTCACAAGGGCGGCACGCTCTACAACGTCGCCACGGCTCGTGCCGCCGCGCACAAGGGCGCGCCGGTCGTCGCCGTCGAAGGCTATGTCGATGTGATCGCGATGGTGAATGCGGGCTACGAGGCGACCGTCGCGCCGCTCGGCACCGCGCTCACCGCCGACCAGTTGACGCTGATGTGGAAGATGGCGGACGAGCCGACGCTTTGCTTCGACGGCGATGCCGCCGGGCGCCGCGCCGCTTACCGCGCGGTCGACATCGCCCTGCCGCTGATCAGGCCCGGCAAGAGCCTCAAATTCGCGAGCCTGCCCGAAGGGCAGGATCCCGACGACCTCGCGCGCGGCGGCGGGCGCGAGGCGGTGAGCGAGGTGATCGGCGCGGCGCGGCCGCTCGCCGAGGTGCTGTGGATGCGCGAGACCGAGGCCGGCGGGCTCGATACGCCGGAGCGGCGCGCCGCATTCGAGGCCCGCCTTCTCGAAGTCACCGGGATGATCGGCGACGACACCGTGCGCAAGTATTACCGGCGTGAGTTCGGCGACCGGCTGCGGCGGCTGTTCGAGGACGCGCGGGCGCCGATACGGCCGAGAGGAGCGAATAGCGAATGGCGAATGGCGAATAGGGCAAAGCAAGCAGGTCGCCGGCCGTCGCCCGCTACTCGCCATTCGCTATTCGCTATTCGCTCGCAGGGCGAAGGTTACGTCGTCGCGAGCCCGCAACTGGCGGCGAGCCCGGTCCATCGCGGTCACGGCGCCGCCATACCGCGCCGCGAGGCGCTGATCCTGCAGGCTGTCATCAACCATCCCTGGCTGCTGCACGAGCATCTCGAGGAGCTCGCCGGCGTCGAGCTCCGGCATGCCGTAGCCGCGCGGGTGAAGAGCGAGCTGATCGATATTTTCGCGCACGGTGGAGCG
>Ga0126377_10000938_pt1 | contig 18656 bp, 11 predicted proteins | sample PanSoiMetPlot_22_FD_92647 | JGI IMG/M metagenome (GOLD analysis project Ga0126377, IMG submission 92647) | Tropical forest soil microbial communities from Panama - MetaG Plot_22 | ecosystem: Environmental > Terrestrial > Soil > Tropical forest > Bulk soil | place: Panama | collected 2016-02-17 | reverse complement strand
CTGAACGGACATCGGCATTACGCGCAGCAGCTCGGTCATATCGCTGCGGCCGAGCGCGCGGAATTTGCGCCCGACGCCGATGAGCGAAGCGAGGTCGCCGATCGACGCCATGCCGACGTCGGGTGGAGGCAGCTCGTACAAGACGCCGAGGAACGACGTGAGCTTCCCGAGACGCTCAGCGAATGCAGGCCAGCGCGCCGCGTCACGCGATGATGATTCTTTGATCACTCCGGCGGCGGCAGCCCCGTCGCATGGCAGGGAGAAGAATCCACCGTCGCGAGCAACGGAAACGGAAACCGTCGGCGACACGATTGGCGGCGCGGCGATCCCGGTTGCGCGCAGCACACTAGGCGGTACCCACCCGGCCTCGGAGTAGGTGAGTGGAGCGCGAAACCCCGGCGCAAACTCGACAAGCGATGACTGATCCTCGGCGCCGCCACGCTCGAGCACGAGCACGCGTTTCCCACCGCGCGCGAGCACGATCGCCGCGACGAGCCCGTTCGGGCCGGCGCCGAGAACGATCGCGTCGAACTGAGAAGCTGCCGTCGACGCGCCCGTCCCGGTTAGCGCTTCCCGTTTCTGAGAGACTGATGTCATGAGCCTCTCCCGTTTCCCGCGATTTCCAGCGCGGCCAGGCGGCCCGACGCCCCCATGATGCCCCCGCCCGGATGGGTTCCCGACCCGCATTGCCAATAGCCACGAATCGGCGTGCGATACTTCGCCCAGTGCGCCGTGGGTCGCAGGAAAAAGAGCTGATGCAGCGCGAGCTCGCCGGCGAAAATGTTGCCCTCCGACAATCCCGTGATGCGCTCGATGTCGGAAGGCGTGAGCACCTGTCGCCCGATGATCAACGATTTGATGTCCGGCGCATACTTCGCGATGGTGTTCACGACTGTGTCGCCGAACGCCTCGCGCTTGGCATCCGTCCAACCGCCGTTCAAGTGATACGGAGCGTATTGTACGAAAACACTCATCACGTGTTGCCCCGGCGGCGCCATGCCAGGGTCGATCATCGACGGAATGACGATGTCCATATACGGGTTGCGCGAGAACTCGCCGTATTTGGCGTCGTCATACGCCCGCTCGAGATACTCCAGGCTCGGGCTGATCGAGATCGCTCCGCGCGAGGCGCGGATCTCGAGGTCGGCGTCGCCGGTGCGCTGAAGGCAGGTGAAGCGCGGCAATCCGCTCAACGCGAGGTTCACCTTGCCGGACGACCCGCGGAACTTGTAGCGCTCGAGCGCCGACACGACGTCGTCGGGTAACTCCTTTCGCTCGACGAGCTGCAGGAAGGTGCGCCACGGATCGAGGCTCGACACCACGATGGGCGCGCGAAGCTCGTCGCCGTTCATGAGCGCCACACCAGTCGCGCGTCCACTATCGGTCAACACGCGGTCCACGGCTGCGTCCAGGCGAATCTCGGCGCCTTGCGAACGCGCGGCGCTCGCGATGGCTTCGCTGATCCCGCCAGTGCCTCCGCGCTGAAATCCCCACGCGCGGAACGCGCCGTCGATCTCACCCATGTAGTGGTGCAGCAGCACGTATGCAGAGCCAGGCGACCGCGGTCCTAAAAACGTCCCGATGATGCCGCTCGCCGACTTCGTCGCCTTGAGCGGATCGAAATCGTACCACTCGTCGAGATAGTCCGCGCTGCTCATCGTCATCAGCTTGTACAGCGCATGGAATCGCTCGGCGCCGAGTCCGCGGATGTGTCGCCCGAGTTTGAGCAGCGAGCGGAGATCGGATGGCGCAAGCGATGCCGGATCGGGCGGCACCATGGCGAGGATCGGCTTCACTGCCATCGCCATGTGATGCATGAGGCGTCCGAACAGCACTGCTGATTCGGCATCGCGCTGTGAGTGTCGCTCGAGCTCACGGCGCGTTTCGTCGGCGTCGCCCCATCCGGCGAGATAGTCGCCGTTGTCGAGCGGCGTAACCGTGCTCTCGAGCGGGAGGATCTGCAGTCCGTGGCGTGGCAATTCGAGATCTCGAATGATCTCCGGCCTGAGCAGACTCACGACGTACGAGAACACCGAGAACTTGAACCCCGGAAAGATCTGCTCGGTCACCGCCGCGCCGCCGACGAGCGGACGTCGCTCGAGGACGAGCGTCTTGCGTCCCGCGCGTGCGAGATACGCCGCACAAACGAGTCCGTTATGGCCGCCGCCGATCACGATCGCGTCGTAGCTTCCGCCGTTGCGTGAGCTCATGCGCGTTTCCGCTCGGGATCGAAGAAGGGAAGCTTGCGCACGACGGCGCTCGCTCGCTGGCGGCGATGCTCGACCGTCAGCTCGAGCTCGACGCTGGTGCCGTCGGCGAAGTGCGGCGCCTGCACGTGTGCGAGCGCGATGTACTTCTTGAGCAGCGGCGACCAGCAGCCGCTCGTGGCGTAGCCGACTTGACGTCCGTCTCGATACAGCGGTGCGCTTCCACGCCACGCGACTGACGGAAGCTGTGGTGGAAGTCCTCGAGCGGCGTATAACGCCTCGAGCGATGTCCACGCCACGTCGACGCCGACGAACCCCCACGCCGACCCGTGCGCCTGTTCGTTCCGCAGCGCACGACGACCGTTGTACGGACCCTTGTCGCGGCTCAGCGTCCACGCGAGGTTGATCTCGAGCGGCGAGGATTTCTGATCCGGAATCAATGCGTGGTGCGCCGAGACGTAGTCGACGTCGAGCATGATCAGTCCCGCTTCGATGCGCGCGATGTCGAGCGCCCAGATGCCAGCCGGCGTGATCCCGTGCGGGGTACCCGCGTGGATGAGTGTGTCCCACAGCGGAATCGCCGAATCGGCGTCCACCCACAACTCGTAGCCAAGGTCGCCGGTGTAGCCCGTGCGCGAGATGGTGACGGGGATGCCGCGCACGGTCGTCTGCACGAGCCGAAAATACTTCAGCGCGGAGAAGTCGGCTGGCGAAATCTGCTCGAGGATCGCGCGCGCTCTCGGGCCTTGCAACGCCAGCGCTGCGGTTCGCTCTGAGAAATCCTCGATTGTCACATCGAGCCCGACGCTATTCATTGTCAACCACCGGAGGTTCGGCTCGGCGCTCGTGAGTCGAAACGTGGTGTCGTCGAGACGGCTGATCGTACCGTCGTCTATCACTTTGCCGTCGGCGTCGCACCAAGGTGTGTACAGCACTTGTCCGACCGCGCACTTGAGAACGTTTCGCGTCACCATCCGGTCGAGCAGCCGCGCGGCGTCGGGGCCGGTGACGCGGTATTTGTGTAACGGCGACACGTCGAACAGCGCGGCTGCGTTCCGGATCGCCGCGTACTCCCGATCCGGGTGCGGCTCGTAGGCGCTCGCGACTTGGTAGCCAGCCCACCGCCGCCACGTTTGGGCACGGACCAGCGGCGCGGTGCGCGCGTGAAAGGGAGTCGATTTGAGCATTGGAGGGCCAAAAGTGAACGTCTGGCGGCCCGGGCGCCAGGCGCGGGGCACTCTGGCGGCGGTGTTCGGTATGAATTGTGAAATCCCAATCACCCATGTCACTACGGATCATCGCGCTGCTGGCCGCGCTCGTGACCGCATGCGGCTCGTCGGATCAGAACAAAAGCGAGGGCGGCGACGTCGCCGGCTCCGCGGGCGTGACGAGAAGTAAGAATCAGAGTCGCGAGCTCTCGGCTGCGATCGCCCGTGACCCGGCCCTGCGGGCGGCTCAGGCCGCCGTTGATTCTGACCACCCGTGGCTCGCGACACAGCGGCTCGCGCCCGTCTTGGAAGGGCCGCGGACGCCCGCTGCCGTATTGGTCGCGGCCCGGGCCGCTGCTGGATGGGGAGGCTGGACCGAAGTCGATCGACTTCTTTCGGGCGAGCCGTGGGTCGACGCGCAATTCGGGGGCGAAGCGCGTGAGCTTCTCGCGCGCGCAGCACTCGAGCGAGGCGCGGACAGCGCCGCGCTGCGGCAGACCGCAGCCGCTCTTCGTTCGGCGAAAGATTCCGAGACGCGCGGCGTACGCTACGTGTTGCACGCACGCGCTCTCGAGCGCAACAACCAATTCGACAGCGCTGCCGTGATGTACGCGAAAGGCGCCGAGTTGCTCCGTCCTGTGCGGGACTGGCTGAGTCTTCGCGCGGCGGGGAGTCAGAGAGATTCCGTGGAACGCGACAAGACGTTGTCGTCGGTGTCGCTCGCGTCAGCAAAGCCGCGTGTAGGCTGGACGGACGCGCAGGCACGCGAACGTTTCGGCGACAACCTCGGCGCCGCGGCGCGATATGAGTCGCTCGGATCCATCGTGCCCGCGCTTCGACTGCGTTTGGCCGCGACGACTGATCCTGCGGCGAAAGAACAACTCAAGCAGCAGCTGATCGCCATTGTTCGCAAGGAAAGCGGAACATCGGACGCGCGCAACGCGGTCGATGTGCTCGACAATGTGTTTCCGACGGTCGCGCCCGCGGAGGAGCTCCTCGTTGCGCGAAGCGCGGCGATATCCGGTCCGCCGTCGCGCGCCATCACCGGTTTTGGTCGTGCATCGGCGGCGTCGATTCCGCTCACACCGAACGATCGGCTCGGCTACGCGCAGTCGTACGTGCGACTCGGTCGCTGGCGCGACGCACTTGCGCAGCTCGCAATGGTGCAGGGGCCACTGGCGGGGCAGGCTGCGTATCAAAAGGCCCGCGTACTGCTCACGAGCAGCAACAACGACGCGACGCGTGCCGCGCTGCGCGACGTCGTCAATCGCTATCCGAGGGACGTCGACGCCGCGAGCTCCGCACTGTATCTGCTCGCCGATCTGGAGACGGACGACGGCGATGACGTCCAAGCGCAATCGTTGTTCAATCAGGTGTACAGTTCGTACCCGACCAGCGCGCGCGCCGGCTCCGCGCGATTCCAGTCGGCGGTGATCTCGTACGCGTCGGGCGACGCGCGCACTGCCGCGCTCAAGTTCGATTCGCTGCTCGCGATCATGCCACGCGCTGACGACGCACTCGCGGCGCGTTATTGGAGCGGTCGCGCGTGGGCGGACGCCGGAGACAAGGACAAAGCGACGGCGCGTTGGCGCGAAGTCGTCGCACAACAGCCGACGTCGTATTACGCGGTGTTGAGCAGCCGACGCCTCGGCGAGGCGCTCACGAATCCCGAGTCGAGCTCGAAATCCCTGCCTCGCGTCGGCGACGTCGACGACGCCATCGAGCGCGCCGTGCTGCTCGAGCGACTCGGCATGGACACCGAGGCGCGTTTCGAGTACGACGCGCTCGACGATGCCGCGCCCGCGTCCGTCGACCGCGCGCTCGCGACCGCGAACGCCTTCGTCAAGCACGGCCAGGCGTCGCGTGCGATCCGCATCGCGCAGCGTCTCGCCGACGCCGGTCATCGAGACATGCGCGTCTATCGCGTCTTGTTCCCAGTCGTCGACGGTCCGGAGCTCACGCGGGCGGCGCGGGCGCAGGGGCTCGATCCGGCGTTGGTCGCGGGTCTCGTGCGTCAGGAGTCGAGCTTCAATCCTCGCGCGATCTCGGTTGCGAACGCACGCGGTCTGATGCAACTGCTCCCGACCGTCGGCGCCGAAGTTTCGCGTTCGCTAAAGTTTCCGGTGTGGAACCAGGCGCTGCTCTTCGATCCCGACGCAAACCTGCAACTCGGCACTGCGCATCTGGCGTCGTACATGAAACAGTACGGCGTGCTCCCGCGCGTGCTGGCGGCGTACAACGCCGGCGGCTCGCGCGTGTCACGTTGGTCAATAAAGGCGGGAATGGATGACCCGGAGGTATTTGCCGAGCGGATTCCGTTTGTTGAGACTCGCGATTACGTCCGGCTGGTCCAGCGCAACCGTGAAGTGTACAACTGGTTGCTGGGCGTAGGCACTAGGCGCTAGGCACTAGGCGCTAGATAAAGGCGCTAGAAGAAAAGGAAACGCGCTGCGCGCGTTTGATGATATGAACGGCGGACGGCGGATCAATATTCGCTTCGGATTCTCACTGGCTGGAGCGAATGAGCGACTATCGAAAACTCAGAATCTGGCAGCGAGCGCGTGCTCTCACCTTTCGCGTTCACCATCTCGTCGGCAAGTTGCCGCGAGTTGAGCAGTACCGACGCGGCGATCAGATCGTTCGGTCCGCGGATTCCATTCGCAATAACATCGTCGAGGGATCGGGGCTCGGGACGCCCGCTCAGTTTGCGAAGCATTTGCGTAGTTCGGTCGACGAGTCATCCGAAGTCGCGGCGATGATTGTGGAGTTCCGAAAGACGGTTGTGCGCAACGGGAAACGCAAATAAAAACGCGGAGCGAAACGCCCCGCGCCTTCCGAACTTTCTAGCGCCGTTTATCTAGCGCCTAGTGCCTAGTCCCTAGTGCCTAAATCAAACGAAAAGCGCGGAGCGAATGCTCCGCGCTTTCCGAACTCTCTAGCGCCTTTGACTAGTGTCTGCGCCCAGTGCCTAGGGTCTGGCTTACCAGCCCGGGGCCAACTGGAACCCCCACACCCAATCCTTCTTCGGCCGCTGGAATGGGTGTGCGACGTACGCTTCCATGATCGCGTAGCCCATCAGATTGAACCGGAACGACACGCCCGTGCTGAACACCGGGATGCGGTCGGCGCACGGATAGAACGCCTGCTGCTGCAGCAGGGTCTGGTTCGTCGTGGTCGTCCCGACGCAGGCTGCCGGAATCTCGTTCGCCGAGGTCGCGAAACGGAAGTTCGGGCTCTGGTTGTTCGTGTACGACACGCCGCCGTCGAAGAACGGTGAGACTTCCGTCGGCAAGAATGGGAAGTTGATCAAACCAAAGCCTTCGGTCCCGAATAGCGGAATGCGGAACTCCGCGTTGACGACGCCGACCTTGCTGCCGAACAGACGATTGAACGCCGGGCAACCGAGTTGGGCGTTTTGCACGCCCGCGGGTTGGCCGCTGACCGTGCATTCGTCGGTGCTGAACGACCCGTAGCCATAGCCGCGAATGAGCGTTTCCTCACCGAGGTAGATCGGCCACGTGGTGTTCGGATCCTCGGCACCGCTGCCGTAGCGGCCGATCGAGATGCCCCGGAAGGCGAGGGTGAATGGACGGAAGAACATGTAGCGGCGGTAGTCGAGCAGCGCCGTTTGATATTGGACGGAGCCGAACGTGGGCGTGAATTGCAGTCGATACCGTTCACCCTGTACCGGCCCCACGAACGCCGAGAACGAGTTGTCGCCCACGAGCGCGACGGACGGCTCGGCAAAGGTTTTCGCTGTGTAGAACGAGTTCAGCTTCTCGTCGCGCTGATCGACGATCACGTTGCCAACGAACAGCGTCTTGAACAGCTCCGTGTCGAACCCGTAGTGGGTGACGTTGGCAGTGAGCTCGAGACGTCGCGTCGTCGAGAATGGATATTGAGTGAACAGCGCCGCCTGATCGATGTAGATGCGCTGCAGGATTTGATTCACCGAATACGCAGGCGTCTGGCCGGTCTGCGTGGTGATCGTCGTGTCTAGCAGGAAGACGTTTCCGGTGAGGTAAGGCACGTGCGAAACGCCGCCGCCGTAATTCCACCGGTTTTTCATATTGTAGTACTGCAAGGCTCCGCCGATGTCTTTCACGGTGCCGTTCGCCTGGATTGCCGCGAAAATCTGCCGATCGCTGAGCTGATCGCCGAAGATCATCGACACGCCACCGGCGAGACCCGTCCCGAATGGACCACCGGCTGCCACGCCGAGACTTGGCTGGCCGATGGCGTCGAGCGCGAACGACGAATGGAAGTTCTTGATCTCAAAATCATTCCCCGTCGGCAGCCCACTGGTGGCATCGGCGAGATAGCCCATCACGAGGCTGCGCGTCACCTGAGGAGGTGGCAGCTGCGCGCCCTCCCACGTCGCGACGGCGTTGGGCACCGGCGTGCCGACCGTCTGGTTGGCGTCGAAGCCGCGAACTTCTTGGCCCTGATCGTAGAACGTCGTGAACAACATCCGCCCGCTCTTGCGCGCAACGGACAGTGCCGGCGAGATCGTCGTGATGCCGCTGACACCGGTCGCCACTCTCGTCAGGCGGAACGTCTGCCCACTCGCGATGTTCAGCCGATAGATATCGGGGAAGCCGTCCTGATCGGAGATGAAGAACAGGTTCTGACCGTCGGGGGAGAATTGCGGGTTGATGTGTTTCCCGCGGGCGAACGGCGAAAAAACGCTAATGCGCCCCGTCGCCATGTCGTAGGTTGCCAGCTGGAGCGGCGAGAACTTCAGTGTGTTGAAGTCGGTCTGCGAGCCGCGATCGGTCGCGAACGCAAGCACGCGTCCGTCGGGTGACCACGTCGGCTGAATGTCCGCATAGCGGTCGTTCGTCAGCTGCTTGATGGTTCCCGCCCGGAGATCGAGGGCGTAGAGATCGCTGATGCCGCCGGCCTGTCCCGAGAGCGCCAGCGTGTGTCCGTCCGGCGACCAGGAGACCGAGCTCACCGCGCCGATGCCCGGAAGTTTGATGCGTCGCACGACGTTGGTCGTTTTCGTGTCCAGGATCGCGATCTCGTTGTTGCCGTCGGCATAGACGACGAACGCGAACTGGCCGCCGTCCGGCGACCAATCGCCGGCCGAGTTGATGAAGCTGATGGCGTCGAAGTGTGGATCGCTCGACGGACCGCCGAGCTTCTTGATGATCTTGCCGGTCGTCGCATCACCGAGGAACAGGTCGATGCTGAACAAGTTTCGGCTGGAGAAGAAGGCGAACAGCTTGCCGTCGGGGCTGACCGTCGGCGCCAGGTTGTAGTCGCCACTGCGATTCATGCCGATGACTTTCTGTCCCACGCTATCGGGATGCTGCCGGCCGGCGATCTGTGGCAGGTACATCGCCCTATTCGCGGCTGCCCAGTCCTTCGACAGCGAATCGTTGTTCTGGCCGAGCACGCGGACGAGGGCCTGGTCCCACCCGAGGCGCAGCGCCGTGCGATAGATGTTGACGATTTCCCGGTCGCCCCAGCGGCCGCCGACGTACGCCCACAGCGCTTGGCCGTAACGATACGGGAAGAAGCGTGGGTCCGTCGTGAGCTGCTTGATCGTCGGGAACTTGTTGCGCATGACGGCATCGCGCATCCACATCGCCGTCAGCGGGTCTTCGCGGCCGAGCGAGAAGTACTCCGCCATGCCTTCGATCAACCAGAGGGGCAGGGCGTCGAGGCGCATCAGGCCTCCGCCGGGCGTGCCCTCAGCGATGTTGTATTGAAAGACGTGAACGAGCTCGTGGCCGAGCACGTGGTCGTTGTCCGCGTAGATGCCGGTGAACGGCATGATGACGCGCGTCCGGTTCGACTCCGTGACGCCGCCCGTTCCTTCCTCGAGCTGCTCGCCGATGACGTTCGTCTGCTCGAAGTCGGGGTGATCGGCGTAGAAGATCAGCGACTTGCGGTCGAACGCGTGGCGGAAGGTCTCCGAGTGGCGCGAGTACCAGCGTTCCGCCATCCGCGCGGCGTCGTGGACGCTGAGCGACTCGGCGGGGTAGAAGAAGTTATCGAAATGCTCGGACCTGATGATCTTCCACGGGAAGGTCTCGTACTGGACCTTGTTGCGACCGAAGTACTCTTGGGCGCTCACCGGTGTGGATGCCAGTAGCACGGCGATCGGCGCAAAAGCGATCGTCCAGCGCATACGAAGTCGGCTCATGAAAACCCCGCGGACTTGTCCGCAGCAAAAATGTCGTTCCGAGCTCCAGTCGGGTGAGCCACCGGGTTCGGCCTTGGCTCGGGGCGCAAGGGACGTGCCCCATACCTAACGTCGACTGAAAGTTCGCCGAGGCCGCCACGGTCAGGTACGCTGCCGTGAGGGCGCCGGTTCTATCTCGGTTGAATGAAGGACTACGGTTACCCTGTCTAGGTCAAGATCCCGATGTGGTCGGCGGTTGACAGGGACCAACCGAACATTCGAAATCCCATTGAAATGGACACCCCAAACGCCTCGCTCCCTGTTGGAGCGGTCCCTGGGGCGGAGCGTCGCTTGCGCTCCGTGTTGAGCGGTTGCTGACGCTCCCTGTTGAGCGGTCGCTGACGCTCCCTGTTGAGTCGCTGACGCTCCCTGTTGAGTCGCTGACGCTCCCTGTGAAGCGCGGCTTCGCCGCTGTTGAACAGCGAAGCACTCCACAGCGAGCGTCAGCGAGCGCTTTACAGCGTAGCGCTTAACAGGGAGCGCAAGCGACCGCTCCTTCAGGCCGACGAAAAAGGGGGAGGTGGCGAACCACCTCCCCTCTCCTACAACCGCGACATCACGACGTTCCGTAACTCAGGCCTTACGATCGGTGCAGGTATTGAAGGCCGGATTGCCGTTCTTCTCAGCCGTCGGAACAGGCAGGTTTACGTCGCCTCCGTAGGAGCCGCCGCGATAGTGATCCTTTCCGACCGGGAATACCGAGTCCTGCAGTCGGTTGTAGGGCGGGCGGACCAGACGCCTGAGGTCACCGAGGCGTTGTCCCCGCCCGAACGTCCAAAACGCTTTCTCGCGGAAGAGCAGATCCTGTTGCCCCTTGGCCGTGCCCGGATCGACCAACGCTGCCATCGCGGGTGTGGTGACGCCCGGGTGGCTGCCGGCAGCGGAGGTGCTGGACTTCGTGACCACCTGCGGCTGCGCGCGTAGTGCGTTGAGAATCGACAGCATCAGCGTAGGATTGCTCGCCGTAGGATTGCCGGCATTGAGCGCGGCCTCTGCCTCGATCAGACGCGCGTCGATCCCGTTGACGAGCGGCGTTGGCGTCACCTGTCCCCACAGGGTGGTCGTGCGCGAAAACGTGAGGCCGTCTTGAGACTTCGTCGTATCCTTTCCATTCGCGCTGACCGTGTAACTCGCCGGCACGCGCGGATCATGTGCCGAGAAGAACGGGATCGCGTTTGTCACAAGGAGGTTACGCGCGTTTCCCTCTACACTGTCTCCCACTGTGTAACGCCGCGCGCTGAACCCCTGACCATAGATTTGGTTCGTGCCGCCGTTGTTCGAATACGTAATGTCGTAGCTGAAGTTGGTGGGGATGGTGATTTCGGTCACGGTTGCTCCGGCCTCTACGATTTTTCCCAGCCCAAGCTGCGCTCGCGCCTTCCCGATATGCGCGGCGGTGTTGACGAGGACGCTGGCGTTGTCGGTTCCGCTGCTGCTCGCGACCGCGCTGTCGAATGACGCAACGGCGCGACCAAAAACGTCGGCAACCGAAAACCCGCTCGAGAGGGCAATGCTATCACCGTCAACGGTGCTGAGCGGAATGCCGTTACAGAAGTCTGACGCTAGCTGCAACTCAGCGAATCCACGGGCGAAGTACATCTCGCCGATGTCCGAGGCGGGCGTCGGTCTGTATTTGCGGAGCAGCGCGATTGCTTGATCCGCCGCCGTCCGAACGCGATAGATCTGTCGGATCTGTGCCGTGACGGAGCCGTTATCGAGCGCGATTTGCCGCTCGTCGGCCTGGTCATTCTCGACAAACGTCGAGCTGGTCGACCACTCGTCGGCCAAGAGACCGCCGAACAACCACGTGCTTTCCGAGCCGCCGGCCACGCTCCGCAGACGGGACAGTGCGCCGAGGCGAACGGCGTTCGCGCCGCCGGCGGACTGGACTTGGGAGGGATCGATGATGTCGGGATCGGGCGCCTCGAGGAGATTCTCCTGGAGCGAATTGCAACCCGCCGCGACCGCGCTCACAAGAACGGCGATCGATGCGACGGCTCGGCCCTTTGATATGAGATGTCTCATGAATGGCCTCTCAGAAGCCGAGGTTAAGCCGGAAGATGAAATACGTGGGCGACGAGAATGTTTGGAACTCGGACGGCGAATCGCCGCCGTTCCCAACGGCGAAGTCGCTCTCCGGATCCGTCCCCCGATAATTCGTCCACGTCTTCAGGTTGCGTGCGGAGAAAACGAGGCTCGCGTTTCTGGCGCGCGTCAGGCGAAGCAGGTTGTTCGGCAGCTGGAGGACCGCCGATACCTCACGCCACTTCACGAACGCACCCGGCTGGAGAAAGCCATCCAAGGTCTTCGACGAATCCTGAAGCGTTGCCACGACCATCGCTTGCTCTTCGAACGATGCGCTCGGGTTCATCAGTCCATTGCAATTGTTCCGGCTCACGCAGCGAATGCGCTCCGTGTTGTTGTACCATTTGTTGCCGCCGCGCCAATCGAACAGGCTCTGGATTCGGAGCTTGCGGTTGAACAGTTCAATGCCGCCCGTCAACGACGTGAGGTAGCGCGGCTCGGCGTAGCCCCGGAAGATCGTGTCGTTGGAGACGAACACCTCACGTTTGGCAGGGTCGGGATCGTACGTCAGAATGCCGTCATGGTTCTTGTCCTGCCACCCGGTGATCGGGCGAGCGAAGAGCCCACGAATCGGATATCCTGCCGCGACCCAGTTCGTCGTGCCGAACTGCGTCGATGTTTCACCGAGACTCACCACCTTGTTTCCAAGCAGCGATGACACGAGCTGGAAATCAACGGCGATCTGCCGCCGGTCGATAATCGGCCCGCCGAGCGTGATTTCAAAGCCCGCGTTTTTGACTGCTCCGAGGTTTGTCGCCTGAGTCGTCACGCCCGTCCCTTTGGATGGCGCGACGATTGCGCCGATGATGGCGTCGTGGGTGAGACGTGAGAAATAGGTGATGTCGAACTGGATGCGGTCGTTGAAGAGCCTCGAGTCGAAGCCCGTTTCCCACTCCGTCGACCGCTCCGGCCTCAGGTTCTGGTTGCCGGGTTGATTATACGTCTCGAATGCCAGATCCGAGCCCTTGATGCTCGCCGAGTTCGCCGAGTACGTGCGCGCAGCGTCATTGGGGCCCGGTTGAACGCCTGACGCTCCGTAAGCGACGCGAAGGCGGAAACTGCTGAGCGCATCGAAGACGCCAGAGTGAGGAAAGTAGTCCTCGTCGGACAGGACCCAGGACAAGGCGCCTTTCGGATAGTAGACGCGCTGGAAGTTCGTGCCAAAGGCGCTGTTCTGGTCCGTGCGCAGTGCGCCCGTGAGGTACAACCGATCGCGCATGGCGACAGCTTCCTCGACGAAGATGCCCCACGTCTTTTGCAACGTGGTAGCCTCAGAGGCGTTCGGCGTTGCGCCAGAGCCCGCGGTCTGTGCACCCGGCGGCAGTGTCGATCCACCGGCCTGATTCTCGTCGCGACGAGAATTGTTGTACTGCGTTCCGACCGTGGTCTTGAAGTTCAGCCAATTGAAGCGGCGCGGGTTGTAGTTCGCCGTGGCCCCCAGGTCGGCAGTGATATTGTTGTTGTTCTGGCGCGCATTCGACGCGAACCCGTCGCGTTGCGTGGAGCTGATCGGTGCGCCTTCGCCGTTCAGGTTCAGGTCGGCGTCGACGCGATCCGTGAAGTCTGTTCCGATGTTGGCGCGAGTTTGCAGCCAGCTCGTCGGACGCCAGTTGAGGTTTGTCCCGAGGATCGCGCGATTGACGTTCTGCTGCAGCTTCTCTTCCCAGGCGTACGCCGGTGTCCAGGCGCGATAGCCGGTGAGCGGTGACGTGATCGTCGACGTGATAGGACCGTTGTTCTTGTAGCCTGGTCCGCCAAAGGCTTGCGAGCCGATACCCACCGTGTTGTTCGACTCGTTGCTCGTCCGCAGATCGACAGTCGTGTAGCTGAAATTCACTGCCGCATCGAACTGCGGATTGACCTGTGCGCTCACGTTGGCGCGGAAGCTGTTCGAAAGGCGTGCGTTCGGACGAACCGTCCACGGGTGGGCTTCGATGCCCAGGCTGTCATAACGTTTTTGCTCGAACTTGGGCAGCTTGAACACGCCCGTCTCGTCGTCACGCCCGGCAGAGATGAAATACCTGATGACGTCCGTCCCGGCCGCGACCTGGACGCCCATCGCCTTCCGATTGCCGTACCCGAGCGGTGTGGCGTCCGGGTCGGTGATCGGATTGTAGGTGCGAAGGCTGTCGTAGCCCGGCGTGCCGTCGGCTTTTCGGCAAGTGCCGGCCGATACCATCGTCAAGTTGCACTGGCCCCCGTTGATGAGCAGGGCGCCGGTGGGGCTATGTCCCGCAAGCGTGTAGTTGTCCGAGTACCAATTCCGGTCATCGATGATGCCGCCTTCGAGGAACGTCGTCCATTGCGCACTGCCGGCTCGTCCCTTCTTCGTCGTGATCACCACCACGCCGTTGGCCGCGTCCGTACCGTACAGCGTCGCGGCAGAAGGTCCCTTTACAATTTCGAGATTCTCGACCTGCTCCATATCGAGGTCGCCGAGGCGGCTGAAGTTGCTTCCGCCGTTGCCGAACGCAGAAGAGTTGTTGGTGGACGTGAAGCGAATTCCATCGATGATGTAGATCGGATCGTTCGAGAGGCTCACGCTGCTGACGCCGCGGATTCGAACCCGCTGGCCCGACCCGGTTTGGCCGCCGTTTTGGACCATCACGCCCGGGACGCGGGAGTTCATCACGTCGGCCATGTTTCGAATCGGCGCTGTGGCTTTGAGGTTCGCCACGGGCACGTTGTCCACCGCGTTGCCGATTTCGACTTTCCGCTGCTCACCAGTGGCGGTCGTGACGACTTCCTGGAGTTGCACGACGCTCTGACTCATCGTGAAGTCGAGAGTCGCCGTCTGCCCTTCGACGACCTGGATGCTCTTTTTCTGCTCCTGATACCCGACGCGGATCACCCGCAAATCGGCGGTGCCCGCCGGCACCCGGCGCAGCATGTACTTCCCGTCAGGGCCGGTCGTTGTGAAGAGGCTGGTGCCGACGACAATGACGCGAGCTTCCTGTAGCGGTCCGCGACTGTTACCAGCGGTGACCGTCCCTGTCAGGGTACCACCCTGTGCCGCGGCGGTGGCCGCGGTTCCCGTCGCCAGCACGAGCGACATCGCGCCGGTGACGAGGCATCTGAGCCTCATCGATAACATGGTGCTTAGTCCTCCCTCCAAGAGAAGAGCTCGTGGGGCGGTGGCCCCAGGGGGGACGGGACCCGGCGGCGTGGCCTGAGCGCTGTCAATTCGACCGCGTTGCTGAAGTCCCGCTTCTACGGCATCCAATCAATATCTTCTACAACCGTCTCATCTCGGCCTTAGTCACGTCGTAGTAACCGTGGGCCGTGTCGCAACTTTGGACGTGTTGGATACACTCTGTCAAGCGACGGCCGGCCCCGGGAAAGGGGGCTCAATCGAGATCGCCGCGTCGCTGCCGTTTGAGGTCGGAGTGCTTTTTCTTGTTGGCGAGCCGCTTTTCTTTCGCGGCCTTCGTGGGTTTTGTCGCCCGGCGCTTCTTCGGCACGTGCAACGCGTGACGCACCAGCGACGCCAGCCGTTCCTCGGCCGCTTTCTTGTTCTGTTGTTGGCTGCGTCGATCACTCGCGACGACGCGTACCATGCCATCGGCATCGAGACGCGCGGCGAGTCGCGTTCGCAGCAGCTCGCGCTGGTCGTCGTCGACGGCGCGAGAGGATGCGAGATCCCAAAGCAGCTCGATGCGCGTCGACGATGTATTCACGTGCTGCCCGCCCGGTCCCCCCGCCCGCGTCGCCCGATAGTGAAGCTCGGTGCGCGGGATGGACAGTGTCGGTGTAACGCTCAGTTGGTTCGGGTCATCCATAGAGTGCCTCACGACATGTTTGCCAGCTCGAGCAATCGCCAGCCGCCGGGTCGGAGCGTATCCTAGAGGATGGACTCGAACCCATCGCCTTGGCCCGTCGGGGCGCTCCGGATGCTGGGACCGGTCGGACCATGAAAACACGCACGCCGATCGACCGAGCGACCCTCACGCTGTCGGTCCTCATACCAGTTTACAACGAGCGTGACACGATCGATCTGATCGTCGATCAGGTGAACGACGCGCCTGGGATCAAGGAGATCATCTGTGTCGACGACCACTCGACGGACGGAACGCAGCGAATCCTCGAAACCCTCCTCGCGAACGGCCAGATCGATCAGCTCTATCGCCAGCCGGAAAACCGCGGCAAAGGCGCCGCGATTCGGCAAGCGTTGTCGATGAGCACCGGCGACATCGTGATCGTGCAGGACGCCGATCTCGAGTACGATCCAGTGGACTGGCCGGCGCTTCTCGAACCCATCATCGACGGACGCGCCGACGCCTGCTTCGGCTCCCGCTTCCTAGGCGGTCCGCATCGCGTTCTGTACTACTGGCACTCGGTGGGCAACAAAATGCTCACGACGTACAGCAACATGCTGACGAATCTCAACCTCACCGACATGGAGACGTGTTACAAGGCCGTACGCGGTGAGCTCGCCCGCGCACTGCTGCCGAGGCTTACGGCGGAGCGATTCGGCTTCGAGCCGGAGATCACGGCGCGGCTCGCGCGTTCCGGGGCGCGAATCTACGAGGTCCCCATCAGCTACTCCGGGCGAACCTATGCCGAGGGTAAGAAGATTGGCTGGCGTGACGGACTTGCCGCGTTTTGGCACATCACGCGATTCAATCTGTTCTCGTGAAAAAACGCGCATCGGGCTGGACGACTCCTTCAAGCATCGCATGACGCGTCAGTAGGGCCCGCTTGGTCCGACTGGTGCTCTACTTGGTTGCGGGAGTTCTCCCCTCGCGCAACAGACCTTTTCCACGGAAGCAAGAAATGCTCAAGCTTCGCACGGGTTTTACACTGATCGAGTTGTTGATCGTGATTGTGATCATCGGCGTTCTCGCCGCGATCGCGATTCCGAAGTTCGCGAACACCAAGTCGCAGGCGTATCGCACCGCGATGAAGTCGGATCTTCGCAATCTCGTCACCGCGCAGGAAGCGTTCTTCGCCGATAGCGCGAAGTACACGAACCTGATCGACTCGACGCACCTGAAGTTCCAGGCCTCCACCGGCGTCACGATCACCCCCGCCTCTATCGTCGCGGGTGCGGGCTACTGGTCGGCGACGGCGACGCACACGCAGCTCCCGGGCGAGCAGTGCAGTATCGCGTTCAACACGCCAAACCCCACGGTTCCCACCGCCGCCGAAGGTGAGCCGGCGTGTAAGTAAGCAGGGCTGCCGGCGCTGTTGGCTGGCTCTTGCCCGGATCAATCGACGCGAACCCCCGGCGACGCTGACGTCGCCGGGGGTTCGCGCTTCGTGGAGTCACACGTCCCGAGCGCGTGATGAGGAACCGCCACGCAGCGAAATGGTGATGGTGTCGCGCGCCAGACGCCTACGTTGTCGGTCATGCGCACCAACCGTGCAGGATTCACACTTCTCGAAGTTCTCATCGCCCTCGTTCTGATCGCCGTTGGCATGCTGGCGCTCGTCGGGAGCACGGCTGTTCTCGTGCGACAGAGCACGGAGATCCGCGCCCGCAGCGCCGCCGTTCGTGCCGCCGCGAATCGTCTTCAGCGGCTCGGCATTGCGACCTGCGCGCCCGCCTCGGGCAACCAAACCGGCGCCTACGGGATTCACGAGCGCTGGACGGTCGAGGTGAGACCCGACGGCGTCCGCGACCTGTGCGACAGCGTGACGTACACGACATCTGCCGGCGAGCGCAGCGTCGTCCTGCGAACCAAGTTGCCGTGTTGACGCCCGGAACACGCAAAGGCGTGACCCTCCTCGAGCTGCTCGTGACGATGACCGTGGGCGGCATCGCGCTGTCGATTGTCACCCTGTTGTGCGTCCGTCAGCAACGTCTCATCGGCGATCTCTCACAAACGTCCGCGCTCAGCGCGCACCTACGCGATGCCGGCGCCATTCTCCCCATCGACATCCGCGCGCTGGCGCCAGCGTTGGGTGACATCCGTGAGGCGCGCGACACGTCGCTCGAGATCCGTGCCACCATCGCCAGCGGCGTCGTGTGCGACACCGGTAGCGCCGCGATCGCACTCGCGCCGGCCGTCGATAACGTCGCGTCGTTCGCATCCGTTGCCACCACGATCGCCCCGGGAGATTCAGCGTGGCTACTTTCTCCGAACGATTCGACCGAGACGTGGACGCCGCATCGCATCGACGCGGTGCGTTCTGGCGAAGGTCGACAGTGCGACGCCCGCGGACCAACGCTGGACACACGGATCGACGCGCCGCGCATCGCACTCGCGCTCGACAGCGCGGCGTCCACAGCCTGGATCGGGACACCGGTGCGTGTCACTCGACCGCTTCGATACAGCCTGTACCGATCGGGCGACGGCATGTGGTGGCTCGGAGAGCGCGACTGGAGCACCGACGGCGCACAGTTCAACACGATTCAGCCAGTCGCGGGCCCGTTGCTCTCCCCCTCGTCGCGTGGCCTTCGTTTCGAGTACTTCGACAGCGCGGGAACGGAGCTCACTGTTCCTGTCACAGACGCGCGCGCGGTTGCGCTGATGCGCATCGAGCTTCGCGCGGAGACAAAAACGGCCCCGCACGTCTTGGTGAAGAATACGTCGAGCGGGCGAATGGATTCGCTGTCGATGTGGGTCATGCTTCGCAATCGCCAATGAGCAGTCGCCGCGAATCCCGTCGCGGTGTCGCTCTTTTCGCCGCGCTTGCCCTCACCGCGATCATCGGCCTTCTCATCGGCGGCCTTGTCGCTTCGGGACGGTGGGCGCGCCGAGCGGTGATGTCAGCGCAGGCCGATGCACAACTGACCGCTGCGGCCGACTTCGTGTTGATGAGCGTCATCGCCGAACACCGCACCCGCCGGCTGGCCGACCTCCCACTCGGCCGCTCGGGCGTGTTTGGCGATGTGGCGGCCGGTGATGGTTCCATCGAAGCAACGGTGTCGGCGACGCGTCTTCCCCACGATGTACTGTGGCTCGTCGGCGAGGCTCGTCCACGCTCGGAATGGTCCGGAATGCGTCGCGTGAATCTCAT
>Ga0126377_10000937_pt1 | contig 18670 bp, 11 predicted proteins | sample PanSoiMetPlot_22_FD_92647 | JGI IMG/M metagenome (GOLD analysis project Ga0126377, IMG submission 92647) | Tropical forest soil microbial communities from Panama - MetaG Plot_22 | ecosystem: Environmental > Terrestrial > Soil > Tropical forest > Bulk soil | place: Panama | collected 2016-02-17 | reverse complement strand
GCACCGCCCTCGCCCAGCCCCTTGGCCCTGGTGATCGAGGCCTCGGTCAGCGTTTCCAGGTGGTGGATCTCGATCGGCGGGATTTCGTGCGAGGTCGGCGGCAGATAGTCGGCGAGCGACGTGGTCAGGATATTGCCGGTCTCGTCGTAGACGATCTCCTCCAGCAGCGCATTGGCGATGCCCTGGGCGACCCCGCCGTGGATCTGGCCGTCGACGATCATCGGGTTGATCAGCCGGCCGGCGTCCTCGGCCACCACGAATTTCTCGATGGTCACGCCGCCGGTCTCGATATCGACCTCCACGATAGCCGCGTGGCAGGCGTTGGAGAACGTGCCCGGCGGATCGTAGGTCGCGGTCTCGTTCAACCCGGGGCCGATCTCGCCGCCGAACCGGTGGGTCTGGTGATAGGCGCTGCGCGCCAGCGTCTCGACCGGCAGCGCGCGGTCGGTGCCGGCGACGACCGCCGCGCCCGCCTCCAGCACGATGTCGTCGGCATTGGCCTCCAGCAGATGGCTCGCGATGCGGATCAGCTTGGTGCGGAGCTTGCGCGCCGCGATCAGCGTCGCGCCGCCGGCGATGACCAGCGAGCGGCTGGCGAACGTGCCCCAGCCGTAGGGCGTGCGGTCGGTATCGCCGTGGACGACCTTGATGCGCTGCGGCGCAACGCCGAGCTCGTCGGCGACGATCTGCGCCAGCGTGGTGCGCAGCCCCTGGCCGTGCGGCGAGGCGCCGATGCGGACCTCGACGAAGCCCGACGGATCCATGGCAAGGTCCACGGTCTCCCAGCCGGGCGTGATCTCCATGCCGCGGGCCGCGAAGGCGGGCGTGCCATAGCCGGTGCGCTCGGAGAAGGTGGCGAAGCCGATGCCGAGATAGCGGCCGTTCGCCCGCGCAGCGGCCTGGCGCCGGCGGAACGCCGGCACGTCGATTGCGCGCACGGCGACGTCCATGGTCTCCACGTAGGTCGCTTCGTCGAACACCAGCCCGGTCGCGGACGTATAGGGAAAGCTGCGCACCAGGTTGCGGCGGCGGATCTCGATCGGATCGAGTCCGAACGCGGCCGCCGCCTTGTCCATCAGCCGTTCGAGCACGAAGGTGATGACCGGCCGCGACACGCCGCGATACGGCGCCATCGGACAGGTATGCGTGACCACCCCGCGCGAGACGCAGGCATATTCGCGCACGTCATAGGGCCCCGGCATCTCGGCCATCGCCATCAACGGCTCGACGCCGCAGGTGGTCGGAAAGCAGGAATAGGCGCCGACATTGGCCAGCACGTCGGCCGACAGCGCGAGGAGATTGCCGTCGCGATCAAAGGCGCCTTCCAGCGTCACGTGCTGATCGCGGCTGTGGAAGCAGGCCATCAGGTTCTCGCGGCGGTCTTCCGCCCAGGCCAGCGAGGTGCGCAGCTTTCGCGCCAGCATGACCAGCACGACGAACTCGCCCGGGAGCGACATCTTCTGGCCGAAGCCGCCGCCGACGTCGGGCGCAATCACCCGCAGCTCCGATTCCGGCATGCCGATCAGGTCGGCGATGGCGGTGCGCATCAGATGCGGCATCTGGGTCGAGCACGTGAGCGTGACCCGGCCCGACGCGGCATCGAAGGCGGCATGCGCGCCACGCGGCTCCATCGGCAGCGCATTCTGGCGGCGCGAGCGCGCCTCGACGGCAACGACCTTGTACGCCCCGGCGCGCGTCGCATCGAAGCCCGGGGTCTTCACGCGGCCCTCGACGATGACGTTGCCGGGTGCCTCGGCATGGACGACGACGGCGCCGGAGATGATCGCGGCACGCGCGTCGACCACGGGCTGCGTCTGCTCGATCTCGACCTCGACCCGGTCGGCGATATCCTCGGCCGCTTCGGCGCTCTCCGCCAGCGCCGCGGCAATCGGCTCGCCGACATAGCGCACCACGCCGTCGGCGAGGATCGGCTGGCCGACCGGCACATAGTTGAACTTGTGCAGCATCGGCCGGATCGGCTTCACGTCCCTGAGATCGGCCGCCGTCACGACCGTGGCGTCGTCGGGCGCCGCGATGCGGACGATGCGCCCGGCGGCGACCGGGCTGCGCACGAAGCGCACGTAGTGCGCGGCCGCGAGATCGGCGGTGAAGCGGCCGACGCCGGTGACGAGCGCGGGGTCCTCCAGCCGCCGGATCGAGCGGCCGACCCAAGTCATGCCCGGAGTCGTACTGGCCGCTTTGGCGTGAGCGGTCATGCGGCCGCCCGCTCCAAAGCGCGGCGCGCGACGGTACGCACCAGGTCGCGCCGATAGTCGGCATCGGCCTGCATGTCCTCCATCGGGTCGACCTCGGCGGCCGCGATATCCGCCGCCGCGCGGAAGGCGGCATCGCCCGGTGCCGCGCCCGCGAGGGCCTGCTCCGCCGCGCCGATACGCCGCGGTCGGGTCTCGGCGCCGCCGATGCCGACGCGCGGCGCAACGATCACGTCCTTCTCGATCCTGTAGGTCACCAGCGCCATGGCCAGCGCATAGTCGCCGGCGCGGCGGCTGAACTCGTAGAAACCGAAGCGGGCGTCCGCCGCGAGCAAGGGAAGCCGGGCTTCCACCAGCAGCTCGTCCTCGGCCAACGTCGTGGTCATGATCCCGGCGAAGAAATCTTCGGCTGCGATCGCACGCGAGCCGCGCGTGCTCGTCGCGATCATCTCGGCGCCGAGCGTCGCCGCGGTCAGGCACCATTCCGACGCCGGATCGGCGTGCGCCAGGCTGCCGCAGAAGGTGCCGCGCGTGCGGATCGGGTAATGCGCGATATGGCGGACGACGAACGACAACAGCCGCCCCAAGGGACCATCGATCACCGGGCGGTGAAAGGCCGCGTGCCGCACCCCGGCGCCGATGCTGAGCCGCCCGTCCGCGACCGCGAGCCGGTCAAGCTCCGCGATGCGGTTGATGTCGACAAGATGCGCCGGCCGCGCCAGCCGGAACGCCATGGTCGGCACCAGGCTCTGGCCGCCCGCCAGCACCCGCCCATCTTCAGGCGCGACCTCGGCCAGCAGCGCCACCGCCTGCGCGACCGTCGTCGGCGCGTGATACCGGAACGCCGCAGGTTTCATGCGGTGCGAGCTCCAATGTCGCGGTCCTGCGCAGGCGCGATTGTTTGTATGCTAACGAATTGCGCGCCCCCGTCAATATGCCGGAATTGGCCGGAGCTGGACCTTCGCGGCCGGTACTGGAAAGATCGTCGCCGATATCTTCGCGACCCACGATCTCGCCGAGGTCGCGGCCGTCAAAGGCAGAATCGCATGACTACGTCACCCTCCTCGCCCTGCGATCTCGACGCGACCGAAGCGCGACGCCTGATCGGCGCCAAGGAGCTGTCTCCGGTCGAGCTGACCGAAAGCTGCATCCGCCGTATCGAAGCGGTGGATCATGCCGTCAATGCGGTGATTGCGCGCGACTTCGCGCGGGCGCTGGAGACGGCGAAGCGTTGCGAGGCCGCCGTCATGCGTGGCGATCCGCTCGGACCGCTGCATGGCCTGCCGGTCGGCATCAAGGACCTGGTGGATACCGCCGGCCTGCGCACGACCTATGGCAGCGCGATCTTCGCCGACCATCTGCCGAACGAGGACGACGGCGTCGTCGCCTCGCTGCGGGCGGCCGGCGCCATCGTTCTCGGCAAGACCAACGTTCCGGAATGGGGCGCCGGCGCCAACACGCGCAATGTCGTTTACGGTGCCACCGGCAATCCGTTCGATCCGACGCGCTCCGCCGCAGGATCGTCCGGCGGCTCGGCGGCGGCGCTCGCATGCGGGATGGTGCCGCTCGCCTCGGGCTCCGACACCGGCGGCTCGTTGCGCAATCCGGCGGCGTTCTGCGGCGTCGTCGGCTTCCGGCCGACGCCCGGCCTCGTCCCGAGCGAGAAGCGGGCAATGGCGTGGATCCAGCTCTCGACGCTGGGTCCGATGGGGCGGACGGTGCCGGACGCTTGCCTGATGCTCTCCGTGATGATGTCGGACGACAGGCGCGATCCGCTCACGCCGGCCGTGCCCGGCTGGTTGCGAACCGACCGCGGCGCATACGCCGCACCCGCCCCGGTCGATCTTTCACGACTGCGCGTGGCGGTGACCCACGATTTCGGATTCGCACCGACCGAGCGGCAGGTGGCCGAGACGTTGGCGGACAAGGTCGGGCTGTTCCGCTCGGCATTCGCGCGTGTCGACGAAACCACGCCGGATTGTGCGGGCGCCGACGAAGCTTTCGAGGTGCTGCGCGCGCTCCTGTTCCTCGGCCGGTATCGAGAGATGCTGCGGGATCATCCGGACAAGGTCGGACCCAATGTGCGCGCCAATGTCGAGGAGGGCTTGCGCTATTCGGCGGAGGATGCGGCGCGCGGCTTTACGTTGCAGACGATGCTCTATCGCCGCTGGCAGGAGTTCTACCGCAATTACGATGTCATTCTCACCCCGTCGGTCACCATCAGCCCGCGCGCCTGGCGCGAACTCTATCCGGTCGAGATCGACGGCAAGCCGACCCGCACCTATTTCCACTGGCTCGCGCTCGCCTATGCGGTGACGCTCGCAGGGCATCCCGCGCTATCGTTGCCGGTCGGGCTCGACCGGCATGGTATGCCGTTCGGCCTCCAGATCGTCGGGCCGCGCGGCGGCGACGCCTTCGTCATGAGCGTGGCGGCGGCGCTGGAAAGCCTGCTTGCAAGGGACACGCGAACCGCACGTCCCAAGCCCGATTTGGACAAGCTCAAATCCTCGCCGCCCATCGCTGGTATGGAAGGGTTCCGCGACTTCGGCTGAACAGCGGGCCCGGCCGACGCGCGAGCCTGCAGATATCGGACGCGAATCGTGAACGTGTCATCCCGGACGGTATCGAGGGATGCCGCGCGAGGAGTTTTCGGTAATCCATTCTTCCAGATGCGCCGGCCGTAATCGCGCACGCGAAGCAGATGATACATTCACAATGCGTGCGAAGCTTCTGCTCGCGCGTTTCCAATCTGCTTGGCGCAGCGCGCAACAATCCGGAATCGGCCACATTCCCCCGCTAGTCGTCGAGCATGTGCGATGACGATGTGATCCGCAGGTTGGGTTCTCCTCAAAATTCGTCGTGCGTGCCATGACAGTCGAGATGGGTCGTCGTGCGAGTCCCAAGACCGACTTTGGCACCGTCATTCTGCACTGGACGCTGGTTGGTCTGCTGGCGACCAGCGTCGTCACCGGCTTGCGGATCGCGACGGCTTCGCCGCTGGAGCTGCCATGGCTCGCAGCGCTCGACGGGCTGTTGCCCAAGACCGCTGTCTGGAGCGCACACATGCCGGCCGCCGCCGGTCTCATCGGCTTGGCGCTCGCCTATACGGTCTATATCCGGCGCGCCGGCCTCACGCGGCGCATTCGCCCCGACGGTGCACGGCTGCTGGGCATCTTCCGGCGCGGCCGGGCGCGCTGGGACGCGATCAACACCATTCTCAACTGGGTCATGTTTTCCACCCTGCTGATGCAACTTGCGACCGGCATCCTGATGTATCGCGGATACGGCGGCGCCGTGGTCGAGCTGCATCGCCTCGGGATGTTGATCCTGATCGGTGCCACGGTCGCGCACGTTGCGTGCCACCTGATGATCGGCGGCGGCAGGCAGCTTGCCCGCATATTACGGCCAAGCCGGATTCCGCCGCCGACGCCGTTCGATCAGGTCGCCGGCCAGGAACGCGTGCTGGCGAGCCGGGCGACCCCGCGCCCTGCCCGCGCGCGCGAGCCGGTGCACCGCGAACAGATGCACCGCGACGCATTGCGCCGCGAGCAGCCACCCGGCGATGCCAGGCGCCACTCGCACCGGGAAACCACGCTGCAATCCCATCCCTTTGCGATGGCGCTGGCGATCGGCATCGCGGGAATGACGGTCGTTACCGTTTTCGATCAGACAGCCATGCGGGACAGCTTGCAGGTTCGCAAGATCGCGAGCAGCCAGGCGCCGGTGCTCGATGGCGATCTCTCCGATCCGATCTGGCGATCGGCGGGGCGCGTGGTCGTGTTGACCAACCAGGGCGCCAATTTCGACGGAACCGGCTCGTCGGAGGTCGAGATCCGCGCCGTGCACGACGGCGAGACCGCCTATTTCTCCTTCGTGTGGAGCGATCCGACCCGGTCGCTCAAGCACCTGCCGCTCATCAAGAAGGAGGACGGCTGGTACGTGCTGCAGGGAAAATACGACATCGGCGACGAGCACGAGTACCACGAGGACAAGTTCGCCGTGCTGCTCACGCGAGACGACACCCAGCTGGCGGGAGAGCGCACCTTTCATGCCGGCCGGGCGCCGGCCGAGGGCAAGCCGGCGACGTTGTCCGGCCGCGGCCTCCACTACACGCTCGACGGCGGTGTCGTTGACGTCTGGCAATGGAAGGCGGCCCGCGGCGGCCTCCTCGGCCGGATCGACGACAGCCATTTCGGCCGGCCGGCCGAGCCAACCCAGGCGGAAGTCGAAGGCCTCAGCCCGTACAAGGGCGGCTTCCGCCCCGATCCCGGCGGTGCCGGCTACACCGACAACTTCGAGCAACGCGGACCGGGCGGCTATCAACGCCCCGTCCAACCCAAGCGCCTGCCGAAGGATTGGGGACAGACGTGGGCGGCCATGGGCCGGGTCGATACGCGTCCGGATGTCGGCGAGAGCGACGGGGCCCGCTGGTGGATGACCGAACAGGATTCGGTGCCGTACTCGCGCGAGCTCGATGCGCAGTTCCCGGTCAATACCCTGATCCCCGGAGTGATCATCACCACCGATTATTCCGGCGATCGCGCCGACATCCGCTGCGCCGCGCGCTGGGCGGCGGGGCGTTGGGCGCTCGAGGTCGCGCGCTCGCTCAATACCGGGAGTCCCTACGACGTACCGATCGCCAACGGCATCTTCATGCGGGTCGCCGCGTTCGACCGTTCTCAGATCCGTCACACGCGACACATCAAGCCAATCCGTCTCGAAGTGCAATGATTGCGTAGGATTGCATCGAGTCGTCGTCAACGATGTGGAACTCTCCACCTCCCGTGGCGACGTGTTGCTGGACGCCGCGCTCTGGTGTCGACATTCCGGTCGATACGATCGCCCACAGTGCGCAGGATCATGCGCTGGCGGTCGATTGCGACGTTATGCCTCTTCGCGGTGGCTGCGGACGCGGCGCCTTCGCCGGCATCCGGATCAAGCCGTGATTGCGAACGCACCGGGCGCCGACGCCATGCTCGGCGCCCCCGATGCTGGTTCCGTGCCGATCAAGGCCCGAACACGAAAGAGACGCCGCCCAGCACGCGCCACGCCGGCGTCGCCTGAATCCCGTTGAGATCGTTGACCACGGGGATACCGACGAGCACGTAGCTCGACCAGTTCTCGACCGTCAGCCGCAGGCCCGGCGAGACATAGATCGTGTTGCCGCCTGAATTCGGATCGACGATGCCGGCGGTTCGCTGCTTGTCGTGCCACTCGCCATTGACCTCGAGCAGGGCGTCGAGCGCGACATGCGTGTGCGGTGCGGCCGCGGTGCGGGCCTTGGTCACCATCGGCGAGTGACTATGGCCGGCGTGCGCATAAGCCGCGCGCGGGTCGTGCGAATGCAGCTCGCCCGCGGCCTCGCCGAACACGCGGTAAGCCAGCGCGGCGTTGTAGAGGAACCGATTGCCGAGATTGGTATCTTGCGTCCCCGTCCCGGTGGCGATCGCAAGCACGTTGGCATGAAAGCTCCAGGCAGGAGACAATCGCTGGCTGAAGGCGACGCCGAACAGCCCATCCCACGATCCCGATCCGGGTTGAAACTCGGCCTCGAAGATTTCCCCGAACGGATCGACCAGACTGGTGACGCCGGTCGGCAACTTGACGCCGAACAGCACCGCGGCCTGGGTTCCACTCGCCTGGTTGTTGAGAAAGCGGTATTGCCCGAGCACGGTGACGTCGCCGAAGCCAAATGTGTTGCCGCGGTCGCGGACCGTGGCCGGGTCCGCAGGATCTTCCTGCACGCCTTCGAGAATGCCGGTGCGGCGAACCCAAGGAAAGCGCACCGACACCGTGAGGTCATTGGTGAAGCCGTAGGAGATCGCCAGAATCCGGCTCTCGATCGATTGCAGCCCGTGCACGTCATTACCGATGTTGGCAAGCAGCGTTGCATCGCTGAGCTGGTTGAGGCGCACGTATTCGATGAAGGCGGAGAAGGCGAACTGGCCCTGGTCGAGGGTTCCGGCGCCGATCGTGAAGATGCCGCCGGCGCCGCCCGCCCCGCCGACGCCCGGGTGATGCGCGAACGCCGTGCCGGCGTCGATGGTCATTGATACGGCCACGGCCGCGATGAATCTGACTGTGTTACGCATGCTGTCTACGTTACGCATACTGTCTACTCCCCTTGCCTGCTCCCTGTCGTCCGCGCGCAATCGGCGCAAGACGCATCCGCAATGTCTCGTTGCCTGGGTGCGCCCCGCGACCGGTCACTCGGGACCGGTGTTCGGTGATGTCATTGGCCGTGGTGCACCCGCCCGAAAATCAGGCGAACGAAGGCGGACCGCGGCTGCGGGGTTGGGAAGTGAGTTCGCCGGACCGGCGGACGGCATTGATATGAAAAACGATCCCCTCGGTGCGAGCTTCGACCAAGGTAGCGCCGGTGGTCGGCAGGATGGCGACTTGGCTGCCGGCCGAATTGAGACACAGCGGGCAAAATCCGCAGGCGGATGGCCTGTCCGCATCATCGGATGGCACGCCTGCAAGGCCATGCTCCGTGCAAATGACACCAGCCGGCAATGCAGCGGTCGCGTCAGCCCGGCCGACAAGCAAAACGGATAGTTGCGCGGCCACCAGCGCGGCCTGAAACATCAGGCCTATCACTGTAAGCCCGGCAATCAGCCGTTTGGCTGCTGGCTGAAATCCCATGGTCGCCCGCCAAGCTGACAATACAATCTGCAGCCGCTCGATCGACGCTATTGCCTCCTGGATTGTCGTCAATCAAATTTGCACTGAGCAATTGCAATTCCGAGCAAATGTTGCGTAAAGTCCTCACCCCTGGCTGACCTCGGCATGAAGGCCGGGTTGCGGCAGCATCAGAGTAAGTGTTCGCCAGACCCGGCTCCGAAAATATTCCCAGAGTGCCCGAGCTCGCGTGACCCGCGACCCGCGCGCTCACGAAATCCGCCGCAGCCAGAAAGAAAGGACCGGATTTCCCGTTTTTTCAAACGGGTGCGGGGGCGCACTCGGGATGCCATGACCCAGATCGAGTCGGTATTGACGTGCCCTCGTTGCGGCCATCACTCGGCCGAACGAATGCCGGCAGATGCGTGCCTGATCCTCTATGAATGCAAGGGGTGCGGAGCGACGCTCAAGCCGCGGCCAGGCGATTGTTGCGTGTTCTGCTCGTACGGCTCCGTGCCCTGCCCCCCGGTCCAAGCGAACCGGCGACGCGATTGAGCGCCACGTCCCGCGAGGTTGGCTGAGCAACCCACCAACCTGACGCATGGGCCACACATGGGCCACGACTGCGGGCGCCAACCCATCCCGGCTACGGTTGCAGCGACGGATGCGCACCTACGCCAGCGTAGCCAGCGCTGGAGGGCCCAGCGTACACTGTCTCCTCACATTTTTTGAGCGGACGGCCTCGTGGGGGCTCTGCGCCCCACGGCAACCCAGGTTCTCCGACTGGCCTATCAACCAACGCTAGCCTTGTCGTCCGTGTGCGAGCCGCCAGCATGAAAACAACGAGGCCGCCCATTTCCGAGCGGCCCAAGTGCTAGTGGAGGAGATTCCCCGCGGTAAGGGTTTACGGGGTCCCCCTAGGGTGGACGCTGGCGGGACCCGCGATGCTCCGCCGCCACCCCATCAGATAAGTGCGTCGCCTTCCGGAAGGTTCCAGGGCATAAAATGCGGCCAGCGGGTCCAAAAATTTCGCAGGCCAAGAATAGAGACGCCATACGGACCGCGCCGTCGGCGCTCCGGCGTACCTCCGGTCATTGAAGTCCTGCGCGAGGGCGTCGAAGTCGATGGTGAGACCATCGGTGGGTCTCGGCCCAGCATCTCTGAAAATATTCCATCGGAATAATACCGCGTGGCCCGTGTTCTTTTGTCGGCTGGCCAAAGTGGGGGCGTGCGTTGCGAAAGTTGAGCAACAGCATCCTGCGCCTATTAGCTGATGTGCCTTTCCGTCGGCGCGACTGGTCCGATCACGAGCTAGCGCATTTTCATCACGTAATCAATGCCTTGCGGGACGACGGGATTTCCATTGAGACCGACCGCGGCGTGACCGACGAGGGCGAACCGTGGTTTGCGTTCTGTGATAGCGAGTCGGAAGAGGTGTTTGGCCATTTTGCCAGGATCAGGGGGAAGTATGTCGTTTGCGTTCGGTACCTCAACGGCTGCCGCACCGGGCGCGCCTTGCCTGATTTGGTGAACTGGTTCGAGAGCGACTTACGAATGCTAATTCAGCGGCGCCCCCGATAGCGGCCAAAACAGCGGACTGTCCGGGGTGAAACTATCCTCAGGGAACGGGTGAGTGGTCCGACACAGACACTACGTACTTTTACGTAATGGCGTTTCTTCCGGGAGGAAATTACCGTATATATACGTACTATAGTAACATACGTAATGATGTTTCTTTCGGGGGAGGAAACTACCGTATCCCATGGGCGTACAGTCGCAGAAGCGGCTAATGCGGGAATTGCGCAAAGAGGCCGGACGCTGGTTGCGCGAGTTGAGAGAGAAGCGCGGATTGTCCCAGCGCGAACTCGCGAACAAGGTGGGCGTCGAACCCTACAGCCTCATTTCGCAACTTGAGCACGGACGAGGTCTTATCCCTCAAGATCGTTACCTGGTGTGGGCCGACGCCTTGGAAATCGAGCGCGGCGAGTTTGCCCGACGGCTCACATCATACTACGACCCAAAGATCTGCAAGAATGGCCATTCTCTTGTAAAGGCCTGAAGCTGACCCGCGTCTAGTGGCGCAATCGGTGAAATGAGCCGCCCGCAGAAAGCGCTGCCAGTGGCTTCTTCCCCGTGACCGGTTTGATAGCAACACCATTCCGTTCACGCATGACCTCTTTTCGATGATGCTCGAAGTGCGCCGAGCAGGAATAACCACAGCCCTGGAGCAATTGGCGCTCAGCGGCGCCTTGCGAAAAGCAAGTGGTGCGGTGGAGCTCGTCGATCGCACTCTTATCGAGCGAACGCAAATCAATACCAGCGTGTAAGGGACCAAACTCTTTGAACACGCGCTGTGACTGTGCGTCTTGAGGCCGCCGCTGCAAGCGGAAAAAGTAGCCTAGAACAGCCAGCCCCGAGCTGGATCATCAGCAAGTGCCGCAAGGCCGATCGCGAAGCCGGCTAGCGGACTGCACGGCGGCGTTCCAAGCCTACGTCTTTGCGCTGTAATAAGACGTGAGAGTTCGAGCAAACTCGGGCAACTCGATCCCCAAGGCGTCTGCCCACAGATGGTAGCGATCTTGAGTAATAAAGCCTCGGCCGTGCTCGAGCTGGGATATCAGGGTGTAGACCTCGGCTGCCACCGCGCGGGCCAGTTCGCGTTGGGACAGGCCGCGCTGCTCTCTCAACTTGCGCAGCCAGGCTCCCGCCTCCTTGCGTCGCTGCTTCGTTAACTGGCTCGGCTTTGGCTCGGTCCAAGCGCGGGCATCACTTAACGCCCGCCTAGCGTTACTAACGGTATTTTCAAACTCATCGATCAAGCCGATGGAGCGTTCTGTTTCCAGGGCTGTTTTGATCCACAACCGGGCGAGGCCGAGCAATGCTTCGCGTTGACTTTTGTCTCGGCACCGTTCGGCCCAACGCAGGCAGTCCCTCGCAAAGTCCTGCGCTGTTGTCATGGCGCCGGTCATCGTGCCGGCGGATCCACGTCTATCCCACGACATACGAAAAGCCCACGGCTCTGTCCCGCATTCACAGACCTTGACTGTGAAGATCGATGTTCTTGCTCAGGATATGCGGCTCGACAATCACGGCGCAGCATTCATCTACCACAAAGCTTCGCAAAGTTGGCATCCGCGTTGCTCGCCGTCCACTAATCAATGCGTGCCCATAATGTCGGAAACCGGACACTTTGAGCTAGGTCACGGCGCGTGCCCCAATGTCGGAAACCGAACACTTTGAGCTAGGTCAAAGCCAACGCACGCATGGAGAACAAAGCACAGACACGTTTTCGATCGCCCGCGCTCGAGATGTGCCTCTGTCGGAGAGGTTACGGCTCTCGATATGCGGTTTCTGGGCGGCACCCGTTAGTGCCGGCCGTGCGGATGCTGCATCTGGCCCTGGTAGCCGCGAAGCTCGGCGTAGCGGTGGGCTTGCGCTGCCGTGAGCACGTCGAGAGTCGACAGGTGATACTTGAGATGCGCGCGGCGAAGCGCGCCGGAGGTTACACCGATCGCGTTGGTCGAGGCCTCCAGGCGCTCCGGCGTCACGGTCTTGTCGGCGAACTGCTTGTCCAGGTCGGCTTCTTGCGCGATCAGTTGCTCGCCGAGCGGGATCGCCTCGGCCTTCATCGCTGCGATCAACTCGCTGACCTTCGCTCGCTGATCGGCTGAGAGGCCGAGCGAATCCGCCAGTTCGAGGACATGCATCGGACCAGGATATCCGTTGAGCTCGGCCGCGAGCGCCAGACCCATACCGCGACCGGCCTTCAAGTCGGCAATCTGCTGCTCGGACAGGGCCTTGATCGATCGCGCCTGGAGCCCCGCGTATGGCTGCTGCAACTGGGCCGATGCCGTGCCCACCGACAGGGCGATCGCAGTCGAAACAAGAATGGCGATCCGGGTCATGCTGTTGCGCCTTCCTGAAGATCGGGGTCGTTCTTGCACAAATTAACGTCTAGTATCTGAACGCTACAGCGAAAAATCAAATCGACCACTGAGGCACCGCTATGGCTCTCTATTCCACTCTGTCACGACGGTCGACTCTCCTGCTCCTGACCGGCGCCACCACGCTTCCTTGGGTCAAGAGCCGGGCCGCGGAAGCACAAGCGATCACCGTTCACAAGGATCCGAACTGCGGATGCTGCTCCGGCTGGGTTTCGCACCTGCGGCAGTCCGGCTTCACGGTGACCACCATCGACACCGCGGAGCTCGACGCCATCAAGACGCGGCTCGGCGTGCCAGCCGAGCTCGCCGCTTGTCATACGGCGCAGGTGGCGGGCTATGTCGTCGAGGGACATGTTCCGGCGCCGGCGCTCGTACGCTTGCTCGCCGAAAAGCCCGATGCAAAGGGGCTTGCCGTTCCCGGCATGCCGATCGGCTCGCCCGGCATGGAAGGCCCCAGCCCGGAAGAATACGACGTCGTGCTGTTCGGACCCTCCGGCCGTCGACCGTACATGCGGTTCCTGGGCGGCAAGCCGCTCGGCTGAGCTCAACTGCAAACTGAAGCGTTCGAAACGGTCCTCGCGGTCACGACCTCGCCGCGTCCGAAGCGCGCGTAGAGCGCGGGCAATACGAACAGCGTCAGCAGCGTGGCGCTGATCAGCCCGCCGATCACCACCGTGGCAATCGGCCGCTGCACTTCCGCCCCCGTGCCGGTGGCGAGCGCCATCGGCACGAAGCCCAGCGATGCGACCAACGCGGTCATGGCCACCGGACGCAGGCGCATCAGCGCGCCTTCGCGGATCGCGTCGGTTCGCAATCGGCCTGCGGCCATGAGCTGCTTGATCGAGGTGAGCATCACCAACCCGTTGAGGACGGCAATCCCCGACAGGGCGATGAATCCGACCGCCGCCGAGACCGAGAACGGAATGCCGCACAGCCATAGCGCGACCGCCCCGCCCGTCAGGGCCAGCGGCACCGCACTGAACACCAGCAGCGCATCGCGGACCGAGCCCAGCGCGCCGAAGAGTAGCAGGACGATCAGCACGAAGCACGCCGGCACCACGATCATCAGGCGCTGTCGCGCGGTGGCGAGATTTTCAAACTGTCCGCCCCACGTCACCCAGTAGCCCGGTGGCAGGCTCACGCGCTCCTTGATCAGCGCCTGCGCATCCGCAACGACGGAAGCAATGTCGCGGCCGCGCACATTCGCCGTGACCACGATGCGGCGCTTGCCGTTTTCCCGGCTGATCTGGTTCGGTCCCTCCGTCAGGCGAAAGCTCGCGACCTGGCTCAGCGCAATGCTGCCGATCACTTGTCCGGCGGCATTGGCCGGCAGCGGAACGGGCAGATTCCTGAGCGCGTCGATGTCGCTCCTCACCGATTCGCCAAGGCGCACCACGATGTCGAAATGCCGGTCGCCCTCGTACATCAAACCGGCTTCGCGCCCGCCGATGGCGGCGCCGATCACCTCTTGCACCGTCGAGAGGCTCAAGCCCCGGCGGGCGATTTCCGCCCGGTCGGTGCCGATCTCCAGCACCGGTAAACCGGCAACCTGCTCGACCCTGACATCGGACGCGCCGTCGAGCCCACGCAGGATGCCGGCGATACTGTTGGCGGCTCGCAGCATCGGCTCGAACTCGTCGCCGAAGACCTTGACCGCGATGTCGCCGCGCACCCCTGCCAGCAGCTCGTTGAAACGCATCCTGATCGGCTGCGTGAATTCATAGGCATTTCCGGGCAGCGACTTCACCGCGCGCTCGATCTCCGCAACCAGAGCCTCCTTGCTGAGATGCGGGTCCGGCCACTCCTCCCGCGGCTTGAGAATGATGAAGCCATCCGAGGCGCTGGGCGGCATCGGATCCGACGCGATGTCGGCGGTGCCGGTCTTGGAATAGACGAACGACACTTGCGGAAAATTGCTGATGACCTTCTCTACCGCGAGCTGCATCGCCTGCGATTGCGTCAGCGCGGTGCTCGGGATGCGCAGCGAGTGCATGGCGATGTTCTTCTCATCGAGGCTCGGGATGAACTCCTGGCCGAGACGACTGAAAATGAGCAATGCCGCAGCGAACAGCACGATGGCGCCGGCGATCACGGGAATGGGTGCGGCGATCGCCCGGGTCAGCAACGGCGCATAGAGACGTTTCAGCGCTGCGACGATCGCGTTCTCGCTTTCGCGCACGCGGCCGGTGACGACGATGGCGATCAGCGCCGGGACAAAGGTAATGGACAGAACAAAGGCGGCCGTGAGCGCGATGATCACGGTCAGCGCCATGGGCTCGAACATCTTCCCTTCGACGCCGCTGAACGTCAGCAGCGGAACATAGACAAGAAGAATGATCGCTTGGCCGTAGACGGTCGGCTGGATCATCTCATCGGCCGCCGCGCGCACCGTTTCCAACCGTTCGGACGACGTGAGCTGCCGTCCCATCTCATGCTGACGCGCCGCGAGCCGTCGCAGGCTGTTCTCGGAAATGATCACCGCCCCATCCACGATGAGGCCGAAGTCGAGCGCACCGAGGCTCATGAGATTGGCGCTGATCCCCGCCTGCCACATGCCGGTCGCGGTCATCAGCATCGCAATCGGGATCACCAGCGCCGTTACCACTGCCGCCCGGAAGTTTCCCAAGAGCAGGAACAGCACCGCGATCACCAGCAATGCGCCTTCCGTGAGATTCGTGGCAACCGTGGCGATCGTTGCATCGACGAGCTGGGTACGGTTGAGCACGGTCTTGAGCACGATGTCGGGCGGGAGCGTTCGTCGGATGTCGTCGATCTTGGCGTCGACCGCGGCCGCCACGATGCGGCTGTTCGCCCCGATCAGCATCAATGCGGTACCCACCACGACCTCATTGCCGCGTTCGCTGGCGCTGCCGGTGCGGGTCTGTGCGCCGATCCTCACATCGGCAATATCTTTGACGCGAACCGGGACGCTTGCGCGGGTGGCCACGGCAATGTCGGCGATGTCGTCCATGGTCTCGACCCGGCCGGTGGCACGCACCACATAGCCCTCACCGTTCTGCTCGATGACCGTGGCTCCACGGCTCAAGTTATTGGCCTCGATCGCACGGGCGATGTCCCCGAAGGAAAGCCCAAGCGCGATCAGCTTCGCCGGGTCCGGCTGGACATGGTATTGCTTGACGTATCCGCCGATCGCATCGACTCCGGCCACACCCGGCACGCTCTTGAGTTGGGGCCGGATGATCCAGTCCTGCACCGTACGCAGATAGGCGGCGCGCTCGAGCTCGCTGGCAAGACGCTGCCCCTCCGGGGTGAGATAAGTGCCATCGCTTTGCCAACCCGGCCGGCCGACCCACGCATTACCGCCTGACGCCGGCCGATAGCCGAGCGTCCACATGTAGATTTCGCCAAGTCCGGTGGACACCGGCCCCATCTTCACCTCGGCGCCCATGGGAAGGCTGGCGCGCACCTCCAGCAGTCGCTCGTTGATCTGCTGCCGGGCGAAATAGATGTTGGTCTTTTCGCTGAACACGGCGGTCACCTGCGAAAAGGCGTTGCGCGACAGCGAGCGCGTGTATTCGAGGCCAGGTATCCCCGCCAGCGCGGTTTCGATGGGGAGCGTGACCTGCTTCTCGATCTCGACGGGCGAGAGCGCCGTTGCGACAGTGTTGATCTGCACCTGGTTGTTGGTGATGTCCGGCACCGCGTCGATCGGTATGCGCGTGAGCGACCATGCGCCGAGAACGCACGCGGCAAGGCAGGCCAGCAGAACGAGCCAGCGCCTCCGGATCGAAAAATCGATGATGCGGCTGATCATGGCGCCTCAGTGCTGATGCTCGGCTTCGGCTTTGCCCAGCTCGGCCTTCAGGATGAACGTGTTGCTGACGGCGACGAGGTCGCCCGGAGAAAGGCCAGAAACGATCTCGACCGCGCGATCATCTTCGCGGCCAATGGCAACCTTGCGGACTTCGAATCCCTGGTCGCTGCGCACGAACACCACGCGGCTGTCCCTGACCGTCTGCAGTGCGGCTTTCGGGACCACGACCTCGGCGTGGTCTTTGGAGAGCGCGATCTCCGCGGTCACGAAACTGCCGGGCCGAAAGACGTGGTCGGGATTGGCGAGCGATGCGACCACGCGCGCTGCGCGAGTATCGCGATCGAGCAGCGGGCCGACGAAGATGATCCGCGCGGGCGCGCGCTCGCCGCTGGCGCCAACGGCGACGGTGATCTCCTGCCCTTCCCGAATGGCGGGCAGGTCGGTGGGCGCGACCGCGAGATCGACCCACAGCTCCACCAGGTCGACCACCACATAGAGCTCGCTTTCCTGACCCTCCCGTCCCACCAGGGCGCCAAGGTCCACACGTCGTTCGGCAATCCGGCCCGCGATCGGCGAGCGCAACTCTTGCCGTCTGAGCGATGCGGCCGGTTGCTCCGGCAGCGCGGCGATCTGCTCCTCGCTCAGGCCGAGCGTGAAAAGCTTCTGGCGGGCGGTATCGAGCTTGACTCGCGCATCCTGCGCGCTGGTGCGCGCGCGCAGGTAGTCGTTCTCGGTCACGACCTTGCTTTGCCAGAGAGAAGACGCGCGCGCGAACAGAACCTGATGCAGCTCGTCCGTCAGCCTGGTCGCGAGGTATTCGCTCTTGGCGTCTGCCACTTCGCGGCTTTCGATGACCGCCACGACCTCGTTCTGCTCGACCGGGTCGCCAAGGCGCTTGCGCAGCTCCGCGACCGTGCCAAGCAATCGGACCGCCACGCGAGCGACGCGATCACCGCTCGGGGTGATCAGGCCGGGGACGAAGCGTCGGCGGCTCAGGACGCCGGCCTTCGCCGGCGCGACGTCGATTCCGGCCTCTGCAATCTGCCGGTCGCTGAGCTTGATCGCGTGCTCATCGTCATCATGATGATCGTCGCCGTGCGGCGCGGCGTCGCCTTTCGCTGCGTCGGCCTGGAGCCACGCCATGCCGGGAAGCGTGGCGATCTGCGTGCGCACACCGCCGACGAGATCGGGTGCCAGACTCGCCAGCGCGAAACCGCCCGCGATCCCGGCCAACAAGAGCCAGATGCGTACCATGAATGCCTCCCGCGACCGGCCGATGCCGAGGCGCGTCGCTTCGTTCAGACCTGTTGACGGAGGAGCGAGCGGGCTGCGGCCGCGCAAGCGCTGCCGTCGCCGCTCAATGCGCCTTGGGCGCGCCGATCAGACGCGGGGAGGTCGGAAGGGAGGCAACCCTGCGCGCGAGCGAAGCGGTGCGCTGCTCCGCGGCGGATCGAGGGAATCGTCGAAAACAACAGGGGTCACGACCGACTCCGCTGCCGCCTGCGCCGTCATATGACAAAGGCAATGGCAGCCGTGACCGGGCGCTTGCGCGTCGGGAGCCGGAATGGGTGCGCCTGCGGACGATGCGACAACGATCGGCTCCGGCCCGCTCGTCCCGGCCAGAGCTGGTAGGTCATGAAACAGCGAGACCGCGACCGCCAGCGCCAATGCAAAGGCCATCGGCGCGCGCCAGAAATGACTGGCGATGATCCTGCCGAGGACTGCTCTTGCCGAATGGCGGACAGTTGGCATTGCGAACCCTCTCGGCGTTGGGATATCGCGTGTTCAGGCCTATTTCAAGGCCGCCATCTCGACTACGATTGGAATATCTTTGTTGACTACATATCGCATTCAGTATAAGATTCGCTTTGCCTTGCTCATCGAGGGGCGTGTTCTCGAGACGATCCCTGAATGCGGAGCAAGGTGTGGCTGTCCCGCGACTGCGCTCGCAATGCAGGCCCGGGAGGCGCACGGCACCGCCCGCCGGGCACTACGACCCGGCTGCGAGGAGCTCGCTGCACGGGCTGCGGAGGATAATGCCGCAGACGGAAGCGCGGCCGGCCGCCACAAATCGCCACGGTGGAGCGCCGAGAGGCGAGCGTCCTACGTCATAAGCG
>Ga0126377_10000936_pt1 | contig 18675 bp, 14 predicted proteins | sample PanSoiMetPlot_22_FD_92647 | JGI IMG/M metagenome (GOLD analysis project Ga0126377, IMG submission 92647) | Tropical forest soil microbial communities from Panama - MetaG Plot_22 | ecosystem: Environmental > Terrestrial > Soil > Tropical forest > Bulk soil | place: Panama | collected 2016-02-17 | reverse complement strand
CCAGGCCCGCCGCTACGACCAGGCGATAGCGGCTCTGCGGAAGCCGCTCGACCTGGAGCCGAATTTCGCGCCTGCGCATTACTATCTGGGCCTTTGTTATCTGATGCAGGAGAGGCGCGACGAGGCGGCGGCCGAGTTCGAGAAAGCGTTGGCGATCGCGCCGAACGTCCCGGATTTCATCGCGATGCTCGGTTACACAAGCGCGGTGGCGGGGCGACGCGATCAGGCGCAACGCCGCCTGGAGGAGTTGAACGAAGTGGCCAAGCGCCGTTACGTGCCGCCGTTAAGCTACGCCACCATTTACGTCGGGCTTGGAGAGAGAGACCTGGCGTTCAAATTGCTGGAGAAGTGTGACGAGGAGTGCGCCCCCTCGCTCCGCGGGCTGAAGACCGATCCGTTGTTTGACGCCCTGCGCGCAGACCCTCGCTTCGCCAGATTGATGCGCCGCGCCGGCCTTGAGCCGTGAGTTGGCGCTTCGGGCGCCGAGCAGGCGTGGACTGAGTTGACATCCTCCCCCGCCAAACGTTATCGCGTCATGGCAGGGGATTCCTGGTCCGCCGCCCGGCAGGTTCTCGGTTCTTTGCAGGCGAATTCGCCTCAGAGGCGACCGCCGGCATAGACGTAAATCCGCGTCCGGCCGGGAGCGCAGAGGTTGGGATAATGATGGAACTGAGCGCCGAGGAAGTAACAGTGATCAGGCGGTACCTGTTAGGCGAAATGGCCGAACAAGACCGGAATGTGATCGAAGCGCGGCTGCTGACCGACCCGCTGTATTACAATCAACTGGTCAGGGTTGAGGAGGAGCTGAAGGATCAATACGTTCGCAGCGAGCTCAGCCGACATGAACGGGAGATGTTCGAGAATCATTTCATGAATGCCCCGGAGCGGCGGGAGGATGTCGCCTTCGCCCAGACCTTACACCGGTACGTTTCGTCAGAAGCGATTGGGAGGACTGTCGCCGGCGGCTCCCGCGCCTGGACGGCCTTACTGACTGACCGGAATCTGCGATGGCGGGTGGCGAGGAATGCCTCTCTGGCGTGCGCGGCGCTGATCTTGACAGTGGCGGTGGCGTGGTTGCTGATGGTAACTGCCCGACTCCAAAGGCGACTTGCGGAAGTCGGGGCCGAACGAGCAGAATCCAGGCGCCTGGAGCAAGAACTCAAGCGACAACTGGATGAGCAGCGATCACGCGGCGAAGATTTGGCTCGACAGCTTGAGATCAGCCGCAGCCTGTTGGCCCAGCTAGATCGCGAGATTGCCGGCCTGTCAAAACCAGCCGGCTCAACCCAGGCCGAAGCCGGCGTGGTATCACTCGCCCTCATTCCCGGATCGGGCAGGGACGCCGCCGACACTGCCCAATCGAGAAAGGCGATTCTGTCGCCCGGCGCCAAGCGGTTGCGCTTAGAACTGGGGACTGATCATCCAGTCCCTGCCCGCTATCGCGCCGAGGTGTTGACGGCGAATGGCGACCTCGTATGGAGTCAAAATGCCCTCCGGGATCGCTCGACTAAGATCGGCAAAGCCGTGGTGATCACTTTGCCGGTTTCGCTAATCAGGGGGAACGCCTATCTGGTAACACTCAGCGGCGCAGCGGCCGACGATAAATACGAGATAATCGGCGCATACTATTTCGAAATCATAAGAAAGTAGCCTCTTCTTGTGTGATGCGGCTAGAGAATCCCTGATCCGGCCGCGAAAAGATTGACAGTCGATTTGCACAGGTATATTGTTCTCGCCGTCTCAGCATTGATTTTTCTGTTTTACCGTATTCCCAAGAGGCACACTAAGGCAGACAATCATGGCCGATCACATTGCCTCAGCGCTTGTAGAGTTCGATCCACGGAAGCCATTTCCTACCGTAGATCTTTATGTCAATACCGTCCGCTTCAAGCAGGCGATCGATTTTTCAGCATCGCTCTTTTCCAAGGGCGCGGGAAACTCGTTTTTGTTTAGCGTTTTTCCTATGGCGGTTTTCAGATTCATATACAGTCCAGCAATCGGTACGGTACCGGGAGCGGTAGCGACCGGGTCAGTGGCGCCAGGTCGCTACCGCTCCCGGTACCGTACCGGAGGTCACTTTCACGTACGCGCAATCGCAAGCTGATGCGGGGAAAATGCCAAACAAGAGGAGGGTTATCAGCAATGAACGCCGATGAGAAGGACGACCTCGATATGGTTAACCTGCTGAAGGAGATGGACGACATGGCGCGCTCACTTGTCGAGAAGGTGGGCGGCTACCCGACCTTCGGCGGCTTGATCGACAACCATGGCAAGGTGCAGCTCATCTTCGACCAGACGGCGATCACCGGCGGTGGCGACGCTCAAACGATCAACGCGATCACTGACATGGTACGCCGAGAAGCGAAGCCCGCCAACATCCGCGCGGCCGCCGTAGCCAACATGGGCTTCATGAATGATCCCGGCACGGGCAGAAGGACCACTGTCATGGTCATTTCACTGCACCACCGGACCGGCCGTTGTATTGATTACGTGACCCCGTTCTCCAAGGCGGCGTCCGGCGCAATTCGCTTCGGAGAACCGACCGCCGGGTTAGGCAAGACCATGCTGTTCTAACAGGGATGAACCCGCATGCCTCCTTCCCTCCAACCTCCTGACGCCCGCGTCGCCGAACTGGCGCACGAACTGGTCAAGTGGCATCGTGACTCGGGCGACGTGAACTGGATCTGGGCGACGCCGTCGCTCCTGTCTAATCGTGTTCAGGAACGACTTGCGAAAGAAGCCTCTTCGCTTGCCGGCCCTGACAAGGAACACTTCCGGCGTGGGCTGGAAATTGCAAGTGAGATGCGCCAACGTCTCAAGCTCGACGAGTCTACATCTCCGCTCGGCGCAGGCCCTATCGAACAACTGCGGGCGCGGCTGAACAACGGTGAGATCGGCGCGCAAGAAGCCCTGCGAATCGCCGGCGAACTCGGCGCCTCCGGCGAACTCTCAGACGTGTACGTGGACATACTGGATTCCCTGGCCCACTCACTGGCCCGCCGCCAGAAGTGGCGAGAAGCGGTGCAATTCTCAATGATGCTCCGCACGGCGGTCCGGGCCGCCGGCCCGGACAGTGAGCTGGCTGCCACACTCGACGCCCTGGACGCCGACTGGGTCGAGATCGCATCGGTCGCCCTGTGGCATGTGCCGGACGCGCGCATCTTTGCGGACGCGCTCGCCGCCGGCGAGGCCGTGCGCAAGAGAGCGCATGACGCTAAAGACGAGTATGTGGAAAGCCGCGTCCTCCACAGCCTGGGCACGCTGCATCTGGACCCGTGGTTTGCCAACCGAACCTCGGAAACATATCTCAGTGAGCACTACCACTGGTTCAGGCGCGCGGAATCCGACAGTTGGGACGGAGAGCCATTCGTTCTGGAGAGGCCCGCTCCGCTCCCCACAAAGGAACAGGCCCTGGAGACGGCTGAGAAATACTACCGCGAAGCGGCTAAGATCCGCGGGGGTGAAGCTCTCACCCGCACGCTCAAGGCCCTGGCGCAAACGCTCCTCTGGCGTACTATTCTTGACAAGAAGGACCGAAAAGCAGAGATCGAGAAGGTCGTTGACCAAGCGCTCTCGGTGGTGGACCCACGCGAGACGCCTGCGCTCTTCGCCGAGTTGCTGTTTCAACAGACATCAATAGATCAGACTAGAATTCCGGACTCGGTCGAGGCCCTTCTCCACGAATCGCCGGACACGCTCGTGCGCCGCTTCGGGTATGGCGTGACGCTCGACGTCTACTACTACATCGCCGCGGCCCTTACTTCCGTGGCGCCCGCGCGCGCTCTCTCTCTGGCGCAGGACGTCGCGCATGTTTTCGCGGCCAGTGACGACGAAGCGGTTCGCTCGCGATTCTTGCGTATCCAGGTTTCCGCCTTCATCGAAGCGGCCGCCCCGGGCGATGCGACGAAGCGGGAAACTCCCGCGAAGTCCGAAGCGCAGCCGGAACCCGTCAAAGAGTTACTGCGCGCCGTAATCGAGCGCTCGAAACAGGAGTTCTGGGACGAACGCCAGGTCGCCGCCGAACTGATTCGCCTCGCGCAGGCTACGACGATGACAGACGAAGAGCCTCTTGGCGTTGATCTCATTGGGAAGGCGGAGAAGATTGCCCCGCTCACCCTTACACCGTTCCGCGACGCCCTCGCGCACCTGCGCGCAATGCTCCTGGTGAATTGTGGCTCCAACGCGTACCACGCCTCGGACTTGGCGATGGCGGCCGCCAACTATGCCGCAGCCATCGCTGAATACCTGGAACTGCGCTTCCCCAAGCAAGCGGGCATGGTCCTGGAACGACTTGCGGACGTCGCGCCGCGCGGCGGCGCGACAGGCGCGATTGCCACGCTCGAGTCCCTGACTCCCCACGCGATAACCCTCCAAACCTTACTAGGCGATGACGGGATGGTCGGCGTGCGGCGCGTGTGCGACGGCGCAATCACCTCGCTGACCGCCGGTTCGTTCAACGTGGAAACGCTCACCGGGCTGTGGCAGTTGGCGAAGGGGCTCCAGTTCGGCGCCTTCCTCACCTCCGGAGCCGGTCACCGCTTCGCCAGGGCAAAAGACGAGGCGACCCTTCTCGATCAAATCGCCGCTCTGCGCCCCGAAGCCGCGGCAGAACCCGCGCCGGGCGCCATTTGGGAGGGGGAAGAAATTCTCCTCACGCCGTACTCTCGTTCGTCCATACGCCTAGAAGGGAGAACCGCGACCGAGCGCCTGACCAACCTCGAACTCGAGTTCGAGGAGCGAATTGACCGGCAGCTTCGCGCGCTCGTTGGGAATGAAAAGTCGACGATCATCGCCCCGGAAGACCTGCGTGATGGGATCACCCCCGATACGGTCTTGCTCGACATGCTTGAAGTCACTGACGCGACCGGCAAATCCTCGCTCCTCTACGCGCTGTGGACGCGTGAGGACGTGAGCTTCCATGCGATTCAGTTAAACAATATGGGAGGCGGCTACATCACCGTCGACGGTGTGAAACTTGTGATATCCGCCCTCTCCAGTATGACGCAGGCCGCGCGGTCGAGTTTGCGCGAGGATCCGCCGGCGGAGCATATGGTCTCGGACGCGGCGACCGATGACCTGAAGTACATAAGCGATGTCCTTCTTATGCCCGTCTGGCAGCAGTTGACGACGCTGGCCGCCAGTCAGGGCAAGCGCCACCTCTGCATCGCGCCGCACGGCCCGCTGCACTACCTTCCGTTCCACATGCTGCTGGTCGAAGGTAAGCCGCTGGTAGACTATTGGTCGGTCAGTTACTTGCCGAATACCAGAATTCTACTTGCCAACCGGGGCGCTCAGACGGTTCGGCGATTCCGCAAGGCCGGCCCGACGGCCGTCGGACTCAGCTTCGAAGGGACGGATGATCCGCTCCTCGAAGCGGTCACTGAGGCGCGCGACATCGCTAAGGAGGGGCGAGGCTCCACTCTACTCAACGATCATGCGACTGAGCGCGCGGTCCTTGACGCCCTGCGCGCCTCACAGATGGTCCACGTCGCTACGCATGGGGCCTTTCCTTCTGGCGCCGCGGCCTTCCAGCGCATCTTCCTCGCGCCGGAGGACGACAGCGACGGGACGCTCTACGCGCATGAACTGCTGGGGCGCGATATACGCGGGCTTTCTCTGGTCACACTCAGCGCATGTGAGACCGCGTTAGGCCGTTTCGACGTCGGTGACAACCTCCGCGGACTTCCTGCCAACCTGTTTCTCGCGGGCGCAGAGGCGATCGTGGGGACCCTTTGGCCGGTAGAGACGACCACGGCCAGCACCTTCTTCCGCGCCATGTATCGAGCGCTCGCGCAGAACGAAACGCGGCTGGCGGCCTTCGCCTATGCGCAGCGCGAAGCCCGGCAGGCGCATCCGGAATTTCGCGACTGGGGCGCATTTTATTATTCTGGCGCCTGGGCGTAACCCGCAGTGACAAACATCAAGAGGGCGATCAACATGCAGCGTGCGGCGGTACTAATCGGCGTAGGCAAGACCGGGAAGCTTCCCACGCTCCCCGGGACTACGGACGCCGTGCGCCGAATGGCCGATTGGCTCAGGTCGCAGCAGGTGCCCGATGACCGCATCAACATAATCACGGACGACACCGGCCCCGTCGACATCCGTATGATCAAGAAAGCCGTCGCCGCGCAAATCAAACGAGACGACGTCGAGCAGTTGATCGTGTACTTCAGCGGACACGGGATCAACCTGCGCTACAGCGAATATTGGCTCTTGAGCGACGCCCCCGAAGATACAGGGGCGGCGGTCAACCTTGATGGGAGCGTCGTCCTCGCGCGGCAGTGTGGCGTTCCGCACGTCGTCTTCATCTCGGACGCCTGCCGGACCGCCCCTGAGGGGCTACAGTTCCAATACATCACAGGCGGGGAGATTTTCCCCAACGAGTTGGACATCGAAGCCACAGAGGCGCCGGTGGACATCTTCTTTGCCTGCGCCCTGGGCAAGCCGGCGCTGGAGATTCGCGATCCGGAGGAGAGCGCCAGGGCATACTCTTCCGCGTTCACGAAGGCGCTGCTGTCGGCGCTGAACGGAGAGAAGCCGGCAGTGCTCGAGCAGGTGATGGAGAATGGCCAGCGCGTGGGTGTCGTGCGGCCGCGGCCGCTCGGGTCATATCTGCGCGACGAACTCCCCAGACTGCTCAAGGCCGCGCAGGTCACCCAATACACGCAACTTCCCTACGCGCGCATCACGTCCTACTACGAGGCCTGGCTCTCCAAGGTCCCGCTCCCGGACGTCGCTACGCGACGGGAGCGAACCACCAGGATTGCGAACCGGCCGGCGCCGCCGGCCTCATCGAGCAACCTGGATTCGACCGTGCAGAAGCTGCTGAACGAGAACCTTCAGCCAAAGGACATTCCCGCCGCAGACAAGGCGTTCCCCGGGGCGGAACTGCTGCGCCGAAGCGCGTCGCTCAATCTCGAAAGCTTCGGACCCGGCCACTTTGAAACTGAGTGCGGCTTCAAGGTGCGCGGCGCGACTATTCGCGACGCGATCGGCGTAAGCATGGAGGTCATGGTCGTTGACCATGAGCGCACGTTCCTGCGCGCGAATCCGCATAACAACCGCACTGGCCAGGTAATGATCGAGCTGCAGAACGGCTCAAGCGTGTTACTCCCCGCCATCCCGCAGTTCATCTGCGCCCTCACGTTCGAGGATGACGAACTGGCGGACGTGACTTACGAGCCGTCGGAGGGGAGCCAGCAGTGGGCCGATTACCAGGCAAACATGGAGCGGTGGCGGGCGCTGCGCGCCGTCATAGCTTCCTCAGCGCAGCTCGGCGTATTCCGGCTCGAAGAAGCGAACGCGGCCAAGATCGCGACGCGCATCCGTTACCAGAAAGGGTACGATCCCACGATGGCGATCTTCGCCGCCTATGCCTTCAACGACCTGCGCATGCACGATGCCCTACGCTCAATGTATGACGCGATGCAGATAGAGATGGGAGTGCGGCTTTTCGATGTCGCCCTGCTCGCGGGACAATTGAAGGACGACCGGACCGGGCCGTACGGCGAACCGGTTCCAGTCGGACCGTTCCCGCTCCTGTCTCAAGGGTGGGCCTTGCTGCGGGCGTATCGCGTAGAGATGAGCGACCTCCTGCTCGGGCTTCAACGGCGCCTCAAACCGTCGCTTTGGACCTACTTCGATGAACAGGGGAGTCAATCCCTGAAGAAAGCTCTTTCACAAGGAGAATTGCGATGAAGAAACATCTGGTGTTCATTCACGGCCGCTCCCAGGAGTTCAAGGACGCAAGGGCCTTGAAGGGTGAATGGGTCGGCGCTCTCGTCAACACTCTCGACTCTCTCAGGTTGAAGGCGCCGATCTCCGAAGAGGACATACGCTTCCCCTACTACGGCCAGACCCTGTACGACCTCGTGGACGGCGCGCAGGGGGCGGCCGTCGCGGATGTGATCCTCCAAGGCGTAGCGACGGACACAGGCGAACGTGACTTTCTCATCGGGGTGGCCCTGGAGATGCAACAGGCCCTTCAGATCAAGGACGAGGAGGCGCGGGAGATGGCCGGCGGCGACGTAATCGAGCAAGGGCCACAGGACTGGAAGTGGGTGCGCGGCCTGCTCCGTGTGATAGACAGCCGAGTGGGTGGCGCCAGCGGCGCGAGCATTGCCGCCTTTACCAAGGATGTGTATCAGTACTTGAGGAACCCTGGCATACGTGACGCCATAGAAGCTGGCGTGCTCAAGGCCTTCGAACCAGGCGTGCCCACCGTTGTCCTGGGCCACTCGCTCGGCTCCGTGGTCGCGTACAACGTGCTGAAGCGCGAAGGAGTGGACCGCGGTTGGAAGGTTCCGCTCTTCATCACAGTCGGATCGCCGCTCGCCGTGACGATGATCCGCAAGTCCCTCCGCCCCATCGGGCGCCCGCAGTGCGTGGAGCAATGGTTCAATGCCAGGGACCCACGCGATGTTGTCGCCCTCTACCCGCTGGACAATGACCACTTCGGCGTCTCGCCGGCAATCGAAAACAAGAACGACGTGGTCAATGAGACACCCAACCGCCACGGCATAGCGGGCTACCTGAGCGATCCGGTTGTCGTACGCAAGATTTTCGACGCGTTGCACTGACTTGCGTGCGCCGATGACTCGCTTTGGGATCCACGCCCTTGTCGAACGCCATGTGGCCAAGCCTGGCTCGGGCGCGTCATAACTGGGAAGGCCGCAGAAGCCGGCCGAGCAGGCGCCAAAAAGTTTGCCATCCCGGTGAGAGAATTGTCCCTCCTTTTGCGTCTTTACGATTGAGCTAAAGGTTATGCCAGGGCTGTTTATCCTGGGCAATGTGCGCCCTGACATCAGCCGCTCCACCCGACATGAAAGTTTTTGCCACGATTCCTCATAATGGATGAAGAGTTCAGTCAAGAGATGTGATCTAAGCCGGATTTCCGGCTGTATCTTGTGTCATGAGACCGCCGACATAGAAAAGGAGGGAACGTTAGCGTAACCGCCGGAAACGGCCGCATCACTTTCCAAAAGTTTGCCATAGATCTTGGCCGATCGGTCGCTCATCGCGAACCAAACAAATAGCCCAGCAATACGCCAGGGAGCGATGACTTGCGACCTTACCACATGATTTTTCAAAAATAGTATGGTTATGAGTATGACTACGCCTTATAAGACGCCGCTTCTTGCGCTGAGGATGGCAAGTACGACGAAAACAGATAAATGAAGGCCGTGCAAATTAAAGTCTAATGGGGTCAGGCTTTTTGAGCCTCACCGCCCAAATCTTTTTTATCACGGCGGAATCTTTGTGTGATGTTTTCTGTTTATTCACCACTACGGGATGGAAGCAGGCCAGAGCCGGTTATCAATACCCGGAATTAAATGAAGTCTATGCGAATTAAGGTTGAATGCCATCAACCACTTGGATTCTGGGCATAAATCAGGAGACGCCTGGGTACGCATCGCTTCCAGCGTGCAGGCGTGGGTCGTAGTACATTGGGAGTACCCGCGGCGCCTGGAGCCGATTCGTATTCCTACGCGTTTGATTTCAATCAATGCGCCTCTCGCCGAAGACTGCACGCTGGAAGCGATGCGTACCCAGGCTTGCGCTAATCAATGTTTGGATTTCAAAGAGCTTTTATTTGCACAGTCTCCAGACAAATAGCATGAATTAGGCTACGGCGCCTGACGACGTTTTGGCCCGAGCGGCTAAAGCTCGGAGTTATAAGTAACAAAGGGCGGCGCGTCGACTGCTTCAGAGAGTTATCAAAAGGGATGCAGTCTATGCGTCTCCCGCAGCAATTAGTGTGAGCTATGCCAGTGTTGATGCCCGATGTGTTGTCGGCTCAACATGCGGTAGCCTGCCAAATTTCATCTGGATCTAACTAGAAAGTTATCTGGAAAGTTATGATGACACGTCCAATCACGAACGAAAACACGATTGAAGATGCGACTCACTGGTATGTGATCCACACCCACTCAAAACAGGAGGATCGGGCGAGCAGCAACTTGAGTGTCTTGGGGGCGCCAACCTTCAATCCGAAAATTAAAGAGCGACGCTATAACCAATTTGTGACCGCCCCGACTTACGTGGTGAAATCATTGTTTCCTCGTTACATTTTCGCCCAGTTTAAAATCAATGATTTATATCACAAAGTTCGCTTTACCAGAGGTGTTTACAGCGTGATTAGTTTCGGCGGAATTCCGACCCCGATCGATGAAGACGTCATCAAGCTGATTCAATACAACATGAAAGACAGCTTCGTAAGAATTGACGAGGAGATTAAGCCCGGCGATAAGGTAATAATAAAAGACGGTCCGCTGAAAAATTTCGCGGGAATATTTGAGCGAGAAATGAAAGATACTGATCGGGTAAGGCTTCTCCTTGAGACCGTGAGCTACCAAGCTCACATTGAGATCGAAAGAGATTTAGTGAAGAAAGCCGACTAAATCGAGCCACGCAGGATTGGCGCTGCGCCAGGCTCTGGCAGGAACGCGGGAGGTCGCGATGATCATCGAGATGGCGACAAGCAATGAAGACCTGTTGGCGATGCGTCGAATTCGTCAACGGGTTTTCGAAGATGAAATGGGATTGACGCTCCCACCGCTGAATGCGCCGGAAGGCCCGGCTGCCGCGCATGTGATCGCGCGCGTCGAATTAACTGGCGAGCCGGTTGCGGCGCTCACGGTAATGGACACGACGAACGAAGCCGGCCTTTGCGAGCAATACGGCCTATGTCTCCGTCCTGACGCCCGGACTGCCCGCTACATGCAGCTTGCAGTGAGTAGGCCCTATCGCGGGATGAACCTCCCGTTGATGTTAATTCTCGAAGCGCATTACCGTTTCGTGGCGCCAGGAGAGTTTACGCACACATGGCTGTTGTTCGACGCGGAACGCGCCGCTAATTCCTCGTTGTGCGCGCGTCTAGGCTTTTCGGCGAGCGAGCGCGCCTTCCACTCTCAATTCGGTATTAGGCGCATTCTGGTGAGAGACGAACGGTCGGCTCATTGTGAACAGGCTCTCCGCCGAACGCAACAATATCTTGCGGCGGCCGAACAGAACAACGGCCGCGATTCACATATCCGGAGAGAAAAACGAGGAGGCGTCAATGGGCTGGTACGAGCCTGATCGCGAAGACGACACAATATACAAAGTCGTAATCAATCACGAAGAACAATATTCAATATGGCCTGCGGGCCGGCCTAACCCTTTGGGTTGGCGGAGTGTCGGCGTCAGCGGCCCCAGGGCCGAATGTCTGGCCTACATCAAAGAGGTATGGACGGACATGCGTCCCCTGGGCCTGCGAAAACAGATGGGGCGAGCCGGCCAGTCGCCATCGTCTGCGCCCGCCGCCGCCGATGGAGAAGCAGTCTCTTTCGCCGTAGATGATCTGGTGAAGCGCCTCTCGGAGGGCGCGCATCCAGTCGTGGCCAGTTTGCGGCCGGAGAAAACGATCCGGGCGTTCAAAGAGCGGATAAATCTCGGGTACGTGCATTTGCGATTCACAGACACGCGAGGAGAGACCGAACTCGGCTTCAGACTCGATTCTGGAGCCGTCGATTTGGACCATGCGGATTTCGAGAATCAGACGGGATTTATTCACCTCGAAGGAAGGCTGACGCTCAACCACCAGAAAGTGCGATGTATAGCGGATATCGATCTACAGACGCTTGCCGGCGTCGGCTATCTTGCGCCAGTGGCGGCCTGAAACGAGCTTCATTGTGTGACTGCTTTTGGTCAAACCGTGATGACCATCTCGTTGTTGACGCCGGCAGGGAGGCGCTAAATTGGAGATAGGAACCGTAGGTATCGTTGGGGCCGGCGTCATGGGCGTTGGCGTCGCCCAATGTCTGGCCCAGTCAGAATGCATGGCGCTTCTTGTCGATCTTAACGATGAGCTTTTGGAACGCGCCAGGCGCCAGATTATAGAAAATCTCCGCCTCCAAGCTTTATTTAAAAAGGGCGGGGCGGCGCCGAACGCCAAGTCGGTCTTGGATCAGATCACCTTCTCCACAGATTGCCGGATCTTGGAGAAGGCAGACTTCCTAATCGAGAATGTAACTGAAAAGTGGGAAATTAAACGCCGCCTCTACCAGGAGATAGACTCTGTCTGTCACGGCCGGACGATCTTCGCGGCAAATACTTCTTCCATCTCTATCACTCGGATAGCATCGGCCACAAAGCGCCCGGCGAAGGTCATCGGGATGCATTTCATGAACCCGGCGCCGATGAAGCGCATGGTGGAAGTTATCCGCGGCTACCACACCTCCGATGAGACGATCGATGCCGCTCGAAACTTACTGACCAGGATGGGGAAAGAATGCATCGTCATCAATGACTCTCCGGGGTTCATCTCCAACCGGGTCCTAATGCTGACGATTAACGAAGCCATCTTCCTGGTACACGAGCGAGTGGCCTCGCCCGCTGAGGTGGACAAGATGATCAAAGAATGTTTTGGTCACAAGATGGGTCCGTTGGAAACGGCGGACCTGATCGGACTCGATACGATCCTACTATCTCTAGAAGCGCTGTATGAGTCTTTCTCCGATAGTAAGTACCGTCCCTGCCCGCTTCTCAGGAAGATGGTGGACGCGGGGTTTTATGGCCGCAAGAGTGGCGCAGGCTTCTATCCATATTGAGGCGTCCCACAGACATCATCGCCAAAGTCCACCCAAACCTGAATGCGCCTGACCTCATTGCGCAGACAGTCGCCGTGAATTCACAACAAGCGGGAGCGATTCCACCAGTTTCTCAACCATCAAGAGGGGTTACGATCATGAAATTAGCGCTCTTAACCGGCTCCATTGCGATAACCATCCTGGCCGCAGCTTACTTCGTGGACTCGTCGGGGAGCGCCGACGGCGTCACAAAGTCGGATGCGGCCGTCACTTTCAACAAAGATGTCGCTCCGATCCTCTTCAAGAACTGCGCCGAATGCCACCGTCCGGGCGAGGCCGCCCCGATGTCGCTCTTGAGCTACAAGGACGCTCGCCCCTGGGCTCGCAGCATCCGCGAAAAAGTCATCAGCCGCGAAATGCCGCCCTGGCACGCCGACTCCCACGTCGGCCAATTCTCAAACGACCCCCGCCTGACGCAGGCCCAGATTGACGCCATCACGAACTGGGTGGATGGCGGCGCGAAAGAAGGCGAGCCGCGCGACCTGCCGCCCGCGCCGAAGTTCGTCGAAGGCTGGGGCATCGGCCAGCCGGACGTGGTCCTGAAGATGCCTGAAGAGTTCACTCTCGAACCCGGCGGACCCGATGAGTATCAGCACTTCGTGATTGATCCGGGCTTCACAGAAGACAAATACGTGCAGATGGCCGAAGCGCGCCCGGGCAATCGCCGGATCGTCCATCATGTCTTCGCCAACGTTCTGCCGCCGGCGCAAGGCGGACAACCGCGGAAAGAGCTGACCAGTGAGGATATCGAAAAGATACGCGCCGGGCTGGACCCGATACTTTACAAAGATGGTTTCTTGCGGCGGCTGAGGCCGGACGTGCCGGTCTACGACGACGGCTGCCAACTTCCGAACGGCGGCGCAGGCAACCGTATAGATGGCAGCGGTCAGCTCGTGTTCGGGTTTTTGTTAGCCGTGTTCACCCCGGGGGTGAAGCCGGCGATCTGGGAACCAGGCACGGTCAAGAAGATCCCCGCCGGCTCGAAGATCCTCTTGGAGGTCCACTACTCCAAGTCGGCGGGACGGGTCGAGAAGGATCGCTCTATGATCGGCCTGATCTTCGCCAAGCAGCCGCCCCGGAAGGAGTTGATCACGCGCCTGATTACCAACAATTACTTCATGATTCCCGCGGGCGCGGAAAGCCACCGGGTGACGGCTTGCTGGACGGCGCCGGAGGACATCCATCTCATCAGCGCGACGCCGCATATGCACAGGCGAGGCAAGGTGATGGAGATCAAAGTCTTCTATCCCGACGGAGGCTCGGAGGTGTTGCTCAACGTGCCCAGGTACGACTTCTCGTGGCAGACCACCTACTACTTCAAGCAATCCATTGCGATTCCGAAGGGGACCAGATTCATGGTGACGGGTTACCTCGACAACTCGGCGAAGAATAAAAACAACCCCGATCCGCAGCAGGAAGTGCGCTTCGGCGAGCCGACCTACGACGAAATGATGATTAGCTCGATCGATTACACGGTGGACGGCCAGTCGCTCAAACCGGCCGCCGCGCCCGGCGCAGGAGGCGCAACGCAAAAGCAGTAAGCCACAACAGGGGGCAATGGACAACTTCCCAATTGAATGAGGATTGGTCTTGATGAACGATGCTAAAGTCAAGATTAAGGCGTTTCTATCAGCCTTCTTTCAGACCGCCGCGTTGAAAGAGGATGATGACATTTTCGCTCTCGGCTTCGTCAATTCTCTGTTCGCCTTGCAACTGGTCACCTGGGTTGAGAAAGAGTTCGGCGTCGAGATCAAGGATGAAGATCTCGATATAGATAACTTCAACACAATCGAAGCTATCGCCAACCTGGTCTCGCGGAGGAGTTCTCGAGCGGCGGGCGCTTAGGTCGGTTTTCAACCGTGTATATGGGATCAGCAAGTGATGTCGCAACAAAGAACGCGTTAATAGAACGCGGATGACACGGATAGGGCGGATTGACGCCGATCTTTTCTGGCATTATCCGCGATGATCCGCCTCATCTGCGTTATCCGCGTTCTATTGACCCGTACACCGATGTGAAAACTGCGCTAGGTCTCCATGCGCGTCCCACTTGCAATAGTTGACCCCTAACGAATCAGGTATGGAAATTGAATTAACCCGGCGACAGAAGGCGGATCAGGACGGTTTTAAGCGCTTTGCGAGCGATGAGATCGCTCCATATGCCGGGGAAGCGGACCGAGAGGAGCAGTTTCCATTAGCGGTCCTCCGAAAGATCGCCCAAAGTGGTTACTTGGGCAGCATTCTGCCGCGGGAGTGGGGCGGCAAGGGAGTGGATCTGATTACCTACGGTCTTCTGCATGAGGAGATCGGGAAGCGATGTTCTTCAGCCCGGAGCCTTATCACGGTCCACGACATGGTGGCCCTGGCGATTCTCAAATGGGGCAGCGATCGTCAGCGAGGCTCGTTGCTGCCTAGACTGGCGAATGGGGAATCCCTGGGGGCTCTGGCGGTAAGTGAGCCGAACGTCGGGAGTGACGCTAAGAGCATAGAAACGACTGCGGAGCGTTCGACCGGCTCTTATGTCCTGAATGGTACGAAGAAATGGATTACCTCAGGCCAGATCGCAGATCTTTTTCTGGTCCTAGCCAGGTATGAAGGTCAGCCCACAGCTTTCTTAATCGAACGGAGCCGGCCCGGGTTATATATCGAGCCGATCTCCGGGCTCCTGGGGTTGCGGGCGTCTATGGCGGCTGAAATCAGCTTCCGGGGGTGTGAAATACCACAAGAGAACCTGATCGGCCGCGCCGGCTTCGGCCTAAGTTCTGTTATCCAGACCGCCCTGGGTTTGGGGCGGTACAGCGTGGCCTGGGGCTCGGTGGGAATCGCTCAAGCGTGCCTCGACGCTTGCCTCTCATACACGAGCGAGCGTCGTCAGTTCGGCGCCCCCTTGAAGGAGCATCAATTAGTTCAAGAAATGATCGCCGAGATGGCTACCAATCTAAAGGCGGCGCGACTCCTCTGTTATCAGGCCGGCTACCTAAAACAGTCGGGTGATCCGCGGGAGATCATGGAGACGTTTGTCGCGAAATACTTCGCTTCGCGGGCCGCAATGCGGTCGGCGGTCGACGCGGTACAGATTCACGGCGCCAATGGGCTCTCCGACGCATATCCGGTCCAACGATACTTGCGCGACTCCAAGGTGATGGAGGTAATCGAAGGTAGCAACCAGATCCAACAGATCCTGATATCGAAATACGCGTTTCAGGAGTATGAGAAGTTCAGGCATGAGAACGACGCGGCCGCCTCGCGCTCGCCTCATGGTAGGCAAGAAAATTTATGAGCTTATCAGTGGGTGAGTCACGATCGGCGGCAGTCGCCGGCCCCGGGGAAGACGAGAGGATGATAAAGCTCGTCGTGTGGGACCTGGATGAAACTCTTTGGCATGGCGCTCTGTTGGAGGACGGCTCTGTTCGCTTGAGGGAGGGCGTCGTTGAGATCGTTCAGACGCTCGATCGCAGGGGCATCCTGCAGTCGATCGCAAGCAAGAATGATCACAACCATGCCATGAGTCGACTTCGAAGGTTCGGGCTCGCGGAATACTTCCTCTACCCACAGATCAATTGGGACTCGAAGGCCGCGTCGCTCAAAACGATAGCCTCCTCAATCAACATCGGGTTGGATGCGGTGGCCTTTATTGACGACCAGGAGTTCGAGCGAGATGAAGTCGCCTTTTCTCTTCCTGAGGTCAATTGTATTGACCCCGTCGAGATGGACAGCCTGCTCGAACGGCCGGACATGAACCCTCGCTTTATTACGCAGGACTCCAGATTGAGGAGGCTGATGTACGTCAGTGATCTGGAACGTAAGAAGGCGGAAGAGGCGTTTGTCGGCCCGCGGGAAGAGTTTCTCGCGACGCTTAAAATGGATCTCCAGATCGGGCTTGCCGATCTGGAGGATCTGAACCGGGCCGAAGAATTGACCTTGCGAACCAGCCAATTAAACACCACCGGCTATACCTACTCCTACGAGCAACTAAATGAGTTTCGGCAGTCGGATCGCCACCAGCTCTTGATTGCAAGCCTGACGGACAGGTACGGAACTTACGGCAAGATCGGCCTCGCGCTGATCGAATGCGCCGCAGCGCAGTGGACGATCAAACTTCTTCTGGCGTCTTGCCGTGTTATGTCCAAGGGGGTGGGAACGATACTGATCAATTACATCATGAGGCTGGCGAAAGAGGCGAAAGTCAGGTTGCGCGCAGAATTCGCGCCCAACGGCCGAAACCGGATGATGTATGTCTCCTACAAGTTTGCCAATTTCCACGAGGCGGCGAGGCATGGCGATCTCATTATCTTCGAAAATGATCTCAGCCGAATCCAGAATTTCCCGCCATACGTGAAAGTGAGGATCTTAGATTAGTAGTCTGCTAACTATGTTGTTTAGCGTTTTCCCGTATCGAAACAAATGTCATAAGAGCCATCAGTTTAACCACAAACGCTCACGAGAGAGTGTTTAGAGTACCGGCTTCAGCCGGCAGTGTTGGGGATCCAATCAGTGTTGTAGGTCCAAGCCAGGCCGGCTGAAGCCGGTACTCTGAACGCCGTCCTTCGAAGGTAATAAAAAAACCGAAAAATTTAGTTAGCAGAGCGCTAGCGGCAATGTTGAGAGTTAATTATGACCAGGATGGAATTGCTTCATCTCATTGTGCGACATACGCGAGAAATACTGCCCGGCCTCGACGCGCATCAGTTCGTCGCGTCTGACCGGCTGGCCGATCTGGGCGCCAATTCGGTGGATCGCGCCGAAATCGCGATGCTGGTGCAGGAGTCGCTCGGCTTGTCGGTTTCGCGCGTCGAGCTGTTCGGGCCCAAGAACATCGGCGAGTTGGCCGATTTGTTCCTGGAGAAACTCGATGCCGCCTGAATTGGTCGTCACCGGGATGGGCGTCATTTCCGCCATCGGGCAAGGTAAGGCTGCGTTTGCGACCGCCTTGCTCGAGGGGAAAGCCGTCTTTGACGTGATGAGGCGGCCGGGCCGCCAGCGGGAGTCCGCCTATATCGGCGCGGAAATCCGCGAAATGGCGTTTTCCCCAGGCATCTCCAGACAGACATTGCGCGCGGCTTCGCTTTCTGCGCAGGCCGCCCTGGTCGTGTTGGAGGAAGCGTGGACCGAGGCGCGATTGTCTGACGTTGATCCCCGCCGCACGGGGCTGGTTGTCGGCGGCTCGAACATTCAGCAGCGCGAGTTGACTCAGATTCACGAAAGTTATCGCGACCGTTCGGCGTTCTTGCGGCCGACGTACGCGTTGTCGTTCATGGACTCGGACCTGTGCGGCTTTTGCACGGCGCAGTTCGGGATTCGCGGCCTGGCCTACACGGTGGGCGGCGCGTCGGCGAGTGGTCAATTGGCGATTATTCAAGCGGCGCAGGCGGTGTCCGCCGGTCAAGTCGATGTGTGCGTCGCGCTGGGCGCGTTGATGGATTTATCGTACTGGGAATGCCATAGCCTGCGCGCGCTCGGCGCCATGGGTTCGGATCGTTATGCCGACGAGCCCGCGCTCGCCTGTCGTCCCTTCGACCGCGATCACGACGGATTCATATTCGGCGAATCCTGCGGCGCCGTGGTCATCGAGTCGTCGGAATCGTGTCGGCGTCGGGGCGTAAAGCCTTACGCGGCTTTGCGCGGTTGGGGGGTGGCGATGGACGGCAACCGCAATCCTGAGCCGTCGTTGGAGGGAGAAACGCGGGCGATTCAGAGCGCGCTCGGCGCGGCCCAGTTGTCGCCGGCGCAAATCGACTATGTAAATCCGCACGGCACGGGTTCTGTCGTGGGCGACGATACGGAACTGAAGGCGCTGCATGCGTGCGGATTGACGGACGCCTATCTGAACGCTACCAAATCCCTTATCGGCCATGGCTTGACCGCCGCAGGCGCGGTTGAAGTGATTACCACCCTGCTGCAGATGCAGGCCGGACAGTTGCATCCGACTCGCAATTTGGAAAACCCCATCGACCCGACGCTCAATTGGGTAAGAAACAAATCGATCGATCATCCGATCGAGAATGCGCTGACCTTGAGTATGGGCTTCGGCGGGATCAATACGGCT
>Ga0126377_10000935_pt1 | contig 18684 bp, 14 predicted proteins | sample PanSoiMetPlot_22_FD_92647 | JGI IMG/M metagenome (GOLD analysis project Ga0126377, IMG submission 92647) | Tropical forest soil microbial communities from Panama - MetaG Plot_22 | ecosystem: Environmental > Terrestrial > Soil > Tropical forest > Bulk soil | place: Panama | collected 2016-02-17 | reverse complement strand
GGCCGCGCGCGCCTTCGCGACGCCCTTGCTGGTCGACCGCAGCCCGACCTTGACGGCGACGCCGCTGTCCTTGAGGTTGAGCGCATGAGCGTGGCCCTGCGAGCCGTAGCCCACGATCGCGACCTTGCGCGCGCGGATGTGATCGAGGCTGGCGTCCTTGTCGTAGTGCATCCTGGGCATCGTCGTTCTCCTGGTCTGCGTCCTGCCAAAAAGCCTTCTCGTCTCTTCAGGCCGCTGCGAACTCGTCGGTCATCGGGGGTCGGCTGTCGGGCGCGGCGCGGTCGAGCGCCGCCCATTCGGGCGCGGTCGCCACGGCGCCCGCCGGCTGGCCGCGCAGCATCGCGACCGCGCCGGTGCGCACCATCTCGAGCAGGCCGAACGGGCGCAGGACCTCGACCAGCCGGTCGATCTTGTCCTGCGCGCCGGTCGCCTCGAGAAGCAGGCTGTCGGGCGCCACGTCGACCACGCGGGCGCGGAACACCTCGCACAGCTGGAGGATCTCGGCGCGCTTGCCGTTGTCGGCCGCGACCTTGATGAGCGCCATCTCGCGCACCACGGCGGCCGCGCCGGTCACGTCGGCCACGTAGAGCACGTTGACCAGCTTGTACAGGTTGGCCTCGATCCGGCGCGCGGTGTCGTCGTCGGCCGCGACCACCAGGGTGATGCGCGAGACCTCGGGCCTGGCCGTGCGCCCGACGGTGAGCGACTCGATGTTGTAGCCGCGCCGCCGGAACAGCGACACGACCCGGTTCAGGACGCCGGGCCGGTCCTCGACATAGGTGATGAAGGTTCTCGACTTGCTCACGGTGGTTCCTCTCCTGTCCATCTCGTCCCGGGTCTTCTCGTCCCGGGCCTCTCGTCGCGCCTCAGTCGGAGTCGGCCGTCTCCACGAGCGGGCTCTCGCTCGGCGGGCGCCGGATCATGTCGTGGAGGCCCGCCCCCGACGGCACCATGGGGTAGACGCTGTCCTCCTGCTCGACGCGGAAGTCGATGACGACCGTGCCGGGCTCGCCGCGCGCGCGCTCCACCGCGCCCGCCACCTCCTCGCGCGCGGTCACGCGCAGCCCGCACAGGCCGTGGGCCTCGGCCAGCATCACGAAGTCCGGGTTCCTGAGCGGGGTGGCCACGTAGCGCCCGCCGTAGAAGAACTGCTGCCACTGGCGGACCATGCCGAGGTAGCCGTTGTTGATGATGGCGACGTTGAGCTTGATGCCCTCCTGCGCGCAGGTGGACAGCTCGGCCGCGGTCATCTGGAAGCCGCCGTCGCCGACGACCACCCAGATGTCGGCCTCCGGCGCGGCGAAGCGCGCGCCGATCGCGGCCGGCAGCGCGAACCCCATGGTGCCGAGCCCGCCCGACGTGATGAGGCGGCGCGGGTGATCGTGGCGGTAGTACTGCGCCTCCCACATCTGGTGCTGCCCGACGTCGGTGACCACCAGCGCCTGGCCGGCGGTCAGGCGGTGGAGGTCGTGCATGACGTGGGCGGCGTAGAGGCGGCCGCTCGGCGGCAGGCTCTGGATGTCGCGCACGGCCGAGTCGCCCTTGAGCTCGCCGATGCGATCGTGCCAGCGCGACAGGTCGCGGAAGTCGGCGCGCGGCGCGAGCCTGCTCAGCACCTCCGCCACATCGCCGACGATGCCGAGGTCGACCTTGACGATCTTGCCGATCTCCGACGGATCGATGTCGACGTGGATCTTGCGCGCGCTGACCGCGTAGGTGTCGACGCGCCCGGTCACGCGGTCGTCGAACCGCATGCCGAGCGCGATGAGCAGGTCGGCCTCCTGGATGGCGTGGTTGACCCACGCCTCGCCGTGCATGCCCATCATGCCGAGGCTGAGCGGGTGACTGGCCGAGAAGCCGCCCAGGCCGAGGAGGGTCGAGGCCACCGGGATGCCGGTCCGGTCGACCAGCTGGCCGAGGAGCGCGCCCGCCCCGGCCGCCACCACGCCGTGGCCGGCCAGGATGATCGGCCTGCGCGCCTCGCCGATGAGCGCCACCGCCCGGTCGATCGCCTCGGGCGCGATCGGGTAGACCGGGCGATAGCCGGGCAGGCGCACCGGCTCGTCCCGCCAGGCGAACTCGGTGGCCGACTGCTGCGCGTCCTTGGTGATGTCGACCAGCACCGGCCCGGGCCGGCCGGAGCGGGCGATGAAGAACGCCTCGCGCAGGGTCGGCGCCACATCCTCGGCGCGCGCGACCAGGTAGTTGTGCTTGGTGATCGGCAGGGTCACACCCGTGATGTCCACCTCCTGGAAGGCGTCGCTGCCGAGCAGCCGGGACGCGACCTGCCCGGTGATGCAGACGATCGGCACCGAGTCCATCATCGCGTTGGCGATGCCGGTGACCAGGTTGGTCGCGCCCGGCCCCGAGGTGGCAACGCACACGCCGGTCCGGCCCGACGCGCGCGCGTAGCCGTCGGCCATGTGCGCCGCGCCCTGCTCGTGCCGCACCAGCACGTGGCGCACGCGCGCGCCGGCCAGCGCGTCGTAGACCGGCATGATGGCGCCGCCCGGATAGCCGAAGACCACGTCCACGCCCTCTCGCGCCAGCACCTCCCACAGGACCTCGGCCCCGGTCATGCTGGTCATCGCCAGGCTCCGCTTCCCTCGCCGTCGCCGTCGCCGTCGCCGCCTGGGGTACCAGCGACGTCGATGGTCACCGCGCCGTGCGAGGCGGACGAGACCTGGCGCGCGTACTTGGCCATCACGCCGCCCCGGTAGCGCGGCGGCGGCGGACTCCAGCCGCGGCGCCGCGCCGCCAGGTCGGCGCCGACGTCGACCCGCCGCCGCTCGACGTCGATCAGCACCTCGTCGCCGTCGCGCACGAACGCGATCGGGCCGCCCAGCGCGGCCTCGGGCGCGACGTGGCCGACCATGAGCCCGCGGGTCGCGCCGGAGAAGCGACCGTCGGTGATGAGCGCGACGTCGTCGCCCAGGCCGCGCCCCACCAGCGCCGCGGTGACGGCGAGCATCTCGCGCATGCCCGGCCCGCCGCGCGGGCCCTCGTGGCGGATGACGACCACGTCGCCGCGCCCGATCGCGCCGGCCTGCACGGCGGCGAACGCCGCCTCCTCGCCGTCGAACACGCGGGCCGGGCCGCGGTGGCCGGTGCGGCCGTGGCCGGAGAGCTTGATCACGCAGCCCTCGGGTGCCAGCGAGCCGCGCAGGATCGCGAGGCCGCCGCGCGCCACGAGCGGCTTCTCCGCGCTGGTCACCACGTCCTGGCCCGCGCGCTCCTCGGCGGCCATCGCCTCGTCGCGCAGCGAGCGGCCGGTGACGGTCGGCCCGTCGGTGAGGAGGCCGGCCTCGAACAGTCGGCGCGCGACCAGGGCGACGCCGCCGGCGGCCTCGAGGTCCACGGCGGTGTAGCGGCCGCCGGGCTTGAGGTCCGCGATGACCGGCGTGCGGGTGCACACGCGGTCGAAGTCGTCGATGCCGAGCGGCACGCCCGCCTCGCGCGCGATGGCCAGGAGGTGGAGGACCGCGTTGGTCGAGCCGCCGGTGGCCGCGACCCCGGCGATGGCGTTCTCGAGCGCGGCGCGGGTGACCAGCGCGCGCGGGCGGATGCCCTGCTCGAGGCAGCGCATCACCATGCGGCCGCACTCGCGCGCCACGCCCTCCTTGCGCGGATCGACGGCCGGCACGTCGCCGGCGCCCATCGGCGCCAGGCCGAGGAGCGCGAGCGCGGTCGCCATGGTGTTGGCGGTGAACTGCCCGCCGCACGCGCCGGCGCCGGGGCAGGCGCGGTCCTCGAGCGCGCGCAGGTCGCCCTCGCTCATGGCGCCGGCCGCGCACGCGCCGACCGCCTCGAAGACGTCCTGGATGGTGACGTCGCGCCCGGCGAAGCGGCCCGGGCGGATCGGCCCGCCGTAGAGGACGAGGCCAGGCACGTCGAGGCGGACCAGCGCCATCGCCGCGGCCGGGAGGGTCTTGTCGCAGCCGACCAGCGCCACCACCGCATCGAACAGATGGCCCATGACCGCCAGCTCGATGGAGTCGGCGATCACCTCGCGCGAGACCAGCGAGGCGCGCATCCCCTCGGTGCCCATCGACACGCCGTCGGACACCGAGATGGTGTTGAACTCGATCGGCGTGCCGCCGGCCTCGCGCACGCCCTCCTTCACCGCCCGGGCCAGCTCGCGCAGGTGCAGGTTGCACGGCATCACCTCGGTCCACGTGCCGATCACCGCGACCATCGGCCGCTCGAGGTCCGCGTCGCCCAGGCCGGTCGCCTTCAGCATCGCGCGGGCCGGCGCGCGCGCGAGGCCCTTCTTCAATGCATCACTGCGGAGCGGCCTTTGCGGTCCTGGCGGCATCTGGTTCCTTCCTTGATCGCTTCACCGATTGCTCGTTCACGGGGGCACAAACGAAAAAGCCCCGCGCCGTTTCCGGTGCGGGGCTGCTCGAGAGAGGAGTTTCCTCGTGCTAGAGCGGGGGCCCGCACCGGGCGGAAATGAGCCCGACGAGACCGATCCCGAGCAACAACGAGGATACGAGTGCTGCGGTGGAGGAGAGACGGGGGCCGCCAACGCTACCGACCACGCTCGCTGTCCTCGACTCCATTGCACAGACAAGCTGCCAGACGAAACACCGGCGGTCAAGTTGGGCTTTTGCCGAGGTGCAGTTCTTACGAGCCGTTTACACGCCGGCAATCCCCGCGAAGGACGGGCACCGTAGCGTTGCGGCCGACTCCCAAGCGGAAGGGTGCCGACATGTCGAAGTGGCTCATGGTGGTGGTGGTGGCTGTTCTGGCTGTCATCGCGGCTGCTCCCGCCCGGGCGCAGCCGCCGACCGAGACCGCTCGGGCCGAGGCACAGGCCGGGGCACAGGCCCAACCACCGGACCAGCCGACTGCCGAGAAACCGGCAGAGAATGCGCCCGCGAGCTCCCTCGCCCCCAGGATCGCCGGCTCTCTCGATGTCTCCTACAACTACAACGCTCTCCAACCGGTGAACGGCGAGACGCTTTTTCACGCGTATCACGTCCAGCACGACACATTCCTGCTCAACGCCGCCCATCTGGCGGTGACCGGAAGCGGCCAGTCGCTGAGCTACGCCGTCGAGGTCGACCTCGGCTCCGACGCCGCGGTCGACTCGGGCGACGACGACGTCGATGTCCAGGAGGCCTGGGTGGCCTACGTCTCGCCGCGCGGCCTCGGCGTCAAGGCCGGCAAGTTCGTCACCTACGAGGGCATCGAGGTCATCGAGTCGGGCGCGAACCCGACCATCTCGCGCGGGCTGCTGTTCGGCCTCGCCGAGCCCTTCACGCACGTCGGCGCGGTGGTGACCTACGAGATCGACGACCGCTTCGACGTGGCCGGCGGCGTGCTGAACGGCTGGGACGTCGTCGCCGACAACAACCACGGCAAGACGTTCGTGGGCAAGCTCGGCTACACCGGCGACGGCTCGCTGGTCACCGCGTCGGCCTACGCCGGCCCGGAGCAGGCGGACAACTCGGACGACTGGCGCTTCTCGGCCGACGTGACCGGGATGATGAAGCTGGGCACGATCGATCTCTGGGCCCAGGTGAACGCGGGCGGCGAGCAAGGCGCCGCCGCCGACGGCGAGGGCGCGACCTGGTTCGGCGCCGGCGTGCAGCCGGTCTTCCACGTGTCGGACTCGTTCGCGGTCGGCGCGCGCGGCGAGGTGTTCCGCGACGCCGACGGCGCCCGCACCGGCGTCGAGCAGACCATCGTCAACCTGACCGCGACGCCGGCCTACACGGTCGCCGCCGGCCTGGTGGTGCGCGCCGAGCTGTGCGTGGACTTGTCGAGCGAGGACGTGTTCGCGGACGACGACGGGGACCCGCACGGCAGCCAGGCGCTGGCGCTGGGCGAGGTCCTCTATTCCTTCTGATCGGGCCGCCGGCTCCTGCAGCTCCCGCATCACCCATGCGGGGGCGGCCGGGCGTGCGGCAGCCCACGCGCGATCGCCCCCTCGCCCCCGGTCAAGATGCGCAGAAAGCGGCCGATCGTCATGCGGAGGGGACGCTCTTGCCGCCGACACCGATCCATCGCCGCTACGCCGAGATGATGGCTCGGCTCGGCAAGATGCACGTCATGTTCGCGCTCCTCGTGTGGGCGCTCGCGATCGGAGCGGCCTGGGGCCAGTGGCGCGTGATGGCCCTGGGCGCCCTGATGGTCGCGATCACGATCCCGTTCAACGTGGTGGTCAACACCGTCGCGGCGGCGCGCATGAGCGCGTTCGCCGTCGAGATCGTGCGCGCGGCGGTCAACCTGCCCCTCACGCTGGTCTACTGCCACGCGGCCGGCTGGGCGCTGCCGGTCTGGCTGTGGCTCCCCTTCATGTCGCTGTCGATCGATCCGGTCGACGGGCGGATCGCCGCGGTCGTCATCGCCCTCTTCTGCCTCATCATGGACGGCGCGGCCCTCATGGACGGAGTCTCGCCGGTCGTCCCGATCGTGTTCACCGCGCTGGCCATCCACGGCGCCCTCATCGCGCGGGCGCGCTTCTCGGTCGAGCGGTACATGCTGCGCATCAGCGACGAGCAGCTCGTCGACCTGGAGCGCGCGCTCGAGGTCCGCAAGACGGCCGAGGCGCGGGCCGCCGCGATGCGCGCGGAGCTGGTCGCCGTGTCGCGCCAGGCCGGGATGGCCGAGGTGGCGAGCAACGTCCTCCACAACGTGGGCAATGTCCTCAACAGCGCCAACGTGTCCTCCGATCTCATCGCCGAGAAGATCCGGACCTCCAAGCTCGGCAGCCTGGCCCGGGTGGCCGAGCTCCTGCGCGAGCAGGCCGGCGACCTGCCGCGCTTCTTCGCCGAGGACGAGCGCGCCCGCCACCTCCCCGCGTTCCTCTCGCAGCTCTCCAGCGTGCTGGAGCGCGAGCGCGGCCAGATCGCCGCCGAGCTGGCCGCGCTGCAGAAGAACGTCGACCACGTGAAGGCCATCGTGGCCGTGCAGCAGTCGCACGCCCACGCGGCCGGCATCACCGAGGAGCTGCACCTCGCCGAGCTGATCGACGACGCGCTCAGCTTCAGCCAGGTGCAGCTCGACGACGACGGCGTGACCATCGCGCGCGACTACGAGGATCTGCCGCGCATGTCGGTCGATCGGCACAAGGTGCTCCAGATCCTCATCCACCTGCTCAGCAACGCGCGCGACGCGCTCGCAGGCGCCACCGGCGACAAGACCATCACGCTGCGCCTGCGCAGCGACGCCGGGGGCGGCGCGCTCCTCGAGGTCAGCGACTCCGGGTCGGGCATCACCGCCGAGAACCTGCCCCGGATCTTCAACCACGGCTTCACCACGAAGAAGGACGGCCACGGTTTCGGCCTGCACGCCAGCGCGTGCGCCGCCATGGCCATGGGCGGACAGCTCCTGGCCCGCAGCGACGGCCCCGGGCGCGGCGCCACGTTGACGCTGCACCTGGCCAGCAACGTCGTCCAGTGCGTCACCACCCACATGCAGGCCATCCCCGATTTCGACGGCAGCCTGCCCCGCTCGATGCCCTGAGAGGCGGCCGATCGCGAACGCGTTGACTGCCGGCCCGACCTGGAGTACCAAGCCCGCGCCCCGTGCGCATGCGCATGCCCTCCAGCACGACGTGTCGATCGATCGCAGTTCGCGTGCGACAGCCGCGACCGGCCGCTGTCTTCCAGGCAGGAACCGTGAGACCTCCCTGGCAATCGGGCTGGATCGCGCTGGCCCTGGCCATCAGCGCGGCGGCGCTGGCCGGCTGCGACGCTGGAAATCCCAGGTCTTGCACCGTGTCGTGCGGCGCCGGCGGGGCCTGCCCCGACGGCACCAGCTGCGGCACCGACGGGTATTGCTACGCGCCCGATGAGGCGGCCGGCAGCTGCGCGCCCGGGAGCGGAGCCGATGGGTCGATGGCCGGCCCCGACGCCGGTGCCCTCGATCCGGACGGCTCGACCGGCGAGCCCGACGCGGCGGTCGATCCGCCGGATGGCGGCGGCGATCGGCCGGATGCGTGCACCGGGCGGGAGACGTTCGCCGGCGAGGACACGGTGGTCGTCGCGATCCCGGACAACGACCCGGTGGGCGTGTCCAGCCTGATCGTGGCCGACCTCCCGTGCGCGGCGGTTCGCAGCGTCCAGGTCCGGGTCGACATCACGCACCCGTTTCGCGGCGACCTCAGCATCTTCTTGACCGCGCCGAGCGGCGAGCTCGCCGTGCTCCTGCCCCCCAGCAACGACCCGACCCCCGACGTGCACGAGATCTTCGACGTCGATATCGCGGCCGGCCAGGACGGCACCGGCGAGTGGGTGCTGACCGTGATCGACGACGTGCCGCCCGACGCCGGCACGCTCGACGACTGGTCGATCGGCATCAACCGCGCCGCGCCGTAGGGCCTCGGCTCAGCGGGCCAGCACGTCCGGCGTCACGCACAGGAGGCGCACGCGGCCCTGCGCGACCAGCCGGCCGTCGGTGTCGCGGATGTCGGCCTCCCACACCTGGGTGGTGCGGCCGCGCGTGACCGGGCGGGCGACGCCGCGCAGGATCGCGCCGGTCCGCACCGCGCGGATGAAGGAGGTGCTGTTCTCCAGGCCGACCACCTGCTGCCCGCGCGGCAGCGCGACCAGCGCCGCGCCGATCGACGCGATGGTCTCGATCACGCCGCAGTGCACGCCGCCGTGCACGATGCCGTAGCCCTGCAGGTGCTTCTCGGCGACCTCCAGCTCGCAGGTGACCTCGTCGGGCGACGCGGTCACGATGCGGATGCCCATGTCCCGGACCCAGCCCGGCAAGCGGTTCAGGAGATCGGCGCTCTGGTCTGGCATCGCGCCACGCTAGCACGGCGCCGGTGCGGCGCGGAGCCCGCCGTCGCCGCGCGCCGTCGCCGCGCGCCGTCGCCGCGACCCTCAGACGAGCGAGCGCACCGCCGCGATCGCGCGGTCGACGTCGGACTCGAGGGTGAGCAGGCTGGGGGCCAGGCGCACGTGCAGCGGGGTGTAGAACGGGGGCACCACGCTGGCCACCACGCCCGCCGCGCCCAGGCGGGCCACCGCCTCGCGCGGCTCCATGCCCTCCACGTCGAAGCAGACGATGCCGGCCGAGAGCTCGTCCGACATCGGCGTCTTCACCCGCACGCGCGGGATCGCGGCCAGCGCCCGCTTGCACGCGCGGTTGAGCTCGTGGATGCGCGCGGCGACGCGCTGCTTGCCGATGTCGAGGTGAAAGCGGAACGCCTGCTCGACCGCCCACCGGTGCTCGAACGGCTGGAAGCCGCCCGGCGTCATCCACGCCGACGGCGGCATGGACGCGCGGCCGCCGTCGCGCCAGAAGCCGTCCATCGACGGGATGGTCGGCGAGGTGACCGGCCAGGCCTGGCGCCGGGCCCACACCAGCCCGGTGCCGCGCGGCCCGAGGATCCACTTGTGGGTGCCGGCGATGAAGAAGTCGCAGCCCAGGCTGGAGGCGGTCTCGGCCTCGACGCCGAACCCGTGCACGCCGTCGACGAACAGGAGCGCGCGATCGGCCTCGTCGCGGCGCGCGTTGATGCGGGCCAGCGCGTCGGCCATGCGCCGGATCGGCAGCTTGACCCCGGTGCCGGAGTGGACCCAGGTGACGGCCACCGCGCGCGTGTTCGGGCGGATGCTGCGCTCGAGGTTGCCCACGATCTCGTCGGCGCTGGCGCGCTGCGGCTCGCGGTAGAGGGCGACCTTGCGCAGCTGGGCCCCGGTCCGATCGACGCGGTGCTGCAGCGCCATGTGGGTCACGATGTGATCGTGCGTGCTGGTGAGGATCTCCTGACCCTCGCGCAGCTTGAGGCCGCCGTACACGATGCCGAGGCCCATGCTGGTGCTGTCGGTGATGGCGAAGTCGTCCGGATCGGCCTCGAAGTAGTCGGCGGCAGCGCGGCGCAGCGCCTTCTCGAAGCGGCCGACGTTCTCCTCCAGGTACGTGACCGGGTTGTCGTCGAAGGCGCGGCGGTGGCGCTCGATGGCGTCGCGCACCGGGCGCGGATGCGAGCACAGGAAGAAGCTCGTCATGTGCACGAGCCGCGGGTTGACCGCGAACTGGGCGCGCACCTCCTCCCAGGTCCACGGCCCGGTCCGGGGAGCCGGCGTCGCGGCGGGCGCACCCGCCGGGGCGCTCGCCGGCGCGCTGGCCGCCGCCCCCGTCCCCACCCCGCATCCCGACAGCAAGCCGGCGCCGCCCAGACCCGCGCCCGTCCCCACCAGAAAGTCTCTCCGCCGCATGGCGTTGAAAATGACTGCGGCCCGGCTGCGTGGCAAGCGGGCCGCGCGCGCGACGGGGGCGTCCGGCTCGCGTGCGGGAAGGCGGTAACGTGGAGTACAGTGCGGGCCCATGCGCGACAGTCATCGTGGAAAGACGGTGCGGCGGGCGACGCTCGCCGCGATGATCGCGGTGCTCGCAGCGGCGTGCGGCGCCAGCCAGGACGAGGCCGCGACCGAGGGCACCACGCCGGCGGCAGGCGCGCCGGCCGCTTCGCCGGCGGCCGCGACCCCGGCCGCGGAGGCTCCGGCGACGGCGCCTCCGACGGCGACGGCGGCGACGGCGGCGGCGGCCGACCAGAGCGCGGCGCAGGCCGCGCCGGCCGCGGGCGACAAGGTGACCTCTCTCTATCAGTTCACGGCGCGGACCATCGAGGGGAAGGACCAGCCGCTCTCCACCTATCAGGGGAAGGTGGCCCTGGTGGTCAACACCGCGTCGCAGTGCGGCTTCACCCCGCAGTACACCGCCCTCGAGGCGGTGTGGAAGAAGTACAAGGACAAGGGGCTCGTCGTGCTCGGGTTCCCGTCGAACGACTTCGGCCAGCAGGAGCCGGGCACCGACAAGGAGGTGCTGTCCTTCTGCCAGATGCGCTACGGCGTGACCTTCCCGCTGTTCTCGAAGTCGGTGGTCAAGGGCTCCGGCGCGTCGCCCATCTTCCGCTTCCTGGCCTCCGGCCACGGTGAGCCGCAGTGGAACTTCCACAAGTACCTGGTCGACAAGAAGGGCGTCGTGGTCGCCGCCTTCCCCAGCAAGGTGACGCCCGACGACCCCGCGCTGACCGCCGCGATCGACAAGGCGCTCGCCGCGCCGTAGATCCGCTAACCCGGATCTTCTTCCTCCGGGCGCACGGGTGCCGGCTCGACGGCCACGTCGAAGACCCGCTGCGTGCCCTCGCGATCGACGATGAGCTTGGCCGTCGCGCCGACGCTGCGATCGAGCATCAGGAGCCGCACCGCGTAGCCTCTCATGCCGGCGACCGGCAGGCCGTCGACGGCGAGCAGGACGTCGCCGACGCGAAGGCCGGACGAGGCGGCGGCGCCCAGAAGGAAATGGACGCGATGCGCGCCGGATGCGTCCTGCTCGAGCTCGACGCCGATGGTTCCGTCCTGGCGGCTGCGGTGGAGGGTGGCCGCCTCGACGGTGACATGGGCGATTCCGCCGGGCTCGACGTTCGCCGAGACGTCGCGCACGACGATGAGCTGCGGGCGTCGGCCGAAGCAATCGACCCGGACCGTGCCGGCCGGGACGGCGAACGAGAAGCGACCGCTCGCATCGGTCGCGACCGGTCGGGTGAGGCTGCCGTCGCCGGCCTCCCATCGACAGAACGTGCCGGGGACCGCGGCGCCGGTCCGCAGATCGACGACCGTGCCGGTGAGCGTCCCGGTCGCGCTCGCCGTCAGCGTCACGTGGCCGACCTGGTCGGCGGTCACGTTCACGCGCGCCGACGCGACGTGGCCGCTGGCGGCGACGGCGCTCACCACGTACTCGCCGACCGGGACGTCGGCGACGGCGAACCGCGAGCCGCTGACGTCGGCCTTCCGGCCTCCGCTGTCCCCCCTGACCGTGATCTCCGGCGGAGCGCTGAACCCGCGCAGGACGCCCTCGATCTTGCCGGTGGCCGGGAGCTCGACGACGACCTTCGTCGCGCCGGCGTCGACCGACAGAGTCCGCCCGTCCCCGACCGATATCTCTGTCTGCCCGACCTGCCGAGCCTGGAGCTCATATCGCCCCTCCACGAGGCCCTCGAGGACGAAGGTCCCGTCGGCCTCGCTCCTGGCGGTCTCCACGTCGCCAAGCCTGGAGACCGCGGCGATCTCGATGCCCGCGACCGGCTCGCCTCGTCGCACCGCGCGACCCGAGATCGTCAGATCGGCCGGAGCGATCGTGAGCCGCACGCCGGTGACACGGGACGTCGCGTCGGCGACCGCGATTGCCGGATGGCGCCCGCCGACGGGCGGTCGAAGAATGGCCCCGTCGCGGTCACGGCTCACGTGCGGACGGTAGCTTCCCGCGGCGAGGGCGCTGATCAGGAAGGTGCCGTCGGCGGCGGTCCTGTCCGAGAAGACGTCGTCCGGGACGGCGTCGTCGCCCTCGCGCTCGAGGTAGACGCGGACTCCGCCCACCGCTGCGCCCTTCGCGTCGACCACCGATCCGGCGATGGAGGCGGAGAGGTCGAGCTCGAGCAGGAGCCCGGCGACGTCCTTCGCGCCCACCGTGATCGCCCGGCGCGCCGTGGCCGCACCTTCGGCTGCGCTGGTGGCGCGGATGTCGTAGGTGGCCGGCTCGACCCCTTCCAGCTCGAAGGTGCCGTCGTCGTTCGACAGGGCCAGGGAGCGGCGCTCCAGGTTGTGCTCCAGCATGACGTGCGCGCGCGCGACCGTCTTGCCGCCGCGCACCACGCGCCCGGAGACCGTTGCCAGACGCTCGCAGACGAGCTCGACCTGGCCTCGCTCGACCTCGCCGAGGTCGACGATCGGGGCGGGCGAGAGGAGCTTGTGCCCCTCGACCTCGATGTGGACCTGTCCGCGCGGCAGCCCGTCGATGGCGAAGCGTCCATCGGTCTGCGTGACCGCGGAGCCCAGCATCCATGTCTCGTCGGCCGCGCGCGCGATGACCGTCGCGTCGCCGCGGGGCTGACCGGCGACGACCACGCGGCCGGAGAGGGTCGCGCCCTGCTGGAGGGTGAGCGTGACCTCGGCGCTCGCCCCCGCGGCGGCGAGGGTGACCGTCTCGTCGTCGGCCCGGTCGGCGTCGCGAGCGACGACGCGGTAGGTCCCGGCGATCAGCCCGTCGAGGCGAAAGCCGCCGTCGTCGGCGCTCTCCGTCAGCTGGCCCGGGTCGTGGCCGTTGGTCTCGGCGATGACCGCCGCGCCGCCGACCGGAGCGCCGGCACCGTCGACGACGCGTCCGACGATCGCGACCTCGGGCGACAGCGCGAAGTCCACCCGCGCCGCGCTGCGGCCCCCCGTGTGCTCGAGGGCGGTGCCGTAGCCGTCGGCGGCGGCCTCGACGTGAGCCGGTCCGGCCTGGAGACACACCTCGTAGTTCCCCTGCTCGTCGGACAGCACGCCCCCGAACACCTCGGCGCGGGTGCCGGCGCGGACGCGGGCGCCGGCGATGACCCCGCCCGCGGCGTCGCGCACCGTCCCGGAGATCAGGAGCTCGCAGTCGCGCAGCTCGATGGTCACGTCGCCCGGAGCGGGGCGCGGTTCGCGGGCGCGAAGCTCCAGGAGGACGCCGCCCGCCACCAGCCCCTTCGCCTGCGCGACCACCCGGTACCGCGTCGGCGGTCTGGGGCCGAAGTCGAAGCGCCCCGCGCCGTCGGTCTCGACCTCGGCCAGCACCCACTCGCCGATGCGCAGCTCCTCGGTCGCGAGCCTGACGACGGCGCCGGCGACCGGCCGCCCCGCATGCATCACCCGGCCGGCGACTCGCCGCTGCGCGAGCCCTTTCTGCCACAGCCACGCCAGGGCGGGGGGCGGCCGCGCGGGCGCCCGCATCCGCGCCGGCGCGAGCGCCCGATCGCGCACTGGACCCCGACGTTCGACGGCGGTCCCGGGCGGCTGCTCGCGCCGTAGCCACAGCGCCAGCCCCGCGACCAGCGCGACGAGCGTTGCGACGACGACGAGGCGACGCCTGCGCATCTCGAGACCCCGTCGAATGATCCATCAACCGGCCCGACCTGTCGACGTGCCTCACGGTGAGCGCCGTCGCACCTGGCCGGGCCCGCGCACGGCACGGCGGGGTTGAGTAGACTGCGCCGATGTCGATCCGTACAGCGCTGCGCTGGCTCCTCACCATCGGGATGGTGATGGCCGGCGCCAACCACTTCATCGATCCGGCAACCTACGTGGCGATGATGCCGGATGCCCTGCCCTGGCCGCTCGAGCTGGTCTACGTGTCCGGCGTGTTCGAGATCCTGGGCGGGCTCGGCCTCATCCTGCCGGGCACCCGGCGCCTGGCCGGGTGGGGGCTCGTCGCGCTGTTCGTCGCGGTCTTCCCGGCCAACCTCAACATGGCCGTGAACCACTTGCCGTTCGGCGGGCGCCCGATGCCGTCGTGGGCGCTGTGGGCGCGGCTGCCCCTGCAGCTGGTCTTCATCGCGTGGGCGCTGTGGGCGTCGCGCGATCGCGGCAGCCAGGGCGACCGCGGCCGCCTGCGCTGAGCGGGCCGCCTGCGCCGAGGGGGCGGCCCGGGCCGGGCGACATGGCCCGCCGCGCGCGTGCCGGCGCGCGCGTTCATTTGTTACACTCTGTTGCTGCATACGCAGCATGATGTAATATCGCGGCGCGTGCCCGGCACCACCTCACCCAAGGCGCTCCTGCTCGGCCTCCTGCGCGTCTCGCCGCGGCCGCTGGCGGTGCGGCAGCTGGTGGCAGTCGGCGACCTGTTCGGCCTCGGCGGAGGCGCCGTCCGCGTGGCGCTGACCCGCCTGGTCGCTGCGGGGCTGGTGGCCAGCGACGAGCGCGGCAGCTATCGTCTGGCCGCGGAGGCCGATCCGGTCAGTCGCTGGGCGGACGGGTGGCGCGCGGGCGAGAGGCGGCTGCGCGCGTGGACCGGCGCGTGGCTGTGCGTGTGGCACCCGCGCGGAGGCGAGCGCGGCGAGCGCGCGCGCAGCCACCGCGCGCTGGGTCGGCTCGGCCTCGGCGAGGGGCGAGACGGTCTGTGGCTGCGGCCCGACAACCTGCGCGCCGGCACCGCCGGGATCGCGGCGCAGCTCGAGCAGCTGGGTCTGGCGCCCGGCGCCGTGCCGTTCGCCGCCCGCGACTTCCCGGCCGAGGTGGTGAGCGGCTGGGTCGGCGGGCTGTGGCCCATCCGATCGATCGCCGACCGCCAGGTCCGCGCGCTGCGCGATATCGAGCGCAGCCGCGCGCGCCTGGCCCGCCTCGCGCGCAGGCGGGCGCTGGCCGAGACCTTCCTGGTCGGCGGCGCGGCCATCCGCGCGCTGGTGCGCGACCCGCTCCTGCCCGACGAGGTGGCGAGCGGACGACACCGCCGCGAGCTGACCGACGCGATGCTCGACTACGACCGGCGCGGCCGCGCCGTGTGGAGCCAGGCGCTGGAGCTCGCGTCCACCGGCCTCGACGGCGCGCCCACTCACCCCGACGCGCTGGACGCCACGCCGTGATCGACGCCAGCTGATCGACGAACGAGGAGAACGACCATGACCATCCGCTACGACGACATGGAGCAGGCGATCGGCCTCAACTGGTACCTGGTCGATCCCAACTTGCAGCTGCAGATGGATCGCCTGGTCGACGCCGCGGACCGCGAGTGGGTCGAGGGCAAGCTGCGCGCGATGGGCGAGCTCATCGGCGGACCGGTGGCGCGCAACGCCGAGGTGACCGATCGCCACCCCGCCCAGCTGGTCCGCTGGGACCGCGAGGGCAACGAGGTCAACCAGGTCGTGCACCACCCGACCGCCCTCGAGACCAAGCGCCTCCTGTGGCAGAGCGACTTCCTGCACCTGCGCTGGAGCGACGAGGTGGCGCGCCGCGGCCGCCCGGTCCCGCCCGCGCTGCTGCTCGCTTACTCCTATCTCCTGTCGCAGGCCGAGACCGGCATGCTGTGCTCGGTCGGGATGACCACCGGCGTCCTCCGCCTGGTCGAGCGCTACGGCGACGCCGAGACCCGCGACCTTTTCGGCCCGCGCCTTCGCCTGAACGACCATGACCGCGGCTGGGACGGCTCGATGTACCTGACCGAGCACGCCGGCGGATCCGACCTGGGCGCCACCGAGACCACCGCCCGGCTGGTGGACGGCGCGTGGAAGCTCCGCGGCGCGAAGTGGTTCTGCTCCAACGTCGACGGACGCGCCATCGTCACCCTGGCCCGGCCCGAGGGAGCGCCGGCGGGCATCAAGGGGCTGGCCCTGTTCGCGGTGCCGCGCGTGTTCCCCGACGGCCGCGCCAATGGAGTCCACATCCGCCGCATCAAGGACAAGCTCGGCACGCGCGCGGTGCCGACGGGCGAAATCGACCTGGTCGACGCCACCGGGTACCTCCTCACCGGCGGCCAGGACGCGCGCGACGGGCGCGGCATCAACCGCATGATGGAGTTCGTCAACGAGAGCCGGCTCGCCGTCGCCGCGATGGGCGCCGGCATCATGCGGCGCGCGTTCCTCGAGGCGACCATCCGGGCCAGCCACCGCCGCGCGTTCGGCCGCGCCCTCATCGATCACGGCATGGTGCGCGAGCAGCTGCTCGATCTGATGGTGGCCAGCGAGGCGGCGGCGGCGGCGCTGTTCGCGGTCGCCGGGCGGCAGCCGCGCCCGGGCGAGGCGCTGGGCGAGGGCGACCGGCTGACCCGCATCCTGGTGCCGCTGGTCAAGATGCGCTGCGCGCGCGGCGGCGTGGAGTCGGCGTCGGCCGCGCTCGAGATCTTCGGCGGCAACGGCTACATCGAGAACTTCCCGGTCGCCCGCCAGCTGCGCGACGCGCAGTGCCACACCCTGTGGGAGGGGACCGAGAACATCCTCGCGCTCGACGTCCTGCGCGCCTGCGCCCGCGAGCAGGCGCACACCGCGCTGCTCTCCTTCATCGGCCAGGCGGTCGAGCGGGCGGAGATCCCGCTCATGGCCCGCGCGCGCGACGCGGTCGCTCGCGCCTCCGCCCGCCTGGCCGAAAATCTGGCCCGGGTCGCCGCGGCGGGCGTCGAGTCCGCCGCGCTGCGCGCGCGCCTGCTCGCCAACGACGCGGCCGACGTGGCCCAGGCGGCCGTGCTGCTCGACGAGGCGCAGTGGGAGCTGGCCGCGCGCGGCAGCGCCCGCAAGGCGGTGGTGGCGGCCTGGTTCATCCGCACCACCCTCGAGCCCAACGGCCGCTGGCACCCAGGCAACGAGGGCATCGCGCGCGAGCTGTTCGAGCCGCTCACCCGCTACGAGGCGATCGCGCCCGAGCGCGCCGCGGCCGCGGCCCAGCTCTGACCGTCGCCGTGGCGGCCAGCTCGCGCGCGTTGCGCTCGGTCGCCGCGTCGGCCGGGAAGAAGCACTCGATGCGCAGCTCCTGCAGGGTGACGTCCTGCGGCGTGCCCAGCGTGGTCACGGTCGAGAAGTAGCGGAAGCGGATCGAATCCTTCTCGAAGCTGATCGGGATGATCGGCAGGCTCGGCGCGTCGAGCCGCGGCCGGCGCACGTCGGGCGGCACCCCGGGGTAGGCCAGGATCTCGTCGATGAGCGCCGCGGTGTCCGGATCGGCCATGCCGCCGACCGCCTCGCGGCGCGCGCGCACGATGAGCGACTCGGCCACCGCCTGCCAGTTGCCGACCAGCGGCCGCAGCCGCGCGGGGTCGAACATCATGCGCAGCACGTTGCGCGGCCCGGCCGGCGCCGCGCGCGGCCCGATCAGCCAGCCGAAGAAGCGCTCCGCGGCCGCGTTCTGCTGCAGCACATCCCAGCGCCGGTTCAGCACCACGGCCGGAAAGGGCTCCTGCTGGCGCAGGATCGCGGTGAGCGCGGCGCGGACCGGCTCCAGCTCCGCGTCGGCGATGCCCGACTCGCGGTACATCGGCGCGAACCCGGCCGCGAGCAGGAGCGCGTTGCGCTCGCGCAGCGGCACATCGAGCACGCCGGCCAGGGTCAGCACCATCTCGCGGCTCGGGTTGGCCCGGCCGGTCTCGACGAAGCACAGGTGCCGCGGCGAGATCCCGGCCTGGTTGGCCAGCGCCAGCTGGCTGAGGCGGCGCGCCTGCCGCCACCCTTGCAAGAGCCCGCCGACCTGACTGACCGAGGAGCTCCTGAGCCGACCGAGCCGCGAGGCGGACATCCCGTGAGTATCCCCCGGGGCCGCGCCGGGACAATTCCCTCTCAGGTAAGCGCGGCGTCGTACGGCTGCGGGCCGGTCCGCGCCACCTCTCGCCACGCCGGGCGCGCGCTCACCCGCTCCCACCAGGCCGCCAGGTGCCGGCGACCGGCGATCGCGCCCTGCTCCCCCGCGTGCGCCAGGTACTCGAAGTAGGGCATCCAGTAGAGCTCGGCCAGCGAGAAGCTGTCGCCGGCCAGGTGCGGGTGTGCGGCCAGCCACTCATCGATCACGTCGAGCGGGCGCTGCATGGCGGCGCGCCCCGCGTCGATGGCGGCCGCGTTGCGCTCGCCGCCCAGGTACTTGCGGAAGATGACCTCGATGAGCAGCGGCTGCACCGCGGGCGCGAAGTACGACTGGCCCACGCTTACCCACTGCTCGGCCCGGGCGCTCTCGCGCGGGCTCGCCGGCGCCAGCGCCGGTCCGTCGATCGCGCGGTCCAGGTAGCGCATGATCGCGGTCGACTCGTAGAGGACGAGGCCGCCGTCCTCGAGCACCGGCACCTTGAGGAACGGGTGCCGCGCGGCGTGGGCCGGCGTTCGCTGCTCGCCCTTCGGCAGGTTGACGGTGACCAGCTCCGCCTGCCCGCCCTTCTCGCCCAGCGCGGCGAGGACCTTGCGCGTGTTGATGCTCCAGGGGTGTCCGTAGATCTTCATCATCGAGAGTC
>Ga0126377_10000933_pt1 | contig 18692 bp, 18 predicted proteins | sample PanSoiMetPlot_22_FD_92647 | JGI IMG/M metagenome (GOLD analysis project Ga0126377, IMG submission 92647) | Tropical forest soil microbial communities from Panama - MetaG Plot_22 | ecosystem: Environmental > Terrestrial > Soil > Tropical forest > Bulk soil | place: Panama | collected 2016-02-17 | reverse complement strand
GTGCTGTTCCAGCACCTCTTCTGGTTCTTCGGCCACCCCGAAGTCTACATCCTGATCCTGCCGGGATTCGGCATGGTCAGCCAGATCGTGGCAACGTTCTCGCGCAAGCCGGTGTTCGGCTATCTCGGCATGGCCTACGCCATGGTCGCGATCGGCGGCATCGGCTTCGTCGTGTGGGCGCACCACATGTACACGGTCGGCATGTCGACCGGCGCCCAGGCCTACTTCGTCGCCGCCACCATGGTGATCGCGGTGCCGACCGGCGTGAAGATCTTCTCGTGGATCGCCACCATGTGGGGCGGTTCGATCGAGTTCAAGACGCCGATGCTGTGGGCGATCGGCTTCATCTTCCTGTTCACGATCGGCGGCGTCACCGGTGTCGTGCTCGCCAATGCGTCGGTCGACCGCATTCTGCAGGACACCTATTACGTCGTCGCGCACTTCCACTACGTGCTGTCGCTCGGCGCCGTCTTCACCATCTTCGCCGGCTGGTACTACTGGTTCCCGAAGATCACCGGCTACATGTACTCGGACACGATCGGCAAGTGGCACTTCTGGGTGACATTCGTCGGCGTCAACATGATCTTCTTCCCGCAGCACTTCCTCGGGCTCGCGGGCATGCCGCGCCGCATCGTCGACTATCCGGAGGCATTCCACCACTGGAACTACATTTCGTCGATCGGATCCTATATCTCGGGATTCGGCCTGCTGATCTTCTTCTACGGCATGATCCTCGCGTTCGTCCGCAAGGAGAAGGCCGCCAACAATCCGTGGGGGCCGGGCGCGACCACCCTCGAATGGACTTTGTCATCGCCGCCCCCGTTCCACCAGTTCGAGGTGCTGCCGCGCATCAAGTGACGCGTCGCGCGACCAACCGACGAGATAGACCTGACGAAGATGTCCCTGATCACCGAAGGAGCCGATATCGCCCGCCCGGCCGACGCCCGTGTCGAGCCAAGCCTCGCGGACGTGGGCGACTATCTCGCGCTGATGAAGCCGCGGGTGATGTCGCTCGTCGTCTTCACGGCGCTGGTCGGGCTCGCGGTGGCGCCGGGGCATCTCCATCCGGTGATCGGGTTCGTGGCGCTGCTGTGCATTGCGGTCGGGGCGGGTGCGGCCGGCGCGCTCAACATGTGGTACGACGCCGACGTCGATGCCGTGATGGCGCGCACCGCCGACCGGCCGATCCCGGCCGGTCGCGTGAGGCGGGGCGAGGCGCTCGGGTTCGGCGCGACGCTCGCGGTCGGCGCAGTCGCGGTGCTCGGGCTTGCGACCAACTGGCTGGCGGCGGGTCTGCTGGCCTTCACGATCTTCTTCTACGTCGCGATCTACACGATGTGGCTCAAGCGTTCGACGCCGCAGAACATCGTAATCGGCGGTGCCGCCGGCGCGTTCCCGCCGATGATCGGCTGGGCGGCCGCGACCGGCGGAATCGGCGTCGAGTCGCTGCTCCTCTTTCTCATCATCTTCTTCTGGACGCCGCCGCACTTCTGGGCGCTGTCGCTGTGGCGCGCGGGCGACTATGCGCGCGCCGGCATTCCGATGCTGCCGGTGGTCGCCGGCCCGGCCGAGACGCGGCGGCAGATCCTCATCTATTCGTTCGTGCTCGCGCCGCTCGGCATCGCGCCCTGGCTCGCCGGCTATGCGGGCACGCTGTTCGGCGCGGTCGCCCTCGCTGCCGGCGCCGGCATGGTGGTGCTCGCGATCCAGGTCAGGCGCGAGAGCGGGGTCGCGGCGGCAAAGCAGCTGTTCGCCTTCTCGATTCTCTATCTGTTCGTCCTCTTCGCGGTGCTCTTGGCCGACGATCGGCTCGGCCATCTGCTCGGCCGGAGCGTGTGAGCGACGGATGACCGTATGCAGCAAGATGACGAAAACGGCATCGTGCTCACCGAGGAGCAGAAGCGCCGGCGCCGCGCGCGATCGATCGCGATTGCCCTGGCGCTCGGGGCGCTGGTGCTGCTGTTCTACGTGCTCACCATCGTCAAGCTCGGGCCGGGCGTGTTGAATCGGCCGCTGTGAGGACACTTCGACGATGAACGACGCATCGAGCCGGCCGACAGGAAAGCGCGGGCGCGACCTCGCGGTCGCCGCCGGCTGCGGCGTCTTCGTCGCGCTGATGGTGGGCATGTCCTATGCGGCGGTGCCGCTCTACACCTGGTTCTGCCGCACCACCGGTTTCGGCGGCACGACCCAGGTCGCGAGCGTGGCGCCGGCGGGGGTGCTCGACCGTCGGATCACGGTCCGGTTCGACGCCAATGTCGGGCCCGGGCTGCCGTGGCGGTTCACGCCCGAGGTCAATTCGGTCGATCTCAGGATCGGCGAGGTTGCGACGATCTACTATACGGTCACCAACGAATCTGCGCGGCCGACCGCCGGCCAGGCGGCATACAACGTGACGCCCACGACGGCCGGCGCCTATTTCACCAAGATCAACTGCTTCTGCTTCACCGAGCAACGGCTCAAGCCGGGCGAGAAGCGCGAGATGGCGGTGGTGTTCTTCGTCGATCCGAAGCTCGTCACGGATTCCGACCAGAACGACCTCAACACCATCACGCTGTCCTACACGTTCTATCCGGTACGCGACGCGCAGCCCGCGGGGGCGGACAGCGCGGGGCTGCCGGACCCGCGCCAAAAGCTTTGACAGGTAATCCAGGAAGAGAGCGGTCCGCGACGACCGCGCATGAAGGGACGACGGAGACCACGCAAATGGCCGAGGCTCATGCCAAGCATCACGACTACCACCTGGTCGACCCGAGTCCGTGGCCGGCCGTGGGGTCGATATCGGCATTCATCATGGCGGTGGGCGCCATCACGTGGATGCATCATTCGTTCACGTTCGCGCCGGGCGTATTCTTCGTCGGCGTGCTCGGCGTGCTCTACACGATGTTCGTCTGGTGGAGCGACGTGGTGCGCGAGGCCGACAAGGAAGGACATCACACGCGCGTGGTGCAGATCTCGCACCGCTACGGGATGATCCTCTTCATCGCCTCGGAGGTGATGTTCTTCGTTGCCTGGTTCTGGGCCTATTTCAACACCGCGCTGTTTCCGACCGACGTCCACCAGGTGGCGCGCGACGCCTTCATCGGCGGCGTTTGGCCGCCCAAGGGCATCGAGACCTTCGACCCCTGGCATCTGCCGCTGCTCAACACGCTGATTCTGCTGACCTCCGGCACGACCGTCACCTGGGCCCACCACGCGCTGCTGCACGACGACCGGGAGGGCCTCAAGTGGGGGCTGATCTGCACGATCGCGCTCGGGCTGACCTTCACGTGCGTGCAGGCGTGGGAGTACAGCCACGCGGCGTTCGACTTCAAAGGCAACATCTACGGCGCCACCTTCTTCATGGCGACCGGCTTTCACGGCTTCCATGTCATCATCGGCTCGATCTTCCTGATCGTGTGCCTGATCCGCGCGCTCGCGGGGCAGTTCAAGCCCACCCAGCATCTCGGGTTCGAGTTCGCGGCCTGGTACTGGCACTTCGTCGACGTGGTGTGGCTCTTCCTGTTCTCCTGCATCTACGTATGGGGTGCCGGCGCCCACGCCGCCGCCGGCCACTGACGCGGCGGCCCGAGCGCAGTTGAAACAGCTCCGATTCGCCGCATGCATTTGCGGCGATCGGACACCCGTCACAGGCGCGTCTCGAGGAACGCGCCGATGCGTGCGATGGCTCGATGTGCCTCCGGCAGGATCGGCACGAACAGATGCCACACATGCGGCATTCGCGGCCATATCTCCAGCTCGACGTGGCGTCCGAGGGCGCGAAGCCTGTCGGCCATGCGCACGGCGTCGTCGCGCAGGACTTCGTCGCTGCCGACCTGGATCAGCGTCGGCGGAGTCTTGCGCAGATCGCCGTAGAGCGGCGACGCATAGGGCGTGCGCGGATCCGTTCCGGCGAGATAATACCTGGCGTACATGGCGACGCTGCCAAGGTTCATCAGCGGATCCGCCTTCACGTTGCGTCTGAGGGAGCGGCCGGTCAGGGCGAGATCGGTCCATGGCGAAAGCGCGACGATCGCGGCGGGAGCCGGCAGCCCTTCGTCAGCGGCCCGCAGCGACAACGCGAATGCCAATCCGCCGCCGGCGGAATCGCCGATGACCGCGAGGTGGCTTGGCTGGGCATGGTTCGCCAGCAGCCAGCGATAGGCTGAAACGGCGTCGTCGAGCGCGGCCGGGAAGGGATGTTCGGGCGCGAGCCGATAATCGATCGCGACCACGTGGGCGCGGGCCGCCGACGCGATCCGCCATGTGAAGTGCCGGTAGGCCGCGGACGACCCCGTGGCGTATCCGCCGCCGTGCAGGAACAGCACGTGCCGACCGGACCGCGACGCCGGGGTGCTGATGCGATGCGCCTTGACCGCGCCCGCGTCGATCGTTTCCGTCCTGGTCCCCGCGCGAGGAGCCGGCGTGACCGCATCGAGTGCGCGCATGCGCTTGCGCACCTGCTCGAGAGTGGCATGACGGCTGCGATACTTGATCAACCAGCGCGCCGCGAGGCGCACCAGTTCGGCGCGCAGGCTCGCCCGCCGGTGCTCCAGAGTGCCCGTGTACGGCGTCACTGCGCTTGTTTTCGCGGCGGGCCCATCAGGGCCGGCTGGAACAACACGGCGGCCGCCATCGTGCAGACCAGGGCGAGCGCCATCAGCTTGCCCATGCTGGACGTCCCCGGATGACTGGACAGCCACAAACTGCCGAACGCCGTGGCGGTCGTCAGGCCGCTGAACAGCACCGCGCGGGTCAGGCTCGATTGCAGCAGCGCGGTTCTGCCTGCCCGCCAGGCCACGATGTAGTAGATCTTGAATGCGACGCCGACCCCGAGCAGCAGCGGCAGCGCGATGATGTTGGCAAAATTCAGCGGCAGATCGAGGACGACGCACAGCTCCAGCGTCACAACGCCCGCGACCAGCAGCGGCACGAGCGTCAGCAGCACGTCGCCGAGCCGCCGCAGCGTGATCCACAGCAGCACGAAAATCGCGACCAGCGCGAAGACGGCGGCCTGAATGAAGGCGTGCACCACCGTATTGCCCGCCTCGACCAGCTCGACCGCGGGCCCGGTTGCGGTCGGCTCGACGGCCAGGACCGCGTTGACGAAGGTCCTTAGCGTGCTGGTGTCGTCGGGATCGCCCTTGGCGTGGACCTCGACACGCGCCCGGCCGTCGGGCGTCGTCCAATCGCGCACGAGGTCGCGTGGAAGCGTTTCGAGCGAGACCGGTTGCGCCTGCAGCTCACTGCGCAGTTGATCAAGCGAGAACCGCAGCGGCTCTACGACGGCCGTTGCGGCCCGCGCCCGCATCGCGGCGCTGCCCTGCGCGAGCCGGGTCAGCAGCCCGGATAGTCGCCTCGCCGCGTCCGGCCCTGCGCCCTGTTGATCGCCCGCCACCTTGGCCAGATCCGCCGCCGTCGCGGACAGCGCCTCGATCGTCTCCTGGTCGCTCGGCGGCGTCTGCATGTCGTCGGGATTCAAGGAGGGATCGATCTTTGTCGCCGCGGTGCGGATCAGCCTCAGTTTCTCATCCTGCTCGGTGGGAACGAGGTCCTCGAGCGTTTTCGCTTGTGCCACTTCCGGCAGCGCCGCGATCCGCCGCGCCGTCAACTTCGCGGCCGGCAGGTCGCGCGCCACGATGTCGACCGCTTTCGCGCCGACGAGCGGATCGCTTCGCAGCTCCAGATAGGTGGTTACGGATTCGGTGTCTGTGCTTCGCAGATGGAGCGGATTGAAGTCGAAGGGCAGGAACATGAGCAGGGGCGCGGCCGCCAGCACCGCCACAATCGTAATGACGACGACCGGGATGCGATGACGTTCCAGAAAGCGATCGACCGGCGCGAGGGAGGCAAAGCCGACTGCGTGCGGTTCGCCAGGCGGACGGAGAATGGCCAGCAATGCCGGCAGCAGCGTCACGCTGGTGACGAACGCCACGATCATTCCCATGCCCGCGATCTGCCCAAGCTCGGAAAGGCCGCGATAGGCGGTCGGCATGAACGACGAGAAACCGACGGCGGTCGCGACGGCCGCGAGCGCCAACGGACGGCCCGCCTTCAGCGCGGCGCTGCGCAAGGCCGCCCGCAGGTCCGCATGCTCACGCCGCTCCGCCCGATAGCGTACGCTGAACTGAATCCCGAAATCGACGCCGAGCCCGACGAACAGCACGAAGAAGGCCACCGAAATCATGTTCAGCGCGCCGACCACCAGCAACCCCGCCGCCGTCGAAATGATCAGGCCGACGAACAGGCTGACCGCAACCGCGAAGATGATCCGGAATGAGCGCAGCGCCAGCCAGAGGATGACGAGCACCGCCACGGTCGTCAGCGCAGCGTTGATGCCCGCGTTCCGCTTGACCGTGCCGAACTCGTCGTCCTCCATCGGAATGCGCCCGGTCAGGCGTACCTGGACGTGGTCATCCTTGGGAATGATATCCGATGCAACATGCGCGATCGCCTCGCGCGCGGCCCGCCCGGGCTGGACGTTGGTGAAATCGAGAACGGGATCGACCAGGAGAAAGCGCCGCAGATCGCGCGCATCGGCGGGTCTGTCGCTAGCGAGAACGCGCCAGGAAAAGCTTGCCGGGCGATCGGCGAGCGACGCCTCGGCGACGTCGCTGGCCATGTTGATCGGGCGCACCAGGTCGTCGAGGCGGGCTTCACCCCGCCGCACGCCGATCAGGGTGAGCGAGAGCGCGTCGAGCGCGCCGCGCAGGCTTGGATCGGCCGCCAAGGTGCCGAGCAGAGGATCGGCCCGGATCAAGCCTTCGCTCAATCGCTTCACGTCATCGAGCGTCAGAAACAGGAGTCCGTTTCGCTGGAAGAAATCGTCGCTTCCGGGTTGGCTGACTGCGCGGAAGCGATCCGGCCGTGCCGCCAGCGCCTGCGCCAGCCGCGCGGCCGCCTGATCGGCGCCCTCTGGTGTGGGCGCCGAGACGACGACCAGAATATCCTTGTGCGGAAAATCTCTCGCATAGGCGAGCGCGCGGTGGGCCCAAGGCACGTCTGGCGAGATGAGCGCGTGAACGTCGGTGTTGATGGCGAAGTGGCGTGCGCTGTAGGCGCCCGCCAGCGCCGTCAACAGGAGAGCGAGCGCGACGGTCAACCAGGGACGGCGGATACAGACATCGACGAGGCGGACGGTGGGCGAACGCACCATATGTCTCACCGCCTTTCGCATCACGTCGCGCCGACTCCGGCGTGCGTTCCGCTCGGGAAGCCGCAAAGTGACCGGCCGGCGAACGATGCCGGCCGGCGTCTTCGGCAACGCGGGAGCCTGTCGTCGCGCAATCCGCGCGAAGCTCAGTCCGCCTATCGACCGGCTGCCAAGGACTCGCGGCAGGCTGGACTGAGCGTGCGGACGTGCTCGCGCAGGCAGTCCGCCATTGCTTCGTCGCCCTCGTTCTGCAGGTCACGGCAATAACGGAGCACGTCGGAACGGCATGCGCGCTGTTGGTGCATCGTTCCGCGGTGGCCCTGCATCCGGGGCGCCTGATCGTAATCGCCGCCGCGCATCGTCTGAGCTGCGACCACCGCAGGCAACATGCTCAATGACAGGATCAGCATCGGAAAAAGGCGTGACATGACGATTTCGTCCTTTCTATCCCGAGATTAGAAACCCTCCGTCCTGCGTTGGTTCCGGAGACTTGCGGCCTTTGCGGCGCAAGCATGCTCGACGTTTACGCATCGCGTTAAGTGTCGGCGAACGAACACAACGTACTTGCTGCAGGCGATCCGGTGCCGGAACGAAACATCAGTTCCATCCGTTTGGACTTGGTAGCGGCAGATGTACGGGGCTTAGCCTTATGGAGAAGGCTGCCGTGGATAAGTTTTCTGGCGAGCAGCATGGCGGTACTCAATTGCGGGCGCGACGCCCGCTCGCTCCGACGCCGCCGGACGAGGACGCTGCAGCCCACGCATACCGGATCGCCGATGACGTCCCATGGAATAGCGCGGGCGTCCGAGAGATCGGCTTCGATGTCCCTCAACGCTACAATGCGAGCGACGTCCTGTTTCGCAATCTTGATGCGGGACGCGGTAGCCGACTGGCCGTCACCGGGCCGGCAGGGCCGTGGAGCTATGCACAGCTGTGCGCGGACGCGGCGCGCTGGGGCAATGGGCTGCTCTCGCTCGGCCTGACGCGTGGCGATCGCGTCTTGCTGCTGCTCGACGACACGCCCGTCTATCCCGCCGCATTCTTCGGCGCAGTGCGTGCGGGACTCGTTCCGCTCATGATCAATCCGCTCACCCCGCCCGACCTGCTGCGGTTCTATCTCGACGATTCCGGCGCCCGGGTGGCGGTCGCGGAGGCCGACTTCCGCGAGCGCTTCGACGCTGCGGCGGCCGCAGGCAGCCGCCCCACGACACTCATCATCGTGAACGGCGAGGCAGAATTGGGCGGCGGCCTCGACGTCAGGCGTGCCGCGCCCTGGCTTTCGAGCTTCGCCGACCGGCTGCCGGCCGCCGACACGCACCGAGACGAGATGGCGTTCTGGATGTACTCCTCGGGGTCGACCGGACAGCCGAAGGGAATCGTGCACCTGCAGCACGACATGCCCTACACGCATGCGTCCTACGGCCGCCATGTCCTCAAGCTCGCGCCCGATGACATTTGCTTCTCGGTGCCGAAGGTCTTCTTCTCCTACGGTTTCGGCAACTCGATCACCTTTCCGTTCTCGGTCGGCGCCGCTTCATTGCTGCTGCCTGGAAGGCCCAGTCCGGCGGCCGTCTTTGACGCGATCACGCGCTATCGTCCAACCGTCTTCTTCGGGCTGCCGACGCTCTACACGATGCTGACCAACGCGGCGGAAGTCGCGCAGGCGGATTTTTCGTCGATTCGTCTGGCCGTCTCGGCCGCCGAGGTACTGTCGAGCGAAGTCTTTCGGGCCTGGCAGCAGATGACCGGCCTGGACATCGTCGAGTGCCTCGGCTCGACCGAGCTGCTGAACGTCTATCTCTCCAATTCGCCCGAACGCAAGAAGCTGGGCTCGGCAGGCGTGCGGGTTCCTGGTTACGAAATGCTGCTCAAGGATCAGGACGGCAACGAGGTCGAGGACGGTCGCGAAGGCGTTCTGTGGGTGCGCGGCCACTCCGCCACGCCGCTGTACTGGAACAGTCCGGGGAAGACCGCGCGGACCGTCCGCGAAGCGGGATGGATCTGTACCGGCGATCGTTTCGTGCGAGACGCCGACGGATTCCATTTCTTCCGTGGCCGCGCCGACGACCTCGTCAAGATCTCCGGACAATGGGTCCATCCAGTCGAGGTGCAGATCTGTCTCGCCGAGCATCCAATGGTGCGCGAATGCGCGGTTCTGGCGCTCGAACTGCCGGATCGACGCATGACATTGAAGGCGTTCGTGGTGATGAACCAAAAGGCTTTCAATCCGAAAGACGCGACGCGCATGCTGCAGACCTACGTCAAGCGCCGGCTGCTCCCATACAAATATCCCCGGATCGTCCAATTCCTGCGCGAACTGCCGAAGACCGGCACCGGAAAGATCGACCGGCAGGCGCTTTTGGAGGCCGGCGCGGCGGCCGTCACCGGACTTTCGTCCGACCGCCGCGAGGCATCAGTCGTGCCAAGCCAGCTTCCAGTCACGCCGGCGGGAGAGGAGCCCCATGAACTTGCAGCATCGACGACACCCGCGCTCGCTCGGGACTGATTTCGTTCCGCCGGCGCGCTTGTGCATCGAGCCGCACACGCGCAAGCCGGTGCACGTCATCATCGGAGTGTCGGCCAAGGGCAATGTCCGCATCACCGCGGACTTGATCGGCGAATGGCTTGCCGAACGATTTGGCCGGCCGTTCGTACCGAGTCCCGCCGAGGCCGAAAGCGGCCTCGCGGCCGCGGCCTTCTATGACGAGCTCGCCTACCACTTCGGCAATGGCGCCTTTATCGCCGCCATCGGCCTCGCCAGGGAGAACCGATCGGGCACCGCGTGCGCTGCGCATTCCGACCATTCGGCGCAAGCCGAGTTGTTCGAAGCTATCGCGCAGACCAAGCCGATTACACTGAAGTTTCAGGGGCGCGCCCACGCGTTCTTCAATCGCAGGTCCGGCAGCGCGCAGGTGACGTTCGACCGTCTGCCGGGCGCTCTCGAATTTGTCGGCAGGCCGGCAGATACGTCATCACGCACGGGCAGGCCGGCGCGTGCAGAGGAGGCGAGCGCCTGGTGCGGTTTCGGCACGACCGATGGCAGTCATGCCGACATGTTCGGACGCTTGAGCAATGCGATCAGCCATGGGGTCGTGGACGCGGAATTGAAGACGCGGCTTGCCGAATATGTTTAGGAATATGTCCAGGACCAGCCTGGCCCTCGGCAATCTGCGCGCATTCGTCATTCTGCTCGTCGCCGGCTTCCATTCCTCGCTGGCCTATGTCGTGTTCCAACCGCCGCTGCGTCCGTTCTCGAGCCCGCCCTGGGACTGGCGCGCCTTTCCAATTCTCGATCATGTGCACTGGTTCGGATTGGATCTGTTCTGCGCGTTTCAGTATGTCTTCCTGATGCCCTTCATGTTCTTTCTGTCGGGACTCTTCGTCTGGCAGAGCCTCGCGCGCAAGGGCGTCGGCGCTTTCCTGTCCGACCGTCTGGTACGGATCGGCATTCCGTTCGTCCTCGGCGTATATCTGCTGATGCCGGTGGCGCACTATCCGGTGTATCGCCTCACCGCGCCAGATCCGAGCCTGGCCGCGTTCTGGGCGCAGTGGATCGCGCTGCCGTTCTGGGCGAGCGGACCGCTCTGGTTCCTGTGGCATTTGCTCGTGCTCGACACGGCCGCGGCGGCGCTCTATCGCTTCGCGCCGGGCGTGGGAGAGCGGCTCGGCAGCTTCGCGGCGCGCGCGGGCGACCATCCTGCACGGTATTTCGTCGCGCTCGCGATCGTCTCCGCGCTTGCCTATCTGCCGCTGGCTGCGATCTTCGCGCCATGGGACTTGCGTCAGGTCGGGCCGTTTGCCTTCCAGCCCGGCCGTGTGCTGCACTACGTGGTCTATTTCTTCGCCGGTGTCAGCGTCGGCATGGTCGGGATCGAGCGCGGCCTGCTGCGGGCGGACGGACTGCTGCAGCGGCGCTGGGCGCTCTGGTCCGCGCTCGCGCTCGTGGCGTTTCCGGCGTGGATGCTGGTCACCGCGCTGACGATGGAGAACGCCCCGCTCGGCATCGGACCGCTGCCGCAGCTCGACGCGCTCGCGAACCTCGTCTTCGTACTCGCGAGCGCGACCGCCTGCTTCGCCTTCGCCGCGGTCTTCCTGCGCTTCGCCGGCAGCCACAGCCGGGTCGCCGACAGCCTGTCCGCCAATGCCTACGGGATCTATCTGGTGCATTATCTGCCCGTGATCTGGCTTCAATACCTGCTGCTCGGCCTGGCCCTGCCGGCCGTCGTCAAGGCGGCGATGGTTTTCGGCGGGGCACTGCTTGCGGCCTGGAGCGCGACGGCCGCGATGCGCCGCACGCGTATCGGCGCCCACGTGCTGGGAGCTGACCGGCGCGTCACTGCGGCGGCGCAGCAGGTCGCCAATGCCGGATATTCGGCCAGTGCCGTTTCGCCTCCCTGAGCCACGCGCCGTCATCGAGCTTACGATGTCCGATGGCGCGATCATTCGCGTGCGCCGGCACGGCAACGCCGCGGGCCCGCGGCTCCTCGCGTCGCACGGGAATGGCTTTGCCATCGACGGCTATTTTCCATTCTGGCGCCGCTTGCTGGGCGATTTCGACTTGTTCGTGTTCGACCTGCGGGATCATGGCTGGAACCCGCGCCACGACGCCGCCGCCCATTCGCAGCGGCAGATGGCGGACGATCTGGAAGTTGTTTCGCGCGCGATCGAGCGGCACTTCGGCCGGCGCCCGACCGCCGGCGCGTTTCACTCGGTTTCGGGCGTGGTCAGCCTGCTGCACGCGATGACGTATGGCTGGCGATGGGACGCGCTGATCCTGTTCGACCCGCCGGTCGCGCCGCCGCCGGGCCATCCGCTGCATGCGGTCCAGCGCGATTTTGACCTCGCGCTCGACGCCTGGGCACGCCAGCGCCGCGAGCGCTTTTCCTCGGCGGACGAGCTTGCCGAATATTTCCGCAACGCCCGCCAGATGCGTGGTTGGGTCGAAGGCGCGGCCGACCTGATGGCGCGGGCGATCACGCGGCCGGACCGCGAGGGCGTGATGCTCGTCTGCCCCGCCGCGTGGGAAGCGGAAATCTATCGGCAGAACCTGGATTCAACGGCCTGGTCGGCGGTGTCGCGTTTCTCTCAGGAGTTGCTGATCGTGAGCGGCGACGGCGATCTGCCCGGCGCCGATCCGCCCGCGCGCATTGCGAAGGCGCTGCAGGTGGAAGCCAGCGTCGCGGTCGTGCCGGTGCGCGACACCGGCCACCTGCTGCAGATCGAGCGGCCCGAACCCGTGGAGCGGATCGTGCGCGAGCATCTGCGCGCGCGCGGGTTTCGGGCGTGCTGACCGCGTTGCGTGTGGATGGTGCCCGAACGTGCTCTAGATTCGTCGTTTGGCGCATATTCTTGTCGGCGAACCCACGACCACCCCGGATCAAGTTCGCGGCAGGGTTTCGCCCGCACTGTCGCGACCCACTTGCGCTTTGACGCGAACATGATGATTTGCCCCGGCAGGAGACACATCGCATGGCCGAACCCGCAAGCGCGCCACCCAATCCGATCCTCGCGGGTCTCGCCGGCCGCTGCCCACGGTGCGGCAAGGGCCGGATGTTCGCCGGCTTTCTCGGGCTCAAGCCGGCCTGCGAGGCCTGCGGGCTCGACTATGGGTTCGCCGATGCGGGCGACGGGCCGGCGGTGTTCGTCATCCTCATTGCGGGCTTCGTGGTGGTCGGCGCCGCGCTCGTGGTCGAGATGGTGTATCAGCCGCCGTTCTGGGTGCATGCGGTGCTGTGGCTGCCACTGATCCTGGTCATGACGCTTGCGCCGCTGCGCGCCATCAAGGGCGTGCTGATCGCCCTGCAGCACCACCACAAGGCGGCAGAGGGACGACTGCAGGGCCGGGGCGAACCGTGACGCCGGCAAGCGCGCCGCGGCGGGGGCTGCTGATTCCAACCTTCGTGGCGGCCGGAGTCTTCGCGGCGCTGATCGCGCTCGGGACCTGGCAGGTCCAGCGCAAGGCATGGAAGGAGGCGCTGATCGCGACCGTGACCGAGCGCCTTGCCGCGCCGCCGTCGCGCCTGCCGGCGCCGGCCGATTGGGCGGAGCTCGATCCTGCGAAGGACGAGTATCGCCGCGTCGCCTTCGCGGCGGAATTCCTCAACGACAAGGAAGCGCTCGTCTACACCATCGGCTCGAGTCTGCGCGGCGGCAGCTCCGGCCCCGGCTATTGGCTGTTCGTGCCGGCGCGTGTGTCCGGCGCGACCGTGATGGTCAATCGCGGCTTCGTTCCGGAGGGCCGACAGGACCGCGCGACCTGGCGTCAGGGCGACGCCAATCTCGTCATCGTCGGCGTCATGCGCTGGCCGGAACGGCCCGGCCTGTTCACGCCGGCGGCGGAGCCCGCCAAGAACCTCTGGTTCGCGCGCGATCCGACCGCGATCGCAGCCGCCAAGGGCATCGGTCCAGTCGCGCCGTTCTATATCGAGCAGGAATCGCCGGCCGCGCCGGGTGGTTTGCCGGTGACTGGAGAGCTCAAGCCGAGCTTTCCCAACAACCATCTCGGCTATGCGCTGACTTGGTACGGACTTGCCCTCGTGCTGGCGACGTCGTACGCGTTCTGGGTCTTCGCCCGCTGGCGCGGGCGCTGATTCTGGCTCCAAAATCCTCCCCAAAACCCATTCTTGTGCCCGGCGATCCTTCCGACTAGTCTTTTTGGCGATCCCGGCGCGATCCCGCCTGCCGGGATTAATATGTGTGATTTCAAATGGTTAACGGACGCTTGGGGCGGCGGGATCGCCTCTTGCGTCGGGCTCAGCCGCCGCCGCGCAGGATGGAACCGGTGCGTTATGTTTCGACCCGGGGCGACGCCCCGCCGCTTGGCCTTGTCGACGTCACGCTGGCGGGGCTCGCGCGCGACGGCGGGCTCTACGTGCCGGAAAACTGGCCGCGGCTCGAGCGCGAGACGATCGCGGGATTCGCGGGCCGGCCCTATGCCGAGGTGGCGGTCGAGGTCATGCGCGCCTTCGCGGGCGGCGCCGTCGCGGACGCCGATCTCGCCCGTATGGCCCGCGAGGCCTATGGAACATTCCGCCATCCGGCCGTGACGCCGCTGAAGCAGATCGGTGCCGGCACCTTCATCCTCGAGCTGTTTCACGGGCCCACGCTCGCCTTCAAGGACCTCGCGATGCAGTTCCTTGCGCGGCTGATCGACCACGCGCTGGCGAGCCGCGGCGAGCGCGCCACGATCGCGGTGGCGACCTCCGGCGATACGGGCGGGGCCGCCGTCGAGGCGTTTCGCGGCCGTTCGCAGGTCGACCTCGCGGTGCTGTTTCCCAATGGCCGCGTCTCCGACGTGCAGCGGCGCATGATGACCTGCGCTGAGGACGCCAATGTCCATGCGCTCGCGATCGAGGGCACCTTCGACGACTGCCAGGCGATCGTGAAGGCGATGTTCAATCATCATGCCTTCCGCGACCGCGTCGCTCTCGCGGGCGTCAACTCGATCAACTTCGCGCGCATCGCGGCGCAGGTAGTATATTACTTCGTCGCTGCGGTGGCGCTCGGCGCGCCGCATCGCAAGGTCGCTTTCACGGTGCCGACCGGCAATTTTGGCGACATCTTCGCCGGCTATGTGGCGGCCCAGATGGGATTGCCCGTCGAGCGGCTCACGGTCGCGACCAACGTCAACGACATCCTGGTGCGCGCGCTCGCGACCGGCGTCTACGAGGTCCGCGATGTGGTCGCGACCGCCTCGCCCTCGATGGACATCCAGGTGTCCTCGAATTTCGAACGCCTGCTGTTCGAGGCGCACGGCCGCGACCCGAAACCGGTGCGCGCCGCCATGGCCGCGCTGGCGCAGTCGCGGCGCTTCTCGGTCGCGCCGGCGCCGCTCGCCGAGATAGGCGCCTGGTTCACCGCCGGCCGCGCCAGCGAGGCGGAGACCGCGGCCGCCATCCGTACCACCCTGCGCGAGACCGGCACGCTGATCGATCCCCACACCGCCGTGGCGATCGCGGTCGCCGAAAAGGAGAACCGCGATCCGGCGGTCCCGATGGTGGTCCTTTCCACCGCGCATGCCGCGAAGTTTCCCGACGCGGTCGAGGCCGCCTGCGGGCTCAGGCCGAGCCTGCCGGACTGGCTCGGCGATCTCGGGCAACGCCGCGAGCGCGTCACCGTACTTCCGCCCGAGCAAGCGGCGGTCGAGCGTCTTGTTTTGGAAGTCAGCCGCGCAGCGCGCGAAGGAGCAGCCGCATGAGCGTCGAGGTCACCCGTTTGGCGTCCGGCCTTGTCGTCGTCACCGACACCATGCCGCAGCTCGAAACCGCCGCGCTCGGCGTCTGGGTCGGCTGCGGCAGCCGCGACGAGCATGTCGACGAACACGGCATCTCGCATTTCCTTGAGCACATGGCGTTCAAGGGTACGACGCGACGCTCGGCCCGCCAGATCGCCGAGGAGATCGAGGCGGTCGGGGGTGACCTCAACGCCGCGACCGGCGTCGAGATGACCGCCTACTACGCACGGACCCTCAAGGAGGACGTGCCGCTGGCGCTCGACGTCCTGTCCGACATCCTGACCGCGCCGGCCTTCGATCCCGACGAGATCGCGCGCGAGAAGAACGTCATCATGCAGGAGATCGGCGCGGTCGAGGACGCGCCCGACGATCTGGTGTTCGAGTTCCTCCAGGCGACTGCATTCGCGGATCAGCCGGTCGGCCGCTCCATCCTCGGCACGCGCGCGACCGTGCGCTCGTTCGACGGCAAGCGCCTCAAGTCGTATCTGGCGCGTCACTACCGTGCGCCCAACACGGTGGTCGCGGCCGCCGGCGCGGTCGATCACCGCGCCGTCGTGGCGGAGGCCGAGCGGCGCTTTGAGTCGTTCACGGGCCCGGCGGGCCCGCCGCCGCAGGGTGCGAAGTTCCGCGGCGGCGTCCAGGTCGAGCGGCGCGATCTCGAGCAGGTCCATATCGCGCTCGCGCTCGAAGGCGTGCCTCAGTGCGATCCCACGATTTACAGCCTGCAGGTCTTCACCAATGCGCTCGGGGGCGGTATGTCCTCGCGCCTGTTTCAGGAAGTTCGCGAACTCCGCGGCCTGTGCTATGCGATCTACGCCTTTCATGCTCCCTATGCGGACACCGGGATGTTCGGACTCTATGCCGGCACCGATGTAGCTGACGCGGCCGAACTGATGCGGGTCGTGGTCGGCGAGATCGCGGCCGCGGCCGATACGCTCGACGAGGTCGAGGTGGCGCGCGTCAAGGCGCAGATGAAGGCGGGACTCCTGATGGCGCTCGAGAGTTCGAGCGCCCGTGCCGAGCAGCTCGCGCGCCATATCCACATCTATGGTCGGCCCATGCCGCTCGAGGAGATCGTCGCCAAGGTCGACGCCGTGACGGTCGAGAGCGCGCGCGCGGCGGGCCGCGACCTGATCGCGCGCAGCCGTCCGGCGGTCGCGGCGCTCGGACCCTCAGGCCTGGAACGCGCCGCCGAGATCGCTCAGAGCCTCGTGCGCAAGGCGGCGGCGTGAGGATCCGGCAGTCGCATGGCCTTCTTCCGCACCGTCGGCTTCGCCGAAACCTCGCCGAGCCTCGACGGGCGGGGCGTGACCTTGAGGTTGCCGCAAATGGCCGATTTCGAGGAATGGGCGGAGCTGCGGGCTGCAAGCCGCGAATTCCTCACCCCCTGGGAGCCGTCCTGGCCGGCCGATGACCTCACCCGCGGCGCCTACCGGCGTCGTCTCAAGCGCTACGCGGAGGACTGGCGGGCGGATCAATCCTACGCGTTCTTCGTGTTCCGCAAACATGATGATGTCCTGGTCGGCGGCCTCACGCTCGCGAGCATCCGGCGCGGCGTCGCGCAGGCCGGGAGCCTCGGCTACTGGATGGGCGCGCCCTTCGTGCGCTGTGGCCACATGACCGCGGCCGTCAAGGCCGTGCTGCCGTTCGCGTTCGGGACGCTGCGGCTGCACCGGGTCGAGGCCGCCTGCATCCCGACCAATACACCGTCCATTCGCCTGCTCGAGCGCTGCGGCTTTGCGCGCGAGGGTTATGCGCGCCAGTACCTCTGCATCAACGGCGTCTGGCAGGACCATCTGCTGTTCGCCCGGCTCAAGGTCGATCCCGAATGATCCGCCGGCGGGCGGACGCGTCCGGACGTTCACCCGGCGGCAGGCTGGCCCAGCGCGGTCTTTCCACACGCCTTTTTGCCCGCCTTGGGACCGCCACGGTTCGGCTGATATAAGTCCGGGATACGGACGGGACGGATGGGTGATTCAAGCGGCATGCGGGGCCTCGGCGCAGTGAGCGCGGTCATGATTGTGACCGCGCTGGCCGGCTGCTCGAGCTATGACAGCCTGGTTGGCACAAAGCCTTCGGCCGCCGCGTCGACCTCGGCAGCGTCATCGTCCTCCTCGTTCAGCGATCGGTTCAGCAATTTCGTGCTCGGGTCGCCGGCGACCGCCGGTGAGGGCGCCGGTGTGACGCCACCCGACATCGACTGCCCGACCGTCGAGATCAGGCAGGGGGCGGCCACCTACGCGCAATCGGGGCCCGACAATGGGTCGACCGCGCTGTCGCTGCGCTACCAGGCGAACTTCCTGCGCGGCGCGCGCGAATGCGCCCTGCGCGCCGGCACCGTGAACATGAAGGTCGGCGTCGAGGGCCGCGTGATCCTCGGCCCGGCCGGCAGCCCTGGTACGCTGACGCTTCCGGTGCGGCTCGCACTGGTGAAGGAAGGGGTGGAGCCCAAAACGATCTGGACCAAGTTCTACATGGTGCCCGTCAACGTGCCTTCCGGCGAATCCAACGTCACGTTCACCCACGTCGAGGAAGATCTGAGCTTTCCGATGCCGTCCGCCGCGGAACTCGACGCCTATGTGATCTATGTCGGCTTCGACCCCGACGGCGCTGCGCTCGAGCAGAAGAAGAAGCGTCCCGCCAAGCCAGCCGCGAAGCCGAAACGATAGCGCATGATCCCGAAAGTTGACAGACTTTCGGACAAGCGCATGCGCAGACAACCGACCTCTGGAGTCCTCATCAGCCGCGCCCGACGACGACCGTCTCCTTGACGGGCGGTTACGCGACGCGTGCAGGGCAGGGAGTCAGTTGAGCTTGGACTTGAGGTCGCGGATGCCTTGGGCGATCAGGTCTTCGCCGACCTTGCCCTTGGTCGTGTCGGCCAGGATCTTCTCGGCTGCCGCGACCGCGGCCTCGGCGGCGGCGGCGCGCACGTCGGCGAGCGCCTGGACCTCCGCCTGGGCGATCTTGTTCTCGGCCATCTTGGTGCGGCGCGCGACGAACTCCTCCACCTTCACCTTGGCGTCGGCGGCCTGACGCTCGGCCTCGGCCTTGGCGGCTGCGATGATCGCCTCGGCTTCGCGGTCGGCCTCGACGCGCTTGCGCTGATATTCGGCGAGCAGCGCCTGCGCCTCGTCGCGCACGCGGCGCGCCTCGTCGAGTTCGCCCTTGATGCGGGCGTTGCGATTGTCGAGCGCACCGAGGAGCTGGCGATGCGCGCCGATCTTCGCGAGCACCGCAAGAAAGATAACGAACGCGACCGCAACCCAGAATTCGGCGTTGAACTCGAAAGGCATGGCGCGGTCCTATCGCTTGAGCGCGGTGTCG
>Ga0126377_10000932_pt1 | contig 18701 bp, 15 predicted proteins | sample PanSoiMetPlot_22_FD_92647 | JGI IMG/M metagenome (GOLD analysis project Ga0126377, IMG submission 92647) | Tropical forest soil microbial communities from Panama - MetaG Plot_22 | ecosystem: Environmental > Terrestrial > Soil > Tropical forest > Bulk soil | place: Panama | collected 2016-02-17 | reverse complement strand
TTCGTCGCCGCATGCTGCGCGGCCGCTGCAGCCGCGTCGCTCGCCGCCCAGGAGCAGGCGGACCCGCGGACGCTGATTCCGTCCTCGACCTTGAACGTCATCGCGCAGCGGATTTCCGGCGCGCAGGCACACAATCACGTGCTCGAGATGTGCCCGTACGAGCGCAATCGGCCGGCCGAGGAATATCAGGGGACCTACCGGGAAGCCGCGTATGCGGAAGCGCGCGCGAAGGAGTACGGCTTCAGCGACGTGCACATCGAGCGGTTTCCGCTCGCGACGAAGCAGTGGGACGGCGAGATGGCGGAACTATGGGTGACCGAACCCGGTCCGCCACTGCTGGTCACGCGCTACCGCGACATGCCGACGACGCTCGCGACGGGCAGCCGAAGCGCGGACGTCACCGCGGAGCTCGTTTACGTCGGACGCGGCGATACGGCGGAAGACTACGAAGGCAGGAACGTAAGCGGGAAGATCGTCCTCGCGTCCGGCCCCGTCGGCCCGGCACACAACCTCGCCGTGCGTCGCTTCGGCGCTGAAGGCGTCGTCAGCTTCTTCAATGCGACGGGCAAGCCGATTGACCGCCCCGATCAAATGGGCTGGAGCGGCATCAACGCCGGCGCGCCCGGCGCTGATGCGAGCCAGCGCACGACGTGGGGTTTCATCCTCTCGCTGCGGATGGGACTGGATCTGCTCTCGAGGCTCGAGCGACACCAGCACGTCACGCTCCATGCGGTCGTCAGGTCCGCCGAATACGATGCGCCGATGAACGTCGTCGTGGCGACGATTCCCGGCGATGGGACGACGAACGAGGAGTTTCATTTCACCGCGCACCTCTTCGAAGGCGTCGCGAAGCAGGGCGCCAACGACAACTGTGGCGGCCCGGCAACGCAGCTCGAAGCCGGCCGCGCGTGGATCGATCTGATCCGGACCGGCGAGCTGCCGAAACCGAAGCGGACCGTGCGCTTTTTGTGGGTGCCCGAGATCACCGGGACGCGCGCCTACCTGCAGAAACACCCCGAGCTCGGCCAGCACGTCGTCGCGTCGATTTCCACCGACATGGTCGGCGCCAACCAGACGATCAACCACAACTCGCTGCACCTGAACCAGACGATGTACTCGATCCCGAGCGTGATCAACGACGTGTCGCGCCAGTTCTTCGAGTATGTGGGCGAGACGAACCGCGAGAAGCTCCACAACCGACGCATCGCCTACGCATTTCAGAATCCGATTGTCGATCCATCCGGCACACGCGATCCGTTCTGGTACAACATCGAAAAGTTCTACGGCGCGAGCGACCACCAGGTCCACCTCGATTGGGACCCGCGGATTCCCGCGGTGCAGTTCGGCAACTGGCCCGACGCGGTCTATCACTCCAGCGACGATTCCCCGGCGAACCAGGATCCGACGCAGATGAAACGCGCGGCGTTTCTGATGGTAGCCGTCGGCAGCGTCTTCGCGAATGCCGGCGCTGCTGAAGCCGTCGCAGTCGCGCAGGTGGCGCTGACGTACGCGCAGCAGCGCATCGCCGCCGATCTGCGTGACGGATTGTCGATGATTGCCGCCAGCACCGCGGCGAACGTGAACGACAACTTCAAGGAGGCGCTGAACCTGGTGCGCCAGGCCTACATCCGCGAACGCGCGGACGTGAAGTCGGCGACGAGCCTGTCGCTCGGCGACAAGGCTGCGGCCGCCGACATCTCCGCCCTGGAGCAGACCTTGAACGCCACCGAGCCGATCGATGTCAGCCGCGTGAAGATTGCCTACCATTCGGCGGCGCTTCGTCTGAAAGTGGCGCCGGTCGATCCGCCGGTCCCGACGGACGCCGAGCGCGCGGCCGCGCGGGTCTACCCGTCGCGGAAGCCCGGCGTGCCGGCGCAGCCGCAGGGCCAGCCCGGTCAGCAGAGTCAACAGAGTCAGCAGAGTCAGCAGGGCCAGGCGGCCGGCGGTCAGCCCGCGCCCGCGCTCGTCAACTACTACGCGATGGAAGCCCGCAATTTCGCGGACGGGCGGCACTCGATCCTCGACATCCGGAATGCGCTGGCGGCGGAATTCGGTCCGGTCACGCTCGACGACGTGACGCGATTCTTTCGCGATCTGGAAGCGGCTGGCACGTACGTGATCGCGGAGAGAAAGTGACGTCGTCGCTCGCGCGCGCGGCGGTCGTGGGCTGCCTGTTGGTGGGTGCTGTTGCAGCCGCGCAGCGATCGACGGATGCGGAGCGTGCTGCGGCGCTGATCGTTCGCTGGAAGCAGATCGTCTATTCCCGCTTCGAAGAGGCGCGCGCCTATATCGACGAGGAGAACAGCGATGCGGTCAACGCGATCCTGTCGCAAGGCGCCGTCCGCGCCGTCCAGGATCGCGTCGACGCGCCTGGTCTGCAGAAAATCGATGCGACCGCGGGCCGCATGGCCGACGCCATCGTGAAGGCCGGCAAGCGCCAGCCGGGCGGCAGCCTCATTCTCGATGCCGAGTCGCGGGAGACGGGCCTCGATGCCGTCTGTCCTGTGTACCCTTTCTGCGCACGCTGACCGCCGGTTGACTTCGCGCCGGGATTCTGCTTTTCTAGGGAGGTCGATGTCGTCCGCTGTTCCGGCCTCACGCGTGTCGCTGCTGATTAGCCTCGTCCTTATCAGCGTCGGCATTCGTGTGCCGACGCTCAGCGGGTGATGTAGCCGAAAACGTAGATAACCAGACGGAACCAAAGGCCATCACCCAACCCGGGTGATGGCCTTTTTGCTTTTGGAGGACCGCAATGGATCCCGCACAACCACGAGGCGCCACGGCGTCGGCTGACCAGGCACCGACGCCGGCGGTCGTGATACCGATGCCCCGCCGGGCGCCGGTGCCGAGACCAGCGCATGCAGAGGCGCCGCACCAGGTGCCGCGAGAGACGGCCGAACCCTGCGAGGAACCGGGGTACGGGCACGGCGTGTAGGCGTGTTAGCATCCGCCTACCTTCAAGGAGCGCCGGCATGACGAAAACGAAGATGTTGATGGTGTTCGCGGCGGGAGTGCTGGTCGGTGGCGTATCGACGCAGGTGGCGGTCATGCGCGCGCAGGGCAGCCAGCGCGTGTTCGAGCTCCGGACCTACACGACTCCCGAAGGGAAGCTGGGCGCGCTCGAGACCCGATTTCGTGATCACACGCGCCGGATTTTCGACAAGCACGGGATGACCAGCATCGGCTACTGGGTTCCGCAGGACTCGCCCGCGTCGCAGAACACGCTCATCTACATCATCGCGCACACGAGCCGCGAAGCCGCCAAGAAGAACTGGGCCGACTTCGGCGCGGACCCCGAGTGGCAGAAGGTCTCGGCGGAATCGCAGAAGGACGGGCGCATCGTGAGCAAGGTCGACTCGGTGTTCATGGATCCGCTCGATTTCTCCGGCATCAAGTGAGGTTCCCATGAAGCGGGTGGCTCTCGTTCTGACGTTTGCGCTGGTGGTCGCCGCTTCGGCGCGATGGACGCGCGCGCAGCAGCCAGCCGCGGGAAACGACGATCCGCGCTTCACCGGAAAGTCCGACACTCTCGACGCGAAGGATCTCGGCGTCGGGCGGCGCAGCTTCGAGGCAGGCGCCAGGTCGGCCTGGCACAGCCACGACAAGGGACAGTTGCTCTTCGTCGAACAGGGACGCGGCCGCGTGCAGCGCAAGGGTGAAGCGGTCAAGGAGCTGAAAGTCGGGGACAGCGACTACACCGCGCCGAACGTCGTGCACTGGCACGGCGCCGTGCCGACGGAGCGCTACGTCCAGGTTGCCGTCAGCTTCGGCGGCGACATCAAGTGGATGCAGAAGGTGACCGACGCGGAGTACAACGCGAAGAAATAAATCGTCTCACGAGGACTGACCCGCATACGAATCGAAAACCAGCGGGTCGTGAGGCAGCTCGACGCCAAAGAGCTCCCGGGCGTGCCGGCGCAGGTCGGCACGCTCGATCGGCAACTCTTCCAGCACGCCATTCACATATCTCGTAACCACGCCGCTCCGCAGAATCGTGCGGTCGTTGCCTCGCACGCCCTGAATCGTCAGGCTCTTTCGGAAAATCGATTCCGGGTGCGTCGAGGTGTAGTGGTTCGCGACTTCGACATCTCCTTCGGTCTGCGACTCGTCTGAAAACTCGTACAGATCCTGCGCGCCGTTCGCGTCGGCCATCGACAGGACCCACAGGTCACGATCGCGGCGAAGGGCGTAGGTCAGCCCGCGCTGGCGGTTCGTACTCCCGTCGACGAGCAGGATCGGCTCGATGAGGCTGACCGCGCCGAAGCCGACGTCGGCGAGCCACGTTCGCTCGGCTAAGGCGGCTTCGCCTCCAGCGGTGACTTTCAGCACCATGTGCGTGCGCCGCCAGGACTCCGGCGGCCCCCGCCGGACGCGCCCGAGTAGAGTCGTCGTTTCGAATCCGCACTCGCGCAGGGCTCCCGCGAAGAGGGTGTTGTGCTCGAAACAGTACCCGCCGCGTCCCTGGTCGATGAACTTTCTCTCGATGTCTCCAAGCGTCACGCTGACGCCGCCGCCGCCCTGGATCGACAGGTTCTCGAAGAGAAACGTCTCGCGGTGCGCGACGTGCAGGCGCCGGAGCGTTTCGACGGTCGTGTCCAGCGGACCAGCGTGGCCGATGCGGCGAAGGTAGTCGTGCAGTCTCACGTGTTCTTGTCCATAATAGCCGCCTTATGACGTCGAGGATTCCTGCCGCTCTCATCGCGAGCGCCGCGTTCAGTGCGGTGCTCGTCGCACAGAACACCGGTCAGCCCGACTGGAAAGCCGTCGAGGAAGAGACGATGCGGCACTACCAGTCGCTGATTCGATTTGACACCACGGCGAAGGAGCGGCCGGCCGCCGAGTACCTGAAGAAGGTGCTCGACGAGAATGGCATTCCCGCGCAGCTCCTGACGCTCGAGCCCGACCGCCCGAACGTTCTCGCGCGGCTCAAGGGCAATGGAAAGAAGCGGCCGCTGCTGGTCCTCGGCCACACCGATACGGTCAGCGTCGACGCCGCCAAGTGGAAGTTTCCGCCGTTCAGCGCGACGCGCGACGGCGGCTACGTTTACGGCCGCGGCACGATCGACGACAAGGACAACGCGACCGCCGCGCTGATGACGATGCTGCTGTTGAAACGGCGCGCGGTGCCGCTCGATCGCGACGTGATCTTTCTCGCAGAGTCGGGCGAGGAAGGCAACTCGCGCGTCGGCATCGGCTACATGGTCGCGCAGCACTTCCCGGAGATCGACGCCGAGTACTGCCTCGCCGAAGGCGGCAGCATCACCCGGATTGGCGGCGAGGTGAAGTACGCCAGGGTCCAGACGCTCGAGAAGGTGCCGCGCGGCATCGAGCTGGTCTCGCACGGCATCTCCGGCCACGGATCGATTCCGCTCAAGTCGAACGCGATCGTGCACCTCGCCGGCGCCGTCGCGAAAGTCGGCGCGTGGCGTCCCGACATCCGGCTCAACGAAACGACCGGTACCTACTTCCGGCGGCTGGCGTCGGTATCGCCGCCCGACGTCGCCAAGTACTATCGGGATGTCCTCTCAACGGATCCGAAGGTACGGTCGGCCGCCGACGACTGGCTGTTCGAGAACGAGCCGTCGCATTCGTCGATGCTGCGCACGTCGGTCTCGCCCAACATCTTCCAGGGCGGGTATCGGTCCAACGTGATCCCCTCTGAGGCGAAGGCCACGCTGGACGTCCGCATGCTGCCCGACGAGGATGCCGCTGCCTTCCTCGAACAGGTCAAGCGCGTCGTCAACGATCCGGCCGTCGAGGTGCGTTTCGCCTCTCAGGAAGTGCGGCCTTCGGGAACGACCGCCCGTCTCGATTCAGAGGCGTACAAAACGCTCGAAACGGCCATCACGCGCGTCTACAACACCATCACGCTCCCGACCATGAGCACCGGCGCGACGGACATGGCGCAGCTGCGCGCGAAAGGCGTGCAGTGCTTCGGCATCGGTCCTGCGGCGGACATGGAAGACGGGCCGAAGGGCTTCGGCGCGCACAGTGACCAGGAGCGCCTGCTCGAGAGCGAGCTGCACCGATTCGTGCGACTCAACTGGGAGGTCGTCACGGACCTCGCGCGCGCCCGCTGATGCCCGCTGACACGACGACACGGAGCCGATGATCATGTCCAACTTTCTCCGCGCGTTTGGCGTTGCCGCACTGGGCGGCGCCACGCTCGCGGCTCAGCAATCGTCCTCGCAGCCGGACTGGAAAGCCGTCGAGGAAGAGACGATCCGCCATTTCCAGGCCGTCGTGCGTTTCGACACGACCGCGAAGGAGCGTCCGGCGGCCGAGTACATCAAGCAGGTGCTCGATCAGGCCGGCATTCCCGCGAAGATTCTGTTTCTCGAGCCGGATCGTCCGAACGTCGTCGCGCGCCTGAAGGGCAACGGCCGGAAGCGTCCATTGCTCGTCATGGGGCACATGGACACGGTCACGGTCGATCTCGCCAAGTGGCATTTCCCGCCGTTCAGCGCGACGCGCGACGGCGGCTACGTCTACGGCCGCGGCACGATCGACGACAAGGACAACCTGACGGCCGGTTTGATGACGATGCTGCTGTTGAAGCGGCAGAACGTCCCGCTGGATCGTGACGTGATCTTCCTCGCGGAGTCGGGCGAGGAGGGGAATTCGCGGATCGGCATCGGCTACATGGTCGCCCAGCAGTTCCCGGAGATCGATGCCGAGTACTGCCTCGCCGAAGGCGGCGACGTCGTCCGCGAGAAAGGCGCGGTGAAATACGCGGAGGTCGAAACGACCGAAAAGATTCCGCGCGGGATCGAGCTCGTGGCGCACGGCATTTCCGGCCACGGGTCGGTGCCGCTCAAGTCGAACGCGATCGTGCACCTGGCCGACGCCGTCAGCCGGATCGGCGACTGGCGTCCCGACATCAAGCTGAACGAGACGACCGCCTCGTACTTCCGCCGGCTGGCGACCGTGGCGCCGCCCGAGCAGGCGAAGTACTACCGCGATGTGCTGTCCCCGGACGCAAAGGTGGCGCGCGCGGCGGACGACTGGCTGTACGAGAACGAGCCGCGCCACTCTTCGATGCTGCGGACGTCAGTGTCCCCGAACATCTTCCAGGGCGGGTATCGCTCCAACGTCATCCCGTCCGAAGCCAAGGCGACGCTCGACGTGCGCATGGTGCCGGACGAGGATCGGGACGCGTTCCTCGAGCAGGTGAAGAAGATCGTCAACGATCCGGCCGTCGACGTGCGCTTCACCAACACCGGCGGGCGGCCGAACGTGGAGGTCGCGAAGCTCGACTCCGAGCTGTTCAGGACCGTCGAGGCCAACGTGACGAAGGTGTACGGCGTCGTCACGCTGCCCTCGATGAGCACGGGCGCGACCGACATGGCGCAGATGCGCGCCAAGGGGACCCAGTGCGTCGGCATCGGCAGCGGGATCGACGTCGAGGATCAGGTGAAGGGCTACGGGATGCACAGCGACCAGGAGCGGCTGCTCGAGAGCGAACTGCACAAGTTCGTGCGGTTCAACTGGGACATCGTCACCGCGCTCGCGGCAGCCAGATAGCGCTCGCTCGAATGAGGAATTAAGGATGAGGAACGAGGAAATAGAAACTCAGAACTCTGAACTCAGAACGCATTCCTAATTCTGAATGCCTCATTCATAATTCTTTCAGGGTATGATTCTCAAAGCGCCTGCTGGCGGAGTGCCATGCTGCCGGCCCGTACCCTATCGGTTTTCTTAAGCTCGTTCGCGGTCATCGTTGCGGGTCTGGCCGTCTCGGTCCAGTCCCAGCAGCAGCCGCCGACGTTTTCGAGCGCCAATCGCACGGTCGCCGTGTATGCCACGGTCACCGAGCCGTCGGGCCGTCTCGTGACCGATCTCGAGAAGGACAAGTTCGAGATCGCGGACAACGGGAAGCGCCAGGACCTGACGATCTTCGCCAACGACATCCAGCCGATCACGATCGTGATCCTGCTCGATCGCAGTGGCAGCATGCGCCGGAACTTCGCGCGCGTGGAAGCCGCCGCCGAGGAATTCGTACGGGACATGCTGCCGGAAGACAAGGCGCGCATTGGCAGCTTCTCGAACCGCATCCAGGTCGACCCGCAGGACTTCACGTCGAGCCATGAAGAGCTGATTGGCGTCCTCCAGAAAGATCTGCAGGAGGAAGGCCCGACACCGCTGTGGAATGCCGTCAACGTCGGCATCACGGCGCTGCTGCATCAGCAGGGCCGACGCGTCGTGCTCGTCTTCACGGACGGCGTCGACCGTCCGATGAACTTCAGCAACAACAACAGCTCGCTCAAGTCGGTCATGAAGCGCGCCGAAGAAGAGAACGTGATGGTGTACGCGATCGGCTTCTCCGGCGAGAACGGGCCTCCCGGCGGCGGGCATCACACGCCGATGGGCGGCGGCTACGGCGGCGGCGGGTTCGGGCGTCCCGGCGGGTTCGGGATGCCCGGCGGCGGCGGATTCGGCGGTGCGCAGTATCGGGGCAACGCGGCCGAAGGGCCGGACCCAGGTCTCAAGGACATTTCCGGAGCGACGGGCGGCGGCTATTTCGAGCTCACCTCGACGGACAACATCGCAACGACGTTCAAGCGCGTGGCGACCGAGCTGCACCATCAATATGCGCTCGGCTTCACGCCGACGCAGCTCGACGGCAAGATGCACTCGCTTGCCGTGAAGGTGTTGGCCAACGGCATGACCGTCCGCGCCCGGCGCAGCTATCTGGCAGAAAAAGTGCGATCGTGAGTCAGTGACGAGGCCGATCTTCGTTGCCAGGACGAAGACCGTGCCGGAGCCGGCGCCCCGGGTCGACGCCGCGGGAAACCTCCACTATTCTTCAGAGCGCTTCGACGGCCGCGAGCACTTCCTCGGCGTGCCCGTCCACCTTCACGTTGTCCCAGCGACGAGAGACCTTCCCGTCGGCGCCGATGAGATATGTCGTCCGTGCAATGCCCATGAAATCGCGTCCGTACAGCGACTTCTTCTGCCAGACTCCGTATTTTTCCGCCACCTCGTGATCGGCGTCGGCGAGCAATGGAAAGTTGACGTCGAACTTCTTCGCGAATTTCGCCTTGCTCTCCTCGTCGAGGATGCTGATCCCGAACACCGCGGCCTTGCTCTTCTTGAACTTCGGTAGGTTGTCGCGGAACGCACACGTCTCCTTCGTGCATCCGGGCGTGTCGTCCTTCGGGTAGAAATAGAGGACGACCGGCCGCCCTGCGAGGTCCGCCAGTTTGTGCGGCTTGCTGTCCTGGTCCTTCAACGTGAACGCGGGAGCTTTCCTGCCGACATCGATGAGCGCCATGACCGGAAATGCTAGCATGTGCGGCCATGCGCACCGCCGTTCCTCTCCTGGTCGCGCTGGCCATCGTCAGTGTCGACGCGCGCCAGCCTCCGGCGAATCAGCGGTTGTCGTTTGCGGATCCCGCGCGGCGGACGAAGCTGGCGGCGGCGTTCGGTGACATCGATCGCATCTTCACGGAGTTCGCCACCCGCACGCACGTCCCCGGCGCCGCGTGGGGCATCGTCATCGACGGCGAACTGGCGCACGCGGGCTCGTCGGGCTATCGCGACCTTGCGGCGAACGCGCCGGTCGACGCCGACACGGTGTTCCGGATTGCGTCGATGACGAAAAGCTTCACGGCGATGTCGATCCTGAAGCTGCGCGACGAAGGGAAGTTGTCGCTCGACGATCCCGCCGAACGCTACGTGCCGGAGCTGAAGAACCTGAAATACCCGACGACGGATTCGCCGCGCATCACGGTCCGGCATCTCCTGTCGCATTCGGAAGGTTTCCCCGAAGACAACCCGTGGGGCGATCGGCAGCTCGCTGATACCGACGCGCAGATGTCGGAGATGATGCAGCGCGGCATCCCGTTCTCGAACGCGCCCGGCATCGCGTACGAGTACTCGAACTACGGCTTCGCGATTCTCGGGCGCATCGTCGCCAACGTGTCGGGACGTCCGTATCCCGCATATGTCGCCGACAACATCCTGCATCCGCTCGGCATGACCGCGACGACGCTCTCGCAGTCGGAGGTTCCGGCGCTGAAGCTTGCGCACGGGTACCGATGGGAAGACGAGAAGTGGAAGGACGAAGCGTTGCTCGCACACGGCGCGTTCGGGGCCATGGGCGGTATGCTGACGTCGGTCCGCGATCTGAGCAAGTACGTCGGCGCATTCCTGGCCGCATGGCCGCCGCGCGACGGACCAGAAACCCTGCCGATCCGCCGCGCGTCGCTGCGCGAGATGCAGCAGGCGTGGCGCCCGTCGTTCACGCGCGTGTCGCGGGATCGCGCGACTGGCGCAGTGCAGCTGACGACAAGCGCGTATGCGTTTGGTCTCGGCGTCACACAGACGTGCGATTTCCGCCTGGTCGTCGCCCACAGCGGCGGACTTCCAGGCTTCGGATCGCAGATGCGGTGGCTGCCGGACTACGGCGTCGGCATCATCGCATTCGGCAACCTCACCTACACGGGCTGGGGCGGGGCGGTCGGCGAGGCGCTCGATCGGCTTGCGAAGACCGGTGGGCTGCAACCCCGCGAAATTCAACCGTCGAAGGCCCTGGTTGATGCACGAGACGCTGTTTCGCGACTGGTCATCAAGTGGGACGATCAGCTCGCGGATCGGATCGCCGCCGAGAATCTGTTTCTCGATGAATCCAAAGATCGCCGAAAGGCGTATCTCGATGGCCTCCGCGCGAAGGTCGGGGCCTGCTCGATGCCGACTCGATTCGATTCCGTCGAGAATGCGCTCCGCGGCAAGTGGACGCTGAACTGCGAGCGCGGAAAGCTTGCCGCGGCGCTCACGCTCGCGCCGACGATGCCGCCGACCGTGCAGCTCATCAACGTCGAGCCGGCGCCTGCGGCGCCGCCGCACGGCGACACGTGTCAGGTGACGCCGTAGTCATGATCCGGTCCCGCCGGATCAAAGGAGCTCGAGGCTTCAGCCGAGCGGCTGTGGCTGCGGCAGTGCTCACAGCGGCCGTATTCGCCCAGACGCCCGCCTACGACGTCATCCTGCGGCACGGAACGGTCATCGATGGCTCCGGGCTGCCGCGATTTCGCGCTGATGTCGCGATTGCCGACGGAACGATCGTGCGGATCGGCGATCTGTCGGGCGCGCACGCCGCCGCGGAACTGGACGCCGAGGGCCTGGTGGTCGCTCCGGGATTCATCAATATTCACAGCCACGCCACGCCCGAGGGTCTGCCTCACGCGGAGAACATGCTGATGCAGGGCGTGACGACCGAGATCCTCAACGCGGACGGATCCGGGCCCCTGGACATCCGCACACAGCTCGAAGGCCTGGCGTCGGCCGGGCTTGCCGTCAACGTCGGCGCCAACATCGGCTTCAACACCGTCTGGGCATCCGTCATTGGCGCCGCCGATCGGCGCGCGACGGCTGACGAGATCGCGCGCATGCGAACGCTGATCGTTGACGGCCTGGTCCACGGCGCATGGGGCGTGTCGGCGGGACTCGACTACAAGCCGGCGTACTTCGCACAGGCAGAGGAGGTCATTCGGATCGTTGAGGCAGCCAGACCCTGGCGCACCAACTTCACGAACCACGATCGCGTGACGCCGGAATCGGGCTACAGCTCGCGCGCCGGGATGATCGAGACGATCGACATCGGCGAGCGTGCCGGGCTGACGCCCGTCATCACGCACATGAAAGTGCAGGGCCACGAGCAGGGGACGGCCGATCAGATTCTGAAAGGGATGCGCGAGGCCACCGCTCGCGGCAGCTACACGGCCGCCGACGCGTATCCCTATCTGGCCGGCCAGACCGGGCTCGCCGCGCTCATCATTCCCGGCTGGGCGCAGGCCGGCGGACGCGACGCGATGCTGAAGCGGTTCGCCGACCAGGCGCTTCGCGCGCGGATCGTCAAGGAAGCCGAGGAAGCGATGAACGCGCGCTTCGGCGGTGCGGCCGGCGTCTACCTGCCCGCGGCGAAGCAGGAACTGACGGCGGTGATGCGCGACCTCAACGTGCCCGCGGGCGAAGCCGTCGTGCGCCTGCTCGAGCAGGGAAGTCCCGGCATCATCGCGCGTTTCGGTATCGAAGCGGATCTCGTCAAGATTCTTCAGAATCCAACGACGTCGATCGCGTGCGACTGCGGATCCGTTGCCGGAGAGGCGCAGCACCCGCGCTACTACGGAACGTTTCCGCGGGTGCTGGGCCGCTACGTGCGCGAGCAGAATGCGCTGCCGCTGGAGGATGCCGTCCGCAAGATGACCGCGCTGCCGGCCGCCACGGTCGGCTTCGTCGACCGCGGCCTGATCGCGGTTGGCATGCACGCGGACGTCACGGCATTCGATCCGACCCTCGTCATCGATCATGCGACGTTCGAGGAGCCCACGCGCCCGCCGAACGGAATCCGCTTCGTCGTCGTGAACGGCCGGATCGCGCTGCGCGACGGGAAAGCGACCGGCCTGCAGGGCGGCCGCGCGCTCTTCCGGACCGAACGGATGCCAACGCGTCCGATGAACGATGGGCGCCGTTCGCTGAAGCGGCGCGGCCGGATCGAGACGGCGGACGTGACGCTGGACGTATCGCAGGACGCCAGGGCGCATCATGCGACCGGCGCCTTCAGGCTGACGGATCAGCGATCGAAGGTGTCGATTGACATGAAAGAGTTCGGATCCCTCCAGACGCTGGGCGAGTGGGCGAGCTTCACCGGGCGCGCGCGGCTGCGTGCCACCGAACCGGAGCGATCCGTGACGGTGATCCTGGACGACAGCGAGATCGTGGTCAGCGCCGGGGACTATGCGCTCGCCGGCACGCTAACGCGCTGACGCGAGCCGCGAATTCCTAATTTCCCCGGCATGGCTCTCATTCGTACCGCAGCGCGCGCATCGGCTCGACTCGCGACGCGCGCAGCGCGGGCAGAAATCCAGCGCTCAGCGCGACGATCGTCAGAACGACCGCCGAACCGATGAGCACGACCGGATCCCACCCCTTCAACTCGAACAACATCGACTGCGCGAGGCGTCCGAGCGAGACCGCCGCCAGCAGCCCGACGAAGCCGCCGATGACGATCATGACGGCCACCTGGCGCAGAACCATGCCGCGGACGCGACCCGGCGCGGCCCCGAGCGCCATCCGCAGACCGATTTCGCGCGTTCGCTGCGAGACGGTGTAGGCCAGCACGCCGTAGAGCCCGATGGCCGCCAGCAGCGTCGCCAGGCTCGCGAACGCCGTCGAGAGCACGCTGATGAACCGATCGAGAAACACGTTGTCGCGGACCTGCTGCTGCAGCGTCCTCATGTTTTCGATCGGCAGGTTCGGGTCGACCTGCTTCATGGCCTTCGTGATCGTGGCCATGAACGGTTCGGGTTCGCTCGCCGTTCGCACGTAGAAGTTGATCGATCCGATCGTGTCGTCCTGGCGATACGGGCGGAAGTACTGCGGCGGGATCTCGCGTTTGACGTCGCTGTACTTGGCGTCCTGCACGAGACCGACGATTTCCATGTCGAGCTGGCTGTTGAGTCCCTGGCTGCCGACATGCTTGCCGACCGCCTCGCGACCCAGATTGAACTTCTTCGCGAATGTCTCGTTGACGACGACGACCTTCGGCGTGCCGAGGGCGTCCGCGGGTGTGAATTCCCGGCCTGTCACCAGTGGAATCCCGAGCGTCTGGAAGTACGTCGGGGCGATGACGTTGAAACGCGAATTGGTATCGGTGTCGGGGCCGGCCTCGAAGCCCTCGACCCTGAGGTTGTTCCCCCAGTTGCTCCCCGAGAGAAGCGGCACCGAGCCGGCGGTGACGCCGTTGACGCCGGGCAGCACGCGCAGCGTGTTCTCGACCTGTTCGAAGAGCTGCTTCGTTCGCGCGGGAGCGTAGCCGTTCAGCTCGGGCGAGATGGCGAACATGATGATGTTGTCCGCCTTCAGTCCCAGTTGCACACGGCTGACGTTCGTCAGGCTTTTCGCGAACAGGCCGGCCGACACGAGCAGCGCCATCGACAGCGCGATCTGGGCCGTGGCGAGGGTGAGGCGGAACCGCGATGCCGAACGCGCACCGGACGGCTGTCCTGCCGTGCCCTTCAGGGCCGTTACGAGATCGGGACGCGTGCTGTGCAGCGCGGGAAAGAGGCCGAACAGCAGGCCGGTGCAGAGCGTGAGCGCGGCGGCGAACAGAATGGCCACCGTGTCCAGCCGGGGCACGATTGAGTCGGCGGCATCCTTGGGGAGGATGGCCAGCATCAGGTCGAGCGTCCATTGCGCCACGAAGAGACCGCCGATTCCGCCGAGCACCGCGAGGAGGCAGGACTCTCCAAGCAGCTGCCGGACCAGCTGGCCGCGTCCCGCGCCGATGGAGAGCCGCACGGCCATTTCACCGGCCCGGGACGCCGCCCGCGCCAGCAGCAGGTTCGCGATGTTCGCGCACGCGATGAGCAGCACGAACGCCGTCACGCCGAGGAGCAGCGTCAACGGCGCGCGTCCCTGGATCGACACGTCGCTTTGCCCGCGTGCGCCCGGCTCCATGCGCAGCGCCTTCGCCTTGAACTGCGCCATCCGCTGGTCGCTCATGCCGCGCTGGAGCGGCACTTCGACGTCGTTGATGATGTTGTGATAGGGCGCGGCGAGGGCCGCGCGCGCCTGGTCGATCGTGACGCCGGGCTTCAGGCGGCCGAATACATACGCCCAGTACGAGCGGCGGTTCTCGAAGTCCTTGAAAGGCTGCGAGAAGCCGCGCATCGTGATCGGCGCGAAGACCGCCGGCTTCAGCCCGAGCGACGTGCTGTCGAATCCACGCTCCGTCACGCCGACGACCGTCATCGACTGGCCGTTGACCGTGATGGGCTGATCCAGGATCGTGGGATCCAGCCCGAAGCGCCGCTGCCAGTAGCTCCAGCTGAGGACTACGACGTGCGATTCGCCGGGAGCGGGATCGTCCGCCGGCGTCAGCAGCCGTCCGATGGCCGGCTTGATGCCGACGACGGGGAAGTAGTTGCCGGACACGAGCAGCCCGTCGATGCTTTCAGTCTGGCCGCGCGCGGCGAGGTTGGCCCCGAACGAGACGTGCGCGGCGAGGCCGGCAAACGACGTCTGGGCTTTCTCGAGGTCGCGGAACATCGGATAACTGAACACCCAGTCGCAGTCGCCCTGCTGGCCGCACGAATTCGACCCGGGCTTCGGCCCCGGCGCCCCGATGTTCACGAGACGGTCCGGTTCAGGCACCGGCAGCGGCCGCAGCAGGATCTGATTGAAGAGCGAGAAGATGGCCGCGTTTGCGCCGATGCCGAGCGCCAGCGACACGATGGCCACCGTCGTCACGAACGGCGTCTTGAACAGGGTCCGGATCGCGAACTTGATGTTCGACATATGCTTTCGGAATAGACGAGAGGACGATGGAAACGGTTGTTCTGGCAAACCATATCAAACGGACGGTGACGGGCCCGATGTGGCACGGCCCGGCGCTCGACGAGGTCCTGAAGGACGTTACGCCCGAGCTGGCTTCCGCGCGGCCGATTCCCGGCGCGCACACCATCTGGGAGCTCGTGCTCCACGTGACGGCCTGGGCCGAGATCGCGGCCGCCCGCGCGCGCGGCGAACGGCTGGCCGACCCGCCGGCGGACGAGGATTGGCCGCCTGTCGGCGGCACGGATCAGGCCGCATGGGACGAGGCCGTGAAACGCCTGCGCGACGCGCACCGCGCGCTGGCGCACGCCGCCCGGCACCTCGAGGACAGCCGCCTCCACGACAAGATTCCTGGCCTGGAGTATTCGCTGTCCAACCTGCTGCACGGCGTCATCGAGCACAGCACGTACCACGGCGGTCAGATCGCGTTGCTGAAAAGGAGCGCGAGGCGTTAGCCGAGCGAAGATGAAGCCTCGCTTTTTCAAAACGCCAGCCGACTTCCGTGCATGGCTCGCGAAAAACCACGCGAGTGCCGACGAACTGCTCGTCGGCTTTTACAAGAAGTCGTCCGGCAGGCCCAGCATCACCTGGCCGGAGTCTGTGGACGAAGCATTGTGCGCCGGCTGGATCGACGGCGTCCGCAGAAGCATCGACGACGACAGCTACTCGATTCGGTTCACCCCGCGGCGCAAGGGAAGCATCTGGAGTCTGATCAATACGAAGCGCGTCGGCGTCCTGAAAGCGGACGGCCGGATGCTCGAGGCAGGACTGAATGCGTTTGCCGCGCGCGACGAGAAGAAGACCGGCGTGTACTCGTTCGAGCGCGAGACGGCGACGTTTCCGCCGGCGTACGTGAAGCGCTTCCGGTCGAATGCGAAGGCGTGGGAATTCTTCGATTCGCAGGGTGCGTACTACAAGCGCCTCGCGGCGTACTGGGTGACCAGCGCCAAGCAGGAAGAAACTCGGCAGCGGCGCTTTGCGCAGTTGCTCGATCTCTCGGCGCGCGGCGAGAAGCCGGCCGAGTTCCAGGTCCAGAAGCGGAAGCGCTGATCAGACCGTCCTGAGAGTTCAAAGTTGAGGCTTGAGAGTTTCAGATGAGCGACATTGCGAGCGTCAGAATCGTGCGGGCGACCGAGCGCGACGTTCCGTTGATTCTCCAGATGATCCGCGACCTGGCCGAATACGAGCGGATGTCGGACCAGGTCGTGGCCACCGAGAACGGGCTCCGGGAAGTGCTGTTCGGCGCCCGACCGCAAGCCGAAGTCCTCCTCGCGTATGCCGGCGACAGGCCGGCCGGCTTCGCGCTGTTCTTTCACAATTTCTCGACGTTCGTCGGACGCCGCGGCCTCTACCTCGAGGATCTCTTCGTCCGGCCCGAGTTCCGTGGTCTCGGCATCGGCCGTCGTCTGCTGACCGAGCTCGCGCGCACCGCCGTCGATCGCAACTGCGGACGGTTCGAGTGGTCGGTCCTCGACTGGAACGAGCCCGCGATTGGGTTCTACCGGAAGCTTGGCGCCGAGATGATGAAGGAGTGGCGGATCTTCAGGCTGACGGGCGATGCGTTGAAGCAGCTGGCGAGCTGATTGTGTTCGAGCGCTACACCGAGCGGGCACGACGGGTGCTGTTCTTCGCGCGCTACGAGGCGGGCCAGCGGGGAGATCGCACGCTCGCGCCGGAGCACCTGCTGCTCGGCCTGATTCGGGAAACGAAGGGCATTCACAAGGAAATCCTGCGGCCCGTGGACCTGGAAGAGGTCGTCCGGCAGATCGACGCGGGTCAATCGCACCACGAGCACGTGCCCGCGTCCGTCGAAATTCCGTTCGCCGCGGAGGCCAGAGACATCCTGGAACTGGCGAAGCTGGAATCAGACGATCTGAAACACAACTACATCGGCACCGAGCATCTGCTCCTCGCTCTGCTGCGCAGGGAGGGCACTCGTGCCGCGGCGATTCTTCACAGCCAGGGACTTACGCTCGAGGGCGCGCGCGAGCAGTTGGCCAGCCTCATGGCGACGCACGTCTCGTCGCCACCTGAACTCGATGCCGTCCTGGAGAGCCTCGGACCGCGGCCCAACATGTCCGCCGTCCTCGAGCAGCTCGCGGTTGTCGAGGATCTGGTCCGGCGGCTTGTTCGCTCCGACGATCCCGACGGCAGCGCACTTCACAAGGGGATCGTCGAGCGCATCGCCGCGATTCGGCGCCTTCGGCGTTGAGCCTTCCGCTCGGCTGAAGCCTCGCGCTCCGTCTATCAACGCCGTCGCGCGCTTTGTGCATAAGAGTTTCGTGTTTTGTGTTTTCGTGGCTAGAATTCGCCCCATGAAAATGTTCGTCCTGCTCGCAGCGGCATCTGTTGGTGTTTCCGCAGCCGTGCTCACCGCGCAGTCCCCCGCCAGTTCCGCGAAAGAAGTTCAATTCTCCGTGCGCGAGATCGGTGCCGGCCTTCGCGGCGGCTACCAGGTGGTTGTTGCCGATTTGAACAAGGACGGCAAGCCGGACATCATCGCGCTGGCGTCGGGGATGCCGGAACTCGTCTGGTACCAGAATCCCGGCTGGGAGCGGCACGTCATCGCCGGCGGCATGACGGGCATGATCAATGTCAGCGCGTACGACATCGACGGCGACGGAATCCCCGAGCTCGCGCTCGCCCAGGGCTTCACGACGAACGCCAAGACGAGCACCGGCATCGTCTCGATCCTGACGCACGGGGCGGACGTCACGGCGCCCTGGACGGCCAAGGAAATCGATCGCATTCCAACGTCGCATCGACTCCGCTGGATCGACGCTGACGGATCGGGGAAGAAGTGGCTCGTCAATGCGCCGCTCATCGGCCCGGACTCGGTCGCGCCGGACTACAAGAGCCCCGTCTCGATCGCGTTTTACCGCCCGCCGGACTTCAAGCGCGAGACGCTCACAGATTCGTTCACCGGCCTGATCCACGGCATCGACCCCGTCCGCTGGCCGAACGTCAAGGGTCAGGCGCTGTTGAGCGCCGGCTTCATGGGGATCCATCTTCACCGTTTCGTCAGCGGCAAGTGGGAGACCACAAACCTGACGAAAGGCGATCCGCAGGAGTGGCCGAAGAGCGGCACGAGCGACGTGGCGCTCGGCCGGCTCGGATCGGCGCGGATGCTCGGCACCATCGAGCCGTGGCACGGCAACGAAGTCGTCGTCTACAAGGAATCCGGCGCGACGTGGTCCCGGCAGCAGATCGATGACGGCATCACCGACGGCCACACGATCGTCGCCGTCGATATCGACAACGATGGGACGGACGAATTCGTCGTCGGGCAGCGCGGGGGCGCGAAGAGCCTGATGCTGTACCAGGCTTCGAAAGACGGCACCACGTGGACCAAACGCGCCGTCGAC
>Ga0126377_10000931_pt1 | contig 18705 bp, 22 predicted proteins | sample PanSoiMetPlot_22_FD_92647 | JGI IMG/M metagenome (GOLD analysis project Ga0126377, IMG submission 92647) | Tropical forest soil microbial communities from Panama - MetaG Plot_22 | ecosystem: Environmental > Terrestrial > Soil > Tropical forest > Bulk soil | place: Panama | collected 2016-02-17 | reverse complement strand
GTCTGATTGAATTCGATGGGCAGGGCGTGGTCGCCGTAGGCGTGCGATTGCAGCGCTTCGGGCACAAAGAGATGACGCGGGATGCGTCCCATCGCGGTCAACACTCGTTCGTCGCTGATGTGGTAGTGGCGCCGCAGCCGCTCGACCATCTCCGCCCTGGCGCGCGCATGATGAGGGCTGTCTTGTCCGTTGTTAAGATTGGAGGACATCGAATCCAAATAACACCGAGCCTTTCCGGCGTCCGTCCATCAGCATTTCCAACAACTTACGCATATTACTTCTCATCTCAACACCCAATGTTCCGTTTATTGTTCCGTTAACCTTCCACGGATTCCTCATCCGGCGTGTACCGCAGCAGATCGCTAGGCTTGCACTTCAGCGCGCGACACAGCTTGTCCAGCGTCTGAATGCTGATGCTTTCCATATCGTTTCTGAACCACTTCACGGCCTGCGACGGCGGGACGTTCAGCGCCTTCATAAGCTGATAGGAACTGGTGATGCCCCTCTTCTCGGCCATTTCCCTGATTGCGACTCTAACCATGCGTTTAATCATAATGGCGAATAATACAGAACACAATATTCCTACGCAAGCTATTTTTCTTGAAAATAATAGTTGACGCGCTATTACCATCGGTGCTACTATCCGCCTGTCAGTTGATAACACGAAAGGGCGAACTCTCTATGATCAACATTCAGAAATTCAACGCGATAGTGGAAGCGGCGAAGATCAAAGCGGCGGGCGATTCCAAATGGCTCCGCGCCATCGAGCGCGCGGCCGCCGCCATCCTCTCGGGCGAAATGATCGTTACCACCCTGGCGCACGGCGCGCTGGTGACGACCGCCAACGGGACTTATGCCGCCAACGGCCATTGCAACTGCGAAGCGGCGCGCAAGGGCCATACTCAATGCAAACATCGCGCGGCCGCCCGCCTGATGGACATCTACGAAAGCGAGACGGCGCCCGAGGCCGTCTCCTTCGCCTCCGACGTCGCCAGCTCGCCCCGTCAGAATCTCATCGCCGAAATCACGAACATCTGGCCGCGCGTCGAGACTACGCCCCTCGCCGTCGCCCTTCTCGCCCGCTTCGGCAAGTCGCATCTCTCGATGCTCGATGACGACATGCTGCGCCGCGTCCGCCTGGCCATCGCCCTCTAACCGACGAAAGGATCTCCCAATGAACGGACAATTGAACGTCGCCCAGATAACCGACAAACAGCCCGTGCCGCCCTGCCACTTCACGATCAACGCCGTTCTGAACGGCTTCCCGATCACGATCGAAGGCGACGGCCGCGCGGGCGATCTGAAACTGATCATCGAGCGCCTGCAGCTCATCGGCGCCGAGCCGCCAGTCGCGAAGGCCGAGCCGACGAAAGCCGCCGGCGGCGCGCCTCTCTGCCCCGTCCACAATTCCCCGATGAAGCCTTCGCGCAAGCCTGGCAAGTTCTACTGCGCCCGCAAGGCCGAGGATGGCGAGTATTGCCGGGAGGTGGCCTGATGGCTTCCCCTTCCCCCAACCGCGGCCAGTTCAAGAAAGGCGCCGATCCACGGCGCCATCGCTTCACGCGCGACGAATGTGTGGCTGGATTTTGGAAGGCGATCGAGAGCATCATCACTCGCCATCCTGCCGCGCTGGACGCCTACGGCCGCCACATGGCTTGTAACTTTCTCAAACGCAAACGCAAGTAGCACGCTGGGCGCGAGGCGCGCGCGCTCCCACTATCAACCCGAGGGTGAACCGCACCGCACCCTCTCCTCAATGTTCAAGAAAGGATTTATGTCGGAGGTAACCATGAAGCATTCCCCGCGCCCCGAACAAAAATCGCTCGGGGCACGCCGGCGCACGGTCGCCGGGCTACCTAAACTGGTCGACGATGAGGTTGTCGTCACTCTCATGCAAATCGTGGCGTCGCTGATCGTCGAGGTCGATCTGGCGCACGCCGAACTGGCGAAGCTGAAAGGCGTCAAGCCGCCGCGGTCTCACCGCGAGTGGGTCAGAATGCTGACCGGCTCTTAAACGCAAAGGGCGCCGCTTGCGACGGCGCCCACACCATCAACCACTGCCAGACGGCAGACGGCCAACGTTGCGCGGCTAGTCTACCGTCTGGCTTTCCCCATTTGAAACGGAGGAGAAGCCTTGAACACACTTAATCACTATCAGAATGAAATGCGCGAGATCGCGCAGAAGGCGAGCAAGCAACGGGGCGTCGGCGGCGGACTGGTCGCCTGGCTGATGATGATCGTCGGCGTCGCCGTGACCGGAACCATGACTTACGCCCTGACGCGCAAGGGCATGGCCAATTCCCTGCTCTGGCGGACCTGGGTCGATTTCGCCGCCTTCCTGCCCACCGTCCTGCTCGAAGGCTCCGCCCTGGCCCTGGTCTACGGCCGGCATCATTGGTTCAGGTCTGAAGAGCAACGGCGCGTCGCCAACGCCGCGAGCTGGATAATCTGGATACTGCTCGCCATCACATCCGTGACTCACTTCGCCTTCGGCTCAACGCGCAATCCCACGATGCGATGGCTGATGTCCGTCTACGCGTCCTACGTCCTGCCCCTGGCGATCGTAGGCTGTCCGATGCTCTGGAAAAAACTCTATGACTCGGCGCCGGATTCGATGGCCCGGGTCGCCGTTCTCGAAGCCGAGGCCGCCCTGCGCTCTCAGCTCGTCGAGGTCGAGCGCGAGCAGAATTCCCTGATGGTCGCGGCGTACCGTGAGGCCCTCGACACGCCGCGCGTGGTCGCCGCCCGCCGCGCCCTGTTTGAGCAGGCCAGCATCGAGCATGCGAAGTCCATCTCCGGGTTCATCGAAGGGACGCAAGAGCCGAAACGGCGGCCCGGATTCGTGGAGCAAGACTCGTTGGACTGACCGGCGGGGCCGTCCGAATGCAGGCGCGCGACGGTCCCGAAAGTATGCCGCTCGTGACTCGTCACGAGACGGACGTAAAGCCTTTGGAATTAATGCCTAAGCGGGCGAAGAAGCCAGCGGGAAAAACGGCGAAGAAGCCGCCGTGTTCGCCCGGGTATTTCTGGCGTCGACACGGCGCCGGCTGGGACCTGCGACGAGACACCTACGTGACGAGTCACGACGGGGTGAGAAAACGGAAGCAACCCTTCGTCGCGCATATGGGCGCCGAGACCTTCAGGGAACTGAAGCGACGCCATCGAGGCGCGGCGCTGGAGCGGGCTATCGCGCAGTGGATCGCCGAGCATGACAAGCCGTAAAATACAAAAAGCCGGGTTTATGGCCCGGCTTTTTTGCCTCGGTAAAACATCATCTGCGGCAGGGGTTCACTATGAAAAGAGCATGGTCAAGTAAGTATGAAAAATGCCAAGAGTGCGGGACTCAACGACGCAGCCACAGGGCGAAAGGACTCTGCATCCGCTGTTATCAGCTTGTCTACAAGCTGAAGCAAATCGAGCAATGGGATCTCACCGATCCGCAAACGCTTAAAGGGTTTCCGCGGGTTGACATATTTTGGGAAGAAAAGACTTTCAACCAAGCAAAGCGTGGCGCTGCCAAAGAAGTCAGGCGGCGTTTAGATTTTCTGAAATACAGGGAGGAATCACTTCAAGAACCAGTCACCGGTATTGATATTGAGTATTTCCTTCAATACATCGCTGATCGATGCGGTGTGAGAAATAAGAATTTGTTCCATGGGATAGCAGGGACTATTGATTTCAGCTTTGATATGGAGCAGAAGAAGATCATATACGAGCTTTTGAACAGAATAGAGGAGGACATACCTTGGAGAGCTATAGACTGGATAGAGGTGGTCCGAGCTATAAACTGGAGAGAGGTAATGCAACCGCGATCCAAGCGCTTTTGACAGGGAAAAAGCCGGGCGATGAACCCGGCTTTTTCGTTTACGCATTGTCATCGGCTGCGACCGGGTCTATATTCCGCGCCATGGGAACCTTCGAGGCCATTTCCACTTACGTTATAAAAAACGACAGACTAAAAACTGTCCTTTTGGGATTGATCTTCCTGGCCGGCGGCTTTCATTTCTGGCTGTGGATGGTCGGCAATCCATTCAACGATTTGGCGCTGATCAGGCGCGGCGTGACTACCCGCGGCGTCATTACGGACTTTCAAGAGGAAGTCGAGGAAGTTGAAAACGCGGGCAGGGGTAAATTGGTGAATATTCGCTACGCCACTTACACCTTCCAATCTGCAGACGGCCGGACGATCACGGGGCATGCGGACGACCACAGGGCCGCGTTGCCTGACTACCTCAAGAGCATAGAAGTGGAATACTTGCCCGATGATCCCACAGTCAATCGAATCAAAGGCGCCAGCTCAAACTGCCTTACTATTTCCGATTGGCTCCTGCGTAAAGTAGGCGCTGGCGGCATACTGCTCGTCATGTTTCTCGCTCCCGGGATGGTCATACTTTACAGAGAGTTTTACCCGAAGCCTAAAAACTGAATCGGCTTTTTGCGCAGAATCGACCCACAAGCCGCCTCAAATCAAAAACACATAGTCTGGTATCTGGTATGCGCCGGATGTGAATCGACCGGATTTTCGTCGATTCCGCTTGAAAGCGGCGCGCTTACGCGACTCTATCGAAGGTGCTGATCACGGTGGAGCTTTACGGAATCCTCCGCCACGTCAAACCGCCCAGCGATGACTCCGAGCTGCTGCCCCGACTTCATCGCCGCCTCGATCGCGTAGCGCCGCGCGATCGCTTCGCTCCCAGCCAGGCCCGGGGGGTTACAAACCAAACACCTGGCGGGCGCCTCAGCGGGCGCCTCGGAAGTCTCGGCGGCCTTCTCGCGCAACGCCGCCAGCTCGCCGGCCGGGATCGTGACCGTCTTCGCCCTAAATCCAGCCTCGATCGCCGCCGCATGCGCGCTCAGCTCCCCAGCTATTACCCGCTCGTGGAGGTCTGGCCTGTCTTTCTGCAGTCTCCGCAGCGCTCCTTCTCTCGAATTCCCGTATTGCGGCTTGGAAGGTCGCACATTGTCAGGAACTGATGCCCGCTGATAATCGCTGTATAAGTTTTGGCAGTCGCTTTCCGGCAATTCGCAATCGCGCTCTAAGGGTTTTGAATCGCTCTCCGCCCCTCCGACCGCCGGCGCGATCGCGGCGTCGGCGTCCGCCGGCGGGTCTGCCAGGCGGCCCTCCATCAAGGCGGCCATCTCCGCCAAAACGTCGCCCCCGCGCGCATCCGCGGCGAGCGCTGCGGCTGTCGCGCGCCCGCGGCGCATGCTTTCCTGAATTACGCCGAGGCGGGTTGCGTCTGGTACGAATGTGCGCAGATCCTCGCGCTCTCTCTCGTCGGCGATCATTGCCGGCGCTTCCCGCTTCATGCGCTCCTGGAATTCCTTCCGCATCGTCTCCTCGATGATCTTCGTCTGCGGCTGGTCTGCGATCTCCGTCCGCGTCAGATAGCGGTGGGTGTAGTGGCCGTAGACGTCTATCGCCGCCACCTGGAAGTGATCAGCGATGGCGCGCTCTGGCCTGTCGGCGCGCATCATCCCCTCAATCGCCGCGCGATTTGGATGTGAACAAACCTGGCACATAGCTATTCCGCCTCCCCTTGCTCCGCGGTGGCCGGCTCCGCGGCGATCGGCGAGGCGTCCAGCCCGAGGCAGATTCGGTGTCTGGCCAGGTCCGCCTCTGTTACCTGGAATCTTCGCGCAATAACGGCGAGCGGCTCGCGAGCCATGCCCAGCGCCACATTGATCTCCGTGCGGTCGCGATGTTCGGAGCTACAAAAAACACAATCTAACGGACGCGTCGGCTGCGCCGGCCACTCGGGCAGGCCAAGGCAAATACGATGGCGGTCAAGTTCCGCCTCCGTAACCTGAAACCGTGCGGCGATGACGCCTTTCGGTTCGCGAGCGAACCGCAGCGCCTCGTTGACCGCCTTGCGGTCGCGGTGGCCGCAACTGCAGAAGATGCATTGTGTAGACATTATTTCTTCTCCTTCGCTTTCTCTTTACGCCGCTCGACGAGCGCCCGAGCGGCCTCGATGATGTCGGCGGATGTTTTCTCTTCGACCTCGCCGCGCTCCCGCGCCTGCAGGTAGCGGCGGGCCACGTCGAATGCGGTTCTGCGCTCTTCGTCGGTCAAACGCCAATAATCCGTCGTCCTGACAATCGAATCGGTGAGCGAGCCGAATTCCCTTCCGAACTTCGTCGAGCGCTCGCGGTGCGCGGCCTCGCTTTCGCCCGGGTTGCGCTGCGGCTTCGAGAGGCCGAGATCGAGGCGCGTAAGCTCGCGCATAAGAGGGTCGCTCTTGTCCCGCGCCGTCGAGGTCAGCGTCGGGTCGAAGAAGCTCGTCTTGCGGTCCTCAAGCGGCCGCCCCGTGGCGTCTTCGGCCGCCGGCAGGTAGTTGCGGGCGAAGGGGACTCGGCGCTGGACCTGGCCGATAAAACCCTTGCCTTCGCGCCGCGTCGAATCCGCCAGCTCTCCGACGTCTGAGACGATCGTCGGAACGAATGAGCCGGCGATGCGGCCTGCGCGCTCGCCTGTGGTCCCTGGCCTGGTGATCGCTTCGCTTACTTCCTTCGCGCCAATGAGCAAGGGCTGCTGCGCTACGGCCTGCATTCCCGCGGCCGCCAGGCGTTCGCCCCGCTTTCCTTCGTCCTGCAGCTCGCGGCTATCTTCCCGCTGCAATGTGGCCCCGAGCGTCAGAAGCGAGCCGATCGGCGTGAAGGCGGCGACCTGGTGCCAGGTCCCGGTGTACGGATTGAGAATCGCGCCCGGCGTCCGCCCCGCGGCGACGTCACGGTTTCTCTTCGACGGGTCGGTCTCCGCGAATCCGGTCAAGAGTCCCGCGGCGCCCAGTTTCGCGCCGAGCAGTATCAGCGCCGATCCGGTCGTCGCCCGCCCGAAGGTCTGCGAGAAAGCCCGCTGCTCGGCCGCCGTGAAGGACCTGTTCGTGATCGCTTTGGCGACCTGTACGGCGTTCTTGCCGAAGCCGGCGGGCGAATATTCCAGCATTCGCGCGACGATGTTCGTCGGCGTCTTCGTGAAGGGAAGGACCATGTCAACGGCGAAGTTTGCGGCCTTGCCGCCCGGCAGCCCCGAGATCTTCTCGCGCCCCGCGTTCAGGAATGTGTTGACTATGTTTTCATTGGCGAAGACGGCCACCTCGCTATCGAGGATCGCGTTCGCCGTCAGAGCCGGATCGGGATTGGCGGCGAGCTGGCGCGCGCGACTGCGGATGTCGGCGCGGCCGATCTTGCCCTGGTTGGCTTCGGTCTTCGCCTGCGCAAGCGAGCGGTCGAAGATGGCGCGCTTGAACGCGTTCTGACGGAAGACGGCGTCTTCAGCGCCGAGCGTCCGAAAGACGCCATTGACGTAGCCGTCGAGAATCCGATTGCCGCTGTTGATCTCCTGGCCGAGCTGCAGCGCCTGCGCCTGCTTGTCCGTCAGCCCCCGCCGCATTATCTGACCGGCTTCCCTGACGCCTTCTGTGGCGGCCGAGTATGCGGACCTGGCCACGGCTGACGGAGACGGCCCGGTGATCGTGCGGCGCTTGTTGACCGTCGAGATCGCGAGATCCATCAGAGACGCGGGCAATCTGCTCACTTCTTCGGCGCCCGCGAAGGCGATATTGCCGCCGACGTTGCGGAGATGGGTTTTAACGCCCGTGAGCAGTCCCGCCTTGCGCAGCGCGCTGACCACTTCGAGCGGCGGCGTTCGCTGAGATCTGTTCGGCGCGCCTTTGAAGAGTGGGTTCGGCTCCGGCCGGCGACGGAACAACCTGCCAAGTACGGAGTCAGGGTTTTGAGACGGCGGCGCGCCCTTAAAGAGCGCTTGCGTTTCTGGCGGCCGATCCCACAGTTTGCCGAGCGCTGCGTCCGGGTCTTGAGAAGGCGGCGCGGCCTTCCTGGCCTGCGGCTGCTGCGGCGTGAAATAGCCAATCTCTTCGAGACGCGGGCCTCGGATCTCGGCGGCCCTGTCTCGCTCTTTCGCCAGCTTGACCTCGAACGGTTTCGGTGGCGCTTCGTAGATCTCCGGCAGTGGCCCGCTGTCGTTGAATTCGCGGATCGGCAGACGCGCGGATCTCTGCAGCCCTGGCGTCTCTTGCGCGCGCATGTCGTCGAAGAAGCTGCCAATGTCTTCAAGCGCGCCAGACTCTGAAAGCATCGGCTCGATGCCCTGGTCGGCTTCGAGACGCGCGTAATATTCTGCCTCTTCATCGGCTAAGCGTTGCTCAAGCCCCCGGGTGTTGAGCCGGCCTTGCTTTCCAGACGCGCCCAGAAAATCCAACACATCGTTTTCTGTTACGCTCGGATCTGTGAAGCGCCGGCCATCGTCGAGGATAAAGCCGCCTTCGTCGAGCATCACTTGCGCATCGCTCAATCTGTAGCGAGAGCCTTTATTCGTCAGGCCCACAATCCCGGCTTCCTTCGATCCGAGCAACGCAGCCTCTCCGCGATCGCTGACGCGAACGCCTTCGCCCTTCGTCGCTCTCTTCAGATACGAGATCGGCGAAAGCTCGCCCGTGTCTATGCGTCTTGCCTGCGGCGCGGCCGCCCGCTGCGCCTCTTGCGCCCGTACTAATTGCCCGAACCTGCCGGAGAGCGGTTCGGAGCGGGGCGGAACGCCGCCTTCGGGATTGTTGACCTGGTTCAGAAGCGGTAATGACTCGCCCGGCAGTCCGGCTGTCGGCGCGTCTTCGGGCGAAGTGACGCGCGAGACGAGTCTGTCAGTCGGACGCGTCGGACCTTGGATTGCTGGAAATTCCTGCGTCGGCCTGGCGTCGCGGAAGGGAACGCGCGCCCTGATCGCGGGACCGCGAGCGGCGCCGATCGCGCCGGGCGTCGAGAGCGCCCCGCCGACGAGGCCCGAGACTGCGACCGATCGCGGATCAATGCGGCCTTCGAAGGCGAGCTGCTCGGCCGAGGTCGCGGCGATGTTCCCTGCCCCGCCGCCGCCGATCTCGCCGGCCGCCCGGGCGACCGCTTGCGCCCCTGGACGCGCGAGACGTGAAGCGATGGCGCCGCCGACTTTCTGCCCTATCTTGCCGCCGACGACCGGAGCCACGGCGCCGATCGCCGTCTGAGCGGCCGCGCGCTTGGGATCTCGCCAGTCAGCCCCGGCGGCGCTCATTCCTCCGCCAACGGCCATCATCGCCGGGAGTCCGCCGCCTGTGGCCGCCGTGAGCAAGTAAGCGCCCGCGGCCTGTGGCGCGGCTTCAATGATTCCTTCCGCCACGTCGGTTGCGAAACTCGACGGCCTTCCCTGGCGCTGGGCTTCCAGCTCGGCGTTACGCTGCGCTTCAAAGCGGCGCCACGACTCGATCGGCACAGGCGTAAAGTCGCCGCTATTGAGTCCGCGCGCGACCCCCATGCCTGCTTCAGTGGTCTGTCTGGCCATCTTCGACAGTTGCCCGCCGCCGCGAGCCAAAGCGTCATAGCCGCGCTCGTACCATTGAGCGAACGTCCCTTTTTTCTCGAAGGCGCGCCGCTCTTGCTGGCGCAGAGATTCGGCCAGCGGACCTGTTGTTGAGTCTGGCGTGATTACTTCCTGCGGCTCTGCCGGCGTCGAAAACCGGAATCGAGACTGCGGCTGATCCAGACTCGGCATTCTGCGCCCGAATTCCTGGCGCTCGGCCGGCGGAATGTAGGCGCGCGGCGCCGGGCGGTCTGTCGCGGCGCCGCTCAGCCACGAATCGAAAGCGCCGCCGGTCGGTTTCGGCGCGGGCGTTTTGGGTTCTGTCTTCTGGCCCTTCAGCCAGGCGTCAAAGTCAGGCATTTGTTCACCTCAATGGACGATCGTGTAGCCGTCCTGGCGCGCCTGCGCCGCGGCGTCGGATTCGCTGATCCCTTTCGCCCTGGCGAATTCGCGGACCTTCGTGATGCTGACGTATTTCTTCTCGGCCTTCGGCTGCTTCGGCGCGCTTGCGCGTTCGTCGGCGCGGCTGATGAAACGTCCCTGCCTGTCGCGAGGCCCCGAAGATTGAATTCGCTCGTATTCGGCGCGCTGCGCGGGATCGGAGATATCGAAGGTGCGGCCCGTGTAGGTCTCGCGGTAGGCCGGCGTGGGCGTCTTCGGCGGGAGCTGGTGCGGCGTGATTTGGCCGGTACGCCTGTCGAGTACGCCGGCGTCCGTCCAGACAAACGGATTTTCGGCGCGAGGCGTCGCCGGCGTGCGATTCTTCTGGGCCTGGCTGCGCTTCAGCTCGATGTCGGCCTCCGCCTCCCGGCGCTTCAGCGCGTCCATCTCGGCCTGGCGCGCCCTCTGCCTCTGCGCTTCTTCACGACGCAGCCGGTCTTCGATGCCTGGGCGTTGAACTGTCTCGAACTGGTAGGCTCTGCCCGCGCGTGGGTTGATGGCGCTGGTCAGTCCGCCAACAGCCGCGCCGCCGATCGCCGCTCCGACTGGGTCGTTGGGATTCCGACCGGCGGCCTGCAGCGCGCCGAGGCCGGCGGTGACTAACGTCTGAAGGATTTTGCCTTTCGTGGTCGTCGGCGTTCCGCCCATGTATTCGCCGCGGGCGACTTCGAGCGGATCGGGCGTCAACACTGGCGCGACCGCGCGCGATGGCGCGGCTTCGATCACGGGCGCCATTGCCGGCATAGGCTGATCGAAGGTCGGCGTTATCACCGGATCTCCGTCGCCGCGGGCGTCAGGCCCCGGTATGGCGCTGGTGACATCGCGGAACGGGTTTCGCGCTCTCAAGCCGGCGCGCTGGCGGAAGTATGATGAGGCCATAACTGCTACTCCTTTCGGATGTTGATGAACGTATTGCGCCAGTCTTCGCGCCAGCGTGCGAGGTCGAGATCATTCCCCAGCCGGAAAACAGGCTCGTTGAGTTTTGGACACAAGAGCGAATCGCCCTGGCCCGCCTTCAAGCATTCGACGCACATGGGGAAATAATCGGCGTTGGCGTCCATGTCCTTGCGCTCGTACCTGGCCTTGTTCTGCGGGACGTTGAGAAGTTCGCTCGCCTCCCAGATGTTCGCCTCGGTCCAGTCTTTGAGCGGATAAACGACCGTGACGCCGTTTGTCTCCACGGTGTCATGCTCAAGCGGGACCGCGCCATATACGGGGTCAACGTCGTCAGCGCGCGCGCCGACGAAGACGCAGTCCGCGCCGAGCGGCTCGCCGTCGCAAGGCTGATTGAGCTTCTCGACCGCGCAATGAGAGCCAGGCCCGGGCCTGTGATCCGGTTCGGGTTCGATCGGGAAGTAGAGCGCGACCTGGTCGTCGAGTCGGTACTCCTCAATGATCTCGACGTGATCGCCCTTCGCCACGACGTCGCGGCCGATCGGCGTCGGCTCTATCACGTTCAGCCCGAGGCTTTTGATTTGTTCGTCGGCGAAGGCGTGTTTCTGCGGATCGGCAAAGCCGCGCAATTGAAAGACCGGGACGTCCGCGCGGACCCGGCGGACCAGGTGAAGCATCACCTGGCTGTCCTTGCCTCCGCTCCACGCGATCACCGGCTTCTTTGCCCTATTGAGCGCGTGGGCGATCAGGATTGTCGCGGCGTCGATCAATTCTTCCGTGGTCGGCGCTGGCGATTTCACAGCTCCGAATACCATTGGCTCCTCCTCGTTACAGCAGCGGGATCACGCTCGCGGCGACGGTCGCCCCGCCACCGATAGCCGCCGCGCCAAGGCCGCTCGACTGCGGCTGAATGACCGACGTGTTATAGCCGGCGTTCCTGCCCGTGCTTGTCGTCCTGGTTCTGCCCGTCATCCGGGCCAAGGCTTCGAGCTGGGCCATCTTCAGCGCCTGGACCTGCGCGTTACCTTCAGCGAGCGCCAGACCTTCGGCTTCGTCTACTTCATCGAGCGCCTCGTCGCGTATCGCATTGCGGGCGACCTGCGACGGGATTCCGGTGTAGGCGCCGTAGGTGTCGCGGATCTCTCGGCGACGGTCGCCGAAACGTTTAGCGGTGACCTCGCCGAGCATTTTGGTGTCTGGCGCGAAGGCTCTGAACGCCTGTATGTCCGGCGTGTCAATCGCTTCGGTTTCGGTCGTGTTATATGTGTTCTGCTCGAATGGAGCAGGCGGCGAGACTGTGGGTTTCTTGATCTTGGCCATGAATCACTCTCCTTGAATTGCGTTGAGATAAACGGTCACCGTGCCGCCCGTGACAGTTGTGGTGACGCGAGCGCGGACAAAGCCGCCCGGCGGCGCGTCAACGGTCGCCCCTACTTCTGCGTTGGCGACGACGGTCACAGGCGTCCCCACCGGACTCCACGTCCCGCTGAAAGTTGGATCGTGCGCAGTCTCAATTTGGACCGCGCCCGCGCCGACAGCGCCGTTGCCTTGGATCAGGTATTGCACCTTCTCGTAATTGGCGTAAGAGATCGCCTTGCCTGCGCCGGTCGTGGCGGCGTCGAGACTCTTGCTCTCCTGCGCGCCTGGTCTGTACTTCCAAAAACTCATTGTGCCTCCTAACGTGATCTTCTAACGTGATCTACCAGGTCATCAGCGGTGAGCGGCTTTTGTTCCACCTCACCTCCGTGCTCCCTGATTATCTGCCGCATCACGTCGGCGGCGTCGCCGACGCGGCCCAGGTAGGTGGCTGGCGGCGCGGCGGCGGTCCTTTGGGACTTGTGAGTCGCGGCAACCTTCGAATACAGCGCCTTATAAACCTTCTCGAAGTTTTGCCTGCTGGTCTTGGTGAGCAGCGAGTTAGCGCCCTTCAAATGCGCTTGCCACTCGTTGAGCGCGCGCCGGACGCTGCCGTCGCCGCCCCAATATTGCGAGTCGATCTCTTTGTAGGCGAGCGCGGCCAGGCCCGCGGCTTCAAGATCGTTGAAACCTTCGGCCTTCGCCTGCTCGACGATCGAATCAAAAACTTGCGTTATCTCGCCGGAGAGCGCTTGCGATGCCTGGTAGTCGGCCTGGGTGCGCGCCTCGATCTCGCGCTCGGCCGCGGCCGCGTCGCCCGGGAGGCCCAACACACTCAACAGATAGTCGCGGTTGTGTTCGATCAAATCAGGCATTGCGTTCAAGATCTCGGCTCCAAGCTCATAAGCCGATTGCCTGTCCGTCTCCATCCATTCCGCAAGCGCGGCCGTGTACTCGTTCGGCTGATAGTCGCCCTGGCCGGCGGGCGGCTGATTCGGATCCTGCTCCGCCTGGCGCCGCGGCGGTTCGAGCGGTTGCGTCGGCGCGCTCGCCGCGGCGTCCTGCTTGTCGCGATCTGCGATTAGTGATTCCATCAAAGCGCCGCCCGTCAACGGCGGGTCGGGCGCAGGCGCCGCGGCAGGCTCAGGAGCTGGAGCCGCCGCGGGCGCCGCCGCGGGCGCCGCGCCCTGTGGGGCAGATTGTTGCGATTGCTGGCTGTTGTCTTCGGGCATTTATCCTCCAAAAAAGCGAAGCCGATCGGCGACCGGTGAAATCGCTGATCGGCTTCGTTGTCGCTGAACACTACACTCTCCAGTTAAGCGACAAAAACAAAAATGATTGCGTCTGCGTCACCGGCGCAGGTATCAGGACGGCGCCAATATAGCATCACTTTTGATAATGTAATAGCGCGGTCATCGCGCCCCTCCCGCTTCGATCGCCAAGAGCGCGAAAAGAATCAGGATGGCGACAAAGAGCGCGATGTCGCGGATTACTTGAATCCACTGGTAGACGAGATACCGGTGCATCCATTTCAGAAAGCGAGTTTCTATCTCAAGAGTTTTTGTGCGCCATCTGAGGCGCCGACGTTCAGCTCTGAGGCGCCGATTTTCATCGGCGTAGCGCTGATATTCATCTTTGTCATCGTCTGTCATTTGCGGTCTTTCTCCCCTCAATTCAACCATTTCATCTTCGCCGGCGGCTTCGACCTGGCCCGGCGCTTCAGCGCAAAGCGGATACGGCGCAGCGCGGCGGCGCTCGCGGGCGTCGCGGCTCCCGTGCGCACACACGCCAGGATGGCGCGGCGCTCGGCCGGCGTGAGTAGGCGAAGGGCGTCGATCAGGGTTTTGTCGGTAATCAAAATGGCGCCTCCCAACCTGGCGGCGTTGACTCCTGTGGGATCTGAATTCGGCGCCCGTCGTAGAAGTCCACTTCAACAACCACGTCGAATAGGGCGCTGTCGTGCATCTCGGGATTTTCATCGTCGATGGTTGGATGGTATCGCTGGCGGTAGAGCCGGATGCGCTCCGTCGTGGCCATCAGCGCCAGGTCGCGCGGGCCTTCGACGTCGGCGGACGGCTCGAAGGTTGGCGCTGCCTGATTTTTTGAAAATCCCTTGGGGGGTGAAGTATCAAAAGGCTCAAAAGGTACTTTTGAGCCTTTTGATACCTTGTCCCCTTGGGTATTTCCGAAAGCTACGTGGGACTTTTGAGCCTTATGAGCCTTGCCTCCCTTAGGGGTTTTCAGATTTTCGTCCCCGGTCGGCGTCAGGAAGTCGCTAAGATAGTCCCTCATAGCCTCACCTCCGAAACACGCGGGTTGATCTGGTAGACGGTGGTAGGCCGCCCGCCTTTGCTGAGAAAAGCGCCCCTTATCCATCCCAGGTATTCGAGCATTTCCAGCGGTTCGGCTACCAGTTCCGAGGTATTCAGCCCGGCCCAGTGTTTCAGATATACGTCGCGTGCGGTGAAGCCTTCGGTTAGTGTCGGCTTTACATCGCCTTTCTGGATATGAATGGCCAGCGCCCGCGCCCGGATCTCTGTCGCCGCGATCCCCAGGCCGTAAATTCGCTTCGCGTGGGCCATCAAGAACTGACACCAGGCGGCCGCGAGTTTTGCGGACTCTATAGAAACGGAAGGCTCAAAAGGCTCAAAAGCTCTTGCGGCGGCGTTGACCAGCTCAAATATCAGCGCCAGCGCCGGCATAAGCCGGCTGTACTTGATGAAGTGGGATTCAAGCGCCGGGTGCTCGAATGCGCCGCGTCGGATGTCGCCCATAAGGTCTGTGAGCCATTCCTCGAAGAACCTCTGCGCCTCGGGCGTGAACCGTATAAATGCGGCGCCGCCGTCGTCGTCGTCCCTCTCGAAGTTAAGGTCCTCCGGCATCGTGGCCAGGCGCTTGAAGACGTCAAAGGCGGTATTGCGCGCCTCTGAATCAGGCCAGCGGTCCACATACGTCCACTCCGGCGGCAGGTCCGGGTAGGTCATCATCTGGAAGCGTTGAATCAATCCGTCGTCGCCTTCGCCGAATCCCAGCGTTCCGCGCAGGTAGGTTTGCAGTGGCCCTGGTTGAATGCCCCCGATAATGCTGGTCGTGATCGACTTGATATACAGCGTCCCGCGTCCGATTCGATCGTAAGTGTAATCGCCGGCACCGTTCGCCGCCTCCAGATAGAAAGAGCGGTCCTTTGCCCGCCCCTCGTCGTCGAGCGATCGAAGCCAGCCAGTTAACTCGTCGCGTTGGATCAGTAGGCCGTTGGGATTCTGGTTAAGCAGCTCGCCATACTTCTCAACTGTTGCGTCATTGGTAGTGTAGCGCCGCTCTGTGGGTTCCTTTGTGTCGTCTCCGGCTAGTTCGTCGCGGAACTCTTCAAGATTGCTTCCCCGCTTTGCGGCTTTTTTCATCTCGTCGCGCTTCGCAGCCCGCCGGATTTCGGCGGCCTCCTTCTCGAACTTCCACGTCTTCAGTGCCTCTTTGTGTTCTTTCTTCGCCTCGGTTACCAGACGGTTTAAGGGCTTGATCGCTTCGAAGATCGCGGGCGATTTCATCGTGCCTGGCCGGCCGACGATCGCGCCCCAAAGGTTGGGCGTGATGGTCCAATCGTCATGCGCCTTCGGCCGAATTCTGACTTGATTGCCGATCACCGACGCCACGGCGACGATCGCGGGAATGGCGGGAAAGTCGAGCGGGACCTGCAGGCGCGTGGCGATGTCGTGAAGCCAGCCCCGGAAAGCGGCCGGAATCAGCGCCACGGGCAATTGAGGGACGGGCAACAGGCCATCGGGTATTGGTTGCGGATCGCCCCACGCGATCTGGGCCTTGACGTCGACGCCAGGCATTGCGCCTTCTACTTCGATCGCCTCGCGCATCGTCTCGATGATCTCTGCCGGCGTGCTGCCGTTGTTCGCGCCCCGCGCCGCTCTCATCGCGACGGCCCAAAGTCGTCGCTTCTCGTGGGCCTCGATGACGAGATCGATCGAAGGCTCAAGATCGCTTCGAATCGCGCGGTCGGTCAGCGTCGCGACGTAAGCGAATCCCCCGACATCGTCAATAACGCCCGCCTTGCGCAGCTCTTCGGCGAGCTGGACAGGGTCGAATTTGACGCCGCGGGCGTCGAGCGCCAGTAGCGCCTCATATATCTTCCTGCTGGACTGGACGAAGAATTGCGACGGCTTGAGCCGCGCCCGGGTAGACTCAGAAATAGATTGATCGAGCAAGAGCGCGCCGAGGACCGCCAGCTCGGCGTCCGGCGCCTGCGGGATTGTTACGTCGCTGTGCGGATTCTTGCTGACGTAAGTGTTGCCATCGGTTATAGTGGGCATAGTGTTTTGTAAAAAATGCCCGCTTGCGAAAGTCGCACCCTCGCAACGCGGGCAAATTTTTTAGGCCGTCCTCCCTCCGGCTTCCAACCAATCTATCAAGTGTTGGCCCGAGTGAGAAACACGCCTTCCCTGGCGATACCCGCCGAGGCGTCCGGCGCTATAAGCGCGTATCAAGGTGATCTGCGAACAGCCTACGACGTGTGCAGCGTTTGGTCGGTCGTAGATTGCGGTCGGTAAAATCGGTGGTCGGCGGCCGGTGACTTTTCTCGATCGGCCTTTCTTTTTGGTTGCGGGTTGGCTGCCAACTGCTATCATGGGCAAAATCCTTTCCGCGGCTTAGCCGCGACTGGGTTGCTAACTGAGCAATTGCCGAGGACCTAGGAAATCAGCGGTGATTGCTCTTTTCTTTTCAGGTGCGCGCTCAGAATATCAATCTCTCTCGCGTTGTCAACGCCTTGAACGTTCCGTAAGTTGCGCGCAGTCAGTCATTTAGCCCTACGCAAGTTGCGTAGCATTCCCTTTCCTTATTAGAATTAACGCGTTCCAGGCGCCGTTCCATGTGCGAATCCTACAAAAATGTCGCATTCGCGAATTATTAATTCACGAATTTCGATCTTTCTTTCTGCTCTGTTTCAGCATCCCCGGCCAGCTCGGCCAGGCTCGCGGCGAGATCCCACTGGCGCAATTGTTCGCGCTGTTTCTCGCGGATCTCTTCGGCCATCCGCACGTAACGCATGAAGATGCGCGGGTCGTTGTGCCCGCTGCGCCCCATCGCGAACGGGACGGCCATCCCGCGAAGTAGCCAGGTGCAGATCGCCGTCGCCCTGCAGTCGTGAAACCTGGCCCCCGTGACGCGGGCGTCTTCCATCGCCGCATGCCATCCATGCTCAAATGTGGCCTTAATTCCGAATACCAGATCATCGGCAAAACCGCCGCTGTCTTTGGCCATGCGGCGCAGCTCGGCCATTGTTATCGGTTCGAGATCGATCACGCGCTTGCGGTTTGTTTTGGCGTTCTGCGCTACAACGGTGATGGCGCTCTTTTCCAGATCTACATCGCGCCAGGTCAGCTTAAGCAGTTCCCCGCGCCGGCAGCCGCTATCGAGCGCGGTCAATATGATCGGATAAATGTGTTTTCTGTGCTTGGTCTGGCAGGCTTGAAGGATCTTGCGCTGTTCTTCAGTCGAAAGTACGCGCTCGCGCGGGACTTCCTGCGCCATCGAGATCAGCCCCTCGCCCTTCGAGAACGGGTTGCGAATCAACCATTCCTTTTGCACGGCGTAAGTGAAGGTGGCCCGCAACAGCGCCAGCGACCGGTGCACATCGGCGATGCTGCGATCCTGCTTCGTCAGTTTGGTCTTTGTCTGAAGGCGATGGTTGCGATACTCCTCGATGTCGGCGAAGGTGATGGCCCGGATGCGCCGGCGGCCGAAGTATTCGATCAGGTATTTCAGGCGAAAGCGCGCCCGTTCCCAGTCGCGCAGGCCCGCGACCTTCTTGCCGTCGCGGTAGACCGGCTCGACCAGCTTCACATCCTGATATTTCTCGGCCAGTTCTTTGAATGTGATGCGTTCGGCGTCAAGATATTCGGCGCCCTGCTCTTCGAGGTCGCGGAGCCACTTCTTGACGAGATCTCTTCCCGCGCTCTTGTTCTCGACCTGGCGCTTTCGGCAACGCTGGCGCCCGTTGGTGTCTTGCCAGTCTAGCCGGGCTTCCCAGCATTTGCGCTTCTTGTTCCAATTGACGCTTCCCGTTCGCGGTCTGGGCATGTTGTGAACCCTCCCCCTAGACTGTCTATGTTCCGTTTATTGTTCCGTTTTTCCCTGATAACTCAGGATAGAGTGCGAATGCTTTGGGAGTGATTATACCCAAGCAATCGAAAGAGTTACGGGAATGGTGAGAAAATGAGAGTGTAAGAGTTTAGGCTTTTTGCTGGACATCGAATCCAAAAAGGTCGTGGCTTTTGAGCGCCTCCAGCGTGCGATAGTCGGTCATGTCGGTCCGCAGCGGAGTGATCGAAACCAAACCTTCGCCGATCGCGGCGTAATCGCTGCCGCGATCCTCCTTCCATGAAATCTTCTGAATGCCTACCCAGTAATACGCCCTGCCGCGCGGATCAACGCCTTCGACGATATCGGGGGTGGCCGAGACTACTCCCTGGTGGGTCAGTCGCGCGCCACGAATCTCTCCGACCGGCACGTTAACGTTGAGGATCGTGCCTTCGGGTAACCCCTCTTTCAAAACCCTTGCCGTCAGGTCGGCGGCGAAGTTAGCGGCGCGAGTGAAATCGCCCTCGCGCGCGGCCAGGCTGACGGCGATGCCTGGCAGTCTGAATATCGAAGCT
>Ga0126377_10000930_pt1 | contig 18718 bp, 16 predicted proteins | sample PanSoiMetPlot_22_FD_92647 | JGI IMG/M metagenome (GOLD analysis project Ga0126377, IMG submission 92647) | Tropical forest soil microbial communities from Panama - MetaG Plot_22 | ecosystem: Environmental > Terrestrial > Soil > Tropical forest > Bulk soil | place: Panama | collected 2016-02-17 | reverse complement strand
ATCGCAAGAACCTCGCGAAGGGGCAGACCGGTCTCTCCGTCGCGTTCGACCTGCCTACGCAAACCGGCTACGACAGCGACCATCCGCTGGCGAAAGGCGAAGTCGGCAAAGTCGGTGTGCCGATCTCCCACCTCGGCGACATGCGAACGTTGTTCGAGGCGATCCCGCTCGCCGACATGAACACGTCGATGACCATCAACGCGACGGCCGCCTGGTTGCTCGCGCTCTATGTGGCGCTCGCCGACGAGCAGAGCGCCGCGCGCGAGAAACTGCAAGGCACGACACAGAACGATATCATCAAGGAATACCTGTCGCGGGGCACCTATGTGTTTCCGCCCGCGCCTTCCATGCGGCTCACCAGGGACGTGATCCTCTTCACCACCCGCGAGATGCCGAAATGGAATCCGATCAACGTGTGCTCGTATCACCTGCAGGAAGCAGGTGCCACCCCAGTGCAGGAACTTGCCTTTGCGCTCGCCACCGCGATCGCCGTGCTAGACACCGTGCAAGCGTCGGGCGCGGTGGAGCGCAGCGCCTTCGGCGAGGTGCTCGGGCGCATTTCGTTCTTCGTCAACGCCGGGCTGCGCTTCATCACCGAGCTGTGCAAGATGCGCGCATTCGCCGAGCTGTGGGACGAGATCACGGCCGAGCGCTACGGCGTCAATGACCCCAAGCACCGGCTCTTTCGCTACGGCGTGCAGGTCAATTCGCTCGGACTGACCGAGCAACAGCCGGAGAACAACGTCACGCGTATTCTCATCGAGATGCTGGCCGTGACGCTCTCCAAGAGCGCCCGCGCGCGGGCGGTGCAATTGCCGGCTTGGAACGAAGCGCTCGGCCTGCCACGGCCGTGGGACCAGCAATGGTCGCTGCGGATGCAGCAGATTCTCGCCTACGAAACCGACTTGCTGGAATACGGCGACATTTTCGACGGCTCGCCCGCAATTGCCGAGACGGTCGAGCGGCTCAAGCGCGAGGCGAAGGAGGAACTGGCGCACATCGAGGCGCTGGGCGGCGCAGTCGCCGCCGTCGAGCACGGCTATATGAAGCAGCAGCTCGTTGAATCCAACACGCGGCGCGTCGAGGCGATCGAACGGGGCGAGCACACCGTGGTGGGAGTCAACCGGTTCATGGAGAGCGAGCCATCGCCGCTCGCCGGCGCGGCCGATTCCATCCTCACGGTTTCGCCGCAAGCCGAGGCCGAGCAAATCGAGCGCCTCAAGGCGTGGCGCAACGCGCGCAACCAGCAAGCCGTCGCGACGGCGCTAAAAGAGTTACGCGCCGCTGCAAGCGAGAATCGCAACATCATGCCGGCCTCGATCATCTGCGCAAAAGCCGGCGTGACAACGGGTGAATGGGGCTTTGCCTTGCGCGAAAGTTTTGGCGAGTACCGCGCGCCCACCGGCGTCGGGCGCGCGCCGCGCAACGAAACCGTCGGTCTCGACGATTTGCGTGCTGAGGTCGAGCGGATATCGCGTAAGCTCGGCCGGCGGCTCAAATTCGTGCTCGGCAAGCCGGGGCTCGACGGCCACTCCAACGGCGCAGAGCAGATCGCAGTGCGGGCGCGCGATGCCGGCATCGAGGTGGTCTACGAAGGCATCCGCCTGACGCCGGCGGAAATCGTGGAAGCCGCGCGCCAAGAGGCCGCGCATGTGGTGGGCCTGTCGATCCTGTCGGGTTCGCACGTGCCGCTGGTGAAGGATGTGGTGGCGCGCATGAAAAAGGCGGGGCTCGATGGCATCCCGCTCGTCGTCGGCGGCATCATCCCGCCGGAGGACGCGCAGGCGCTCCAGAAAGCCGGTGTCGCCGCGATCTACACGCCCAAGGATTTCGACCTCAATCGGATCATGGCGGACATCGTGCGCATCGTTGAACGCAACGGCGGCGAGCCGCCCCGCTAGGCGGGCGAAAGCCCTGTCCCGTGGCCCTATTGCAACGCACAGCAAAAGAGACAGCAATTTCAAGTCTCTAGCTACGCCCGACAGCCCTTCATTTTGAACGTTTTCTCGGTCGTTCGCCGCCGCCGCCCTTGAGTCGCCGCAGTCCGACGCGACGGTTTCCGCTCGCACGTGTGGCGGCCGCAAGGGCCGCTCGTGTCGGCGCGAGTCCGGGGGCGACGGATGAGAAAATTGAGGTTTGCGAGCGTCAGCATGATCGCGCTGGCCGCCGCACTTAAGCCGGCAGGCGCGGCTGAGGTGGACCTCTACGGCCCCCCGCCGGTTCTCTACGCGCCTTCACCAGCCGTCGTCTTCTTCAACTGGACCGGCTTCTACTTCGGTGCCCATGGGGGCGGCGGCTGGAGCCACAAGACCGAGACCGGCACCGGCTTCAATTTCTTTGGCGATACGCTCACGCCCGCACAGTTCAGTGTCGACGCGAACGGGTGGCTCGCTGGCGGCCAGATCGGCGCCATGTACCAGGTCGGCTCGTGGGTGTTCGGCGCGGAGGCCGACGCCAGCGGGTCAAATCTGACGGGCAGCAGTGCCTGTTCGTATACGTCGTCGACCGTCGGCGCGGTGCTCGCCGCGAACTGCAGCGTCAAGGTCTCAGGGCTAGGTACAATCGCGGGCCGGATGGGCTATGCCATCGACCGCCTGCTGGTGTACGGCAAAGCTGGCGGCGGCTGGGCGAACGACCAGTACAAGGCGCCTTCGACCGCCACCTACACTCTCAACGGTTTGCCGCTTGTTGCGCCGACCTTCGGCGGCAACGAGACTCGATGGGGATGGATGGTCGGGGCTGGTGTCGAATACGCATTCTACGACAACTGGTCCGCGAAGATCGAATACAACTATCTGGGCTTCCGGCATACCAGTCTGATATTCACGGATAACACGGGCCAGTTCTTCCTCAACAGCGACATCCAGCAACAGATCCAGGTCGTCAAAGCCGGCCTCAACTATCGATGGGGCTGGGCTCCGGTCGGCATCCGCTATTGACGGAGCGCAGCACGAGGTGAGCCAAAGCGCCGCGCCCAAAGCGCGGCGTTCGTGTTTGAGCGACAACCTGCTGCCTACGTCTGTGACAGCACCGCCGTGCCGAGCGCCTGCGTAAGCGCGCTCGGGCTCAGCGGCTTGGTCAGGTAGCCGTTCATCCCAGCGGCCCGGCCAGCAGCCTCGGCATTGACGCGTCCAGAGACACCGACGATCGGCACGCGGCCAGCGCGACCGGGAAGCGCGCGTATGCGCCGCGTCGCTTCGACGCCGTCGATATCCGGCAGCGTCACGTCCATCACCACGACGTCGTAGCTGCCTCGCGCCACCGCTTCGACCGCGCCCGCGCCGGTGGCGACGAAGTCCGCGCGATGGCCGAGCTCGGCGAGGATGGTGTTGAGCAGAACGCGGCCGTGCGGATTATCTTCGACGCACAGGACAGCGAGAGCACGAATTGGCGCATGGCGCGCGGCCGCACCCTCGCTGGAAGCGGGCTGGGCCGCCTCGGCGACCTTGTCCACCGTGACTCGCATGCGGAAGCGGCTACCGCGGCCGGACTCGCTCTTGACCGTCAAGTCGCCACCCATCGCCTTGGCGATGCGCTTGACGAAGGTGAGCCCCAGCCCAGCGCCGCCATAGCGGCGCGCGATCTGCTCGTTTGCCTGGGCGAAGGGACGAAACAGCCGCTTGATCTCAGCGCCGGTGAGACCGATGCCGCTGTCCGTCACCGTAAAGACGAGCCGCACCTTCCCGCGCGCACCGCGTTCGCCGGCGGCCTTGAGGCGCACGCTCCCGCGCTCCGTGAACTTCACCGCATTGTCGATGAGATTTTCCAGCGCCGCGCGCAGGCGTAACGCATCACCGATCGCCGCTTCCGGCAGCGTGGTGGAAATATCGGCGCCGTGCTCGAGGCCCTTGGCGTCGGCGCGGCCAGCGAGCGAAGTCGCCAGCGCCTCGGCGAGGCGGCGCGGCCGGATCAGCTCGCGCCGAAGCACGAGGCCCTTCGCGTCGGCGCGCGCCGCATCGACGATGAGCGACGTGAGCAAGGCGAGATGCTCAGCCGTGCTCTTGATCGCGGTCGCCCAGTCGCGCTCACGCGCGCCAAGCTCGGAGGTGGCGAGCAGTTCGCCCAGTGCCAGGATACCAGTCAGGGGCGTTCTGACTTCGTGGGCGATATCCGCCAGCGTCGCCTCGACCGCGCGCGCATTCGCTGTCCGCGCGCGCGCCACGCGCTTCCCCCGAGGCTTGCCGGCCGATCTCCTCCGTCTCGCCATCATACCCCCAAGGGCACATTGCCACGCCGACAAGTCCCCGGCCACCGCCTCACGCCAGGCCAACCATGCGGCGGATGTCGGCCGCGCTCGCGCCATCCTCGCGCAGCGCTCGTAACGCAGTTGCGCGGGTCGACTTCGACAGCTTCTTGCCGTCGGCATCGAGAATCAGGCGATGGTGATGGTATGTCGGTGCCGGCAGAGCGAACAACGCCTGCAGCAGGCGGTGCACGCTGGTCGCGTCGAACAGATCGCGTCCGCGCACCACGTGCGTGACGCCCTGGCAGGCGTCATCGATCACCACTGAAAGGTGATAGCTCGTGGGTGTCTCTTTGCGCGCCAGGACGACGTCGCCCCATATTTCCGGCCTCGCGGTGACCAACCTCGTTTCATCCCCGCAGCCGGTTTCGCTCCACGTCAAAGATCCGGTCCGCGCGACGGCCGCTGCCGTGTCGAGCCGCAGCGCGTAAGGCTCCCCGGCCGCCATGCGCCGTCGCCGTTCGGCTGCGCTGAGCGCGCGCGCGTCGCCGGGATAGAGGGGCGCGCCGTCGGGATCGCGCGGCCAGGGTGCATCCCGCTCCCGCTTGGTGACGAGGCGGGCGATCTCGCCGCGCGTCTCGAAGCTCGGATAGACGAACGCATCGAGCCGCGCCAGCGCCGCTCGGTAATCCTTAAGATGCGCGCTCTGGCGCCGCACCGGCTGCTCCCACGTTAGGCCGAGCCACGCGAGATCTTCGTAGATCGCGTCTTCGTACTGCGGTCGGCAGCGCGTCGCATCGATGTCCTCGATGCGCAATAGGAAACGCCCGCCGGTGGCCCGCGCCATCTCGAAATTGATCAGTGCGGAGAGCGCATGACCCAGGTGCAGATACCCGTTCGGACTCGGGGCGAAGCGGAAGACGGGAGTAGTCATGTGAGTGTTCGGCGCTCCAGAGACCTTCTCTTCCGTTCGTCCCCGCGAAAGCGGGGATCCAGAGCCACGCACTCTGGCCTCTGGATTCCCGCTTGCGCGGGAATGAATGGAGATTTGCCACACGGTGAATTGAGTCTCACCTACCTAAAACATGCCCCCAGAAAGGGGTTGCGTTGCCATGGCCTTTGTAGATGCTGCGCCGCGCTCATGTTCTTTATCCACACCGAAGCCGATCTCGATCATGCCATCGCCCGCCTCGTCGACGCCGATCCGCGCTTCGGCGCGGTCTTGTCGCGGGCCGGGCGGCCCCCTTTGCGGCGGCGGCCTGACGGATTTTCCGGCCTCGCTTCGATCGTCGTCTCGCAGCAGCTCTCGACCGCGAGCGCTAAGGCGATCTGGGCGCGCCTCAACCAGGCCTTGGACCCGCTCGACCACGCGGCGGTCCTGCGCGCGCGCAGGGCGAAGCTCGCCCGCGCCGGACTTTCGGCTCCGAAGATTCGCACGCTCAAGGCGATCGCAAAAGCCGTCGACCGGGGTGAGCTTGATCTGCCCGCGCTGGTCACCAAGCCGGCGGACGAGGCACACGCCGTGCTGACCGCCGTTCACGGCATCGGCCCCTGGACCGCCGACATCTATCTGCTGTTCTGTCTCGGTCATGCGGACGCCTGGCCCGCCGGCGATCTCGCCCTGCAGGAGGCGACGCGGCTCTTGCTCGCGCTCAAAACGCGCCCGAGCGCGAAAGAGATGGGGCCGCTCGCCGAAGCTTGGCGCCCATGGCGCGGGGCCGCAGCCTGCATGCTCTGGGCCTATTATCGTGCGGCTAAGCGGCGCAATGGCGCGCCGATGCCGGCGGCGGTGAGCAATGGCTGAGCTCGATGGTCCGCGGCTCGAGCCGCGCGCGCCTCCCGCGCGCCAGCTCATCGTGTTTCTGCACGGCTATGGCGCCGACGGCAACGACCTCATCGAGATTGGCCGCGCCTGGCAGGGTCTCTTGCCGCAGGCCGCATTCGTCTCCCCGCACGCGCCGGAGCCCTGCGCTCAGGCGCCGGTCGGCCGGCAATGGTTCCCGCTCACCTTCCGCGATCCCGATGAGCGCTGGACTGGCGTTAATAAAGCCGCGCCGGTTCTTACAAGCTTCCTCGACGCCGAGCTCAAGCGGCGCAATCTTGCGCCCTCGGCGCTGGCGCTCGTCGGCTTCAGCCAAGGAACCATGCTGGCGCTGCACGTGGGCTTGCGCCGCGCGACGGCGCCGGCCGCCATCGTCGGCTATTCCGGACTTTTGGCGGTCCCGGCCGACGTCAATCCGGAAAAATTCGCCGCCGAAATCAAGTCGCGTCCGCCGGTTCTGCTCGTCCACGGCGATCGCGACGACCTCATTCCTCCGCAAGCGCTGTTCCACGCATCGAGCGGCCTTGCCGCGCTCGGCGTACCGGTCGAGTGGCACATGTCGTACGGCATCGGCCACGGCATCGATCAGGAAGGCTTGCGTCACGGCGGCGAGTTTCTCGCGCGGCGCCTGTCTGCGCCGCGCGGCGCGTAACTCCCGACCTCTCCGCTCATTCCTGCGCAAGCGGGAATCCAGGGGCGCGCGTCGTGGCTCTGGGTCCCGGCAACGGGGTCCCCGCGACGCGAGCGTCGCGGGGTGCCCCTCGCGGGGACGAACGGAGACACACCGCAGCCCCAGGTTCCGCAAGCTGCGATAAGCACCGGAGCGGGCTTCACAATCCTGTCATGCTCGCCTATAGACTGTGCCCACCGCTGCTTCGCATCGGAAGGCAAGGAGCGTCGTGAATTTGTCCCCCGCAGGTTTTCCCGCTCTCGTGCTCAACGCGGATTTTCGTCCGCTCAGTTACTATCCGCTGTCGCTGTGGGCGTGGCAGGACGCCATCAAGGCGGTCTTTCTCGAGCGCGTGAACATCGTTGCCGAGTACGATCGGACGGTGCGCAGCCCAAGTCTGGAGATGAAACTCCCGAGCGTGGTGTCGCTCAAGACTTTCGTAAAACCCTCGACGCAGCCGGCGTTCACCCGCTTCAACGTGTTCTTGCGCGACAAGTTCAGCTGCCAGTATTGCGGCTCACGCGAGGACTTGACCTTCGACCATCTGTTGCCGCGCTCGCGCGGCGGGTACACGACCTGGATCAACGTGGTCGCCGCCTGCTCGCCCTGCAATCTCAAGAAAGGCAACATGACGATGCAGGAAGCGAAGATGTGGCCGTCGCAGATGCCGTTCCAGCCGAGCGTCAATCATCTGCACCGCAACGGCCGCCGGTTTCCGCCGAATTATCTGCACGAGAGCTGGCTCGACTATCTCTACTGGGACAGCGAGCTGCAGCCGTAATCCCGATCGCGCGCACCAAAAGGATACGTCATGGCCGGGCTTGTCCTGACCATCCACGCCTTTGTTTGCGTGCAATGTGAAGACGTGGATGCCCGGAACAAGTCCGGGCATGACGCGTTGCGTCACCCCGCTTTCGCCGAGCCCACAACAGGCATAAAGTCGCTTCGAAGAATGCGACATACCTGTCGGGAGGAAGCGTCATGGACCTCATCGCCGACCGCGGCCGGCGCGTCGCCATCGAAGAGCTCAACACATCACGGCTCCTTGCGCACGCCCGCAAGCAGGCGCAGCAGCGCAAGCTCGACGACCTGCTCATCGTCGACGTCGATGCGCACCACTACGAGAACGAATGCCTGGACGAGTTTCTCCCCTTCATGGAGAACGATGTTTTGCGTCAGCTCACGCTGGGCGGCCGCGGCAAGGGCCGCGGCAGCATCATTCCCACCAACGCGGTCGGCTTCCAGGAGATGGGCGGGCGCATCACGCGCTATCCCATGCGCGCAACGGAGAAGACCGGGCAAGGAAAACTCCGCGACATCGAACTCGGACATCGCTGGATGGACGCGCTCAGCGTCGACTATTCCTGCCTGTTCCCGACCTTGATGCTCGCCGTCGGGCTACATCCGGACGCGGAAATGGAGGTCCAGCTGTGCTGGGCCTACAACCGATGGCTGACCGAGAAAGCGCTTCCGGAAGGCGGCGGCCGCTTCTACTCGATGCTGACGTTGCCGCTCTCCGACCCCGACGCGGCGCTGCGACAGATCGAGACCTTCGGCGCGCGCAAATACGTGACGGGTTTCATGATCACGTGCGTGCGCACCTTGGCCGTGCATCACAACGCGCACATGAAGATCTACCGCGCGCTGGAGGAACGCGGGCTGGCGCTCGCGTTCCATTCCGCCATCAATCCGGGCGAACCGGTGTTCAAAAGCCTCAACCGCTTCGCCTCGGTGCACGCGCTGGGCTTCCCGTTCTATCACATCCTTCATATGACCAACTGGGTCACCAACGGCCTTTCCGAGCGCTTCCCAAAACTGCCGGTCATCTGGATCGAGGGCGGGCTTGCGTGGGTGCCGTTCCTGATGCAGCGCCTCGACCACGAATACATGCTGCGCAGCTCCGAATATCCGCTGCTCAAGAAGAAGCCGAGCGATTACATGCGCGCGATGTACTACGCCTCGCAGCCGATGGAGGCCGACGACTTGCGGGCGCTCGCCTGCACGTTCGAGATGATCAACGCGGAGACGCAGCTCCTTTACGCATCGGATTACCCGCATTGGGATTTCGACGTGCCGAGCCGAATCTGGGACCTGCCGTTCCTCTCCGAGAAGGCCAAGCACAATATTCTCGGCGGCAACGCCGCGCGCCTGTTCAAGTTGCCACCGCGCAGCCCGCAGCAAAAGGCCAATCTCGAGCGGTTCGGCAACCTCGCGGCGTGACGCTCTTTCTCTCCGTTCATTCTCGCGCAAGCGGGAATCCAGTGTAGCGGCAGAATCTGGGTCCCCGCTTTCGCGGGGACGAACGGATCATAGAATTCGCGCTGTTCATTCAATTCAGTTTAAGCTGCCATTGTCGTCGGTCATTGTCGCACAAGCGTGCACGTTCAAGCAAAAATGCCGCCCAACCAGAACCAGACATCGATTCGCGCCGTATTCGGCGCGCTGTTTCTGGCGCTGTGGCTCGCCGCGCTCGACCAGACCGTGGTCTCGACCGCGCTGCCGACCATGGTCGGCGATCTCGGCGGCCTGAGTTATCTCTCCTGGGTGGTGACGGCGTATCTGCTCACCAGCACGGTCGCCGGCCCGCTCTATGGAAAATTCGGCGACCTCTACGGCCGCAAGATCGTGCTGCAAGTGGCGATCGCCGTGTTTCTCGTCGGCTCCGCGCTCTGCGGCCTCGCGCAGAACATGGTGCAGCTGATCGTCTTTCGCGCGCTCGAAGGAATAGGCGGCGGCGGGCTGATCGTTATCACCATCGCCGTGATCGGCGACCTCATTGCGCCGCGCGAGCGCGGCCGCTACCAGGGCTTCTTCGGCGCGGTGTTCGGGGTTGCGACCATCGTCGGCCCGCTGGTCGGCGGGTTCTTCGTCGATCACCTGAGCTGGCGCTGGATTTTCTACATCAATCTGCCGACTGGCATCCTGGCGATGGCGGTGATCGCCGCCGTGTTGCCGGCGGGATCGCGGCGGCGCCGCCACGCGATCGATTATGCCGGCGCGATTCTGCTCACCGCGGCGCTCAGCGCGGTGATCCTATTCACCGGACTCGGCGGCACGACCTTTCCGTGGGGCTCGCCCGTCATGCTCGGCCTCATCGCGGCCGCCGTTGCCGCAACGCTCGCGTTCATCGCCGTCGAGCTGCGCGCGAGCGAGCCGATCTTGCCGATGAGCCTGTTCGCCAACCAAAACTTCGCGGTGGCCAGCGGCGTCGGGCTCATCGTCGGGCTCTCGCTGTTCGGTGCGGTCACGTTCCTTCCGATCTATCTTCAGGTCGTCAAAGGCGTGAGCCCGACGACCTCCGGCTTGCTGCTGATGCCGATGATGCTCGGCATGCTTGCAACCTCGGTAATCAGCGGGCGCATCATCAGCCGGTTCGGGCGCTACAAGCTCTTTCCCATTCTCGGCACAGCGACGATGGCCTTCGGGCTTGCCGCGCTGTCGCTGCTCGCAATCGACAGCCGTGACTGGCAGACCGCGATCGATGCGCTGTGGCTCGGGCTCGGCATGGGCATGGTCATGCAGGTGCTCATCATCGCCGTGCAGAACAGCGTCGATTACGAGCATCTCGGCGTGGCGACCTCCGGCACCATGCTGTTTCGCTCGCTCGGCGGCGCACTCGGGGTCGCGCTGTGCGGCGCGATTTTCGCCAATCGCCTGCACGCGCAGCTCGCCGGGCCCGGCATGGATTTCCTGGCGAGCGCTATTCCCTCGGCGGTCAAGGGCCTGCCGCCCGAGCTGCACGACGAATACATCACCGCCGTGATGCTGGCGCTGCGGCCGGTCTTCCTCGTCGCGGCAGCAATTTCCGCGGTCGGCTTCGCGCTCACCTGGATGCTGCGCGAATATCCGCTGCGCGAGGGCGCGCCCGCGGAGGGAATGGGCGAGAGTTTCGCCATGCCGCGCGACGCCACTTCGCTCGAGGAGCTCGAGCGCATCATCACGCTCCTGCTGGCGCGGGAAAATCGCTGGCGCCTTTACGCCGATCTCGCGCGGCGGGCAAGCGTGGAGCTTCCCGCGCCCGAGCTTTGGATGCTGGCGCGGCTGGGCGAGCGAGCGCCGCTGACGCTGTCTTCGCTCAGCGCCGAGCTCGAGATTCCGCAGGGCGAGCTCGAAGCGCCGTTGCGGGCACTGCGTGCGCGCGGCATCGCCGAGGAAAGGGAAGATGGCGAATTGCAGCTCACGGCAGTTGGCGCCGCCATGCGCGATCGCGTGGTGGCGGCGCGCCGCACGGGCCTTGCCGACATGCTCGCGCGCTGGCGGCCGGCGCAGCATCCCGACGTGCTCGCCTTGATCGAGGGGATGGCGCAGGCACTCACCAGCGACTTGCCGGCGCCGAAGGCGGCGTAGGGCGGATGGCATAAATGGGAATGCTCTGGGCGATTGCGCCCCAGCGTCCCCTCCCCCGCTTGCGGCCGAACTCGGGTTTACCCGGGTTCGGCCACTTATTAACTGGCCGAAGTCGGATAAATCCGACTTCGGCTGGAGGGACAGGGAGGGGGCACACAATATGATAGAGCCATTGAGGTCGCCCCCTCCCCAATCCGCAAGCGGGGGAGGGAGCGCACCGAGTTCATGGCGCGAGGAGCAATGTTGGTGAGGACGCGATGTTTGGGAGTCGATCGATAGGCAGACTTGCCGCGCTTGTTCCAATCGCGGTGCTGCTCGCCCCGGCACAAGCCTTCGCGCAGGGCGATGCGGCGGCGCATTATCCGAGCCGCGCCGTGAAGATCATCGTGTCGGCGCCGCCCGGCGGCGGGCTCGACATGGCCGCGCGCGTCGTCGCGGACCGGCTCGCGAAAATTTTTGCGCAGCCGTTCGTGGTGGAGAACCGGCCGGGCGCCGGCGGCAATCTCGGCGCGGAAGCGGTCGCACAGGCCGAGCCCGACGGCTACACCTTGCTCGCCGCACAGCCGGCGCCGCTGACGACCAACGTCGTGCTATATAAAAAGCTCAATTTCGATCCGGCGACATTCGAGCCGCTCGCGATCATGACCTCTATTCCGAACACGCTCACGGTGCGGAAAAATTTTCCGGCGCGCTCGGTCGCCGAACTCGTCGCCTATGCCAAAGCCAATCCGGGCAAGGTCACTTTCGGCTCGCAAGGCGTGGGCACCACGCCGCATTTGACCGGCGAACTCTTTGCGCGCGTCACCGGCACGTCGCTCACCCACGTGCCCTATCGTGGCACCGCGCAGGCGGTGAACGATCTCGTCGGGCGCAATATCGACATGCTGTTCTTTCAGCTCGACTCCGTGCGCGAGCAGTACCGCGCGGGCAAGGTCAAAATGCTCGCGGTGACGACGCCGGCGCGCATTGCCTCGGTGCCTGAGGTGCCGACCATGGAGGAAGCCGGCGTCAACAGTTTCCGCTCCGATACCTGGAACGCGCTCGCCGCGCCGCCAAAGACGCCAGGCCCGATCGTGGCCAAGCTCAATGCCGCGATCAACGCCGCGCTCGCGGAGGCGGAGACCGCGGAGCACCTGCGCGCGATGAGCATGAGCCCGCTCGGCGGCACGCCGGAGGCGGCGCGCGCGCTCATCGCGCAGGAGAGCGCGCGCTGGGGCGAGGTGATTCGCGCCGCGAAGATCAGCGTGGATTAGCACGGCGCAAACACAGCCGCCGCTCCACACGAGCCGTCTCGTTTGCTTTTCCCGCGCCCGCCCTGACTCCGCAGCACGCGCGGACTCGCGCGCCATCGCGCGGCTCGGCGCTGAACCGCATTCGCCATTCCCTATTCACAAATTGCGCGAACGCAGCCGTTGCCATTCCATCGCCGCCGCCCAGGCGGCAATGGCGGCGAGCGCGAGCGAGATGAGTGCGTTGTAGCCGGCAAGCGACAGGCCAAGAAAGCGCCAGGCCGCCTCGTCACAGCGCATCACGCTGATCGACTGCAGCCGCTCGAGGAGGCCGCCCGGGACCGAAAGATCATCGAGCGGACCCGAGCATTCCTGCGGGCCCGCCCACCACTTCCATTCGATGCCGGAATGATAGACGCCGAGGCCGGCGTTATAAAACATGCCGAGCGCGATCGCGACGAGCGCAGCGAAGAGCACCTTGCGCGAGGCGCCGACATGATCGCCGAGCAGCACCATCACCGCGAGCGGAATAGCGAAGTAATAGGCGTAGCGCTGCTCGAGGCAGAGCGGGCATGGCTTGAGGCCGAGGGCGTACTGGAAGAACCAGGCGCCGAGAATGGTCGCGGCGCCAGCAACCGCGATTGCAATCGCCGCCGACGCGACCGGCCGCGCGCGGATCATGTTGATGCTGATCTCGCTCATGGCGGCGCGCGCTTAGAGAATGCTGTCGCCGGTTGGGCGGGACGCGGCCGCGCGCTCTTCCCTCCCCCGCTTGCGGCGGAGGGAAAGGGAGGGGGCATGCGACATGACTCACCGCGCAAGCTCACCCCCTCCCGACCCCTCCCCCGCAAGCGGGGGAGGGAGCAGACCGAGTTCGCCGCTCGGACTAATTGCACGCCGCAGAAAGACATCCGTTGCAGACAAACGCGCGCTCATCCCTGCTTGACCCGCGACCCATATAACGATGCGGCGGCGGCAATGGTATGGGGCCGTTGACCCTCTCCACCTCGCCGCTATGATCGCGCACAAGCCCCTGTGGCGGAATTGGTAGACGCGCCTGACTCAAAATCAGGTGGTGGCAACATCGTGCTGGTTCGAGTCCGGCCAGGGGCACCACATCAGCGTTCGCCTTTGTTCGCGCCCGTTCGCCGAAGGCCGAATAATCAAGCAATTACCGGCATTTCTTGCATCGGCTCGTTCGCACCGGTGCGCGGCGATTTGTTGGTAGCCGCGCGATTTGTTGGTATTTTTGTTGGTATCGTACGGACGATACCAACATGCTCAACGACACGCGGGTGCGCAACGCCAGGCCTGCCGATCGGCCGGTCAAGCTGTCGGACAGCGGCGGGCTTCATCTGCTGATCCAGCCGAACGGTAGCAAGCTGTGGCGACTAGCTTACAGGTTCGAAGGAAAACAGAAGACGCTCGCCATCGGCGCGTATCCAACGGTTACATTGAAGCACGCGCGTGAGAAACGCGACGACGCCAGGCGACTGCTCGCCGATCATATCGATCCCTCGATGCAACGCCGGCTGGAAAAGCTGACGGCGGCGAGCGGCAACACTTTTCGGGCTGTCGCTGAAGAGGTGTTGGTGAAGCTCGAGCGGGAGGGACGCGTGGACGTGACTCTCGCGAAGAAGCGTTGGCTGCTCGACTTTGCCTATCCGGCAATCGGCGAGCGCCCGGTCGCCGAAATCACCGCGCTGGAAGTGCTTGCGGTTCTTCGCAAGGTTGAGGCGCGCGGACGATACGAGACGACGCGGCGGCTTCGCAGCACATGCGGCATGGTGTTTCGGTATGCCATCGCTACCGGCAGGGCCGAGCGCGATCCGTCGCTCGACTTGCGGGGCGCGTTGACTGCACCGAAAGTCGTCCACCGGCCCGCGATCGTTGATCCAGCGGAAATCGGCGCGTTGCTCCGGGCCATCGAGGATTACGACGGACTACCGCTGACAAAAGCAGCCCTGAAGCTTGCACCACTGGTCTTTGTCCGACCGGGCGAGCTTCGCAAGGCCGAATGGGCCGAGTTTGATCTCGAGCATGCCGAGTGGCGCATCCCGGCGGCAAAAATGAAAATGCGCCGGCCGCACCGAGTTCCCCTCTCAAAGCAGGCGCTTGCGATTATCCGTGACTTGCAAGCACTGAGCCGCGGCGGATGGTGGTTATTCCCGTCCGTGCACAGCATTTCCCGGCCGATGTCGGAAAATACCTTGAATGCTGCGTTGCGTCGCCTCGGCTATAGCAAGGATCAGATGACCGCTCACGGCTTCAAAGGTATGGCGTCAACGCGGTTGAACGAAATGGGTTGCTGGAATCCCGATGCCATCGAGCGTCAACTTGCACACCAGGAATCAGACGATGTTCGGCGCGCTTACATGCACGCAGCCGAATACTGGCCGGAACGCGTCAAGATGATGCAGGCGTGGGCCGATTATCTCGATGAATTGAGAGACGCCGGGAAACTCATCCCGTTGCGACGAGAGCCCTCGGTTGGCGGCCTCACCGTCTGACCATGAGCAAGGCGATACCTAAAGAGTGTATGGCTCTTCTAAAAGAAGCCAGCGAGATGTTCAACGAAACAGGTTGCGTGCCTGGCATCGATGGAGAGGAGGTGCCAGCTGAAACGATAGTGCCGGATGTGAAGGAATACATCTCGGAAACAATCGACGACCCAGAAGCAATTTACGATCCGGAGATATGGGATACATCAGGGTTTGCGCTGGTCCTTTCGTGGCATGGCACAAAAATGGAATCAAAGATGCCGCAGGCTCGCGCCTCTCGGCAGTAAGAACCCTGAGCAATATCTGACCAAAGAACAACAAAAGGCGTGTCTCGAGTCGGCCGCTGCTGAGTTGATCCGAGAAATTACGCAAGGACGGACTTTGAACTAGACTGGCTTAGCAGGTCAGTTCCTCTCTTTCGACTTCAAAATGATTCTCGAAGACGCTGAAAATAGGAGCTCGAGTCCATGGGTGGCGACCAAGGCGGTCACCGGGTTCACGTCGTTCGAATAGGGCCTGAGCGCGTGCTCGCTTCGCAGCAGGAAAAAACAGGACTTGGCGGCGGTTAGCGCCGTGCCCAAATCCTGGCGATCCAGCCAAGCATGAACCACGCGCTTAACACTATCAAAGGCGGCAACAGGATAAGCTGCAGCGTACTTCTTAGATAGGACCAGTTCTCAGTCACTCCGAGCGCTACCCGTTGCACAAGTGGCTTGGCGGCCTCGCAGTCTTTGACCTTCTGCCAGATCGTCTCTCGCCATCGGTTCCGTTCCACGATTGCGTCTGCCGCCCATGCACCATTTTTCTTGTTGATCTCCACGTTGCTCGGAACGTCCAATTCGACTGCTCCATAGCGATCCCATTCGTCGAACGGTTTTCCGTCCGGCCATTTGGCGATCGGTCCCCAGCAGTCACTTTGAGGCTGAAACGGCAGATGCAAGTACGTGGTGGTGTATGCGTGCCAGCCAGAAGCCAAAACCCATAGGATGGCAAGCACTGCCCAACACCAGAAGAGAGCTTTCATCCAATTTAGCCGCATCGGATTTGCTGTGAACTGCGCAAACATTGCTGATCCCCCTCCCATATCGCTCGTCACCGCACGATTAACTAGTTGCTATCAAAAGCGGGCGAAGCAACTCGATGTGCGGGCCTTCATTGAGCGTGCTCAGTCCCCTACGCTCAACCGCGAGGTGTGACGCGTCCCGCCGCCTCTTTCCTCTTTCCGCTGGTCAGCTTTGTTCAACTCTGCCTTTCAGCGGAGGTCTCCCCCTGACCGAGTGCGGACATGGTGCCTGCGAAAGCAGACGGCGAGATAGTTTGCGTTAGCCCTTGGTTACGACGGGCTGCGGGTATTTGCCAATCGGATACTTGCCAACCGGATATTTGCCCACCGGGTACTTGCCGATTGGCGCCGCCGCCACCGGGGGCGGCTCCTTGCGCGGCAAATCGGCGGCAGCGGCAACGCTCAGCATGGCGACGAGCCCAGCCGTTACGATTACGACGATCTTCATGATTGCTAATCCCCTTGTGATGGGCACCCGGACGGGCCGACCGAGTGACGCCCCTATTCGCCCCTTTAGCCAGCAGCAGTAGAGCTGCCCCATCGCTGCATTCTCAATCCTTCGCAGACCACGGCGCGGCGCGCTACAACATTCTAAATAAAGCGTTAACGGCCATCCGCCGCGAAACTGAATTCCGTCATGGGCCGGGCGCGGAGAACGTCTCGGCTGTGATCGCAAGCGCGAGATCATGGCCACTGCTCAAATTCAAAGCGGCCTATGTTCGGCTCGTTGCTGCAAAATGGTTTGAGCCGGTTTAGCCACTTTTGCGTCTCGGCCCGTGGCAGCACTCCCCTTTCCCGCAAGTTTCGCATTCACCCCGCGCTTATCGGCATATTCTTTGCCGTCCAACGGCGCAATGTGCGGCGGATCTTTATCGAGATAGGGTCGCCCGATCCCATATTCCTTGCCGTGCGCGTCGATCCACTTCCACAAGATTTCGCTTGAAATACATCGCTCGGCGCGCGTCTCCCCCTTGACGCTCACGACATCGGCTGCAAGCCCGTGGCCATAGCCGCCGCGCCGGCTCCCGCCATGGTATGAGTTACCGGTCGCAGCCTTGTGGCCGCTTGCGATTTATTGTCGGTAGTCATCCCGGAACCCACTCGTCATACCAGGAGCAAGCCCGGCGTCGTCCAGCGCGCGAAAGAGATGATACAGCCTCCCTTTGAAGGCCCGGTCCATCCCGCCGATCACGTATTGCGCCACCGACATGCCAGCTTTTTCGGCGGCGTTTGGATCTTCCACGTGAAGTCCTCATTCACGAGCTTCGTAACAGTTTTCGTGACAGTGCGGCTCTTGCCGTTCTTCTTGACTGTCGTCTTGATCTGTTCCTGCACTTTGATGGTATCGACCTTCCGCGCGCGTTGGTACACCGACCATAGATATTGGTCGATGCACTCTTCGCTCAGAACGCACTCGTCCGAAGCTTCGAGCGGGCTCACATTTACCTCTGACTCGGCAAGCGGCACTTTTATGACTGGATCAGCGACGGAGGCCCTTGTGCTTGGGTCGGCGAGCGCGGTTCTTAACTCTGGGCCAACGAGCGCGACATCTGAGTGCGCGAGCGCAGCTATTGCATCTATGCGAGCAAGGGCTGCATTAACATGTTGGTCAGGGTTCGCGGGGGCAGCACAAAGCAGAACTGCCAAGCTACCGCATACGAAACAGCCAAACCCACTTACGAGTCTCATGTTTGCCCCCCATTTCCCTGTGCCCGTTTCATTCGACGGCTGTTTTGACGGAGCAGGCAGCACCCACGCGGGCATCCCGCCGCCGTGCCTAGCTTGCCCCTCACCATGCCGTAGGCTTGAGCGAGAGCGGCCCCGGGCGCGGCCTTTCATCGGTAAGGCTCACGCGGCGAGTGAAGTTGCAATAGGCGAAATTCAAACCTGAAATCGAACCGCGGAAGCTTTGGTCGTCGATCCGATTGAGATTGAAACATGGCTCAATCGGCAGGCGATTGAGCGAAGCGCAGACAGCTTCGCCTTTAACCTTGAGCGTCCCCGATGGCAGCCATACCGACTCGACCGGTCCCACGCCTTGGAACTGAATAGTCCCAACGACCGAACCGTCGCCGTAGATTCGCCCGGCGCCGCGCGAACCATCAAAACAATTGAACGCGAAAAGCTTGCCAACTACGAAACGTCGGGCCGCGTCGGCATCGAGACTTTCCGCAACTGCCGGCTGGAACGCCAGCAACATAACAATCACAATCGCGCAGCGTGCAATCATATGATCCGCCCCCCAGCTGATCATCAGGGAGACTATTCGCAGAACCCGAAGCGGCGAGCGACAAGATTCTTAACGAAGGGTTAATCCGGGCCAGGTATGCCGCTATGAACGGCGACTCGTCACCGCTCGATGCAGTCAGGTCGTTCTCCAGTGGCTCGAAAAGCCGGTGGGCTTTGCTGCGTTTTGATGCGAAGTTTTACGGTGAGTAGATCATCGTTGGCAAAATGGCTCGTCTCGAGATCAAAGCGCATGGACCCGCTTTTCGTTGATTGTCCGGCCCGCCCGGCGCAACGCCGCCCAGGCGCGACGCTCGGAGACATGCAGCTGCGCTCGGACCTACTCAATGCAGGCATGGCGACGCGCGGGGCTTACCCATTGCAGTCCTCCTTGATGTCAAAGACATACCTCAAGTCGGACCACTTCAATGGGGGCGGATCCCCCCGCCGCGCACCGAGGCTCGCCGGCCGGGCTTTCTACAAGGTTGAGAGATGTCGAAGACAGTTATGATCGTGGAGGACAATGAGCTCAACATGAAGCTCTTCCACGATCTGTTGGAAGCCTACGGCTACCGCACCATCGGCACGCGCAACGGCTTCGAGGTGCTCGATCTCGCCCGCAAGCGCCGTCCCGATTTGATCCTGATGGATATTCAGCTGCCGGAGGTCTCCGGCCT
>Ga0126377_10000929_pt1 | contig 18721 bp, 14 predicted proteins | sample PanSoiMetPlot_22_FD_92647 | JGI IMG/M metagenome (GOLD analysis project Ga0126377, IMG submission 92647) | Tropical forest soil microbial communities from Panama - MetaG Plot_22 | ecosystem: Environmental > Terrestrial > Soil > Tropical forest > Bulk soil | place: Panama | collected 2016-02-17 | reverse complement strand
TGGTTCTGCACGATGATCATCGACTCGCCGGCGTCGGTGGTGCAGCCGGCGGCGAGCCCGAGCGCGAGCGCGGCCGCGCAGGACAGCCGGATTCGCTGCTTTGCCTCCATGAAACCCCTCCCCGTCCTCATCGGTTCAAACGCCCCTGTTTTCGATCGCCTGTCTTCGATCGCCTGTCTTCGAACGCCTGTTTTCAAGCGCGCGCGGCCGCGGACAGAGCGTCCTGCAGCCGGTCGAGCTCCATCGTGACCGTCCGCGTCGAGCCCGGTCCGGTCAGCGCGACGAAGCGGATGCCGGTCCCCGTGCGCTTCTTGTCGACGCCCATCCGCTCGAGCACGTCGTGGCGCAGCCAGGGATCGAGGTCCACCGGGACACCGGCGCGCGCCAGCGTCCGGGCGACCCGCTCCTCGAGGTCAGGTGTCGCCAGACCGAGCGCGGTCGACACCCGGCAGGTGGCGATGAGCCCGAGCGCGACCGCCTCGCCGTGCAGGACCTCGCCGTAGCCCGCCGCCGCCTCGATCGCGTGGCCCACCGTGTGGCCGAGGTTGAGGAGCGCGCGCTCGCCGCTCTGCTCGCGCTCGTCGCGGCTCACGATCCACGACTTGATGGCCGTGCAGCGCCGGATGAGCGCGCCGAGCTGCTGCGGCGGCGCGCTCCACTCCTCCTGGGCCAGCTCCGGGGCCATCGCCTCGGCCTCGGCGTAGAGCTCCTCGCCGTCGAGGAGCGCGTACTTGAGGAGCTCGCCGAACGCGGCGCGCCGCTCGCGCGCGGGCAGGCTGACCAGCAGATCCGGATCGGCGAGGACCAGGCGAGGCTGCCAGAACGCGCCGACCAGGTTCTTGCCGGCGGCCAGGTTGATGCCGGTCTTGCCGCCGATGGCGGAGTCGATCATCGCGACCAGCGTGGTCGGGACCTGCACCAGCGGCACGCCGCGGTAGAGCGTGGCCGCGGCGAAGCCGGCCAGGTCGCCGACCACGCCGCCGCCGAGCGCGATGACCGCCGAGCCGCGGTCGAGCCCGGACGCGACCAGCGCGTCGCACAGCGCGGCGTAGGCGCCGATGCTCTTGGCCGGCTCGCCGACCGGGACCGGCACGCGGGTCACCGCGAAGTCGGCGGCGGCCAGCGCGGCGGCCGCGGCGGCCCCGTACAGGCGATCGACCGCGGCGTCGGCGACCAGGGCCGTGCGCGCGCAGGCCGGACCGAGCGCTGCGCGGGCCAGCGCGCCGAGCCGGCCCACGCCGCCGCGCGACACCGCGATGGGATACGAGCGCTCGCCGAGCGCGACGATCGACGACTCGGGCAGGAGGCCCTCGTCGAGCACCGCCGCGCGCGAGATGAGCTCGGCGCACTCGTCGGCCACCTCACCCGGGTCGCGCCAGTCGGTCGCGATGACCGCGTGGGCCTGGCGGTAGATCGGCTCGCGCTCGTGGTAGAGCGCGGCGATCTGGTCGGCGGGGCGGGACAGGAGCGGGCGCTCGCTGGAGGTGCCGGCGCGGGCCAGGGCCACGTCGAGCGGCACCCACAGCGCGATGACCAGCCCGTGCCGGCGCATGGTCTCGAGCGCGCCGCTGCGGCACGGCGTGCCGCCGCCGGTGGCGACCACGGCGGGCGCGCGGGCCAGGATCCTGGCCAGGGCGTCGGCCTCGATGTGGCGGAACGCGTCCTCGCCGCGGCTGGCGAAGATCTCGGGTACCGGCATGCCGGCGATCTCCGTGATCACGTCGTCGAGGTCGACGAACGGCACCGCCATGCGCTCGGCCAGGAGCCGCCCCGCGGTGGTCTTGCCGGCGGCCATGAAGCCGATCAGGAACACGGAGCGCATGGAGTGGGACCTCTGGTCGTTCGCCGCGCCCGCCGTCGCGGTTCGCTCCGGCCTACTGGCAGCGGAGGAAGGCACGGTTGGTGATCTTCGGCGTGATGAAGACCAGGACCTCGGTGCGGTTGTCGTTCTCGTTGTAGTTCTTGAACAGCCAGCCGAGGACCGGGATGTCGGCGAGGAAGGGCACCTTGTGGTAGCCGAAGCCGGTGTTGCGGGTGTAGATGCCTCCGATCACCGCGGTCTGGCCATCCGCCACGAGGATGGTGGTCTTCGCCTCCTTGGTCAAGATGCTGGGGTCGCCGCGCGCTCCCGTGTTGACGAAGTCGGCCTCGTTCTTGGTGACGTGCACCTGCATCGACACCGCGCAGTCGCGCTGCGAGACGGCCGGCGTGACGCGCAGGAGCAGGTCGGCGGGCACGAACTGGGTCTGCACGCCGTTGGCCGAGGTGACCGACACCGGGATCGAGGTGCCCGACTTGATCGACGCCTCGATGTTGTTGGACGTGGTGATGCGCGGGGCCGAGATGATGCGGATGGTGCCGGTCTGCTCGGCCGCCGACAGGCGGAGGTTGAGGTTGACGTTGCCGCCGACCGAGCCCATCGACAGGCCGATCGCGCCGCCCACCCCGGGCCCGGCCGACGAGGGCAGGTTGACGGCGAAGTCGGACGGCGACGCGGTCACGCCGCCGGTCGGCGGGCCGTCGGCGCCGCCGGCCGCCACGACGCTGTTGGGGAAGACCAGCCCGGTCGAGTTGCCGCCGGCCGCGGTGGCGCTGACGCTGCCGCCCCACTGGATGCCGAACTCGCGGTTGAAGTCGGTGCGCGCCTCGACCACGCGGGCCTCGATCTGGATCTGCGGGGTCTGGTAATCGAGCTGGGTGACCAGGCCGATGATGCGCCGCCGGTGCGCGCTGATGTCGTTGATGATGAGCGAGTTGGTGCGGTCGTCGACCTCGATGCGGCCCTTGGGCGAGAGGAGCGGCGTGAGCTGCTCGCGCACCTTGCTGGCCACCGAGTAGTTGAGGGTGAAGACCTGCGTCTCCGGCGCCTCCGACTCGGCCAGCGCGCGGATGCGCTCGGCCTCGGCCTGGTCCTCGGCGTCGAGCTCCTTGCGCGGCGCGACCCGGATGAGGCCGCCCTCGCGCCGGTACCACAGGCCCTTCGAGGCCAGGATGACCTCCATCGCCTGGTCCCACGGGACATCGCGCAGGCGGACGGTGATGGACGCCTTCACGTTGTCGGGGACGACGATGTTGAGGCCGCCGACGTCGGACAGGAGGCGCATGAGGTTGTGGATGTCGGCGTCCTTGAGATCGAGATCGATCTTGCGGCCGCGGTAGACCTTGCGGCGCCGCTGCTGGATCTGCGAGACCGACTGCTGCGCCATCGGCGCGGACGATCCGCCGTACCCGGCCACCGCGGGCGACGGGTAGTCGGTGGCCACCGGCGTGCGGCGCATCGGCTCCTGCGAGGGCGACGCGGCCTGAGCCGCGGCCTGGGACGGGGCCTGGGCGGTGCCCGGCGCGGGAGCCGCGGGCGCTGGCTTCGCCGAGCCCGAGGCCGCGGGCGGCAGAGGCGGTGCGGCCGCCACCGGGTTGCCGACCGGGCGCAGCGCCGGCCCGGAGACCGGGCGCGGCGGTGGGCGCACGTCGCCCGCTGCGCGCGGCTTCGCTGCATCCGCCGGCGGCGCGGCCGCGACCTGGGCCTGCCCGTCGTCGCTGGCCTCGGCGTGAAGCCGTGCGACCTCGCGCTCGGCCGCCTCGGCGAGCGCGCACTTCTCGTCCGCCACCTCCTCGAGCTTGCGCGCGGTCATGCGCAGGCGGTAGGCGCTGCGACGGTGCCCGCGCACCGCCTGGTTGGCGGCGTGGCGGGTGCGCTTGGCCTTGCTGACCGCGGCGCGCGCCTCCTCGCGCAGCGCGATCGCGGCCTTCTCGGCCGCGGCCACATCATCGACGCCCGACGCCGCCGACGCGTGCTTCTCGGCCCGCGCCGCCGCGCGCGGCGCACTGGCGCTGCCATGCGTCCCGGCGGCGGCCCCCGCGCCGGCGACAGGCTGCGCCTCGGCGCCGGGGGGCGGGGCCGCGTCGCGCGCCGTGAGCCGCACGATCAGATCGCGCCCCTCGGTCGCCACGCGATACGTGGACGGCCTCGCCAGCCACACCACCACGCGAAGCGACGCGGACCCGGCCCGCGTGCTCTCCTGCGCGGTGACTCGCTCGACCGCCCAGCTGTTCACGCTCCAGGTCGCCGGCGTCCCCGTCGGGTCGCGCAGCGCGGGCGAGAGCGTAGCCCCCGGCACCTCGATGACGACGCGCGCCGGCCCGCCCTGGCGGCTCACGTCGAAGCGAGGCGCGCGCGTCCCGCGCAGTCGGATCCACGTCGCCTGCCCCTGGGCGCTGCTCTCGACCTTCACGATCTGGCTGACGCCCGCGGCGCCACCCGGTCCGGGTCCTCCGCCGGCGCGCGCCGCTCCCTCCGGGGACAGCCCCAGCGCCAGGAACGTCGCCGCCCACACGACCGCGCGGCCCCTGCCGCGGACCGACGGCCCGCCGAGCGGCGGACTGCGATGTCGATCCACGGCGTCTCCCTTTCCGCCCTTCACCATGTCGTCACTCCTCGACCGGGCACAGTCGACCCGCGCAGCGCGGCCTGTCCGCGCTGCTGTGGCCCTGCAGCGACCGGCGTCGCGTCCAGCGGCTGAATGTTCCCCTCCGACCCCGGATGATTTCCTGGCGAGCCATCGACCACGACGTCACGGCTCGGTGGCAGGCGCCGGGGGCGGTGGAGGCGGATTGCCAGTGTCGTCACCCGCCACCTCTTCCTCGGTGCGCAGCTCGGACGCGTGCAGCTGGATATCGCGGCGCTCCGCCTGCGGCTGGTTTCCCGTCGCCATGTCCGGCACCACCTCGAGGGTGACGAACCCGGCCCCGATCTTCTCGACCACCGCCTTCTCCTTGCCCAGGCAGTCGCGCAGCCGGACGATCCAGCCGAACCCGCTCGGGTCGCGGAACTGGGCGTAGCTGCGCGTGCCGCGCAGGACCAGGCCGATGAGGCGCAGGTCGCGCACCGAGTGGCCCGGCGCGCGGATGTTCTTCTCGGTGCACACGTCGGTCGGCTGGATCGGCGTGTTCTCGTGCAGCGCACGAGGCCCGGTGCCCTGGCGGATCACGAACGAGCGGAACGGATCGCGGTTGTCGTCGCCGCCCGGATCGGCCGCGAAGTCGTGCTCGCCGAACGACAGGCGAAAGCGGTCCTCGATCTGCGCGTAGACGTCGAGCCGGCCGGTCTTGCCGCCCCGCCCGCGCCCGCCGCCCGCCGCCCGGGCGGTGGCCGGCTTCTTCTTCGGCGTGTCCTTGGCCGGGCTGGTGGCGGCCGCGCTGCCCTCATCGCCTCCGCAGCCGACGGCCGGTGCGGCCAGCGCCGCCGCCGCGATGATCAGCACCGCGCCCATGCCTCGCCTCATTGCGCTGCCTCCGGCCTGGTGATGCGGTTGATGCCGGACGCCGCCGGATCGGCCGGCCGCGCGGGCTCGCCGCCCTGTGCCGGCTGCGCCGGCTGCGCGGCCGGCTGCGCGGCGCCCGGCCCGGTCGTGGTGCTCTCGCCGCCGGCGTTGGCCGCCGCCTCGACCTGGGACTCGCGCTTCTGCGTGGCGTCGCGCACCACCGCACGGCCGCCCTTCGGCGGCGCGGCGGTCTCGGTCTCCTCCGCCGGCTGCGACTCGTCCGGCTCGCGGAAGCCGACCGCCACGAACCTCGCGCTCATCGTGATGCCGTCCACCCCGGCGCGCGGGGCGCTCAGGCTCAGATCCTCGACCGTCATGATGCGCCCGGCGTTGGCGTGCTCGTGCACCATCCAGAAGTAGCGCATGAGCTGGTGGAACGTGCCGCGCACCTCGATGACGAACGGCACGCGCACGAAGGTCGCCTTGGCGGCCGGGTCGGCCTGCAGCCCCGGGATCTTCTCCCAGCACGGCATCTGCTCGCCCATCGCCCCCTTGCCCGCCTTCTTGCGCTCGTCGGCCTTGCGCTTGTCCTCCGGCCGCGGCGGCGGCGCCTGCACGGTCGCCTCGGCCAGCATCTTGGTCGGGCCCTGCTCGAGGCCGGAGGTCGCCGCCATGTTGGACAGGTTCTTGAGGAAGGCGACCGGCTCCGCCTCGGCCGGCAGCATCAGCTCGTTGTCGCGGTTGAGCCCGTCCAGCTCGACGCGGCACTTCTCCATGTCGCTCTGGATGCGCTCCTCCTCGATGAGGCTCTTGTTCTCCTCCTCGAGCTTCTTCATGCCCGACGTCAGCCGCTTCTCGTCGTCCTGCATCGGCCCGTAGACCATCTGCCAGTAGACCAGCCCCAGCCCCACGGCCAGGAGCGCCACCAGCGCGACCTGCGCCTTCGGCGATCGCAGCCCGCCCGCCGCGTCCGATCGCGCCATGACTACCTGCCCCCCGCGGTTCTTCGGATCGCCATCATGTCAGTACCTGACGATCCCTTCGATCGTGAAGTTGTAGTAGGTGAGGCCGCTGTCCCGATCGGTCACGTCGCCGGTGCTGGCCGGCTTGAGGCGGTGGCCGAAGAACATCGACGCGCGCAGGCGCAGGCCGAGCTCGTCGATGTCGCTGCGCGACTGTGCTCCCCCCTGCAGCCGGAAGTTGCCGCCCTTCTCGTCGAACGACGTGATCCACACGTGCTTCGGATCCCAGCCGTCCTGCCACGGCCGGTTGGGGTTGGTCTTCATCTCCTCCTGCATCTCGGGGGTGAGCTGCGGCTGGCGCCCCGGTGTCAGGACGTTGGACAGCTCGCGCATGAGCCACGCCGGGGACACGCGGGCCTGCTTGAGCCGCGAGGTGGCCTGCTGGCGCTCCAGCGCCGCCTCGAACGCGGTGCGGGTGGCGCGGCTGTTCTCGGTCTTGCGCTTGAGCGCCTCGTTCTGCCCCTGGAGCGACCTGGTCTTGCCCTGCAGCTCGTCGATGTGGCGGGCGAGCGGGCGGTGGAGGAGGAACAGACCGGCGACGCCAAGGGCGGCCACCGCGGCGATGAGGATGAGGAGGATCGGGGCCGCCGTCGTGGGGCCGGAGACGGCGGCGACGTGCCGACGCCGCGCCTTGCGCTGGCCGAGGAGATTGATGCGAATCATTCCGCCGCCTCGCTACTTGTCGTTGGGCGCCCGCAGCGCCAGGCCCAGGCCGACCAGCGCCTCCGGCGAGTGCGCGGCCAGGTATGCGGTGTCGAGCCGCGGATCGATGGCGACCTGCCGCCAGGTGTCGACCACCTCGACGCCGAGGCGAGAGCGCCGCTCGATCGCGCGGTGCAGCGCGGTCACCTTGGCGGTGCCGCCGGCCAGGCAGATCTTGCTGACGTCGGTGTCGGCCGTGGTGGCGAGGAAGAAGTCGAGCGAGCGCTGGAGCTCGCCGGCCATCACCTCGGCCACGCCGCTCATGATGCGCTCGACCTCCTGCGGCACCACGCCGTCGTGCTCGTCGTACGCGCCGCCGACCTTGTAGGCCTCGGCCTCGTCCTGGTTGACCGCCAGCTGCTTCTGGATCTCCTCGGTGAACGCGTTGCCGCCGATGATGATGTCGCGCGTGAACAGGCTGGCCGGCCCGCGGATCACGTTGATGTTGGAGATCGACGCGCCGATGTTGACCAGCACGACCGTCTCGCCCGGGCCGAGGCCGTAGTTGGCCTCGAACGCGTTCTGCGCGGTGAACGCGGCCACGTCGACGATGACCGGGTTGAGGCCGGCCTCGCGCACGACGCTGGCGTAGTCGTGCACCACTTCCTTCTTGGCCGCGACGAGCAAGAGCTCCATCTGGCCGGTGGCGTTCTGCGGGTTGATGACCTCGTAGTCGATCTCGACGTCATCGCGCGCGAACGGGATGTGGTGCTCGGCCTCGTACGGGATCTGCTCGGCCAGCTCGCCGCGCGTCATCTGCGGGACGCTGATCTTCTTGATCATCACCGAGCTGCCGGCGATGGCGATCGCGACGTCCTTCTGGCGCAGCCGCAGCCGCCCCCACAGGGTGCGAATGGCCTCGGCGACCGCGCCCTGATCCATGATCGTCCCGTCGACGATCGTCTGCGGCAGGAGGGGCTCCATGCCGAAGGCCTGGAGCTGGAGCCCGCGCTTGTCCCGCCGAACCTGGACGGCCTTGATGCTGCTCGACCCGATGTCGAGCCCCACACAGTTCTTCCCCATTCTCTCCCCGCTAGCAGGCGTGAGGCATGACGACGCCTACTCCATCCCAACGTCCCCCGAGTGGGCTCGCTACACGCGGCGCTGTGCCCGGGCACCGCGTGAAGGAGAGTGACCCCTTGATCGAGTGCCCATTCTATCCGCATGCGCGGTTCGCATGCCATAGAGAAAAACGCCCGAAAGAGGTGACGGGAAGCGACGGCGCTCGACACCAATGTCCGTGCGAACTGGCGGACGCGGATGCTCGCTGACCCGCAAGTGTTGCGCCGAAAATCGAGCGGCGATACCGTTGTCGAGGGGTTGGCCACTGATGTTGCGTTTCCAGCGGGCCGCGAGGCCGCAGGAGGCTACTCGAATGCGTGAGGGTCGACGTTTCGTGCTGTTGTCGCCGGGGCTGATCCTGGTCCCGGCGCTGCTGGCCGGGTGTCCGAGCCGCGATGTCTCCGCCGTGGATCCGAACCAGTCCAAGGAGCAGCAGAAGGAGATCCCGGTCAACCTCAACCGGAACATCGACATCCTCTGGGTCGTGGACAACTCCGGGTCGATGGAGCAGGAGCAGCGCTCGCTGGCCCGCAACTTCCCCGAGTTCGCGCGCGTGCTCGAGGGTATCGAGGGCGGCCTGCCCGACATCCACATGGCCGTGGTCTCGTCGGACGTGGGGACCCCGCCGTACGACTCCACCCTCGAGTGCCAAGGCAAAGGCGATGACGGGCTCATGCAGGTGGGCGCCTGCCCTCTCGACGACGGCGCGCTCTACATCTCCGACGTCGCGTCAGAGGACGGGACCGGTCGAGTGAAGAACTATGCGGGCGAGCTGGCGGACCAGTTCTCGTGCATGGCCCAGCTCGGCACCGAGGGCTGCGGCTTCGAACAACACCTCGAATCGATGAAGCTCGGGCTCAGCAACCCGGACAACGGCGGCTTCCTGCGCGACAACGCCTTCCTCGCCGTCATCTTCATCCAGGACGAGGACGACTGCTCGGCCTCCGACGGTGAGATCTTCAACCCGGACCAGGACCTCAACGACCGCGACTCGCCGCTCGGCGAGCTGTCCTCGTATCGCTGCTTCGAGTTCGGAACCTCGTGCCAGCCCGACGCTGAGCGGACCACCGGACCGCGCGACGACTGCACGCCCGACGAGGACTCGGCGTACATCGCGCCGGTGACCGACTACATCGACTTCCTGCGCGGCCTCAAGGACGACCCGAGCCAGGTCATCGTCGCGGCCATCACCGCGCCGCCCGAGCCGGCCAACGTGGAGATCGATCCGGACAAGGACGAACTCTGGGTCCAGCCCGCGTGCGTGGTGTGCGACGGAGGTGGGGCCGACTGCGACGCCGCCACCCGCAGCGGGGCCGACGCCATCGTGGCCGCGGCGCCGGCGGTGCGCATGAACTCGTTCCTGGAGGGCTTCCCGTCGCGCTCGACGTTCCAGAACATCTGCACCTACGACCCGGCGATCAACGATGTCGATCTGAGCGGCGGGCTCACCCAGATCGGGCTCCTGCTCAAGCGCGTGGTCGGAAACCCATGCATCGAGGGCAAGCTTGCCGAGCCGGTCGACTGCCGCGTGTCCGACGTGCGCGACCTCGACCTCGACACGCAGGAGGAGTTCCCGATCCAGTCATGCGACGACTCGGGCCCCCCCTGCTTCAGCCTGGTCGACGACCAGACGTGCATGACCGAGAGCAACCTCGCTCTCCAAATCGACCGCGGCGATCCGCCGCAAGACCCGCCGCCCAACACCACAGTGGTTGTGCGCTGCCTGGTCAACTGACGGGCGGGGTGTGAACCGGCGCCGCGGGGGGCGGCGCCGTGGGGGGACACAACCGGGGTGATGGGTCAACGGTTGTGGCTCGCTGGTCGAGACGACCGTCGGGCCTGCTGCGCCGCGAGCACATCGTGGCGGGCCACAGCGCCGTACAAACTTGTAACTTGAATTCGCCCTAGCCCGCATATTAGCGTTTCCGCCCACGAGGGCGAGAGAGGGCTGCTTTCAAGCGACGAGGAGGCGGGCGATGAAAATTTTCAGGACATGTCTAGCAGTGGCAGTGTTCCTTACGGCGACCATCGCTGGCGCGCGCGGGACCCTTGCCGATATTAACAACTACTGGAGCTCACCCGGAGCCGGATGTGTTCCGGTCGACGACGCAATCCAGGGCGACCTCTATCTGGTCGCCGCCGGGTCCGTGAAGCACGATTCCGACAGCACCGGAATCGTGATCGTGTCCTGTCCGATTTCCAGAAACGCCGACGTGACGAACCCCACCGACCTCTACCTTAGCTTCGCGGACTCCTCGACCACCGCCAACAACTACGTAAAGGCTACGCTGTGGAAGAAGAACCGCTCCACAGCCACCGTTACGTCGCTCGCGAGCATCACGTCGGACAGCTTCGACCCAGTCGGTGATACACAGGCATCCGTATTCTTCAGCCACACCTTCGACTTCAACCTAAACTACTACTACATCTACGGCGAGTTCAATCGAACCACGACCTCGACCACGGAGACCCTCCAGGGCGTCGCGCTGGGTTTCGAATTCGAGTAAGAAAGGGAGGAGCGCGCGTGACGAAGACGAGGCTGGCCCTCGCCGCTGCACCTGTGGCCCTCCTAGTCGCCGTTCTACTCGTCGTGACATTGCCGCCAGGACACGGCCACGAGCCGGAGACCACGCGGTCGGTGCCGGAAGCCCGAGCCCTTTCCGATTCCGGATTGCGCCCGTCGGGTTTGGAGAAACGCGAACGATCGGCTTCCAGGCCGCCCACTCGCGCGGAGACCCGGACCGCTCACGGCGACAACGATGGTCGGGCTCTATTATCGGGGAATCCGATTCTGGTGGTCGCCAATGCGGGCTATACCAATGCCTCGGAGGAGCGTGAGTCGCTCCTCGAAGCCCTGCGGCGGTCGGGCGAACCGAGCGGCGAGTGGGTGCGGGCTGCCGCCCAGCGGATCGACGACATCAGGACGTTTGTCGAGGACAAGTCGCTCGGCGAGGCGGCCGAGGTTGGGTGCTGGGCTGCGGGCTGTGGCGTCAAGATCACTTTCAAAGACACCCATTCGACCAGCAGGCTCGAATTGCTAGCCGATCCGGTCAACCACGGCGCATGGCGTCCTGGCGTCGTCATCACATCGCCCGCAGACGACTCGGACGGCCGTCCGAGTTCCTACCTGTTCCTGGTCGCACCGTCGGATCCACGCAGCCGATGAGCGGTCCGCTCGCCGCGACAACCAGCGCGAGCAAGGCGCGGAGAGCAATTGTCAAGGTGCGGTCTTCCTGCCCACGCTCTGGGCGGCCAAGCTGCCGACGCGATCGTCGGCGATGATCGCGTCGGCAGCGTTCGCACCGCGGGGCGGCCAAGCTGACCATCGATGTTCACCTCGCGGCGCCTTCGATTAGTGCGAGCGCGGCCGCCGCCGTAGCCCGAGGCGTCGACGATGAGCAGGTCGGCAGTGGTGAGCGAAGCATCTTGCGGTCGAGGCTGCCATCGCCGCGGGCGGTACGCCGTTGAGTCAGGAGGTCATGCCCGCTGGTGTAAAGGACGCTGTGACCGAGGCGGCAGGCACTGTGACCGAGCGGCTGCGCGATGTGCAACTTGCTGACGCCGGTCGGGCCGATCAGCAGCAGGTTGTTGCGGCGCTCGACGAAGGTGCAGGTGGCCAGGTCTACCTTCGACTTCGGCACGACGGGGTTGAAGCCAGATCTCCGCGCGGTGGCAGTTGACCTAGCCTACTCCCAGACCTACTCCAATAGTCCTCAGGCTCTGTTCGCGCGTACGCGCCGTCTGCAACGCAGTCTTGCAGTGGTCAAGATCCAACGAGATGCGTGCCCGGCGAGATGGGAGGGACATCATGGGAGGTCGCGCGGTGGCGCGCGGACGGGTGCTCCTTGCGCTCGCCCTCGCGGGGTTCCTCGGCTGTGGCGGCGACGACTCCGACGGTGGCGGCGACGCCGGCGATGATGCGGGCGACGCCGGGGGTGACGCGGGCGGTGACGGCGGCGGCGGCGACGGGGGCGGCGCCTGCTCGGGGCTGGAGTGCCAGCAGGTCGAGTGCGCGGCCGGCGCGACGACGTCGATAAGCGGCACGGTGACCATCCCGTCGGGCGAGCTGCCGCTCTACAACGCGGTCGTGTACGTGCCGAACGGGCCGGTCGCGCCCTTCGACGACGGGGTCGGCTGCTACCGGTGCGACGCGCCCCTGTCGGGCGATCCGGTCGTCGACACGCGCACCGACACCGCCGGCCAGTTCGTGCTCGAGGACGTGCCGGTCGGCGACGACATCCCGCTGGTCATCCAGGTCGGCAAGTGGCGGCGGCAGATCACGATCCCGTCGGTGAGCGAGTGCGTCGACACGCCGCTGGACGCCGACGACACGCGGCTGCCGCGCAACCAGTCGGAGGGGGACATCCCGCTCATCGCGCTCACCACCGGCGGGCTCGACGCGCTGGAGTGCCTCCTGCCCAAGGTCGGGCTCGACGCGAGCGAGTTCACACCCGAGGGCGAGGGCGGGCGGGTCAACCTCTACGCCGCGGTGAACGGCACGGCCGGCTACGACATGACCATGAACGGCGGCGCCGACTTCAGCGACGCCACCGCGCTGTGGGGCAGCCTCGAGAGCCTGTCGCGCTACGACATCGTGCTGCTCTCGTGCGAGGGGGTCGAGGACTTTCCGGATCCGGGGATGGTGACCAACAAGTCGCCGGAGGCGCTCGAGGCGATGCGCGACTACGCCGACCTTGGCGGCCGCATCTTCGCGTCGCACTGGCATCACTACTGGATCGAGTTCGGGCCCGATGCGTTCCCGGGCGCGGCGGTCTTCAATCACCTGCCCGATCTGGGGACGATCACGTCGGACATCGACACGTCGTACGAGAAGGGCCTGGCGATGGCCGAGTGGCTGATGCGCGCCGGCGCGTCGACGGTGTTCGGCAAGCTCGACATCGTCGACGCGCAGCACACGGTGGAGGCGGTCGATCAGTCCACGCGCTGGATCTACAAGGACGACACGACCAACCAGGACGGCAACGGCGACCCGATCCCGTCGGTGCAGTACCTGTCGTTCAACGCTCCGCTGGAGGCGGCCGAGGAGGAGCAGTGCGGGCGCGTGGTGCTCAGCGACATCCACGTGTCGTCGGCGTCGGGCGACGACTCGGCCCCCGACAAGCGCTTCCCCGGCGGGGGATGCACGTCGGTCGATCTCTCACCCCAGGAGAAGGCGCTCATCTTCATGCTGTTCGACATCTCGTCCTGCGTGGAGCCCGACGTCGACTGACGGGGCGGGGACGGACGTCTGGGCGGGCGGGAGTCCACGAGGCGGGACGATCGTGCTAGGGTCGCGCCATGCGGCTGGCGACCTGCATCGCCGCCGAGATTGCTGTCGGCGTCAGTCTGTTCATCGCGGTGACCGGTGGTGCCGTGTGGGCCATCGGTCTCAGCCGCGGCGAAGACGACGCGGGCGCCGGGGCCGTGGTCGGCCGGGGCGCGGCGGCTGCGAGCGATCCGGCGCGCGATGCGGTCGAGCGGACCGCGCTGGTGGAGGCGCGGCGCGCGGAGGCGGTGGCCCGACCCGCGGCCGCGCCAGCCGCCGAGCCGGCGGGCGCCCGCTTCGCCGGCAAGCCGGACGCGGAGCTCCTGGCGCCGCTGCGCGACGCCGCCGTCGCCAGGGTCAAGATCGGCACCTGCTGCACGTCGCTCAACATGCGGATCGACTTCGAGAGCGGCGCGCGGGCCGCCTTCAAGCCGGAGCAGCGCAACCTCGGCTCGATGCCTCGCAAGGAGATCGCGGCGTACCGCGTCGACCGTCTGCTGCGCCTCGGCGCGGTGGCGCCCGCGATCGGCCGCCGCTTCCTGGTCGCGGACATCTCCTCGCACATCACGGGTGGGAGCGAGGAGGACCGGGCTCGCTTCGAGGGCGAGATGCTGAGCCACGATGGGGCCATCGACGGGGAGCTCACCTGGTGGATCCCCGATCTCAGCAAGCCGAAGATCGACGGCGTCCTCATCGACACCGCCGAGGGCGTGGCGGCCTGGCAGGGCTACCTGGCCCTGGGCCGCGCCGCGCCGGCGAAGCACCGCGCGCTGCTGGCGCAGATCTCGAACGTCCTCCTGTTCGACTTCATCATCAACAACATCGATCGCTGGTCGGGGGGCAACGTCCTCGCGTCGAAGGGCGGCGAGGTCCTCTACTTCATGGACAACACCATGGCGTTCCGCCCGCAGCCGCGCGGGCACGCGAAGGTGTCGGCCTACTTGCGCCGCAGCCAGAAGTTCTCGCGCTCGCTGGTGGACGCGCTGCGCCGCCTGCGCATCGAGGACGTGCGCGACGCCCTGGACGACGACAGGGGGCCGTTCCCCTACCTCCTCACCGAGACGGAGATGGGCGCGCTCATGGCGCGCCGCGACGCCGCTCTCCGCTACATCGACGGGCTCATCGCCCGCGGCGGCGAGGCCGCGGTCCTCGCCTTCCCGTGAGACCGTAAGGCGCGCGCGACCGGAGGCTGGAGCTTGGCTTCCGTCCTCCGGCCGCGCCTCGGCGGTCGCCGCTCAGTCCACCGTGTGGTGGCCGCAGACGTTCGGCGTGCCGCCGCCGCCGCACGTGTAGGGCGGCGTGCAGTCGCCGCAGTCGAGCGAGCCGCCGCAGCCGTCGGCCACCGGGCCGCAGGTGGCGCCCTGCGCCTCGCAGGTCGTCTGCGTGCACGAGTGGCCGCACTGGTTGTGCACGCCGCCGCCGCCGCAGGTGTCGGGGGCCTCGCAGCTGCCGCAGTTGAGGAGGCCGCCGCAGCCGTCGGCGATCTGGCCGCACGTCACGTCCTGCGGGCACTCGTTCGGCACGCACTCCGGGATGTCGGTCGTCACGCACGAGGCCAGGTCGAACAGCATGAAGATGAGCGCCTTCTCCTCCGGGAGGAGAGTGGTCGACGTGCAGCCGCCCGGGAAGCGCAGCCCGTTGCTGGTGCCGGAGTCGTCGTTGTTCGACACGTGGATGTCGGTCACCACCATGCGGCCGCACTTGGCGTTGTCGGGCTGGTCGGTGGGCGTGTTGAAGGACATGTACTGCACGCCGGCCGCGTTGCTGGCGTTGGCGTTGGTGCCGTAGATCCAGCGGAAGGCCTTGGACTCGTCCACCGTGGCGACCGTGTGCTTCGACTGGCTGAGCGAGAGCTGGCCCAGCACCGTCGATGCGGTGACGTTCAGCAGCCAGTTGGCGAACGCGACGCCCTTGGGGAAGTTGGTCGGGTCGCTGTTGTTGACCGACACGACGTGCGGGACCGGCGGGTCGCCGAGATGGGTGAAGGTGGCCACCGAGCTCATCGGCGACGGTGCGAACTCGACCCACGAGTGATGCCAGTGCGAGGCGAACACGCGCCCGCCGTAGTCGTCGAGGTACGACTTCATCGCCGCGAGGTCGGCGGCGCTGCGATAGCCCGGATCGCTGGTGTCCGGGGTGCCGGCCGGGTCTCCGGCCGGATAGTCGCCGGCTCCCTCGCACGAGAGGACCACCATGTCGTAGTCGTTCAGGTTGTCCGAGCTGGTCCAGAGGTCCTTGGCCAGCGGGAACGTGGCGCCGCCGTTGACCCCGACGGCGTACTTGTTGGTGCCCGCGTGGCCTGCGTACAGGTTCACGCGACCGGCGCCGGCCGGCTGGGTGATCTCGGTGCCGTCGATGCCGATCTTGTGGAGCAGGCACTCGAGCGCGTCGGCGCCGCCGGTGGTGAGCGCGATCTTCGGGATGTTGTTCTCGACGACGCCGCCCTCGCCCTGGGTGCGCGGGAAGCGCGTCAGGTCGGGGTCGACCGGCGTGTCGACGCACTGGGTGACGGTCGGGATGGTGACCATCCGGCGCCACTTGCCGGCCTGGATGACGAGCGGGATGTCCGTGCCGACCGGGACGTCCTCGAGGACGAAGTTGCCGTGGTCGTCGGTCACGGTCTTGACCAGCGGGAAGCCGGACAGCGGCGCATCGCAGGTCTCGCAGCTGGTGTTGCCGGTCGTGATGGGATCGAGCGGCCCGTTCGGGACGTAGACGCTGATGTTGTAGAGGGGGAGCGCGAAGTTCGGATCGCTGGCCCCCGCGGGCGTGTACACCGTGCCGCTCAGGCTGGTGGTGCCGCCCGACGGGCACACGACCTGCTGGTTGCAGAGGCCCACGCACGGGCCCACGCCCGGATCGCTGCAGCGGGCCGGCGTGCCGGAGCAGACCGAGTTGGTCGGGCAGCTGCCGCAGTCGTCGGTGCCGCCGCAGCCGTTGCCGATCGGTCCGCACTCGGCGTCGAAGTCTTCGCAGGTGAATGGATGGCACGCCTGGTCGCCGCCGCACTCGCTGGCGACGCCGCCGCCGCCACACGTCTCGTCGCCGGTGCAGCTGCCGCACGAGAGGACGTCGTCGCAGCCGTCGCCGATGAGGCCGCACTCGGCGCCCGCCGACTCGCACGTCCTCAGGCCGCAGCCAGCGGCGCCGGCGTCACCGCCACCGCCGCCACCGCCGCCTCCTCCGCCGTCGTCTCCGCCGCCCGGCCCGCCGCCGTCGACCGGCCCCGCGTCGTCGTCGCCGCCGCCGCCACCACCACCACCGCCACCACCGCCGCCGCATGCCGTCGCCATGACTGCGCACGCGAGGCCGATGACCAGCCTGCCCAACCTCATTGCCACTTCCCCCCGACCGATACAGGAGGTCCCTTCGCTCGCCATGAGCGAGGCGCCCCCCAACAGAGACTTTGACACCTGCAGCGCACGATCATCGAAAGGAATCGACCGCCGTGCGATGAAGCTGAACGCCTACACCAGGGCTCGATTCGCTCGCTCGTGTGAGGAACCGGCCGCGCGCGCTCGCGGTGGACGGAGGCGAGCGATGGCGTCAGGTGCGCGCACAGCGGTCGATGCGCGCCCACTCCTCGGCCGAGCACCTCATGGGGGCGGCGTTCTCGGCCGGGCGCCGGCGAGCGCCGGCGCGTCCGCGCGCTCTCTTCACGGGCAGCCGGCTGCGTCGGCGGCGATCATGCAGAACATCTCCTGCGCGTCGGGATCGGGGCCGCCCGCCTCGACCGCGGCCTCGCAGTCGTCGGTCGGCGCGGTCATCTCGCAGCACGCGAGGTAGCGCTGGCATTCGGGGCCGAAATCGGGGGAGCCGCCGTCCACGTCGCCGGAGCTCGCGTCGGCCGGGCTGGAGCCGGCGTCGGCCTGGGTTCCGCCACCGCTGTCGGGTTCACCCGCATCCGCCTCGCCGGCGCCGTCGTCGCCGCTCTGGCCGCCGTCGTCGTCATCGCCGCCGCAGGCGATGAACAGGGCCGGCATCGCGGCGAGCGCCGAGCCCAAGGTGAGCGCCAGGAGCGATCGCACTACCTTTGCAGACATCATGACCCTCACTTGTCGGTGGTTGTGATGGTTGCGTCGGGGCGGTGATGGACGCGTCGACGAGTCGACGCGTCGCGAGCCCCCGACATCGATCAATGACACTCCTCGGGCCGGCGAGGGGAATTCGACAGCACGCGCGTTCGGCTGCACGGGAATGGAGCGACGCGGGCGGCGCGAGCCCGTCCCTCGTTGCAGAGGGCGACGGCGCCGGCGTACGCCGCGGGCGCCGCGAGGCGCTGCTCGTCCGGCTTCCAGCGCGGCGCTGCCCGTCAGAGCGTCTTCAACAGCCCGCCGTCGATCACGAAGCTGGCCCCGGTGACGTTGCCGGCGCGCGCGGAGGCGAGCATCACGACGAGCGCGGCGACCTCCTCGGGTGTCGTGAGGCGGCCGGTCGGGATGCCCCCGATGCTGGCGATCACCTTGGCGCGCGCGGTGTCGGGATCGACGCCCATGCGCCGGGCCACGGTCTGCGCGACGCCCTGGTCGCCGAGCCACAGGTCGGTGCTCACCGGGCCCGGCGAGACCGAGTTGATGCGGATGCCGCGCGGGCCGAGCTCCTGCGACAGCGACTTGGAGAGGTTCAGCAGGGCCGCCTTGGCCGCGCCGTAGTCGATGGTGCCGCCGTCGGGCTGGAACGTCGCGTTGACCGACCCGACATTGACGATGGTGCCGCCGCCCTGGGCGAGCATCTGCCTGACCGCGGCGCGGGTCGCGCGCAGCGCGGTGAAGAAGTTGGCGTCGAGGGCCCACTGGAAGTCCTCGTCGCTGAGCGCCAGGAAGCCATCCAGCCGCAGTCGCACGCCGCCCATGTTGTTGACCAGGACGTCGACGCGGCCGTGCTCGTCGATCGCACGCTGCACCAGGCGCCCCGGCCCGTCGGGCACCGTCAGGTCGACGGCGACGGCCGTCACCCCCGGAATCGACTCGAGGGCATGCGCGTCGCGTGCGCCGGCCACGACGCGCGCTCCCTCCGCGACCAGGGCTCGAACGACGGCGAGCCCGATGCCCTTGCTGGCCGCGGTCACCACGGCGATCTTGCTGGCTAGCTCGAGGTCCATGACGATGACGACTCCTTTGCTGTGGAACGTGGAGGGGTGTCGCCAGTGCTGGATCGAGATCCAGTGCTGCGCGCTGAATGCCGAAGATGGTTGCGGGCGATGATGGTGGCGCGAATGTCGCCCCCCCGGGCCGCCGTTCTCTCATTGCCGAGACATGGGCGGCGGGGCGGGCACGGCGGTGGGCCGCTGCCGCGGAGGTGTACCACCGGCGACCTCGGTCCGCCGCCGCCCGAGCGGAGTCTATTCCCGCGCACGGGCGGGCTCGCACCCGCGGCCATGCGGCGGCAACTGCAGGAAGCCGCGCGTG
>Ga0126377_10000928_pt1 | contig 18739 bp, 12 predicted proteins | sample PanSoiMetPlot_22_FD_92647 | JGI IMG/M metagenome (GOLD analysis project Ga0126377, IMG submission 92647) | Tropical forest soil microbial communities from Panama - MetaG Plot_22 | ecosystem: Environmental > Terrestrial > Soil > Tropical forest > Bulk soil | place: Panama | collected 2016-02-17 | reverse complement strand
TCGTCGTATCGGGCCGCCGGTCCGAACGTGTCCATGACCGCGGCCACGTCGCGCTCGTTCTCGTGACGGACGTGCTCCTCGACGAGCCGCACGCGTGCGTCCAGGTTTGCCATGATGCAGATCGCTCCTTGATCGCTCTACCGATCGTAGCAAGCGCGCCGCCGCCGCGATGCGGTTTCGCTTGCAGCCGGCGGCGGCTGCTGCTATCGACCAGTCCCCGTGACCCAGCCGCTCCTCGCCGTCGACGGCGACTCGTTCGCCCATCGCGCCTATCACGCGCTGCCGAAGTCGATCCGCTTCAACGCGGTCGTCGGCTTCACGAACATGATCATCCGGCTGTGGGAGCAGGAGCAGCCGCGCGCCGTCCTGGTCGGGTGGGACACGTACGACGCGCCGACCTATCGACACCAGGCCTTCCCGGCGTATCAGTCGGGCCGCGAGTTCGATCCGTCGGTGATCGAGCAGCTCGCGATGCTGCCGCGCCTGTGCGGCGCGCTCGGCTTCGCCACCGCGAAGGGGGCGGGCTACGAGGCGGACGACTTCCTCGCCGCCGCGGTGGCCGCCGAGGAGGCGCGCGGCGGCACCTGCCTGGTCGCGACCGGAGACCGGGACGCCTACCAGCTGGCCAGCGAGCGGACCACGGTCCTTTTCCCCACCCGCGGTGTCTCGGAGCTGGCTCGCATCGGCCCGGCCGAGGTCCGCCAGCGCTACGGCGTGGAGCCCGGCCAGGTGCCGGACTTCATCGCGCTGCGCGGCGATCCGTCGGACAAGCTGCCGGGCGCGCGCGGCGTCGGACCGAAGACGGCGGCCGACGTGCTGCGCCGCTTCGGCTCGCTCGAGGCGGCGCTCGAGGCGGGCCGGTTCGCCGGCCAGGTCGACGACCTGCGGCTGTATCGATCGATCGCGTCGATGGACCCGCGCGCGCCGGTGCCCGACCTGCCCGACCGCCAGCCCGACTGGGCCGCCGGGTCGGCGGTGCTCCGCGAGTGGGGCGTGACGCAGCTGGCCGACCGGCTCGCCGCCAGGTAGCCGGCTGCCCGGGTCGCAATCGCCGAACAGCGGCGCGGCATTTCTTGCGCGGCCAGCTCGCCGCCTGGCCCGACTCCCGGCCGATCGTCGATGACAAGGGTGGGTCGCCGGGATAGGCTGGCGACGACTTCGTGGCCGACCCCGCCGCCGAGAGGTGGTTGAACATCGTCCGCCTGGAGAAGGTCGACATGACCTTCGGGCGAGTGCAGGCGCTTTCGCAGATCGACTTTCACGTCGGTCGCAACGAGATCGTCGGGCTGCTCGGCGACAACGGGGCCGGCAAGTCCACGCTCATCAAGATCGTGAGCGGCGTGCTCAGGCCGACCGCCGGCAAGGTCTGGGTGCGCGACCGCGAGGTCGACCTGCACGCGTACTCGGTTCGCCGCGCCCACGACCTGCGGATCGAGACCGTCCACCAGGGCCAGACGCTGGGCGAGAAGCAGCCGCTGTGGCGCAACCTGTTCGTGGGCCGCCAGATCGTGGGGCGCCTGGGCTTCATCGACGTCGCGCGCGAGAAGCAGATCGCCGACCAGCTCCTCCAGGAGGCGATCGGCTTTCGCGGCCAGGGCATCACCGCCGAGTCCACGGTGCGCGATCTGTCGGGCGGCGAGCGCCAGGGCATCGCCATCGCCCGCGCCATGCACTTCCAGGCCGACCTCATCGTGCTCGACGAGCCCACCACCGCGCTGGCGGTCAACGAGGTGCGCAAGGTGCTCGCCTTCATCGAGGGCGTGAAGGCGGGCGGGCGCGCCGGCATCTACATCGAGCACAACCTGGCCCACGCCCACGAGGTCGCCGACCGGCTGGTGATCCTCGACCGGGGCAGGGTGGTGGACCAGTTCGGCAAGGGGGAGGTCAGCCTGCCCGAGCTGACCCGGCGGATGATCGCGCTCCACGAGGGGGAGACCCGTGCCGGGTCGTGAATCGCGCCGCATCTCGCTCCTGCGCGTCGAGGGGCTGCCGATCAGCTTCGTCTTGCTGGCGCTGGTGGCGGTGTTCATGCTGGCCGCCCCCGAGGTCTTCCTCAGCTACCGGATCTACATGTCCTTCCTGGTCAGCGTGCCGCCGCTCCTGGTGGTGGCGGTCGCGCTGACCCTGGTCATCGCGGCGGGCGAGATCGATCTGTCGTTCCCGTCGGTGATCGCGCTGTCCGGCTGGATCCTGGCCTACGGCATCCACGAGCTCCACTCCCCGTGGCTGGCCCTCCTCCTGGCGCTGGTGGCCGGCGCGGTGGTCGGCTTCGTCAACGGCGTGCTGGTCGCGCGCGTCGGCATCCCCTCGATCATCGCGACCCTGGCCACGCAGTTCCTGTGGGGCGGGCTCACCACCGTGTTCTCGAAGGGGCTGTCCTACTCGATCAGCGAGGTCGAGGAGCTGAGGATGTGGAAGCTGCTCGTCGGCCGCATCGGCCCGTTCCCGGTGCAGGCGCTGTGGGCGCTGGCGATCGCGGTGGCGCTGTGGTTCGTGCTCAACCGGCGCCGCTTCGGCGAGCACCTCCTCTTCATCGGCGACAACGCGAGGGTGGCGGACGTGGTGGGCGTGAACGTGGCGCGCGAGAAGACCCGCATGTTCGTCCTCATGGGGGTCATGTCCGCGTTCGCTTCGGTGCTCCTCACCCTCGAGAACCAGAACTTCTTCAACACGCAGGGCAGCGGCTACCTCCTGGAGGTCATGGCCGCGGTGTTCATCGGCGGTACTTCGGTCTTCGGCGGTCTCGCCTCGGTGATCGGCACGGTCGTCGGTTCATTCATCATCGGGATGGTGGAGGCGGGTCTGGTGGCCACCGGGCTGGAGGGATTCTGGGTGCGGGCCGTGGTCGGCGTGGTCTTCCTGGCGGCGGTCATCGGACATCTCGTCATCGAGAAGGCGGACAGCGGGGGCGCCCTCCTGCGCAGGATGCGCGGGCGGCTGGGGCTCGGCCCGCGCAGGCCTCCTCGCCAGCACCGCCGCACAACCCGAGGAGAGGAACAATGAGGACGCTCGCAGCAACGATCGCAGCAGTCGTCGTGGTGACCGCGGGAGGGGCGCAGGCACAGGAGAAGCTCGGCGCGGGCATCGTCATGTACTTCCAGATGGGCGGCAACCCGGGCGACGGGTCGACCCTGCCTCGCACCAACGGGGCGCGCGCGGCGGCCGCCGCCTTCGGCGTCACGTTGAAGGAGCAGTACTCCGGCTGGCAGCCCGAGACCATGCTCAACCAGTTCCGCGAGGCGCTGGCGGCCTCGCCGGCCTGCATCGAGATCATGGGCCACCCCGGCAACGAGGCCTTCGCCAGGCTGGTCGCCGACGCCGAGAAGCGCAACATCGTCATCACGTCCGGCAACTCGCCGCTGTCCAAGCTCAAGGACCAGTACACCGCGAGCGGGTTCGGCTACGCCGGCGTCGATCTGTACGAGGGCGGCAAGCTGACCGCGCTGAAGATGATCGAGTACGGCAAGCTGAAGAAGGGGGACAAGGCGCTCGAGTACGGGCTGCGCGCGCAGGCCGAGCGGGGCAAGAGCGATCAGGGCCTCTACGACACCCTCAAGGCGGCCGGGCTGCAGGTCGACTACATCGAGATCAGCCCCGAGGTCGATCACGACTCGTCGCTGGCGGTGCCCATCCTCACGGCCTACATCCAGAAGCACCCCGACCTCAAGGCCATCGGGACCCAGCACGGCAACGTGACGGCCTTCATCGGCAAGGCGCTCAAGGACGCGGGCAAGAAGCCGGGCGAGGTCACCGTCGGCGGCATCGACCTGTCGCCGGCGACCATCGACGGCCTGAAGAGGGGCTACATCAGCGTGACCCTCGACCAGCAGCTCTACCTGCAGGGCTTCCTGCCGGTGGCCCAGTGCGTGCTGTCGAAGCGATACGGGTTCGCCGGGATGTCGGTCAACACGGGGGCCGGCGTGGTGACGCCGAAGTCGATCGGCGGCCTGGTGCCGCTCATCGACAAGGGCATCCGCTGACCGCGGGCGGGCCCGGCCGCCCGTTCAGGCGACGACGCGCCTGGCGGTCACCGCCAGCGCGCGGGCCTCGGCCGGGGCGAGCGCCGCCGGCCGCTCGCAGCTCGTCTGCATGGCGACGAAGGTCCCGGTCGCGCCCGACCGGAGGATGCCGGTCATGACCTCGATCGCGTGCAGCGACACCTCCAGCGAGCAGCGGTGCGGGCGCCCCGCGGCGATGGCGAGCGCCATGTCCGCCAGACCCGCCGTGCGATAGTTGGCGCGCATGCCGCCGGGGTGCTGCTGGTTGGGGACGCCGAGCGGGTGGTCCCATCGCAGCGGCTTCTTCACCGGTTTCGCGCCCCGGGTGAAGCGCACCTCGCCGCCGAAGAAGTTGGGGTCGGGCACGAACAGCGTGCCGTCCTCGCCGTAGAGCTCCATCGGCGCGTGGCCGTGGCTCCACACGTCCCAGCTCGCGTTCAGCGTCACCAGCGCGCCGCTCTGGAACTCCATCGCCGCGTGGATGGTGGTCGGGGTCGCGACCGGCACGGTCTCGCCGCGGCGCGGTCCGTTCGCGATCGTGCGCTCGCGCCGCGGCGTCGCGGCGAGCGCCACCACGCGCTTCACCGGTCCGATGAGCTGGACGAGGTTGGTGATGTAGTAGGGCCCGACGTCCAGCACCGGTCCCGCCCCGGGCTGGAAGAAGAAGTCGGGATTGGGATGCCAGTGCTCCATCCCGTGGTTCATGAGGTAGCAGGTGCCGCCGACGATCTTGCCGACCTTCCCGGCGTCGACCAGGTGACGGGCGAGCTGGTGCGCGCCGCCCAGGAACGTGTCCGGGGCCGAGCCGACCCGCAGGCCCTTCCTGTCGGCCAGCTTCTTCAGCACGAGCCCTTCCTTGACCGCGAGCACGAACGGCTTCTCCGAGTAGACGTGCTTGCCGGCGTCGAGCGCCCGCCGCGACACCTCGTAGTGGGCGGCCGGGACGGTGAGGTTGACGACGATGTCGACGTCGTCGGCCGCGAGGAGCTCGTCGACCGTCTCGGCGCGCACGCCGAACTGTTTGCCCCGCGCCCTGGCGGCGGGCTCGTCGATGTCGGCGCACGCCCGGGCCTCGATGCCCCGGAAGAGCGGCGCCAGCGCGAAGTAGGTGGTCGAGATGTTGCCGCAGCCGATGATGCCGAGACCGAGCTTGGATGCCATGGATGCTCACGCAGCGAGATGCTCACCCGGTGGCGGCGTCAGAACGCCCTGGCCGCCTCGATCGACCGGCGGGCGAATCGCCCGATGTCGTTCGGATTGTCCTGCTCCATGATGTAGTAGCGCGCGGCCGACCGTGCGCGGAGCGACTTCATGAGGCGCGGCCAGTCGACGGTGCCGTGGCCGACGTCGGACCAGCCGTCCTCGTCCAGCCCCTGTCCCGGCCTGGCGATGTCCTTGACGTGCACGGCGACGATGCGCGCGCCGTGGCGGTCGATCCATCGCTGCGGATCGGCTCCGGCGCGAATGGTCCAGCCGATGTCGATCTCCCAGCCGATGTCCGGCGCGGCGGAGAGGATGTGCTCCATCGGCGTCGACCGGTCGGCCATCGGCGCGAGCTCGAAGTCGTGGTTGTGCCACGCGAACGCGCGACCTGCAGCCACCACCGCGGCTCCCACCCTGGCCAGGCGCTCACCGAAGCGGCGCCAGCCGTCGGCGTCGGTCGGCCTGAGATCGGCGGCGATGTGGGGGCACACGATGAGCTCGATCCCCAGCGCCTCGGCGATGCGGCGGGCGCCGCCCATGTCTCCCTCCAGCATGTCGAGGGAGAAGTGGCCGGTCGGCATCGCCAGGCCGTTCCGTTCGAGCTCGGCCCGCAGCGCCCCGGGGTCGGCGTAGACGCCGCCGAAGCCCTCGACCTGGCTGTAGCCGGCCTCGGCCAGGGTCTTCAGGACGTCTGCCCAGGGCTGGAAGTTGCGCGCGCTGTAGAGCTGAAATGACCAGTTCACGTTCGTCGTCCGTTGCTGGGGGTCGAGCGGGTATCGGGCGGGCCGGCGCCGATCTCACAGGCGATCGCCGGTCGCCTCGTCGAACAGCGAGGCGCGGCCCGGATCGAAGCCGATCGCCGCCCGCTCGCCGACCTTCAGCCGGCTCTCCGAATCCACCAGGAATGCGAAGTTCAGCTCGCCCAGCCTGGTCCAGACCAGGGTGTCGGCTCCCATGGGCTCGACGATCTCGATCTCCACCTCGTGCGAGAAGGCCCGCCCCGGACCGGCGGCGCCGAGAGTGACATGCTCCGGCCGCACGCCGAGCAGGCAGGGCCCCGCCACCGCGCCGCGCTCGTCGAAGGTGTAGCGGTCGAGCGGAACCGACACACCGCCGGCGCGGAACACCGGCGGCGGCCCCGGCTCCAGCGCACCGGGGATGAAGTTCATCGCCGGAGAGCCGATGAAGCCGGCGACGAAGCGGTTGGCCGGCCGGCTGTAGATGTCCTGCGGCGCGTCGAGCTGCTGGATGACTCCCCCCTTCATCACGGCGATGCGGTCGGCCAGGGTCATGGCCTCGATCTGGTCGTGGGTGACGTAGACCATCGTGTTGCCGAGCTTCTGGTGCAGCCGCTTGATCTCGACGCGCAGCTCCGACCGGAGCTTGGCGTCGAGGTTGCTGAGCGGCTCGTCGAACAGGAAGACATCGACGTCGCGGACCAGCGCCCGGCCGATGGCGACGCGCTGCCGCTGGCCGCCGGACAGCTGCGACGGCTTGCGGTCGAGCAGCGGCTCGATCTGGAGGATCTCGGCGGTGCGCGCGATGCGCTTCGCGATCTCGGCCCTGGGCACGCGGGCCGAGCGCAGGCCGAAGCTCAGGTTGCGCCGGACGCTCATCTGCGGATAGAGCGCGTAGGACTGGAACACCATGCCGATGTGGCGGTCCTTGGGCTCCTCCCAGGTGACGTTCCAGCCGTTGATGAAGATCTGCCCGTCGGAGACGTCGAGCAGGCCGGCCACGCAGTTGAGCAGCGTGGACTTGCCGCAGCCGGACGGGCCGAGCAGGACCAGGAACTCGCCGTCCTGGATGTCGAGATCGAGGTGCTCCAGCACCGGCGTGCTGCCGAAGCTCAGCGAGAGATCGCGGACGGAGATGCTGGGGCTGCCTTCTCGCCTGGCCGCGTCCCTGACGCGGGCCCGCTCGGCCGCTCGCCGGGCCGTCTTCTCGGCCCGGGCGCGGGGGAGGAACGGGATGAGCGAGCCGACGCGCGATACGCTGCCCATCGCCTCAGCCCTTGACCGCGCCGGCCGCGATGCCGCGGACGAACAGCTTGCCGGACGCGAAGTAGACGACGAGCGGCACCAGGCCGGTCAGGATCGTGGCGGCCATGTTGACGTTGTACTCCTTCACGCCCTGGGTGGCGTTGACGATGTTGTTGAGCTGCACGGTCATCGGATAGGAGTCGGGCGTCGTGTAGATGACGCCGAACAGGAAGTCGTTCCAGATCCCGGTGATCTGGATGATCATGGCGACGACGAAGATCGGCAGCGACATCGGCATCATGATCTTGAAGTAGATGCCCCAGAAGCCGGCGCCGTCGACCCGGCCGGCCTTGAACAGCTCCTCCGGAATGGACGCGAAGTAGTTGCGGAAGAGGAGGGTCAGGATCGGCATGCCGAAGATCGTGTGCACGATGACGAGCCCCGACAGCCTGCCGTAGAGGCCGATCTCGCGCAGCACGATGACGATCGGGTAGATCATCACCTGGTAGGGGATGAACGCGCCGACGATGAGGATCGTGAAGAAGACGTTCGCGCCCCTGAAGCGCCAGTTGGCCAGCGCGTAGCCGTTCACCGACGCGATCGCGATCGACAGGAACACCGACGGCACCGTGATGCGGACGGAGTTCCAGAAGCCGCGGCTCAGCCCGTCGCAGTCGAGGCCGGTGCAGGCGGTCGCCCAGGCCCTGACCCACGGCTCGAACGTGATCTTCATCGGCGGGGAGAAGATGTTGCCGACGCGCACCTCGGGCATGCCCTTGAGCGACGTCACCACCATGACGTAGAGCGGCACGAGGTAGTAGAGCGCGAGGACGATCAGCGTCCCGTACAGGAAGATGTTGCGCCGCGACAGCGTAGGGCGGGGCCTGGGCCCGCGCGGCCCGGCGACGGTGCGCGAGGCGTCAGCCACGGCGCTTCCTCCCGAACTGGAAGTAGGCCCACGGCACGACCACGATGATGACGGGGATCAGCATCATGGTGGAGGCGGCGAAGCCCTGGCCCAGGTTCTGGGCCAGGAACATGTAGTCGTAGACGTACTTGGCCGGCACCTCGGAGGAGATGCCCGGGCCGCCGCTGGTCTGGGCGACGACGAGGTCGTAGACCCGCACGATGCCGCTGGCGATGAGCACCACGGTGGTGACGAAGACCGGCCGCAACATCGGGATGACGATGAAGACGTACGTCTTCCACATCGGGATCCCGTCGACCCGCGCCGCCTTCCAGATGTCCTCGTCGATGCCGCGCAGGCCGGCCAGCATGATGCACATGACCAGGCCGGTCCCCTGCCACAGCCCGGCGATGAGGACGCCGTAGATGACGATGTCGGGGTTGTAGAGCGGATTGAACGTGAAGCTCTCCCACCCCAGGCTGCGCACGATGGCCTGGACCCCGAAGCTCGGGTTGAGGATCCACTGCCAGATGAGCCCGGTGACGATGAACGAGAGCGCGAAGGGATAGAGGAAGATGGTGCGGAACGTGTTCTCGAAGCGGATCTTGCGGTCCAGCAGGGCCGCCAGCAGGAAGCCGATGACGAACTGGAAGACCAGAGACAGCACGCCGTAGATCGCCAGGTTCTCGATGGCGACCTTCCAGCGCGGCGTCTCCCACAGGCGGTCGTACTGCTGGAGGCCGACGAGGGTCAGCCGCGGCAGGAGCTTCGAGCTGGTGAAGGAGTAGACGATGGTCCACGCCGTGCCGCCGACGAAGATGACCAGCGCGGTCAGGATCATCGGGACCGACGCAACCTTGGCGTTGAGGTTGCGCAGGATCCGCGGACGTCTGTGCGGACGATCGGTCATTCGATCATGCGGGGGATGGCACGGACGCGCGCGGTGCGCTCCGGCGCCGCTGGGGGCGGGGCCGGAACGCAGCGCGGGCGGCAGCTCTCACTTCGCCTTGGCGACGAGGTCCGCGAAGCGCTTCTGCGCCTGCGCGGGCGTCATCTTCGGCGTCTTGAAGAACTCGGAGAACAGATCGTTGATCTGGGTGTTCGAGTCCGGCGACATCAGCTGGTCGGGCGCCTGGATGACGGCCCCCTTGGCCAGGATCGCGAGGCCCTTCTTCATGCAGTCGTCGGCGGCGTTCAGATCGACGTCGCCGCGCACCGGCAGCGAGCCCTTCTTGAGGTTGAAGGCGACCTGCGTCTCCTTGGACAGCATCACCGAGGCCAGCGTCTCCTGCGCCTTGGACTTCGCCTCGTCCTGCAGCTTGGGGAAGTAGAACGCGTCGCCGCCGGTCTGGATGACCTCGTGCACGCCGAGGCCGGGGAGGCAGGTGTAGTCCTTGCCCGCGACCTGTCCCGCCACCTGGAACTCGCCGCGCGCCCAGTCGCCCATGATCTGACCGCCGGCCTCGCCCTTGATGACCATGCTGGTCGCCTGGTTCCATTCCTGCGCGGTGGACTTGGCCGACAGCTTGCGCGCCATGTCGGCGGCGGCGAACACCTTGGCCATCTCCGGACCGGCGGCGAAGGCCTTGTCCTTCTCGCCGAACACCTTGTTGTAGGCCTCCGGACCGGCGATCGCGACCAGCAGGACCTGGAAGGTGAGCGTGGTCTGCCACGACTGCTGGCCCTGGGCCAGCGGGACCTTGCCGGCCTTCTCGAGCGCCGGCGCCGCCTTCACGAACTCGTCCCAGTTGGTGGGCACGGGCACGCCGGCGTCCTGGAACGCCTTGTTGGACAGCCACAGCCACTGCTGCGAGTGGATGTTGACCGGGACGCAGTAGATCTTGCCGTCGAGCGTGCAGCTATCGAGCAGGCTGGACGGCTTGATGATGTTCTTCCAGTGCTCCTTGGTGGCGAGATCGGTGAGGTCGCGCATGAGGCCGGCCTGCACCAGCTCCTCGGCCTGCTTGCCGTGGTTGAACTGCGTGGCGCCCATCGGCTTGCCGCCGGTGATGCGGCTGATCATGACCGGTCGCGCGACGTCGCCCGAGCCGGCGATGGCGCCGTCGACCCAGTGGTTCCCGGTCGCGTCGAAGGCCTTCGCGAACTCGGCGACCGCGGCGGCCTCGCCGCCCGAGGTCCACCAGTGTGTGACTTCCAGATCAACGCCGCCGCTCTTGCCGCTCTCTTCGGTCTTGCCGGCCTCTGCGGTGTTTCCGCCCTCCGTGGTCTTGCCCATCTCTGCGCTCTTGTCGCTCTCGGCGCTCTTCTCGCTCTTCTTCTTGCCGCACCCCGCGGCGGCGAGGACGACGACCGCAATGGTCGCCAGGGCGATCGTTGCTCTGCGTTCCATTTCGATTCCCTCCTGAAATCTGAAACGTTACAGTTCCGCACGGTAGGCGGATTCACGCAGCTACGCAAGCAATGTCCAGCGACGGCTTCTGAGAGCGTGCACGGGAGCGGGCAGGGGAGGGGGATTCCGGAACCTGTAACGTTTCAACATTGAATTCGACGTCGGTTCATGTACACACTGCCGCCGCACAGGCGTCGTCTCCGGTGGGCACGACCGCCAGGCGGAGATATGGACAAGCCGCAGCTCCCGCGCGCCGGGGTGCCGCCAACCGCGGCGGACGGCCGGCCGACCCTGAAGACGATCGCCTTCATGACCGGGCTCGGCGTCACGACCGTGTCGCGCGCGCTGAAGGACGCGCCGGAGATCGGCGAGGAGACCCGCCGCCGCGTGCAGCTGGTCGCCAGGCAGGTCGGCTACCGGCCCAACCGCGCCGGCGTCCGGCTCAGGACCGGCAAGACCAACGTCATCAGCCTGGTGCTCGACATGGAGGGGCACATCGGCGGCTTCGTGTCCGACCTCATCTACGGCATCTCCGAGCAGCTGGCGCAGACTCCCTATCATCTGATCGTCACTCCCTACTCGCGCACCAACGACCCGCTCGAGCCGGTGCGCTACGTGGTCGAGACCGCATCGGCCGACGGCCTCATCATCTCGCGCACGGAGCCCAACGACCGGCGGGTGCGCTACATGCGAGAGCGCGACTTTCCGTTCGTCACCCACGGGCGAACCGACATGGGGCTCGAGCATCCGTTCCACGACTTCGACAACCACGCCTTCGCAGCCGAGGCGGTGCGCAAGCTGGCGGCGCTCGGCCGGCGGCGGCTCGCGCTGCTGGGCCCGCCGTCGACGCTCAGCTACCACTACCACATGCGCGACGGCTTCTCGGACACTCTGGCCGAGCTCGGCCTCGCCGAGGTGCCTTTCCACGGCCCCACCGTCGACCATGCGCCCGATCAGATCAGAGCGCGCACCATGCAGATCATGCAGCGCGGCGACCGGCCCGACGGAATCATCAGCGGCGCCGACGGGGCGACCCTCGCGCTGGTCGCCGGGATCGAGGACGCGGGCCTGTCGCTCGGCGACGACGTCGACATCGTTTCCAAGCAGTCGTCGAACATGCTGCACCTGTTCCGGCCGCGGCTCCTCGTGGTCGACGAGGACTTCCGCCTCGCCGGCCGCGAGCTGGCGCGGTCGGTGATGGGCTGCATCGCCGGCGCTCCGCCCGACTCGCTGCAGAGCCTGAGCCGCCCCGGTCCGGTCGTCTCGCATCACCGGTAGCCATCGGTCAGACGGACGACCGGCTGATTGGCATGAGCCCGACCGCGGGCTAAGATGCAGCTGCTCCTGATCGTCTGCGTCCGCGATCTCAGGCGCGCTGATGGCTCAGACTCCGTCCAGAGCCGGCATGACGCCCAAGAAGAACAAGAAGCTGGCGACCCGCACGAGCCCGCACGGTCGTTCCGGCAAATCGGGATCGCGCTCGCGCACCTCCGGTGACGGAGCAGGCGACCGCGCTGAACCGGGCGCGGGATCGGATCACGAAACCGTCGCCCCCGCGGGAGCTTTCCCGATCGTCGGTGTCGGCGCCTCGGCGGGCGGGCTGGAGGCGTTCACACAGCTCCTCACCCACCTGCCGCTCGACACCGGCATGGGCTTCGTGCTGGTGCAGCACCTCGACCCGGAGCACGAGAGCGCGCTGACCCAGATCCTCGCCCGCGCCACCAGGTTGCCGGTCGTGGAGATCGCGAACGGCACGCCGGTCGAGCCCGACCGGGTCCACGTCATTCCGCGCGACTCGACCCTGCGCATCGAGAAGGGCGTCCTCCGGCTGGAGTCGCGCCAGAGGACGCGCACGCCCCACCGGCCCATCGACATCTTCTTCGAGTCGCTGTCGCGCGACGTGGGCGACCGCGCCATCGGCGTCGTGCTCTCGGGCACGGCCTCGGACGGCACGCTGGGTCTGGAGGCGATCAAGGCCGAGGGTGGGATCACGTTCGCGCAGGACGATTCCGCCAAGCACGACTCCATGCCGCGAAGCGCCATGGCTGCGGGCTGCGTGGACATGGTGCTCTCGCCGGCCGACATCGCCCACGAGCTGGCACGGATCGCCAGGCATCCGTACGCCGCCGGGCGGTCGCTCGATCTCTCCGTCACCGCCGGACAGGACGGAGCGGACGACGACGGCCTCGCCGACCTTCGCGGCGAGGAGGATCGCGCGGCGGCGACCGCGCACGAGGACGACGGCTCGCCGCTGCCGTCGGGCGGTCCGCCGGCGGCGAAGCGCCGCGCGAGGAATGCGAGGGAGAAGCCCGCGACGCCGAGCGGCCGGGACGAGCGCCCCGGAGCCTCACACCGGCGTCTCACCAGAGGGGCGAGGCGGGAACGCGGCGCGGAGGGCGGCTACAAGAAGATCCTCCTCCTCCTCCACGACCATTCAGGAGTGGACTTCTCGCTCTACAAGAGCAAGACCATCCAGCGGCGCATCGGCCGGCGCATCATCCTCACCAGGCACGACTCGGTGGACGACTACGCCGCGTTTCTGCGCGGCAACGGAAAGGAGCTCGACGCGCTCTACTCCGACGTCCTCATCAGCGTGACGAGCTTCTTCCGCAACCCCGAGGCGTTCGACGCGTTCAAGGGCGAGGTCCTGCCGTCGCTCCTCGAAAAGCGCACGGACGAGCCGGTTCGCTGCTGGGTGCTGGGCTGCTCCACCGGCCAGGAGGCCTACTCCATCGCCATGTCGTTCGTGGAGGCGACGGACGCGGCGCCGCGCGCCCGCCCGCTGCAGGTCTTCGCCACCGACCTCAACGACGCGCTGCTCGACAAGGCCCGCCATGGCCTCTACGCGAGGAGCCTGGTCGGCGAGATCACGCCGGAGCGCCTGCGGCGTTTCTTCGTCGAGGAGGACGGCGGTTACCGGATCATCAAGTCACTGCGCGACATGGTGGTGTTCGCCCGACAGAACGTCATCGTCGATCCGCCGTTCTCGCGCATGGACATCGTCAGCTGCCGGAACGTGCTCATCTACCTCGAGCCGAGCCTGCAGAAGAGAGTACTGCCCACGTTCCACTACGCGCTCCGGCCCGGCGGAGTTCTGCTCCTGGGCGCCTCCGAGTCCATCGGCGAGTTCACCGATCTGTTCGAACCGCTGGACAAGAAGCACAAGATCTACATCAGGAGGCCAGGCCCGACCCCGCCGCTTCACCTGTCGGTCACCAGGGTCCCGGGCGACTACGGCCGGATCCCGGCGCGTCCGGTCCCCGGGCCAGAGACAGAGGCGCATGCGGCGCTGCGCGTGGAGCTCGACGCCCAGCGCGAGGCCGACCGCATCACCATCAGCCGGTTTGCTGTGCCCGGCGTGCTGGTCTCCTCCGACCTGCGGATCGTCCAGTTCAGGGGTCCGACCGGCCCGTATCTCGAGCCGCCCACCGGCAAGGCGAGCTTCGACGTCCTGAAGATGGTGCGGGAGGGCTTGATGCTGCCGCTGCGCGCCGCCATCGAGCGGGCCAGGAAGGAGCAGAAGCCGGTCCGGCGGGAGAACGTCCGGGTCGTGCGCGACGGCCAGACCCGCCCGGTCAACCTGGAGGTGATCCCGCTCAAGCACGTGCGCGAGCGCGCCTACCTGATCCTGTTCGAGGAGGGCACGAAGGCGGGCCGCACCCCCGCGGCGCGCAAGCAGCCGGGACCGCCGCGGCTCGGCAAGAAGCAGCGGGAGGGCCGCATCTCCGAGCTCGAGGCCGACCTGACCGAGACCCGCGAATACTTCCAGTCCATGCAGGAGCAGCACGAGGCGGCCAACGAGGAGCTGCAGGCCGCGAACGAGGAGGTGCAGTCGGCCAACGAGGAGCTGCAGAGCCTCAACGAGGAGCTGGAGACCTCCAAGGAAGAGCTGGAATCGGCCAACGAGGAGCTGACCACCGTCAACGAGGAGATGAACAGCCGCAACGCCGAGCTGGGCCGGCTCAACAACGACCTCATCAACCTGCAGACCTCGACCCGGCTCTCCGTCGTGGTGCTGGGACGCGACCTGACCATCCGGCGCTTCAGCCGCGAGGCCCAGAAGCAGTTCGACCTGTTCGCGACCGACGTGGGGCGCCCGATACGCGAGATCCGGCACAGCCTCGTGAACGTCGCCCCCGCCGCTGCCAGCCGGGTCGGCTCCGCTCCGCTCGAGTCCCGCGTCGACCTGAGCGCGATCGCCACCGAGGTCATCACGAGCCTCCACGAGGTGGAGCGCGAGGTCAGGGACGAAGCGTCGGGCTGGTACTCGGTGCGGGTGCGGCCATACTTGACCCTCGAGGGCCAGGTGGATGGCGCGGTGATGGTGCTGGTCGCCATCGACGCCCAGAAGCGCAGCGAGGAGGTGGTCGCCGCCGCCCGCGACTACGCCGAGAACATCGTCGCGAGCGTGCCCCAGCCGCTGCTGGTGCTCGACGGCGAGCTGCGCGTCGAGAGCGCCAACAGCACCTTTTATCGGGTCTTCCGCACCTCGGCGGTGAAGACGATCGGCCGATCGATCTACCAGCTCGGCAACCGCCAGTGGGACATCCCGCGCCTGCGCGAGCTGCTCGAGGAGATCCTGCCCCGCAGCACGACCATCGAGGACTTCGAGGTCGAGCAACATTTCGAGGACATCGGCAGCAAGACCATGCTGCTCGACGCGCGACGGCTGGTGAACCCGGAGCGGACCGGCGAGCGGATCTTGCTGGCCATCGAGGACATCACCGAGCGCAAGGCCGCGCAGCAGGCGATGACGCGCCTGGCCGCGCTGGTCACGTCCTCCCGCGATGCCATCATCAGCAAGGACACGGAGAGCGTCATCACCAGCTGGAATCCCGGCGCCGAGCGTCTCTTCGGCTACTCGGCCGAGGAAGCCATCGGAAGATCGGTCGACCTGATCATTCCCGAGGACCACCGCGATCTGGAGCCGGCGATCCTCGAGCGGATCCTGCGCAGCGAATCGGTCGAGAACCACGAGACCGTGCGCCGGCGCAAGGACGGCGGTCGCATCGACGTCTCGCTGACCGTCTCGCCGCTCAAGGACGCCGCCGGCCGCGTCGTCGGGGCGTCGGCGATCGCCCGGGACATCACCGAGCAGAAGAGAGCGGAACAGGCGCTGGAGCGGTGGGCGCACATCTTTCGTCGAGCCGGGTGGCCGGTCGCCATCATCGACGGCGTGGACGACAGCTTCCGTGACGTGAACCCGGCGTTCGCCGCGCTGCACGGCTTCGCGGCCGACGAGCTCCTCGGCAAGCCGCTGTCGGACGTCCTGGCCCCGGAATCGCGCGCCGAGCTCGCGGATCACATTCGCACCGTCGACGAGGTGGGGGATCACGTCTACGAGGCCATTCACGTGCGCAGGGACGGGACCCGGTTCCCCTGCCTGATTCACGTGACCGCGTTCAAGGGCGACGGCGGACGGGTGGTCTATCGGGCCGCCACGTTCCAGGACCTGAGCGAACGGCGGGAAGCCGAGGAGGCGCGGCGCGCGAGCGAGGAGCGCTTCCGCATGCTCGCCGACAACATGTCTCAGTTCGCCTGGACCGCCGACGCGAAGGGATGGATCTACTGGTACAACCAGCGCTGGTACGACTACACCGGGACCACGCTCGACGAGGTGCAGGGCTGGGGCTGGAAGATCGTGCACCACCCGGACCACGTCGATCGCGTCGTCGAGCGCATTCAGCGCTCCTGGGACAGCGGCGTGCCGTGGGAGGACACCTTCCCGCTGCGCGGAAAGGACGGCGCGTATCGATGGTTCCTGTCGCGCGCGCGTCCCATCCACGACGAGCAGGGCAACGTGGTCCGCTGGTTCGGCACCCACACCGACGTGACCGAGCAGCGGGAGATGGAGAACCGCATCCGGCAGCAAGCCGAGGAGCTGGCCGGCGAGTCGCGGCGCAAGGACGAGTTCCTTGCCATGCTCAGCCACGAGCTGCGAAACCCCCTGGCTCCGATTCAGTCGGCCCTCCACCTCTTGAAGGCGCACGAGCCCGCCGGCAACCACCCGAGCTCGAAGCAGGCCCACGAGGTCATCCAGCGCCAGGTCGCCAGTCTCACCAAGCTCGTGAACGACCTCCTGGAGGTCTCGCGGGTGTCCAGCGGCCGCATCCACCTCAACCTGAGCGTGGTCGACATGAACGAGGTCATCGGGAACGCGCTCCAGACCGCCGGCCCTCAGTTCGAGGAGCGCAGGCACGTCGTGTCGATCGACCTCTGCTCGGGACCGGCATGGGTCAGCGCCGACCCCATCCGCCTCGAAGAGGTCCTCATCAACCTCTTCAACAACGCCGCCAAGTTCACCCCCGACGGCGGGCGCATCGAGATCCTGTGCGAGCGTCCGCACGAGGACAATGTGGTGAGGGTGACGGTGCGCGACAGCGGCATCGGGATCGACGAGAAGCTGCTGCCCCACATCTATGATCTCTTCAGCCAGGCCGACAGCTCGCTGGCCCGCTCTGCCGGGGGCCTCGGCATCGGACTGTCGCTGGTCCATCGACTGGTCGACCTGCACGGCGGCACCATCCAGGCCCACAGCCCCCCGGTCGATCGGCCTGGCGGGCGAGGCACGGAGTTCGTGGTGACCCTGCCGCTGGCGCTCGCGCCGGACACGCCGGCAACCGCCGAGCAGGACAGCGCGCCCCAGCTGTCGCCGGACGGCATGCGCGTGCTCCTGGTCGATGACAACGTCGACATGGTGACGATGCTGGAGAGCGCCCTCGCGGAGAAGGGCTACTCGGTGAAGAGCGCCCATGACGGCCACTGGGGCCTGCAGGTCGCCCGCGAGTGGCAGCCGGACGTCATCCTGCTCGACATCGGCTTGCCGGGGCTGGACGGGTACGAGATCGCCCGTCGGCTGCGCTCGGACAGCAAGAACTTCGGCCGCGGCGGCTTCCCGGGCAAGCTCATCGCCGTGACCGGCTACGGCCGGGATGGCGACAGCGATCGGGCCCGCGAGGCAGGCTTCGACGCCCACCTGGTCAAGCCCTACGCGCTGGCCGAGCTCGAGGGCTTGATGCGGTCCCCGGCGCGGTAGCGGCGGCACGCCTCGCCGCGGTCCACCACGGCCGCTCGTCGCCGCCGCCTCGCGATCCGGGGCGCGACGGGGAATTTCGCCCCACGAGGCGAGGCTCGCGCCGCTCGTGGGTCGTTTTGACCCACCGGGGACGGCCGGATCCGCAGCTTGCGCAGCTCGCGGTCGTCTCGACTCGCCCGTCTCGCGCTCTCCGCCCGGTCGACATCGGCGGCACATCCGATGCAGTCGCCGGGTGCCATGCCCACGACCTGGCGGGCCTGGGGACCGATCGTGTTCGCCTCTCTGGTCTCGCTGGCGGCCGGATGCCGGCGCGACGCCCCGGCCGGCGCATCGGTCGCGCGCGCGGCCGGGTCGCGCGGGCAGCGCGCCGCCGTGCCGGTGGTCGCGGTCGCCGCCCGCCGCGGCGATCAGCCGGAGTACCTCGACGGTCTCGGCACCGTCACGGCCTCCAACACCACGACCGTTCGCGCGCGGGTCGACGGCCCGCTGACCCGGATCGCCTTCCGCGAGGGGCAGACGGTGCATGCCGGCGATCTGCTCGCCGTGGTCGACTGGCGCACCTATGCCGCGCAGCTCGCGCAGGCGCGCGCTCAGCTGGCCAGGGACGAGGCCTCGCTGGGCAGCGCGAAGGCGGATCTGGCCCACTACGAGGCGGCGCGCGAGGCGCTTCCGGTCCAGCAGATCGAGCACGGCCGGGCGGCGGTGGCCGAGGCGCAGGCCACGATCGGCGTCGACCGGGCCCAGATCACCTCGCTCGAGCTCACCCTCGACTTCTGCGACATCCGGGCGCCGATCGACGGCGTGATCGGCCTCCGCCTGGTCGACGTCGGCAACATCGTGCACGCCGCCGACGCCACCGGCATCGCGGTCGTCACCCAGGTGCAGCCGATCACCGTGGTGTTCGCGCTGCCCCAGGGTCAGCTGCCGGCGGTGCAGGCCGCGCGCCGCGCCGGCGCGGTCGTCGCCGACGTCTACGACCGCACCCTCGGCCACCGGCTCGGCTCCGGGCAGCTCCTGGCGGTCGACAATCAGATCGACACGGGCACCGGCACGGCGCGCCTCAAGGCCGAGCTCGACAACCGCGACGGCGCGCTGTTCCCGAACCAGTTCGTCAATGTCCGCCTGCTCGTGGCCACCGCGAAGGGCGTGGTGCTGGTGCCCACCGCCGCCGTCCAGCCCAGCCCGCTCGGCAAGATCGTCTACGTGGTCGGGGCGGATCACACGGTCTCGGTGCGCGCCGTCGAGATCGGACCCGCGGAGGGA
>Ga0126377_10000927_pt1 | contig 18754 bp, 21 predicted proteins | sample PanSoiMetPlot_22_FD_92647 | JGI IMG/M metagenome (GOLD analysis project Ga0126377, IMG submission 92647) | Tropical forest soil microbial communities from Panama - MetaG Plot_22 | ecosystem: Environmental > Terrestrial > Soil > Tropical forest > Bulk soil | place: Panama | collected 2016-02-17 | reverse complement strand
GTCGAGATTGGCGCCACATATCCGCTACGCGATGCGGCCGCCGCGCACCGCGACATCGAGAGCCGCAAGGTCGCGGGCTCCGCGTTGCTGCTGCCGTGACAACCTCAGCGCGTCGGCTTGAGATCGAGCGCTTTGGCGATGGTGGCGATATGGGCACGCTGACGGACCATGATCTCGGCGAACTCCTTCGCGCCGCCGCGCGTCGGCGTCTGCGCCGTGGCGTTGAGCTTGGCGTCGATATCCTTGTCGTCCGCCACCGCGACGATATCGGCGCCGATCTTTTCTCGCAGCTCTGCTGACACCGCCGGGCTGCCGAACAGGCCGACCAGGCCTTCCATTTCCAGGGCCGGGAAGCCTGCCTCGGCCGCGGTCGGAATATCGGGCAGGCTCGGCGCGCGTTTGCGTCCCATCTGCGCCAGGACCTTGATCCGGCCCGCCTCCCGCTGCGGCCGCTGGATCGCATAGGAGGAGGAATAGACCTGCAGGCGGCCTTCGGAGAGATCGTTCACGGCCTGCACGATGTCGCGATAGGGCACCCTGGCGAAGCTCAGCCCCGCCTGCACCGCGAAGTAGTCGAACGCGAGCTCGGTGATGCCGGGAACGGCGGCCGAGTTGAACTTGCCGGCCTCGGCGCGCGCACGCTTGACGAACTCGGCAAGGTCGGCGACGCCCAGCGATGCCGGCACGCCGACCGACAGCACCGTGGCGGAGAAGCTCGCGATCGGCAGAATGTCGTCCGGGTTATAGGGCAGCTTCTGGTATTGATACGGGTGGACGATGAAGTTGCCGCTCGGGCCCCACAGGAAGGTGTGATCGTCGTTGGCGGACAGCATGGCCTGGATCGCGATGATGCTGTCGCCGCCGGGCCGGTTGTCGATCACGACCGGCTTGCCCCAGCGCGCCGACAGCTTCTCCTGGATCAGGCGCGCGCCGATATCGGCGCCCGCACCAGGGCCGAACGGAATGATGAGTTTCACGGGGCGCTGGGGCCAGGCGGGGGCCTGCGCATGCGCCGGCAGGGCAGGGACGATGGAGAAGGCGACGACGAGGGCCGCCACGAAGCGTTTCCACATGCTCATTCTTGTTCCTCGTAACGCGACAACAGGTCGGGGAACGCTAGCCAGTCCGCTGCGGCAGCGCAACGCTCACTGCGCGGGCTTCTTGTCGCTGGCCTGATGGATCGCCGCGATCCTGTTGCGCTGTTCCTCGATGGCCGCGGCGAACTCATCCGGCGTGCCGATGCGTGGGACGGTGCCAACGCCGATCACGCGGGCGCGGACTGCCGGGTCGGCAATGATCGTGCGCACGTCGGCGGAGATGCGATCGCGGATCTGCGCCGGCATGTCGCGCCAGCCGTAGATGCCGGAGACGCCGTCGAACGTGAGGTCGGGATATCCTGCCTCGGCGGCGGTCGGAACCTCCGGCGCCTGCGGCGAGCGCTCGCGGTTGGTGACGAACAGCAGCTTCGCGGTGCCGGCACGGTGATGCGGCACCAGCGTCGGCACGCCGGTGCCGGCGACGTGCAGCCGTCCCTGGTTCAGGTCCTGATACGCCGGCGCGAAGTCGCGGTAACCCACCTGCACCATCTCGATGCCGGCGCTCTTCTGCAATGCCAGCAGCACGTAATAGGGCAGGCCCGGCGTCGCCGCCCAGTTGAGCTTGCGGGGCTCGGCCTTCGCAGCCTTCACCAGGTCGGCGAGCGTATCGATCTGCAAGGTGGCGCTGGCGGAGACGCCGAGAAAATTGTCGATCACCGGCACGAGCGGGACGATCTCTTTCGGATCGTAAGGCAGCTTCTCGTGCAGCAGGTGATTGAAGGTGACAATGCCGCCGAACGAGAACAGGAAGGTGTGGTTGTCACGCGCCGTGAGAAAAGCCGTGACCGCAGGGATGCCGTCGGCGCCCTGGCGGTTCTCCACCACGACCGGCTGGCCCCAGCGCTCGGTCAGCCGCTCCGCAACCAGCCGCGCGGTCAGGTCCATGCCGCTGCCGGGCGGCAGCGGGACGATGAAGCGGACCGTCTTCTGCGGCCAAGCCTGCGCCTGAGCCTGCACTTGGGCCTGCGCGAGCGCCGGCGCGGATGCGAGCACGAGACCGGCGGCAAGGGCATTTCGTATCAGCGTACGCATGGGACTCAATCTACTTGAAATCACTGAAACGGACAGCGACGCCGCCGATCGGGTCGACTTCGAACGCGATGTCGTCCTCGCCCCGTTCGAGTATCAGCGGCGGCACCACCGAGCCGGTGATGATGATCTCGCCCGCGCGCAAGCGCTCGCCGAACGCCGCCAGCACGTCGGCGACATGGCGCACGATGCCGACCCATTGTCCGGTATTGGCCTGCGGATCGGTGGTGCGCGCGGTCTCCTTGCCACGGCGGATGATGCGGCACGTCAGCCCGTCGGCTTGCGCACCGGCGCGTGCCGGGACGGTGCCGCCGAGCACCACGTGGCGCTGGTAGATATTGTCGCCGAGAATCCGCTCGGGGTCCTCGGGCGGCGCGGTGATGTCCACGATCTCGATCGCCGGCGAGATGCCGGCAATCGCGGCCCTGGCGGCGTCCGGGTCGGCGCCGGCGGGAACGTCGCTGCCGACATGGACGGCGATCTCGGGCTCGGCCACCGGCTTCGACCAGCGGGCGAAGGAGACGCTGCCGCCGGACTTGATGCGCGCATTCTCGGTCAGGAAGCCGACCAGCGGGCCGCTGATCTTGAGGAGCTCGAGCATCGCCGGCGCGCCGAAACCGACTTTCCAGCCGAGCGCCTTGTCGCCGTCACTGAGATGCAGGCGCCGCGCCTCCAGCTGCGCCTGCATGCCGCGCACGACCCGCGGGTCGTCCCATAGCTGCATGTCGCTCACTCCTAATGGCTCGTCGGATCGACTTCGTAGCCCGATGCCTCGATCGAGCCGGCGCCCATCCAGCCCCACACCAGCACGACGTCCTCGTTGGAAGTATTGTTGAAGCCGTGCCAGCAGCCGCGCGGCGAATAGACTACGTCGCCTTCGCCCGACGGCTCCTCGCCAAGGTCGCTGTAGATGTGGCCACGACCCTTGATCACGATGAAGAACTCGTCGCAATTGCGGTGCAGATGGCGCTCGTGGCGCGCGCCGGGCTTGAGCACGGTCCAGCCCACCACGTGGTCGGCGCCGGCGGTTTTCTTGTCGATCAGGAACTGCACCTGCATGTCGACCCATCCGTCCTCGCGCGGCAGGCCCTCGACCTTCGGCACGTTGCGGATGTTGGTGCGGTACATTGCCGGGCCGCCCTTGGCGGGCGGCGGCGTCTTGCCGCCGTCGTTCATCTTGGCTGCCGTGCGCTTCACGGCTTTCGCCAAGGCGGCGCCAATCTTCTCGGCTTTCGATGTCATGATTGTCCTCCCAGGCGTCGATAGACCTCGTGCGCAGTGACGAAATCGCGGTGATCGATGCCGAGCCCGCGACAGGCGTTCATCATTTCGTTTGCCGCCGCCGCCAGCGGCACCGGGCTGCCGAGCTTGCGGCCGAGCTCGAGCGCGAGCAGCATGTCCTTCTGCTGTAGCGTGACGTCGGCAAGCGGAACAGCCGGCATTTTTCCTTCCAGGATGAAGGGTCCGCGATAGCCCAGTACCGGCGAGGCGGCAACGCTCTTGAGCACCGCGTCGACCGCGATCTCGCGCGCAACGCCACCCTTTTCGGCGAGCGCGATCGCCTCGCCGAAGGCGATCACCTCGACCATGAGCAGGAGATTGACCGCGATCTTCATCTGCACCGCAAGCCCGCTGCCGCCGATATAGGTCACCTTGGGACCGATCGCGCGCAACACCGGCTCGATTCGCTCGAACGCCGCCTTGTCGCCACCAACCATCAGCGAGGCATTGCCCTGCGCCAGCGTGACCGGGCTCCCGGAGATCGGGGCGTCGAGCATCGCCAAGCCCTTCTGCGCGAACTCCGCCGAGATCGCGCGGCTCGCCTCCGGCGAAATCGTGCTCATATCCACGTAGATGCCGCCGGGCTTCAGTCCGGCAATGATGCCGTCAGCCCCGAGCGCGACCGCCCGCACCGCGGCGGCGTCGGTCACGATCGAGAACACGATCTCGGAGGCGGCGGCCACCTCACGCGGCGTCGCCGCAAAACGCATGCCGGCCTTGATCAGGGGCTCGGCCTTGTCCTTGCTGCGGTTGTAGCCCGTCACCGCGTGGCCCGCGGCCATCAGGCGCGGGACGATCCCCACGCCCATGGCTCCGAGCCCGACGAAGCCGATGTTCATCGCCACAACTCCTTGCTGGCGAGCCGAGCGCCCTTCGCCAGGCTCTCGAACTTCGCCCACATGACCGAAGGATGAACGCGCTGGATGCCCTCGGCTTGCGCGAAGCCGCAATCGGTGCCGGCGATCACGTTCTCACGCCCGACCAGGCGCGCGAAGTTGACGATGCGGTCGGCCACCAGCCGCGGATGCTCGACTGTGACGGTGTGGTGCGTCACCACCCCCGGTATCAGGATCTTGCCGTCGGGCAGTTTGACCTTCTCCCACACCCGCCACTCGTGCTCGTGCCGCACATTGGCGGCCTCGATTGAATAGGCGCCGGCATGCACCTTGAGGATCAAGTCTACGATATCCTCGAGCGCCGCGTCGGCGACGTGCGGCACGTGCCAGCTGCCGAAGCAGACGTGATAGCGGATGCGGTCCTCCGGGATGCCACGCAAGGCGCGATTGGTCGCCTCGATGCGCAGTTCCGCCCATTCGCGATAGCGCTGCGGGCTCTGTTGCACGAGGTGGTCGTACATGTTGGCGAGCACGGCGTCGTCGACCTGCAGCACGAGGCCGGCGTTGACGATCGCAAGATACTCCTCGCGCAAGGCATCGGCGATCGCGAACACGTAGTCGGTTTCGTTCCGGTAATACTCGTCCTCGGCGTCATAGCCGACGCTTGCCGGCGCCACCGCGGTAAAGAAGGCCTCGGTCACGTCGGCGGATTTGGCCGCCGCGGTCAGGTTGCGGACGTCCCGCTCAATGCTTTCGTGGTCACGATAGGCGATCGGACCGACACAGGCATGGCCGGGCGTGCCGGTCACCCCGCGCGGGAACTCCTTGGCCATGAAGTCGGCGAAGCGGATGCGATCGCGGCCGAGCCACACCGCCGGATACATCTTGTTCGGCCGCTGCTCGAAGCCGCTCATCCGCCCCAGCGCATAGTTGGCCCAGCCCGACTTTCCGAACTCGCCGTCGTTGACCACGTCGATCCCGGCCTTGGCCTGCATGCGCACGACCTCGGCCACCGACTGCTCGAGATGCTTCTCGTAGCGCTGCTGGTCGCCGCCACCCTTTGCGCCGGCGGAAAGGTCCAGCAGTTCCGGCGGCCGGATCAGGCTGCCGACATGGGTGGTGAGGATTCGATGCTCGCTTCGTTTCATTGTTCACCTTGCGTGAGGGAGCGAAATCTCGGTCCAGCCGGATTGCGTTGTCAACCTTCGGCGATACCGTGAAAAGCCGATTGGGGCATGCGCCCACGCGCATGTCCCGGAAAAGTGGGAACCGGTTTTTCCGAAAAGGACATGCGCCGGTCAATGAGTCCAGAGCGCATCCCAATTGGGATGCGCTCTGGGGCTTTGCGCCAGCGCCTCGATGTAGCAGACTGCTGCGCAACGCCGGTGTTGCGGCTTTTCGCAACCGTCACGCGCAGAAGAAAGTCGTGGGAGGTGTGCCATGGGTCTGACCGCCGAGATCGGACGTTTTGTCGCCGACATGTCTCCTGCGCGAGTGCCTCCGGACGCCGTTTCGACCATCAAAACGGGTTTCACCGACTGCGTCGCGGTCATGATCGCGGGCTGGCGTGAGGCGGTAGCAGGCGTGGTGGCCGAGCTTGCCGGCACGGCGCTGCCGGAGCATCCGTTCGCGCCCGCCTGCCTGCGCATGGCGGCGAGCGACCGTGCGATGCTCTACGCGACAGCCGCGCATGTGCTCGATTTCGACGATACCGCGCTCTGCGGCCATCCCAGCGCCGTGCTGGTGCCGGCGATCCTGGCGCGGGCCCAGGAGAGCGGTGCCGACGGAAAGGCCATGATCGCGGCCTATGTCGCCGGCTACGAGGTATGGGCGGAGTTGATCGCGCGCGACAAGGACCAGCATCACCGCAAAGGCTGGCACCCCAGTGCGGTGTTCGGTCCGGTGGCTGCCGCCGCGGCCGCGGCGGTGCTGCGCCGGCTCGACGCGGCGCGGGCGAGCCATGCGGTCGGCATCGCGGCCTCGCTCGCCGGCGGGGTGGTCGCCAATTTCGGATCGATGACCAAGTCGTTCCACCTAGGTCGCGCGGCGCAATCTGGCCTAATCGCGGCGCAACTGGCCGAGCGCGGCATGACCTCCTCGCCCGACGCCATCGAGCACGAGGCCGGGCTGCTGCAGGCGGTCTCGCCGCGCGGCGAGGTCGACCGCACGCGCGCGTCGCGTTTCGGCGAGCATTGGGCGATCCTCGAGATCGGGCTCAATGTGAAGCTCTATCCGATCTGCTACGGCGCGCATCGCATCATCGACGGCATGCTCGATCTGCGCCGCCAGCACGCGCTGGCTGCGGCCGATATCCAATCGATCGCGGTCGAGATCGGCACCACGCAGGCGACCATTCTGCGTAACCACCGCCCGCAGAATTCGCTCGATGCCAAGTTCAGCGCCGAATTCGCGGTCGCCGCCGCCGCGGTCGCCGGCGATGTCGGGCTCGCCGAGGTGAGCGACGCATTCGTCCGGCGCAAGGACGTGCAGGACGTCTTTCCGAAGGTGCAGATATCCACCCGCACCGACCGGTTGCCGGAGGAGCCGGCGCTCGCCGCCTACGATCGCATCGAAGTCCTGCTGCGCGACGGACGCAAGCTGCAATCGGAGCCGATCGCCTATCCGCGCGGCAATTTCAAGCGGCCGGTCGACGTCGATCGGTTGTGGAGCAAGTTCAAGGACTGCACCGCCGACAGCATGGGCGAGCCGCGGGCGCGTGCGCTGTTCGAGCAATTGCAGGGGCTCGATCGGCTTCCCGCGGTCGCAGAGCTCGACCGCCCGGCGGCGCAATACCAGAAAGTCGGCTGAGATGTCGGCAGCGTTGGCGCTGAACGGGCTCGTGGTGGTGGAGATCGGTACCAGCGTTGCGGGACCGTTCGCGGGACAGATCCTCGCCGATCTCGGCGCCGACGTGGTGAAGATCGAGAACCCGCAGGGCGGCGACGATGCCCGCAACTGGGGGCCGCCGTTTGTGCGCGGCGCCGCGCCGGTCTTCAACGCCATCAATCGCAACAAGCGCTCGGCGGCGATCGACCTCAAGGACCAGGCGCAACGCGCGGCGCTGCGCCGGTTCATTTTGGAGGAAGCAGACGTGGTCGTGCAGAACCTGCGGCCGGGCCTGCTCGCCAGCTATGGTCTCGATGCCGCGACGCTGCGCGCCGCCAAGCCCTGGCTGATCTATTGCACGCTCGCGGCCTACGGTGCCGACGGCCCGCTCAAGGACCGGCCCGGCTACGATCCGCTGATGCAGGCCTTCGGCGGGCTGATGAGCCTCACCGGCGAGGACGGCCGCGAGCCCGTACGCACCGGGCCGTCGATCATCGATCAGGGCAGCGCCATGTGGGCGGTGATCGGCATCCTCTCCGCGCTGCACCGGCGCGCCGCCACCGGGGAGGGCTGCGAGGTCGCCACCTCGCTCTACGAGACCGCGCTCGCCTGGACCAACATGCACACGGCGAGCTATCTCGCAAGCAGCCGGGTGCCGCGCCGGATGGGATCGGAGAATTTCGGCATCTGCCCCTACAAGGCGTATCAGGCGCGCGACGGCTGGGTGGTGGTCGCGGCCGGCAACAATAATCTGTTCCAGCGGCTCGCCGACGCGCTCGGCCATCCGGAATGGCCGGCCGATGCCCGCTTCAAGTCCAATCCCGATCGTGTCACCAACCGCGACACATTGAATCCGCTGGTTGCCGCCGCGGTCGCGACCGACACGGTCGCGACCTGGGTCGAGAAGCTCGCTCGGGCCGGCGTGCCCTGCGCGCCGGTGCTCGATCTCGCCCAGGTGATGGCGCATCCGCAGTTTGCGGCGATCGGCATGCTGCAGGACGGCCCCGATGGCACCATGCCTCTGATCGGAACGCCGCTGCAATTCGACGGCGAACGGCCGCCGTTCCGCGCCCATCCACCAGCGCTCGGCGCGGACACTGAGGCGGTGATCCGCGCGCCGCAGCGACGAAAGGCATCGTCGTGAGCGCGGCGGGCGAGGCAGCCGACCTGACTATGGTGCCGGTCGGGCGCGACTATCCCGAGATCCGCGCCGGCGTGCGCGCGATCTGCGCGAAATATCCCGACAAGTATTGGCGCGAGCTCGAGGACAAGGACGAATACGCGGACGCCTTCGTGGCCGAGCTCAGCGCCGCCGGCTATCTCGGCGCGCTGATCCCGGAGCAATACGGTGGCTCCGGCCTGCCGATCCGCGCCGGCTGCGTCATCCTCGAGGAAATCCACGCGTCGGGCTGCAGCGCTGCGCCCTGCCGCGCGCAGATGTACATGATGGGCACGCTGCTGCGGCACGGCAGCGAGGAGCAGAAGCGGCGCTATCTGCCGGGTATCGCCAGCGGCGCGATTCGCTTCCAGGCCTTTGGCGTCACCGAGCCGACCACGGGCTCCGACACCACCCAGCTCAAGACCCGCGCCGTGCGCGAAGGCTCGCACTACGTCGTCAACGGTCAGAAGGTGTGGACGTCGCGCGCGCACAAATCCGATCTGATGCTGCTGCTGGTGCGCACCACGCCGGCCGATCAGGTCAAGCGGCGCTCGGAGGGGCTCTCCGTGCTGCTGGTAGAGATGCGTGACGCGGTCGGCAAGGGGCTCACGCTGCGGCGGCTCGACACCATGGTCAATCACCAGACCAACGAGGTGTTCTTCGACAATCTCAAGGTGCCGGTCGAGAATTTGATCGGCGAGCAGGACCAGGGCTTCCGCTACATTCTCGACGGCATGAACGCGGAGCGCATCTTGGTGTCGGGCGAGTCGCTCGGCGATGCCCGCTATTTCATCGAGCGGGCCTCGTCCTATGCCAAGGAGCGCATCGTGTTCGGCCGCCCGATCGGCCAGAACCAGGCGGTGCAGTTCCCGATCGCGCGCGCCTACGCGGAGTGGAAGGCCGCCGATCTCCTCACCCGCACCGCCGCCACGCTGTTCGACGCCGGCAGACCCTGCGGCGAGGAAGCCAACACCGCCAAGCTGATGGCTTCGGAAGCGGCCTGGCACGCCGCGGAATCCTGCATGCAGACGTTCGGCGGCTTCGCCGCTGCGCGCGAGTTCGGCATCGAGCGCAAATGGCGCGAATGCCGGCTGTCGCAGATCGCGCCGATCTCGACCAACCTGATCCTGGCCTATATCGGCCAGCATGTGCTCGGCATGCCGCGCTCGTATTGAGGAGTAACGCAAAAGGCAAAAAGCTCGCGAAAAGCGGCGGCGGCAAAGGGAGGAAGCGATGAATTGGTTGATCTCCGCACTTGCGCGCGGCGTGGCTGTTGCAATCGCGTTTCTTTGGGCGGTGGATGCGCTCGCCCAGACTTATCCCGCGCGGCCGATCACGGTGGTGGCGCCGTTCCCGCCCGGTGCGTCGGTTGACGCCATGGCGCGCATCACGCGTGACTCCTTGAGCGAAATCCTGGGGCAGCCGATCGTCATCGAGAATCGTACCGGCGCCGGCGGCACCATGGGGGCGAATACGGTCGCCACTGCCGCGCCCGACGGCTACACGCTGCTGATCACGGTGAACGCTCCGATCACCATGAACTCGTTCATGCAGAAGAGCTACCCGTTCGACCCGAAGGCCGCGTTTGCGCCGGTGACGCTCGCGGCCGAAACCTCGCTGCTGCTGGCAGTGCATCCGTCGGTGCCGGCCAAGAACGTGGCCGAGCTCGTCGCTTACGCCAAGACCAGCGCCGCCAAGCTGAACTACGGCAGCGCCGGAGTCGGCTCCGGCCATCACATCACCGGCGAGCTCCTGAAGCAGAAGACCGGCATCGACATCAACCACGTGCCCTATCGCGGCGGTGGACCGGCGATCCAGGACCTGGTTGCCGGCCATATCCAGATCAGCTTCGGCACGCCGCCGTCGGTGCTGCCGCAAGCCGCCAATGGCAATATCCGCATCCTCGCCACCTCCGAGGACAAGCGCTATCCGGATTTACCGGACGTTCCGACCATCGCCGAGACCGTTCCCGGCGTCGCCATCCCGATCACCTGGCTTGGCCTGCTGGCGCCGACCGGCACGCCCAAGCCGATCGTCGACAAGCTCAACGCCGCAATGCTGGCGACGCTCAAGAAGCCGGACGTGATCGCAAAGCTCAAGCAGCAGGGGCTGATGGCGACCGGCGAGGGACCCGACGCGCTCGATGCGAAGATCAAGAGCGAGCTTGCATTCTTCGGCAAGACCATACCGGCGCTCGGCATCCAGGCGGAATAGCAACACCATTGGAGACGGCGGTCATGAAATCCACCGGCCGGATTTTGACCACGCATGTGGGGAGCCTGGTCCGTCCTCCCGCGCTCGTCGCCTTCCTCAAGCAGCAGCAGAACCACGAGCAGTACGATGCCGCAGCGTACGAGGAGTGCCTGCACCGCTCCGTCGCCGAGATTGTGAAGGGACAAACCGACGCCGGCATCGACATTGTCAGCGACGGCGAGTTCGGGAAATCCATCAGTTGGTCGCGTTACGTGCTGGAACGGCTTGCGGGCTTCGAGGAACGTCAGGACAGTACGAACAAGGGCGGCGTGCGGCCCGCCATCGCCGGCAAGGACCGCAAGGACTTCACCGAGTTCTACGACGAATACGAGGCGGCGCAGGGCTTCGCCGGCATGGGCAAGGATGCCGCGCAGCTCGGGACCTGGGTGATCACCGGTCCTATCCGCTATACCGGACAGCCCGCGCTGCAACGCGACATCGCCAATCTCAAAGCGGCGATGAAGCAGGCCGGCGTGAAGCAGGGCTTCCTTCCGGTGGTCGCTCCGGCGAGCGTGGTGCCGGCGCGCAAGGACGAGCACTACCGCAACGAGGAGGAAGCGCTGTTCGCGATCGCGGAAGCATTGCGCGAGGAATACAAGACGATCGTCGACGCCGGCCTGACGGTGCAGGTCGATGACGCCTATCTCGCAAGCTTCTACGACGTGATGGTGCCGCCGCGCTCGCTCGCCGACTTCCGGAAATGGGCGGCGGTCCGCGTCGAGGCCGTGAACCACGCTTTGAAAGGCATCCCCGAGGAGCAGTCGCGTTATCACCTGTGCTGGGGCAGCTGGAACGGTCCGCACACCAACGACGTCGCGCTCAAGGACATCATCGACCTGGTGCTGAAAATTCGCGTCGGCGGCTATTCGCTCGAAATGGCGAACCCGCGCCACGAGCACGAATGGCGCGTCTGGGAGAAGGTCAAATTGCCGAAGGGCAGGGTGCTGCTACCTGGCCTGGTCAGCCACTCCACCAATGTCGTCGAGCATCCCGAGCTGGTGGCCGAGCGCATCGTCCGGCTGGCGAAACTGGTGGGGCGGGAGAATGTGATCGCCAGCACCGATTGCGGCTTCGCGCAGGGCCCGTTCACGCGGCGGGTGCATCCCTCGATCATGTGGGCCAAGCTGCGCGCGGTCGCCGAAGGCGCGCGGCTGGCGACGCGCGAGCTCTGGTGCGGCCCGGCGAAGGGCCGCAAGGCCGCGGCGGCAAAGCGCAAGCGTGCGCCGGCGCGAGCGCGGCGGAAGAGGGCGGCAGCCTGAGCTGAGCCGTGGGTGCCGACCAGATGTAGACTCGCACCTCGATGCAGCCCTCGCTAAGAAGTTTAAGCTGAAGCAGCGCCACTACGCAGATCGAACTCCGGCAAATTATCCGTGCCTCTCGCTCCGATCGAAGAAGCGCGGAAGCATGCGCGCAATTCTCAAAGATCCTTCGACCGAAGCCAAATTCTTCCTGATTGCCTGTTCAAGCGGAAGCTTTGCTGAGATGATCGGGAGAAACGTGTCGAAGGTCGTCTCGATCGTGGCGCTTCCCGGTCCATCGCTCCGGGTAATCGTGGTCCCGGCTTCGCCGCCTTCAATCAGAAAACTCGCGATCTTTGCCTTATGTTTGAGGCGCAGAACGATCTTGTGGGGCGGTGTCGGCGTGCGTCGCGCGCTGGCATCGAGCGCGAGCAGTCCCCAGTCCGGTTCGAATTCGTCATCCGGGCGCATCGGAAAGATGAAATGCCCGCCCCAGCGGATCAGCTCTCGGATGGCGGGCTTGAGACCAAGCCCGATTGGTGTCAGTTCGTAAACCTGCGCATTGAATGGCGGCGGCAATGTCACACGTTGCACCACGCCGCTCTCGATCAAGGCGTTGAGTCGCGTCGTCAGCACGGTGGGGCTGACGCCGGATAGACGATCGCTCAGATCGCTGAAACGCTTCTGACCGAGCAGGAGCTCGCGGATAATCAACAGGGTCCAGCGTTCGCCCAGGATCTCGGCGGCGCGAGCGAGGGCGCAGAATTGGGCATAGCGCGTTCCACTCATGCCGACGTCACTGTTACGGCGCTCCTCAGTTCCGATAAGCCAGCGCGATCAGGGGGCCAACAACCGCAAATTGAACCAGCGTGAACCCGGTTTCCAGCAACATATACGTTGGCACGGACGTCATCACGTTCTTCGCGGCCACGGCCAGCGTTGTGAACGACCACGACAGCGCTGCAAGCGCCAGCCCATAACGTACTCCATTCGAAAGCCACGCGCTGCGGTCAGAAAATACGCGCGGATAGACCCATGAGAAGGCAGCTCCCTGGATCAACATGGACAGGAAACCGAACGGGATGATGATGTCGTCCCGGTACATGGCAAGGCCGTGGTAGGTCGGCGCGAAGGCAACCAAATGCCAGACGTAACCGATCGGAAAGGTTGGCACGACATAGGCCGCGAAGCCGAGCCAGAACGCCCGGGCAGTGGCTTGGCGGTTGAGCGCTTGAGCGACGGACATGGGCTTTTCTCCTTTGATCACGTGACGTGCCTTCAGCAAAGGCTGGGGCGGCGGCTGCAGATACGGTTTCAAGGCCCGCGCTCGCGACGCATCGACAGCAGGTGAGCTTCGGTACGCCCATGCGTCGTCCATAGTTGATACTACGAAAATAATAGTATAAAGTATAAAAAATGGAGTTTAAACATCGGGGCGTCAGTCACGCGGCAATGCCGTTGTGGAGGCGTTTATTAGGCGCCGGTCAGTGCGCCGGGGCAGATGAAGGGGCGGTCAGCCGGCAGGGGGTGAGTAGTGGCGTACGACGAGGCACTTGCACAACGCTTCCGCGACACGCTTCGCGGCGTCAGGGGCGTGTCGGAGAAGCGCATGATGGGCGGGCTATGCCTGCTTTTGAACGGCAACATGATCGGCGGCGTCGACCGGACCAAGGACGGTGCCGACCGCTTCATGTTCCGGGTCGGGAAAGAGAACGAGGCCAAGGCGCTCGCGCGCCCCGGCGCCTCCGCGGTCGAAATGGGCGGACGCCGCTTCGGGGGATTCGTGTTTGTCGACGCCCAAACCTGTACGTCACGCGCGCTTACTGCATGGGTCGAGATGGCGCTCGGCTATGTGAGGGTGCTTCCGAAGAAGTGACGAGGACTCTTGCAATCGACCATTGGAATCTCAGGGGAGGACATCATGGCGGGTTTTACCGGAAGCTGCTTGTGCGGCGCCATTCGTTTCAAGAGCACGGTTGATCCTCAGGTTGTCGGCCACTGCCACTGCGTCGATTGCCGCAAGTCAAGCGGGACGGGCCATTGCACGCACCTGGTCGTGCCGGAAGCCGCCTTCTCGGTGACGGGGCCGGTGACGTTCTACGAGCGCGGGGCAGACAGCGGGAACATCGTCAGCCGCGGCTTCTGAGGCACCTGCGGCTCGCCGATCTATTCCAGGAACTCGGGCATGCCTGGCGCCGTGTTTCCGCGCGCTTCCGTTCTCGACGATCCCGGGATCGTGAATCCGCAGATGATTGTCTACGCCAGCCGCGCGCCGTCCTGGGACCACATGGATCCGGCGCTACCGACCTTTGCGATCATGCCGGAAGGTGGTCCGCAGCAAGCGGTAGCCGGCAGCCGATCCGGTTGAGCCGTGGCTCACGGGAGGAGCGGTCGATGATGGCGTGTAAGTACGGCGCTCGTTCCGACGGCCGGCGGGACGTCAACGCCGTGCTGGCACTTGCGCGACAACGTTAGGACACGGTGCAAAAATGAGCGAACTGCCTGCCTATGTGCTTGAGAGAATTTTTGATGCGCCGCGCGAGCTCGTGTGGAGGGCTTGGACCGAGCCAAAGTTGTTACCTCGCTGGTACGGGCCGAACGTGGAGACGATCGTCCATCGCCTCGAGCTAAAGCCCGGCGGGCTGTGGCTCGTCGAAATGAAATGGGGCGGCAGGGCGAGCCACCAGCGAGTCGAATACACGGACGTCGTTCCGCCCGAACGCCTGGTCTGGCTGCACGCCAATGCGGATGCCGACTGGAACGTCACGCCGTCTCCCATGATGCCAGACTGGCCGCGGGTGTTGCTGACGACAGTAACATTCGAGGAAGACGGCGGTCGGACCAAGCTGCGGCTGACCTGGATCCCACATGAGGCGAGCGAGGCCGAAGTAGCATGCTTTGCCGCTGCAATTGAACGCATTGGCAAGGGTTGGGACGCCGGCATGGAACTGCTGGCAAAGCTGCTTGCTGAATTGCAGCCTTGAGCTGATTGTTGTTGCTCATCGAGGAAGTCAGACAGCAAGTAAGCTGGTGCGCCCGAGGCGGCAGCCTGGGGGAGGCGGCCGGCGGCACGGCGGATTCGAGGCCTGCATGGCTCACTGGATCAAGTGACATTGATCCCTCAGGTTCGCGAGCGTCACTTCCCCATCCGTCACGTAGTGATTGACGCGCTCTACGGGCAGACGTTGCCCGGGTTGATATGATGTCACGGCTTCCACCACTCGATAGCTCATCAGCTCGCCGATGATGTAGTCCCGCTCGGCATTCGTGTCGGAGTCGGTGGCGTGCGTAATTTGAAATGTGAGCTGGGTCAGGGAGAGACCGATATCTTTGGTGCCGGCGCCCACCCAGAGAACGCGGGCATTGGCCGGCGGCCGGTCGGTATTCAGCCAGAAGCTGGCGGTGTCCATGGAGTCCCCGGCGCGCGCCAAATCCAACGCCCAGAATCGAATGTGATGGCGCTTGCGGGGACTGTTATCGATTGCCTTCTGGAAGCCGATGTCCTGGCCGCGTCCGAAAAGATAGAGGGTGCTGAACGGCGCGCTGGGATAGGGCGCGTTGCATACGAATGCCCGGATCATGCCCCAGGAACTTGCCAGACCCAGCCGGTCAGCCTCTGACCAGCCGATGGTTGCAAAACCGGCGCGAAGCTGTTGGAGCGTGCCAATCAGCGCGATATTGACGGGATCGCCGGCCAGGCCGTCGCCTGTGGTCGTGTAGCGAGGCACGCGTCTGCGCTGCAGGATCTTGAGGCCCAGGCGGACAATCCGCGGGAGTATGATGTACGCAGCAACTCCGTAGGTAAGGCCCAATGCCAGCACCCATGGCAGTCTGTGGTCTTCAAACTCGAAGAATACGAATACAATCAGCCAGACGCTGACAACGCCCAGCGTCAGGATCAGGAGACGCTGCAATAAGCGTATAAGTAATCTCACGATCGAGCCACCGTTTATGCGAATGCAGCACAGGATCGAGCAGTATGTCCAGCGCCGGCCGAATTGAAACGCGCCTCGATCAAAGGTCAGACGGCTTCATCGCCTTCGTGACCATCGACAATGCGGCGCGCCTCAATTCCATGAGCAGCGCATTGATGGAAGAGCTTGTCGAAAAGCTGTCCGAGCTGGCGGCAAGCGCAGACTTGCGGGCGCTCGTCCTGACCGGTGCCGGCGACAAAGCCTTCATCGGCGGCGCCGACATCAGGGAAATGAGCGCGTTGTCGAATGAGGAGGACGCCCGCCGGTTCATCACCCGGCTGCACAAGTGCTGCGACGCCATACGTGCCATCCCGGTGCCGACCATCGCGCGGATCAACGGCTTTACATTGGGCGGCGGCCTGGAAATCGCCGTCTCCTGCGATGTGCGCGTCGCGGTGGAGAGCGCGGTGTTCGGAATGCCGGAGGTCAAGCTCGGCATCCCGTCGGTCATAGAGGCTGCACTGCTCCCAACGCTGGTCGGCTGGGGGCGCGCTCGCCAGATCGTTCTGTTCGGTGAAAACTTCTCCGCGCAGGACGCACTGTCGTGGGGATTGATCGAGCAAATGGTAAGCGCCGCCGAATTGGACAAGGCGGTCGATCAATGGATCGATCAGGCGCTTTCATGTCCGCCGGGCGCGATCCGGCTGCAGAAGCAGCTCATTCGCCAATGGGAGGACATGCCTCTTCGTCAAGCAATCGAGGCCGGCATCGACAGTTTCACAACCGCCGTCCGCAGTGGAGAACCGGCAACGGCGATGCGCAGCTTTCTCGAGCGGCAGAGAGCACGCAAGGCAACGCGGTGAGCGTTGCCGACCGGATCCCTGAATGCCAGCGACGAGAACGCAAATATCCGTTCGCCAGTCACAGCAGCGGCGCGATCGTCTGCACCTCTTTCGGCCAGACGGTGCGCAGCTCGCCTTTCATCCACTCCGCCAGGACTTCCTGGTTGTAGATGTTGAGACCGTTGTCGCCGAACTTCACCTTGGTCGCCGGGTAGGGCAGGTTGGTGAATTCGGTGGACGCGATCACGTCGCGGATCTTGTTGGGATCACGGGTCGCGGCTTTTTCCAGCGCCTGGCGGATGATCAGCCCGATCACATAGCCCTGGCCGAGCTGCTCGTTCGCCGGCGGGTAGGGCTGGGTCGGATAGGCCGCCTTGTAGGCCGCGACGAATTCCTTGTTGCCCGGAACGTTGAGGTCCCAGTTCCACGCCATCGGCGCAAAGAAACGGTCGCCCGCGCTGCCGAGGCCCTTGCCGACGGAGTCGGTGCCGGCAGGTCCCGCGCCGAAGATCGGCATGGTCGCTCCCACGCCGCGTAGCGCCTTGATGATCAGGATCAGGTCGTTGGTGAAGCCGCCCAGAAAGAGCAGGTCCGGCTTGTAACGCAGCACCGGCGCCACGGCGACCGAGGGGTCCGACAGCCCCATCTGGAACGATTGCGAGAACGGCACCTCGAGATTGAGCGTCTTGGCGTGCTCGGGAAGCTGCTTCTGCACGACCAGTCCGACCGCGTCGTTGCTCATGAAGATCAACGCCGATTTCGGTGGCGAGCCCTTCGACGCCTTCCACATGTCGTAGGCGCTGGTCATCGACCAGTTCCACACCGCACCGCCCTGCGGCGTGATCTTGAACGTGTATTTGTAGCCGCGGGTGACGATGCCGTCGGCGTAGGAATTGGTGAGAAGCGGAATTTCCGACTTCTCGGCCTCGACCTGCGCGGCAAGCGTCATCGCGCTGGCGCCGGCTCCGGCCAGCACGATCGCGCCCTCCTGGTCGATCATGCGCCGCGTGATGCTCGCCGCCTGCGTCGGATTCTCCGACGTAGTGTCGGCGATCACCAGCTTGAGCTTGGCGCCGCCCATGGACTTGATGCCGCCCTCGCGGTTGATCTGGTCGACCGCGATCTGCATGCCCCAGGTGCCGCGCGAGCCCACCTCGCCGAGTCCGCCGGTCAGCGCATTCGGCGCGCCGATCACGATCTCCGCCGACTGGGAGCGGCCGATGCTCGGCAGCGCCACCGCGGCGGCGCTCGCCAACAATCCCTTCAGATTTGCCCTGCGCGTGATCTTCATGAGCTTCCTCCCATTTGTCTTTGCTTCAGTCGCTCGGTTCAAACTCCCAGATAGGCGCGCCGCACGAATTCCGAATCCTGCAGCGTGGGGCGATCGCCGGCAAGCACCACGCGACCGTTCGCCAGAATGATTCCGCCCGTGGCCATTTCCAGACAGGTCGCATTCTGCTCGACCAGCAGAATGGTCGTGCCCTGGCGCCTGATTTCGGCGAGCCGCTCGAATACCAGCTCCGCCAGCACCGGGGAGAGGCCGAGCGATGGCTCGTCCAGCATCAGGAGCTTGGGGAAGTTCATCATCGCGCGGCCGATGGCCAGCATCTGCTGCTCGCCCCCCGAGAGCGTGCCGCCGGCCTGCCGGCGCCGCTCCGCCAGGCGGGGAAACAACTGGTAGATCGAGGCGAAGGCGTCGGTCCGCGTCGCCGTCGCCCGGCCGGGGAGAAAGCTCACCAGCAGATTTTCCTCCACCGTGAGATGCGGAAAGATGCGCCGACCCTCCGGGACGTGGGAAATGCCAGCCCGCGCCACTTGATGGGGCGGCAGGCCGATCAGGCTTTTGCCCTCGGCCGTGATCTTGCCGCCCCGCGCCGGCACCAGCCCCGAGATCGCGCGCAGGATGCTGGTCTTGCCCGCGCCATTGGCGCCCAGCAAGACGAAAACCGCGTGCTCATCGAGCGCGAACGACACCTCGCGCACGGCGTAGAGGTCGCCGTAGGACACGCTCAGGTTTTCCACCCCGAGAAGCGTCATTTGAGCGCGCTCTGCTTGGTGCCGAGATAGGCCTCGATCACCACGGGATCGTGCGCGACCTCGCTCGGCGTGCCGTCGGCCACGACCGTCGCGTTGTGCAGGACGATGAGCCGCTTCACCATCGCGGCCAATACGGACAGCACGTGCTCGACGACGATGACGGTGATGCCGCGCTCGCGATTGAGCGCGAGAATTTCGACGATCAGGTGCTCCGCCTCCTCGTGGGTCAGCCCCGACATGCT